>VFQN01002134.1_pt1 | contig 31376 bp, 22 predicted proteins | sample 3512371 | NCBI WGS metagenome assembly VFQN01 (sample SAMN10412370, study PRJNA504923) | tailings metagenome | isolation source: Replicate 2 from Balatoc abandoned mine | place: Philippines: Itogon, Benguet | collected 2017-08-28 | reverse complement strand
CCCACCCTGCCCCACCCCGTCCCGCCCTGCCGCCCCACCGGTTCTCGGGGTCATCCCCAAAGTCCAGCTGCGGCCCGATGCACCGCGCGTTGATGATGAACTCCAGGGGCGCGGACTTGGAGCCCAGCGCCTTGACGCGCACGGGGATCTGGATGCGGCCCAGCGTGAAGGTCTGCAGCGTCACCTCCACGACCTGCTCCCCGCACGCGGGGATGCCCCCCGAGGACGGCTCCACCGTGAAGGTGGCCAGGCCCAGCGAGGCGGTGTCCTGCGGCACCACCTCGAACTTGGCGGGCAGCTTGGACTGGTTCCTGATGCGCATTTCCTGTAGGGCGCATAGGGCAGCAGGTAAGCGTTGCGGTGTGAGCGGGACTGGATTGGTGCCTGGTGCGAGCACACGTGCACGTCCATGCGGACGGGACCATAGCGAGCCCGGTGTAACGACAGCAACAGCCAGTCTTGACTAACTGACTCAGCACCCCACGCCGCACCTGCTTGTACGGGAACCGCAGGCTGCACTCCCCAAACTCCATTCTGTCGGAGTGCAGGCTGAGCAGGGGCACGGCGCACTCGCCCTTCAGCGGCAGCTCCAGCTGGCGCTCCGCCACCCCCGGGATGTCCATCACCAGCTGAGAGTTGTAGCGCTGGACCTGCACGGACAGCAACGGCGCGGTGTTGCACGTGGACAAGAGGCGGCGCCGTACACACAAGGGTGCTCATGGCAGCGCTGCTTGAGCCGTGCAGTTCAGGGTAGCCCCCTTGGCCCCGTCTGCTCTCTACTGCGGGCGGCTAACTGCGCCCCACTGCCCTAAAAGGCGGCGTGCGTGTCCGGAGGTGACAGCGGAGGGCCGAGCAGCGGGCACGTAGGACGCACCGTCCTGCTGACGAACTCCACGTTGACTTTGAGCCGGCCGTGCGGCAGGATGGTACCCTTAGCGGGCAGGATCTGGAACTCCCGGGGCTCCTCCGTGTCCGTGGGCACCCGCCACGAGAAGCGCAGCGGGATCTCGCTGGTGTTGGTCAGCGTGAACTCCTTGGTGTACCTGGCAGCACAGCAGCGCAGCGCAAGGACGCGTCAAGCAGTTCTTTAAAACGGGCCGCTACGGCCAGGCTCGCACCCTGACGTGTGTACGCAATGCACCCCAGACAAAGCGGAGCAGAGCACGTGGGAAGGGCTGGGTCGTTCAACTCCATGAGCAAGCAGTACCGTAAGCTAAGTCCAGCAGTAACATGCTGCACTGGTGCTTGCCCCTAGCCCGTCCTTCATACCGTAATAGTCCCCCGTCCTGTAGAATCCACAGCCCTACATACGGTAGCCTTGCGTGGTAGCCACTCACGCCCCGTCTTTGCCTAGTTGAACCCGTACTACAGGTTGCGGTAAAGCAGCCTCACACCATCGCCGCTCGGGCGCTACCCACAGTCAGGATGCGCAACGCTCTTTTGTACGGTAAGCAAGCATGAAGCGCGTAGGCTGGGTGCGGCAATGCGCCCTTGACGTGCGTACCAGTGCTAGCCGCTAGCCCTTGCAGCTCCCATGCAACACCCCCTCCCGGCGATCCTCATTCCCACTGTGCTTCGCGCGGCGGGCCCCCCATGCCCCATCCCTGCCCACCTGAAGCCGTACGACACCACACTGAAGTCCAGCTCGTCCACGTCCACCTCGAACGACGGCGCGCACACCCGCCCCTTGAACTGCAGGCTGAGCGGCTGGCTGCTGCCCTTGATCTGCCAGCTGAACACCTCGTTGAAGGTGCCCAGCAGGTCGGACAGCAGCTTCACCTTGATCACCTCAATCTGCCCGCCCGACAGCCGCCCGCTGGGCGGCTCGAAGCTAAACTTGCTGCCAAAGGCCGTCCCCGGGGGGACCAGCCGGTAGTCCACGTCGATCTTGCCCCGGTTCTGCAGCTCCACCTCGTACTGGTGCAGCGTGTTAACCCACGTGTCGCCCACGTCCAGCACGTCGTACGAGAATACGGCAGCAGGGCCCAGGCCGCGGCCCTTGAACACCACCGGCAGCCGCTCCGCGCGCCCCGCCAGGTCCACGTAAGCCACCACCTCGTACTCCCGCGCGTGGTCGGGGCTGAACGACACCACCACCTCCACCTCGCCGCGCGGCCAGATGGTGCCCTCCGAGGGCGTCACCGCAAAGTTGCGGTCCTGGAACAGGTGCTCATCCAGCAAGGCGTCCCGCTGCGCCTTGTCCAGCCGCCGCGTCAACGCCGCAGAGGGGTTAGCCAGAATTTCATCCTCATCCTCCGACGAGATCCCGCCCTCCCCGCCGTCGCTGCCGCCGCCGTACCCTCTCCCATTCCCATACGAGGACGGCGCCGCCGCCGCGTTGTGCGTGGTGAGCGTGTTGAGCCGCTGCGCCGTCAGCGACTGGTCCTGCTCCGCCGTGGGCCGCTGCTTCACCGCAAACCTGACGGCCGTCTCGCTGTTGTTCACCAGCCTAAAGGTCTTCTGGCTGGTCTTTGTCACAAAGGTGGACAGCATGGTGACCACCCCATGCGACAGCCCCACCTCCAGCTCGTGCCCCTGCCCGCACACCTGCGAGTACGCGCACCGCCCGTTGTCGTACCGGATCTCCAGCTCCCCGTCGTACCGCCCCGTGGACGGCGGCTCGAAACCAATCGTGCACTGCAGCGTCTCCCCGGGCGACAGGTGCCCCGCCGTGGGCAGCACCGTGAACGGATGCGGCACCGACAGCGAGAAGTCCGCCGCCTTGCTGCCCGCGTTACGCACAAACACCGTCTGCTTCGTCTCCACCTTCGCGGGCACAGAGCCGAAGTCCACGAGGTCCGGGAAGTCCAGGGCCGCTGTTGCGCCCATGGCCAGCACTGGCACGTGGAACGTCTCGCGCTCCGTGCACACCTCCAGGACACACTTGTAGTCGCCATTTGACTCCGGGCGGAAGGTGATAATGAAGGCGAGCTCCATGCCCGTGGCCACCTTGCTGTCCGGCTGGCCGCCCGCAGCGCCGGCTGCAGCGATAGACCCGGCCTTCCGTACGGAAAAGTACGGCGAGTCCATGGTTTCGACCTTGACCTGGCGGGGGACCTGCAAGCGGGAAGAGAGCATGGCAGAGAGCAATCAGGTGATAGGAAGCGGATTGTCTTGGGGTTCGACGTCAGGCGAGCAATTTTGCCTCGTGCAACTGAAGGCCAGGAAGGGTGTGCTGGCAGGCGGCTGGCGGTGGCCTTCCACTGCTGCAACCCTAGCTATGCCCCTGCCCCGTCCCAATTGCAGCAGCTTGCTGCCCTGCTTGGGAGCGATTGACGCCCCCAAAGCACGGCGTGGGGGTGCTGCACCGCATCCCCGGAAGGGCCCCGTTGGCTGACTGACTGGCGTAGCCTGTGCTGCTGCAAAACGCCTGGCTGCTGCAGCACGCGCCGCTGCGCCGATCAGCTGCTGGGCTGCCCGCCTGGTCGTGCCCGCATGCGACACCCTCCAGCTGCCACCCTCCGGCTGGGTGGCTCCCTTCGCCAAGCCAGCACGCTAGGGCTCATCGGCATTAGCTCCGGTTGTTTGGCTCCAGCACCGAGCCAGCAGCGCCCTTGAGTGCCACAGTCGCACCGCAGGCTGTCACTGGCACCAAAAGCTGCCTGACATCCCAAGCAAGCCGTGCACCCATGCTGACATGAATCCCCAGCCTCCTGCTGCACGGCCATGCCCCCACCACCGTGTCTGGAGCCTCAGCACGGCCCAACGTGCATGGTGTTTGGTGTACCTACGTTGTCATTGTTGCGGAGGTACAATGTCGCCTCGTACGTCTGGAATGGCTCATAGTTGTGGAAAGTGACCTCCGGGGGAAAGGGCTGGAAGATGGGCTCACCCACCGGGACCGCGCACTTCACCTGTGGAACGTGAACCACAGACTTCAGGCCACGTCCGCTGTAAGCCACCAGCCCGTGCATTATCAGGTGGGAGTCAAGGTCAGGCCCACCGGCACGATGGGTGCAGTGTGTTGTAATAGCACTGACGGTGTTGGTAGCAGCATGTGTGTCAGCAGCAGCGTGCCTAGCCCCAGCCGCATCGTGGGTACCATGTCCCTAGGTGAGCCGCTGCAACGCTTGCACCCCACCCCTCCCCTCTGCAGCGGAAGTGCAGTGGGCCTGGCGCCTTTCCGCTGTCCCAGTCCTGCAGCAACCCCGCAGCAAGAAGAAGCCCTGGTGCAGCAGCCAGACGCACTGGCCCCAGCCCTTACGTGAGTGGAGAAGTCAGAGATGTTGGACAGGTCCTGAACCTTTGGGCGCGGGCGCAATCCTTCCACGCTCTTGGCTGGCTTTGATAGCTCAGCAAGGTGCTGGCTTGGTGGCTTCTGCTTGCGGGTAAAGGCAGGAGTATGGTGCGATGGTACTGGCACAGGCAGGTTGCTCTCGACATGGGCGGCTTCGCACAGTCTCACCTTTGCCTGCTGTGTTGGATCCGCATCCCCGTTGTAGTGCTTGTATCTTAGGGTTGCTTTAGGCGGACTTTCCTGATGTTTCAGAGAGGCCCCGCGGGAGGTCCCCGAGGAGACCATTGCGCTCCGGACTTTGGGAGACGCTCATCAGCTATGTAGTAACCTCATTTGATGCTGTAAGTTGCAGTCGGAAAGCGGGTAAGATAAGTCGTATGAATAGTCTTGTCGAAGTACCAAAGTTTGGAAGGAGTCTTCGCGACTACCCGTGCATCAATTTTGCACTAATGGTTACATACATCATTGGGCGCAAAGAATGGAAGACAGGCTGGAAGCACTCTTCAGCGCAGCATGGGATCGTTGGTTGTCGGTCTAGCGCAGCATGGGACTGCTCGCAGGCACCGGGCAGCAAGAAGTCCCACCGCTGCTGGCTGTCTTGATATGAGAGCAGGGCAACTCCAGTAACGAGCGTGCAGACGTCTATGAGGTGGCCAAGTACGGTATACACCGAGCAAAGCCGCGTGTGTCTACGGCGTGGCAGCGTGCCCTCGTGCGGTTGGAGTTACGGGGCTGTATGCCGGCGTTGTACACGGGGCCAGTGGACACTGGTGGCCGCTACATAACGCAGCGACAGCAGCAAGGGATGTTTCGGAGGAGTGGACCCTGGCCGCGTTGTGCTTCCTATTTCCCGTCCTCGCTCGATGCCATGGCTTCCACACGCTGCCCGTTGCGCCGGCCTGCGTGCAGCGGCACCACGTGGCACTGGACATCCGCTACTCCTGGCCAGCATCCCCTGAATGCAGCTCTTTTGACTGTGTACACTTAGCTGGGCCAGGTGGAGCATGCCGGTTACAGAGATGCGATGCTGACGCTCCCAGCAGCGGGGGGCTCCCCTGGTTGCCAGGGTTTACTGGTGATACGGCAGTCACAAACACGTATGAGCCGGATGCCAAGGTACCGGTAGTGGACCGGCACATCAACACTACCATTAGTTACTGCTCCAGACGTCCACAGGCCAGTATACAAGCCCCTGCCCTAACGCCAACTTGAGTGCCCCCATGCATCAGTACGACATTGCTTATGAACCGTCCAAATGTACATACGAGCGGTGCGTACACGCTTCTGCTTTTGTCAGGGAGGAACAGCAATACAGCATCCTGCACAGCATGCGTCAGTCAAGGGTTAAGGCGTCGTCAAAATACAACCACGGTCTCAAGTCAAGGTGAAAAAAAGGGCAAAGGTTGGCCCGGAAGCAACTCACCACACGTGGTAATAAAACAAGTATGCAGCCACGCATCCCTCCTTCACCCTCTCATACTGTCAAAGGCTACCAGCTCTATGGCCAACCATGCCTCCTCAAGGACAGCGGCTAGCCAACAGCAGCCACAAACCGGCATGCTTCCAGCCGAGGTGACATGGACACACTGCGCCAACAGGTACATAATGTGCAGCGAGGATCATACGATGCGCACCTTTTAATGCGCACTAGGTTGTTGCTTGCCGCAAAGGAATTGCTGCCTGCTTCAGCCGACTGGCAAGGGGGCAAACTGTACCTGAGCAAGGCTGCCCGGATACCTACCCCCACCTGGCCCCACCCCGTACCACGTCATTCGTAATACCATCATTTCTGTGTGGGTACATCGGACATATGATGATGCTTGAGGCACTATTTTTCCTCATGAAGATTGTGCAATTGTCCTCTCACGCTGAGACGCTGCGTCTATGGCCACACCGCACATCAACCCACAACGTGCAACTGGGCCAACAACCAAGCCAGGTTGGCCCAAAAGTGCCTACCGGCATGAATCCCACTCCCACTCATGAATGTGTATCAAAAATGAGCATTAATCTTCACCTTTCTTTGAGCGCCGACAACCCTTAGCCTCAATCCTGCACCACATATACCACCGCCGTCTTCTGCCCCACCCCGCTAAGCAGGGCGGGCATGGTACGGAAGTGCTGGTAGAACTTCCGATACCCACCCCGCAGTGCAATGACGCTTGGTAGCTCCTGCACCGCCCCACCACGGGCTTTGAGGCGCTCCAGAATCTTGCCAGCAACCCTGGGTAAGCAAGGGCCGCACCGTTGCCATGTGAGCACTCGGGAAGCAGAAAGGTGGGAGATGCAAAGGTCTGCTTACAAACGTCAGGACTTTGCGCTTTGATGGCGGCGTATAAAGATGTACGAGGCACTAGGCCCGGTGCATCCAAATGACCTCCCCCGGGTCAAGCCTTTTGTGCGGCACGTTGCCACCCGCTGATCCTACGTACACCAACTATGCGCGGCAGGGTAAGGCGCGGAGCAGCCCCACACTGGTTCGACAGACCCAATCAGGCTTGCATTGTGTGTAGGCTTGCATTGTGTGTAAGAAAAGAGGGGCTTGGGTTAACGTTAGCGGCCGCATTGGGGGCCAGACGCGGATAGGCGGCTGGCACCCCGTTGCAAATGAGCTGTCGGTCCCTGCCAGAAACCTCCTAAGCCGACGGTGGGCTGCTTTATACGGCAATCTAGGCTTGCGGCCCACTCGGATCTCATTCCTGATCTTACCATTCTGCGTACAAGTCGTTCGAGGCCTTGTCGCAGTAAACGACCACCGAGAGGTGTCCGCTGACGTGCTCATCAATCACGGAGTCCACGTAGTTGGCATCCTCCCACTTGTCCAGTGGCGCAGGCACGTTTACTGCTCCCCTTAAGTGACCCTCAGGGTAGTCCTGGGGGCACAGTGCAACGAGCGCACACATGAAGCTGGGAGGGAAGTTTGGGCTGAGGCGGTGAGGGAGACTGGGAGAGGGGGGTTCTTCCCCGTGCCTAGAGGGCAGCAGGGCACGGGCGTAAGAGACAACCAAGTATGTACATAACTCTGGTGTACGCTGCAATAACCCTTTGCGTGACAGTGAAGCTCTTTGGCGACTTTGGGCATGCGCACGGGAAGCGCCGGCCAGGGACCAGCAGGGACTCGTGCCTTGAAGGCAATCCAGGTGACAGAATAATAGATCGCTTGAAGATAAGAAGCACACATGCTTGGATGCTTGGCCCCAACCCTGTCGTCCGCCGAGTCCACCTTTCCTACCCTCTCTACCTTGATGCGCTGCGTGATAGCAGCGGGAGAAATACTACATAATATAAACCAAAGCTTACCTTGTCCCTGATGTCCAATAGCCCCACAGCCCCTTTTGGGCTGTGAAGTAGCGCCGCAGCTAGTTGACCGACTTCCATCCTTTTTACGTGGACAGCTTTTAAGACAACATCCTGGGCAGCCCATCCGACTGCACTCTCGTCGGCGGGACGACCTCGCATAAAACTCATCAGGCGTTCCATGACACTCTGTACCACACCAAATGTCTTGCTATGATTAGGATAGGTGATGGAGATAAACCGGGTCGGAAATACTCGACGTTCGAGGCTCGCCCTCGGCTGATCCAAGCGCCGTACGCTCGGCCGTACGCTCGGTGGTCGGTGGTCGGTTTCAGCGCGGTGAACTCCTACCTGCGCGACTCAGTTAACCCTGCTGGTGCGGCACCAGGCCGTACGCCATGCAGGAGAGCGGCAGCGGTCAGTGGGTGGAGGTGGACATCGGTCGGTCGGTCACACAACCTGGCCCATGCGCCCAAGCATGCGCCCATGGACGCCTTGCTATTGCAAGGAGGAGGCAATTTGCGAAGGTCGAAGCGATAACGTACGGCATTTCAGCTGTTTCTCCGCGCCTCTCCGCCATGCTTGCCGGGCGCCTTACACTTTCAATACCCGGGAAGTGACATGGAGATACCGATCAATGTATCCATGCATGCTGGCAGCTGCTGCCAACAGGAGGTGCCCTGGTGCACGTGCGCAGCACACTGCACCAGGCTGCTTCGCCTCGCCACACCCTGTCTCCTAACTTGCTTACCTGTATCTGTCTCAAGCTCATTATGCCTGCTTCCTGCACCGCATTCACTGCACACTGCGCCAGGGGTGTCTCCATGATCTCTCCCCTGGATCCCGTGCACTGGCGCTGAAAGGTTTCAGGACCCCAACAGCGACTCCTGTGGGCGCGTTGCCTTGTCGAATCCAAGCTGCCAATACTGTCCTGTATTTGATGCGGTCTGTCAGTCCAGGTCTCAAGCCGAACCGTTCCCGATGCGTTTCTGCACATACTATGTAGAAGCGCAATGACAGCGCAAATGAGCACCTCCTCAGTAATTGTCCGAAGTACCATCTGTAGGCTTCAATCAATAACTTCCCGGTTTCAGACAGGGGCGATAAGCCGCTCCAAAATCGAAGAGGAGGCGTTTGAGCGGGAGTGCTTGGCCCTTGCGGATCGCCTTGACAAGGAGCGTGATATTTGGGAGAAGCTGGGTGACAGCAGACTGGCCTGGTCGCCAGCGCGAGTCGGCGCATTTGCGTCGCTGGTATCAGCCTGCCTGCATGTGGAGGCCATCCGCACGTTCCTCGACAGCCCGGGAAAAGCTACGCTTGCTTGATGCCGCAACGGTATGGGTCCACAGCACTTTCTGGGCGACTTATCGCCTCAAGCTGCCTGCCAGCCCGCGCCAGGCCGTGGTCATGGCGCTGCTGCGCGCCCGGGCGCTGCAGGGTTGCAGCCGGCAGCTCTCCAGCCTGGCGGAAGTACTGGCAACCAACCGCAACACACAGGACAGCCCCGCTGCACAGATTCCGCAGTCCTCACTCATAACGCTTAGCTCGGAGTGCAACCTTGTGGGTGTCCTGGGCAAGCTGGTGTGCTTGCTGTGCCAAGTGCACATGTGCATTCCAAGGCAGTGCCGTCAGGACGACACCGGTAGCGTGGAGAAGAAGGGTGTGCGTGTTGACGCCGAGGAGCCGGTGGTGAAGCAGGAGGGCGGTGAACGGCAGGAGCAGCACGGCGCGGAGGACGGAGGACGGGAGCAGGGAGGGATGGGGGAGGGAAGCATCCAGCAGCAGCAACAGCAGCAGCAGCAGCAGGCGCATGGGGCAGCAGGGCCGGGGGCTGTGCCGCAAACGGAGCGACACCCTGACCTGCTGCAGGAGATGCTGTCTGAAATCAGGTCAGGCGGTGGGCTGGAGCCCCTGTCGCGGGGGGTGCTGCTGCGGGCGGGCCGGCTGCAGGGTGTGGGGGAGGCAGGCGAGGGGCAGGCGCAGGGGGAGCAGGGGAGCAGCGGGGAGAAACAGCAGCCGCAGCAGCAGCAGCAGCAGCAGCATTACCAGCAGCGCTTGATTGAAAGCAACGAGACGTACCTTGAAACCGTCGTTTTCTACGCCGGAGATGCATATCGCATCCTAAGCAGCATGACGCAACACCCGGGGCTGCTCGACGGGGACTGCTGCTCCCCCGCTGACCCTGGGTCCGGCCGCCCAGGGGCAGGCCATGACATGGCGACCGGTGACGAAGATGATACAGCACCGCTGGGAACGGTGAACCTGTTGCAGAGCCCAACCCAGGTGTCCTTGCTCCGACGCGTGCTGTTCGGCCCGTGCATCCGCCACCTGGTGCTGTGCGCTGGGCTGAACGCCCTCAGCGCCCTAGACGGGGGCAGCACGTACGGCATACCGGAGGGCGCAGGCCTGCAGCGCCTGGTGCCCATTCTGCCGCCCAGCCCGTCGGAGCAGGAAGAGCAGCAGCAAGACCAAATGGTGCGGCTGAACCTGGATTCGCTGCTCAACCTGCTCACGCTGCTGGCCATGCGGCCGTGTGACCCGGAGGCGGAGCCGCCAGGCAGGGCCATGCGGCTGCGGCTGACCCTGCGCGTGGCGCGGGCGGCGGTGGCGGCGGTCTCTGCCAGCAGCACTGGACGCCCTCAAGACGGACCGCAGTGCTACCTCCAACGGGGCGACGCCGCCACGGTAGCGGTGCAGGCGCTGCACTCCGCGCTGCGCCACATGCCGCCGCCGGGCGACGGGGAAGGGGACGGGGAAGGGGATGGTAGGGGCAGCCACAGCCGTTTGCAGGCGCTGCGGCGCTGGGCGGCGTTGGCGGAGGCGGTTGCCCGCAACGCGGCTCCAGAGAGGAATTCTGGGTGTTGGAGTGAGAAGGGTGACGTGGGGCATCGGCTGGGCCTGCTGCTTGGCCTGGATCCGCGCCTGGTGCGGCCTGAGACGCCCGGAGGTCAGTGTGGCTTGTACCTGTGCATGAGTGCGCGGAGGGCACATGTGCAGGATTCCCGCTAGCTGGGCGCCCAGGTGGAGGTGTGCTCAGCTGCCATGTCGTCGGCAGTGGAAGATGCCTGTCCTGGTGGTATATCTGCGCTGATGTTAGGACAATTAGTTGGGAGACGTTGCGGGCCCGCACCGCAGTGATGCGGGCGTGCATAGGGGCCCAGGGTGTGCGTGTGCATCGCGCTGTTGGCACTGCGCACGGGCAGTGACTTGTCATGTTCGCTCGGCCTCTGCTGTGGCAAGCCCTCCTGTGCGCCATCCTGTTGCAGAAGTTGAGGACGCACTCCTCGCCCTTGGTCAACAGCTTAAGCTCTGCCTGCATCGCGCCTGCCCGTTGCCCTCAGACCTCCCTGCGCTGGCATCCGGTGGCCACCTGCTCCGTGGGGTGGAGGCGCTGGTGCGGCACTGCGTGGAGAAGTTGGAGGCGGAGGAGCAGGAGCAGCAGGGAGCAACTAGTGCCGAGGAGGCGTATGTGGCAGGGCCCGCTGCCAGAGCGCTAATGGCGCTCAGTGCCCGGGTCTACTACGCCCCAGACGTTTGGATGAGTCCGCTGGCCCACCTGCTGCTGCTGCGAGGGGACGATGAGCCGCTGGATGGGTGGATGGCGGGGCAGGGAGGGCGGGAGGCAGGGTACGGGCAGAGGGAGGGACAGGACATGCGGGAGGCAGCGGGGGAGGGAGGGTGGGCATCCAGCGGGCCGGCTTCCGAGGCGGTGGGGCGGGGCCCGGGTTGCTTGGGACAGGGTCAGACGGAGGCAGGGCGGGGGCCCCGCGGGCTGCGGGCTGATGCCTCGCTGGCAGTGGCTCTCGGCAAGCTGCTGTGGCGGTGCGAAGGACGGCTGGCATGGTACGTTGCCGTGTGCTCGAAGGTTGGGGATGCCCGTGCGAGCATTGGCGGGGTCACTGGATTGCTGCATGTGGCAGGGGAGGTCTGCGTGCTGGACACGGGCTATACCGGACTCCGGTCGGCGGATTACAGCGGGGATGGGGGCGCGGGTGGGAGTGAAGCGGGCATGGGAGGGGGCGAGTATGGAGCTGTTGGGAGGGGCACGTTCGAGGCAGTGGAGCAGCAGGAGGAGCAGCAGCAGGAGCAGCAGCAGCAGCAGGAGCAGCTGGCGCAGCAGCGGCGGCAAGTGTGGGTGTGCGCTTTTGCGGCATGGCGGTGGCTGCCGCCGCTGGCAAGCCTGGCGGGGCGCACGGCGGCGGAGGGCCACGTGCCCCTGCGCTGGGACCACCTGGCATCAGTGACGTGGCAGCCGCTGGTGTGGTGGACCAGGATCGTGTGCTTCCACCATCTGTGCCCAGATGGGGCACCGGCCCGGGAGGCGGGAGCTGGTGCAGGCAGCTGCCAGGAAGCGGGCGGTGGTGATGATGGTGGCACGGTCGGCTGCAGCAGCAGCAGCAGCTGTCGTGGTGGTGCCTGTGCGGGGCGGTGGTGCGGCTGCTGGCGGGACTTCCTGCTGCGGGATGTGGAGGTGGTGGAGCTGGTGGGCACCGCCCTGAGGGAGGTGGTGCCGGCACTGGCGCTGCAGCCGCCGCTTGGCGGCTGTACTGAGGGCGGGTACCGAGTGGTGGCTGGGATCACGGACGCGTGCGTGCTGCTGGCGGCGGCGTTCCCGGAGGAGGTGGCACGGGCTGCCGGGCGCCTGTCCTCAGACGGGTCGGCGGCCGCTGCCACACTCCGAAGCGGTGGCAGCGGCGGCAGCTGCGCCCGGCCCAGCCCCAGCAGCGAAAGCAGCAGCGGCAGCAGCAGCGACATCGGTGCGAGTGCAAGCGCAAACGCCAGCACCTCAGTTGCTGTGTGGCCCCCGTGTGGGTTAGCACGTCTCGCACAGCTCGTGTCCCAGCTTGGTAATTCAGAGGTGATGGTGCGGGCCCTGCGACTGCTGGAGGCGTGGTGCGGGGCATGCGGGGAGGCGGGCGGGCCGGTGGGCTTTGACGAGGAGCAGCGGGCGGTGCTGCGCAGCGCGGCGGCCTTCACCGCACAGTGCAGCCTCCCGCTCTCCATGGACGCAGCCATGCTGCCACCGCTGTGTGAGCTGCGGGGGCTGCTGCGGGTGTGCAGCAACCCGCGGTGCGCGGTGCTGCCGCCGCCGGGGCAGACCGAGGCGGAGGCGGCAGAGAAGGCGGGGGCGGGGCCGGAGGCGCGGCTGGAAGCGTGCTCCGGGGGCCGCGGCGTGGCATGGTACTGCTGCCGGGAGTGCAGGGAAGAGCATGGACGGGCGAGGGACGGGCGGGCGTGCCGTGGGGGCGCCGTTCCGGCGTAGCGTAGTAAGTTGTAGGCCGTTGTGCTCGCGGCAGCGGAGCAGGATGGGGGGATGGGGGGATTGATGCAGGGTGCTTGGTGAGCCTTGCTCCTGTGACGCTCGTTGCACTGTGGCTGTGGCGCTGGTTGTGCTTGCATGGCGCCATGGCCCGGCATGGGGCGTTAGGAATGAGCGCATTGTGCATATATCAGCTGTTGCGGTCCATGGCGTTTATGACTGTTTGCTATTATCGTTATGCGCCATCCGCACCCAAACGCGTAAGTGGTTGTAAGGCTAGCAGTGCAGCAGCTTTTGCGGACTTGGCCGCGGCGTGATGGCTACGGTCATGGCTGCGGTGATGGCTGCGTTACTGATTTACTGACGAGGGTGATGTCTAAGTACTAAAACTGAAACAACGTCCGGTACCTGAAGGGTTTGGAGTGTGGCAAAGCGTTGTGAAGTATACACATGAAGTGAGGGGTGGGTGGTTGAGACTGGCCCCGATTCGAGCACGTACCTGATTGACGCCCTGCGAGTATTGTGACGGTTCCTACCTGTTGTTGGCCTGTTGTTGTCATCCTGCTGTCCAGGTGCCGGGCACCTGCGGGCACAGGTAGGTAAGTTTTGTGTCACGCCCATTCAGTACTGGTTGTGTGCGTACTGAGCCAAGACACGTGCACACATTGTGTCCTGACCGGAGCGCGGCCAAGCATCCTCGCAAGCCTGACAGGCATGGGCCAGGGCTGCTTTCTGGTGTGGATTGCCGTCACACCTGCAGGTGCCCTTGCACATGGTGCTTGTGCAGTTAACAAACGCTGCGTACGGTGCTGCAGCGGGTGGTGCTCCACCACGGGAGTGGGCGGTGCAGTGCTGGGGCCAGAGTGCAGGGATGGAGCCTGTTTCATGGTGTTGCGGACGGAACATACGTAAAAGCTGTTGGGTTGGTGCCGTACACAGCTCGGCGTGGCAGGCAGGGCAAGTTCAGAGACGTGCAAGGCTGCAAGTACGTGTGCCATAAGTTGCACTGTCGAGGGAAGCAAGATCGCGATGATATTACCAACCAGGACTGTGGGCACCTGAACTGACGGTCAGGTGTCTTAGCCAGCTGAGCTGTGGGTGTGACGCATGGCAATGGGGCTCCCAGCCGGTGTCACATTGAAGCCGCATACTGGTGGGCGTTTGGTACGAGGGCCAGCAGCGGCCGGGCATTACTGTACCCCTGCTCTCCTGGCCAGTTTCTTGCCTGCATCATCTGGATGGACCGCTGTTGCTCTCGCTGTGCAGCCCCACCCTGGGAAGCATGTCCAAACTGTCCACTCCAACAGCTGTGACTCGTGCGCCTCGCCACAGCCTGGCTCCACAGGGTAGCGTGCCATACCATGCCCCAACAGCCCACCCCGGCACCCCCTAACAGCTGCGCTTCTGTAGTGCGTCAAGTAGGGGAGGTGTGGCCGCTCCCAGGAGGCTTTTGGGCGTCAGGCCTCAGCACGTCAGCAGGCAGCAGTCATGTACCATACACTATATGCACTGCATTACTACACGACGGAGATGCATGCACCAGCCCAGACCAGCCGACATGATACAGCTGGAATGCTCTTTGCATGCTGCTTGGCAGCTTGGGTGTGTTGGGAAACTTGCCCTGGGCCACCACGCCAGTCAAGCCCATGCAAGGCGTGCCTGCGTGCCGGCACAACCCATGATGCGCAACACATTGCCAAAGTCCGTTGATAACCCGCCAGCGTTCAACACGCAACACGAGACTGTGTTCATGGTCGTAAAACAGTTGGTACTGTCCAAGTTATGCGAGATGCGAGTCCTTGCACTCGGTGTGTGTCCTTGTGTTGGCATGCATGCCCGGATTCGACAGCAGGCAGGCCAAAGGCGGGCTACCGGTACCGCGGAACCTGCCAAATGCAGCACAGGGACCTCCAGTCCTCCACATTGCCACCATGCCACGTGCCGTCACACTCCGTGCCACCTCTACCACCATCTATCAGCAGTTACCCAGTATCGCATAGCAGCACATAAGCACTTCTCCTCGCTGGAAAACTGACAGCACCAAGCCAGCGGACCTGCAAAACTAGCTGGCTGCCAATTTGTCCCTCGCCAATCCAGTTGGCCCCTCCACATACAGCCATCCCTAACCCCCTTGCCACCTCACATTCTACCACTACACACTCATGTGCAGCCCAGGCGGACGGCTGCCTCTGTGCAGTTAGCGTGCTCGACCGCCGCTGCCCGGGCCCTGCCGTGCTGCAATGACCATCGCCACCGCGATCAACGCCGAGCTGAAAGCGAGGCCCATGCCGATCGACCTCCCAGCCCCCTCCACCCCCTGTGCCAGCGCCTCGGCGTGCCGCAGTGCTGCGCGCTCTAGCGCAGTACTGTACGGCTTGCCAGCTTTTGGTAGCTGGGCCGTACGACGCGCCGCCACGCCCAGGGATGCGCCAGCGCGGTGCAAGCTGCGCACTAGGCACCAGCCGAAATGCCACAGCCCCCAAACAGCAACCATGCCCAGCCCATAGCACACCGCCAGCTCCCACCCCGCTGGCCCCTGCAAGGTTAAGCGTGCAGGGTTCAACGGAAATTTTCGCCGGCAATGGCCATCAAGGCATGGAGCACGTCGGGCCCACAAGGAAGGGGGTGGACACAACCGTACCGACCTGCTGCTTTCCCTCTCCGTCCGGGTTGCCGCCTACTCTCTTGGGGCTGACGACCCCGTTGCCGCCGCCGCTGCCGCCGCCAAAGGTGCTCGGCAAGATCGCCCCACTGCCAGGGTTGGCAACAGGGGGCGAGGGCGCTGAGGCACGGCTAGGTTGCGGCCTTCTGAAGAGGCAAAGAGGACGGCCTGATATCGGGAGGGTGCTCCACACCCTTCCGAGGGAAGGGTACTGCAGGGGCGTTGTTGCAGAGACGGTCATTCTAGCTTCCGCCTTGTATTGGGCGTCAACTAGAATGACCGTCCCTGCAACACCGTCCCAGCAACGCCCTGCCCTTCGAAGGGTGCAGAGCCGTCCCCTTTGCCCCTTCCGGAGGGCGCAATTGACTAGCCGCGCTGCAGTGCCTTCGCCCCCTGCTGCCAAGCATGGCAGCGAGCCGTTTACATTGGACCGGCATGCGGGAGAGCGCATGAAGTGAAAGGGCGCTGCAAACGCGCAATGCTAGTCGTTTGCGATTTGCAGTTGTCTTCCCAGCTTTGGAAACAATATGCTATATGTTAGCTCTGTTGATGCAGTTACATAGCATAGCATCGAGTCGACGTATATGGTATCTGTTGATGCAGTTACATGGTATTTTATATGATATTTTATATGGTATCTGTTGATGCAGTTACATAGCATAGCACCGAGTCGACGTATATGGTATCTAGGTGTACGGTGTCATGGTGGAAACTGCAGGGCGAGGGAGGCCAGGCGGGTGAGAGGGCGAGGGGGCGTGCTGCCCGATCGGGTCTGGGGCGGCAACGGCTAGAAAGGTGACACAGCAGGGTGAGGCTGCGGCAGCAGCGGCGAGCAAGGCGGGAGAGGAAGGGGCAGGGAGCAGTGGAAGGTGTGTCCAGAGGGCCGCTGGACTATGTTGCGGGAGTGCTGGCGCCTGGCCGTGAACGGCACTGCGGCGGCGCTGGAGGTGGTGGTTCCGGGGCACTGCACTTCTCACCCACACACATCCGCACAAGCCACGCAGTGCGTGCCAACTCATCTATGGTAACGGCAAATCGCACGGCGCCAGAGATGCTTTGGCAGTTGGTTGTGCCGGTATGTTCTTGGCAGGGGATCTCTCCTGGTGCTCGATTGCCTCCTAAGTGGCTGGGCGGAGCGAGAACACCAAACATACGTTTGCACGGCAAGAAGCTGCAGTGCGTTCCAATGGAGCAATGTGGTGGTGGCCGTGTGGCTCACACCATCACGCCGCACTTCGCCAGCACTGACCGCTTGACCCAACGGTTTGAGAGCCTCAGGCCATGGTATTTGTAGGCAGTGGTCTCTCGTATCACGCAGTACCGTATCACGCCAGGCCACCTCTAAGCCCTAACTGAAGCCTACACTACGCCACGATGCACCAGGGGAGACCCCCTGTGGTGCACACACATAGCGGCCTTTTTCTTTCAGCTAAGTATCTCAGCGATCAGCGTCAGCGGCAATGACCACTGTCCCCGCCATGCCACTCTCTGGCCTTGCCTTGCCTCGCGACTTTCTGCTTGCTACTCCTGGTTGCCTCTACTTGTATCAGGCTTACTTGCCTACATCCCGCACCGCATCCGCTACACACATAGCGGCCTGCTGTTTGCGGGGCACGACACATACAGCGCTCATCTTATTTACTGGCCTCAGTCAGGCCAACGCACGGGGTTCCTTAGGAAGCACTCGAGCAGTTCCGCCCCTGTTGCACCTTGAAAGTGCATTAGCCGCTCACAACCCCCATGCACGCGAATTTGGTGTATGAGGTGTGTCTGCTCATCAGTGCCCACTCAGCAAAGCGGTCATAAAGCCCCATACCATCCGTGTTCACTTGGCAGTGCCGTCCACGCGCACAAGGCACAACCTTTATAAGCCTTTCGCCCAGTCACGACTACAAGTACAATATGCCATGCAGTAGATCGCTCCAATGCAGCAGCCTCAGGGCCCGGTCCCTGCAGCAGCAACAAATCTTCTCTCTCCAGCAACCAGCATAGGAGCAAGTCATGCAGTTCGCCAGAGGACACAAAGTCCGCGTGGTGGACAAAGCCCACTCGTCAACTGTCAACTGCACATATGCAGCTTGCAGGTAAAAGCTCTGCCAGGCCCCCAACCCATGCCTCGGCGCCAAACATAGTCCGGCAAAAGCTCACCCGCGCGCAGTGCAGCACAGTAGGTTCGGTGATCGGTAGTACCAGCTGCAACATGCCCGCTGGCTTGCTGGCAACCCACAAACAGACTCCTACTTATCATCAGAATGCAATCAACGTATTACTCAGCGCAGCGCGCAGTCCCGCTGCTGCAACATGCTCTCCTCTCATCTCTCACTTGCGAGTCCCTGTCTAGGGGTAGGGCTTTGGCCCGCTGGCCTTCCTCCAATGTGCCTTCCAAGCCAGTCAGCGCCCTACCCCTAACCCCCTTGCCAACGCAGCGCGTGCGCCAGAGCTGCACATCATATCCAGCTCGCCGCCGCCGCCGCCACTCAAACATCTTCACCCTCTGTGACAAGTGCTTGTAAGGAATACCAAAACCAGGACAAGAACTGCGGCGAGGAGCACACTCGGACAGCGCACAGTGCGCTGCCGAAGGGGACAGCGCCACCAGCGCTGGCCGAGCAAACCTCTCAAGCACGCAGGCCACACAGCTAAGCTTCTTCTACGAATACAAATGCTAGGAATCACCCGAAGCGCCTTATTACGATACTAAATCTGGTACAACCATGCTGGCATAGATATGATCGCGCGCGGGCAGCAGCAGGCTGCTCCGGCTTACGTCCACACAAATGCCGCAGGCATCAGGTGCGCAGGAGCTGCACCATCGTCCATGAGCATAATAAGCCGCTGTCAGTAGGCCCGCCTTTTCACTGCTCTCGTTACTGAAGGCGGGGCCTGTACGGAGCACGACTCCCAGGCTTGCACCACCGAACGCGCCGCCGCGTCCAGTGCTCTCGCTTACGCTTCGGGTGCTGCTCCCGCTGCGCCTCCTTCCCCGCCTCAGCTGCTGCTGCTGCTGCCGCTACTGCTGCTGGAAGTACTGCTGCTGCTGCTGCTGCTCGCAGTCCTGCTCCCGCCGTTGCTGCCCAGCAGTTTCTTCAGCATCTGCTGCGCGTCCGCCTGTGGGAGTGGATCAGCGGCCGGTTGGACAGCGCCACGCAACAAGACTAGACAGCAGCAACCGACCCCTTCCCCTGACCATGCTAAAGCGTCGTCCTTCCCGACCCTTGCATGCAGCCTCGCTCCATCGAACCCAACACTCAAGAGAGCCGCAGCTCTTGCAGTAGCGTCCAAACGGAAATAGAGAAGCATGAGGTAGCAATACGGGAGAAGCAGGACTGCGGGTCTGCGCCGTAACCCACCTTGGGCACCACGAGTGCATCACGCAAACTCACATGCAGCACTCGCACTACGGTAGCTAAACGATAGCTGCATCCCACCTTGAGCAGCACGGCGTTGAGGTCCGGCAGGTCCAGCCCCACCGCCAGCAGCAGCTCCTCCCGCGCCCGCTGCTGCTGCCCCAGCTTCAGGCAGCTGCGCGCCAGCTCCACCCGGTGGATGAGCACGTCGGGCCGCAGCCCGCTGGCGCGCTCAAAGCTGGTGACAGCTTCGCGGTAGCTCCCCGCCATGAGCGCCGTGCCGTACAGCATGTGGATGATGGTGCGCACCACCGCGTTCACGCTCGCCATCTCGTAGTGCTGCAGGCAGAGGAGAATAATACGAAGGAGTTATTGGGACCCTTTGCATAGTTCCACGCGTGAGGATTAGTGCCCTTCTCCCCAACCCTTTTTTCTTCTGATTTCTCCGTTCTGTCCATGCCCTTCAAGTGTCTCATCCCTCCGAGCATCTCACCCCTCTAGGTGTCCCACATCTCCAAGTGCAGCATCACCATAAAGCGCCCGGCCATGCGCCCCCTTATCTACCACCCATCCCTTTGCTCATGAGGTAGCGAGCCACATCCGCAAAAGCAGTCTCGATAGTGTAGGCACCTTCTTCAGGGCCCTCCCTGACGCTGATGGCCCCGGCACATCCCCCCCCGTCCCCCAACACAGCTGACACACCGGTTCTGCTGGCAGGTCTGTCCGCAGGCGCAGGTTCGGCCTCACATCATACGTCATGTAGATCTGCAGACTGCGTCTGTCTCCCTGCCGCTACAAACCCACGTGCCCCTCAGCCCTGACCCACCCATCTGCCCAGCAGGTGGTGCGCCACGTCGTTGCCCGGCTCAAGCTCCAGCGCCCGCCGCACGTCGTCCTGGGGGCAGCACGACACGAAAGCTACAGTGGTCCCACGAAGCAAAAGTACGTGGCCTCACAAATACAACAGCGAGGTGCTGGCACCCATACAATTTAGAGGCTGCGAAGGGCTAAAGGATGGCAGTGGTGATTTTGGTGTGCATGGCCCCGCTCCCCTCCTGCCCTCCCCCTGACACACCTGCGCCAGGCGGGCCAGCTGCGCTTTGGAGCGGTTATCCGACACAACCGCCAACCGCCCACGCGACACGCAGCACGCCACGTGCCCAAACGCGTCATGCGGGTTGGCCTCGACAGCTGCGGGGGCGTGTTGGCACGTGAGAGGCATGAGCGGGGTCTGACACAGTGCAGACGTACCGGTGCATGGCCCCAGTAATTCCATGCCAGTGTTGCTCAGTCGCAGTACCGAAGCTTTTGACCAAGTTTGGCGGCAGTGCGCGCTGGGCGGCTTGGCCCAGCAGCCAGCTGTCCCCCAGTGCAACACCCTCCCTTCCTTGGTCTTTTCCCCCTTACCTTTAAGCGCCAGCTCGAGGGCCCGCTTGTTTAGCTCCGCTGCTTTTCGTGGGGAGGTGCCGGGCAGGTAGCTGCTGTCGGACACCACCTTGCTCGCCCGGGCCCAATACTCTGGGGAGCTGGGCTCCAGCTGCGCCGCCTGCACGAACAGCTCAGCGGCCTCTTCCATTTTGAGCTCGCGCTCCAGCGCTAGCGCCTGACCCGCGAGCTTGTGCGCTTGCCGCGACGCGCGCGTGATGCCGATGGGGGTCTTTATGTAGTCGCCAAGAGGCTGGCTGTCCACCTGCCTGCTGGATGTCCCCCGTTGGCGGAAGGGGTTCCGCGGTCGCCAACGGTCGCCCAGCTGTTGCATGACCGCCTGCTGCGCGAAGACTAGAACTCCAATCCTGGCGAGCATCTGGGGAGCTAGCTGCGCTATCTCCGCGAGCTCCGCAATTCCGCCCAGCAGCAGCAGGGGAAGCGCGGACGTGCGACGCACGGAGACCCGAAATGACATGCTTTCAGCTAATGATGCTGATAGGCTGCCGCTTGAACACGCCCGAGCCTGCAGCAGCACTGCGGGCAGCGCCCTGCTGACGACAGATGCAGTCACGCCGGTGTCACGCCTCCAGGTTGGCCACGACGTGCTTGCGGACGAGTCAGAAGATCTTCGCGTCATGGCCTCACTGATAGACGCAACGAGAAGAGCGCCAGGCTCGCCCATGTTTCGTTTTCCCTCAACGGCAATTTTCGATATAAAAAGGAACCCACAATGTCAATAGCTCACGTGATAACAATGATATGTGTCGCGTGCTTTCCTAGCGCATAGGTAACACCTGGGCATCAACGGAAGCTTTTGGACGGTGACTGAGACATGTCCGCATGACAAGGCCGTGTGTAGGTGAAGGTGTAGCCCAAAACTGTTGTAAATTTTTTGCCGAACTACATGCTTAACATTTGCACCTGGTGTTAGCCGCTGCAACCGAGCCAAAGCACTTCTTTCATGACTATGCCTTCATTTGGTTGTTAGGATGCTGCGATAACTTCACTACGCTTCAAGATTCACGGCTAAAAAAGCATAGGAGTTTCGCCTAGCACTTGCCACTAGTTGAGCGTCCACACACCCACAGCTCCCGCCACCACCGCCACGAGGCTGTAACTCACTGCTAGAAGACGTTGCCACACGGCATACGCTAGCTAACAGGGAACCACCGCACAAATGTCGAGTGTCTGCACAGTTGGTTACCTTGAACCGGCGCAGCTGGCGTCCGCTCTTCGTCACCCTGGGCAAAAGGACCGTGTCGTGGTCTTGGACGTCAGGGACAAGGTAGGTGCCTGGGCTTCGCCGTTCGGGAGACAACACCAAACAAGGGAACGTCAATACCATGCATGGTATGGCACAAGGCGTGCTCGGGACCTCACCAAAAGCCCCACGCCAACCTGCTGCAGCTGCGCGCCGGGGCACAGGGTGCAGCACATGGAAGGGATGGAAGGAATGGGTGCACATGGTGCTTTGCAGAGCTTTGCACATCACCCTGTAGCAGTAAGCTTTGCTCCAAATACTCTAGAGGCCGGACGTAAGCTCACTGCTCATTGCTCAGTGTGAGCTTACCATGCTGACCAACCGTCCACACGTGCCCGATGCCACGTACCGCAGGACTTCGCCGGCGGGCACGTGCGGGGGGCGGTCAACGCCCCCAGTGAGCTGTGGTCTGACGACTCGCACATAGACTCCCTGATCAACCAGCACTTGGCTGGGAAGGACATGGTGGTGGTGCACTGCATGTTCTCGCAGCAGCGGGGGCCAAGGTGAGAGGGGTGCAAGCCGGCAGCAGCAAGCGTGTCACATGTGAGCCACGTACGGGAAAGGGGTGTTTGCAACCTTGGAGTGTAGCAAACCGTTTCATCAGGATGTGGCCGTGGTGGCACAGACTGTATGCGCTGTTTTCGCAGCCGCCTCACGGTTTATGGAGCTAGGGGTCCGGCGGGGTCTGTGGGTCTGTGGCGGGATGGGGCCTCAGGCGCAGGCGTCGTGCATCACCGTGAAGGCGTTTACGCGCACACCGCTCAGTCCGTAAATGCATAACTGCCCATCTCACTCACATATCTGTCAGCTAAGCTGCTGCAACCTAGCTCACGCATGCAACACACTGCATGTCACAGCGGTGCCCTTGTGGCCTGCCGCGCCTTGCTCACAACTTGAACAAAGCGTGCCGTCCGTAAGTGTGTGTCTCCAGGCACCCCCGCAGCCACAACAATTACAACAACCACAACAACTACGGTACGCCCCTATGCATCGCCACCGTGCACAGGTGCGCCGCGCGGCTGGCCCGGCGCCTCAACGCCCGGGACGACCTCCAGGGCACGCCGCCCTCCGTGCTGGTGCTGCGGGGCGGCTTCACCACCTTCGTGCGGCACTACCGCCATGAGGCGGACCTGGTGGACGGGATAGAGGGGCACGACGCGGAAGGCGGCGTGCGGCTATGATGTCATAAGGGCCAAGTGCAGATACCGTAGCGAGGCTCCACTGACGATCTTGAGGGCACGCATGTCCATGTTCCGGAGGAGCGTGAAGCGGCCAAACACCGGGGTGCGGATGCGAGGACAGGCCCAAGCATGCCAGACTTGACAAGGGCGCGTGCCTGCGTGCTGCTGTGGGCACATCGCTCATGCCGAAATGGAGGGGCATCCAAACAGACCGTACCGTTTCCAGGCGTCTTCAGTGATCCTCTGCATGCAGCACGCTTGGTGTGTGAAGCTAGCGTACAATTTGCGTAAATGCGGAGGGGTTGGAAGCCGCTGGCATACGGCGTTGGCGGCTGCGGGCGTGCGGTGGCCGTGCTGGCAGCTAGGTTCCAAGTGCGGGTGCCTCTACCGCCACGCAACTGGCACGCTTCCTCCTGTTGTCAGCCAATCGTACGGTTGGTTCAGGCGCCGAGCGTTGGGCCAACTTGTTAAACGGCAACTGTAGGCGGCGGATTCAGGGTTGCGCGCATGGTGGTGCAGGTGTGGCGTTTGACGTGAGCTTAGGCCTTAGGGCACACCTGGCGTTGGACAAGAAGCCCAGGTAAGCCCATGAGCCGCGGCAAAGCGACTGCTGCTTGCTGAGGTGGCCGATGGTTGTAAGCTCAGAGGCTTGCGGTTGATGGCACACGATGGGAGCGTTGTGGCCGCTCCGTCTGATGCCGTAATGCCTGGGTGGGCGTGCATGACACTGGGAGTGCAGCGGCGGTGAGCATGCACCGCCCCCTGGAATGCAACACAGAATGCCGGTTGCCTAAATGCACCAAGGCGGCGCATGGAATGCTGCAGTGCTACCGGTGTGGGGTGTCCATGGACTACTGCACCTACCGTACACGAAGGGGCCGTGTAGCCCAGGGGTAGCCGTCCCTGTCCTGCCACTGTGTGCAGCGAGTGACTTCCAGGTTCCAGCGCCATGAGGCAGGCTGGCCAGACGGCCTTTGGAGGCAGGCAGCTGCTGTGCGCGGTTGGGCACTTGCGGCTGGTTGCGCAGGGCATCGCCATTGTGACTACCGGTGGAGGCCGTGGCTGCGTGTCGCGAAGCTGGCAGCTGGGTGAGTTGCTGAGCACACACACCGACGATGTAAACGAGGTCAGGTTGGGTTCAGTTGCATGCAGCTGTAGTTGATCTCTTCGGCTTCAGATTCTGCCCAGCGCTTGGTATATGTGCCGGCACCAGGGCCGGCACAGAGGACACAAGAATGCTTGAGCAGCGGTACCCAGACTGTACATGAGTACGGAAGCTCGGTCCCACACGCCAAGCCCTCATGCACCAGCAACATGAACACTGGCAGTCCCTGCTTCCGTCTTGCAATGAACCCCAGTAGCATGTTGCTCAAGACGGAAGACGCAGTCCCAATGCCTAGACACTTGGCGGCCAATGCATGGACATGCACCACTGTGCACGCATATGCACCAGTGTGCTCGCACCTGGTCACTTAGCTCCACGCATCCACCAAATCGACATGGCCACACCACGCGAACGGTAAGGTGACAACAAGCCCAAAGCAAATTGACTCCCAGCAAGATCAACATGGTACTGTGAACAGGGCTAACAAGCGGACAACAGCATAGGCTTGACTAAACAATAGCAACCGGCAGCTTCCGCCATACCGTCAAGTCACACGTTGCATTCTCTGATGGCTGTCCCGACCGGCGTGCGCAGCAAGTTCCGTACTCCTGCAGCAAGACACCAACCGCAGACTGCTTCACAACCACCCATGTTTGCAACCTAGCAGTCTAGCACGCTGCCCAACGAGCACAAGTCACCGCAGCCAACGCCACGCAAATGCCAGCAAAAGCCGCACGCCAACGCACCTTCAACACATGCCACCCTATTGGGGCCCCACCGCCTGCCCGGCTGCCGTGCTCGCTCCCGACCGCCCATTGCCAAGGCGCGCCTCAAACCAAGCAATTGTGTCTCCGTACTTCTTGTTATGCGGCTCCCGCATGGCGTGCCGCACTGCGTCCTTGTCCCACGGCGCTCCCTGCTCCACCAGCCACCGCACAGCAGGAAGGGGCACCTCCCTGTGCAGGGCCCGTTTCAGCATGCCCTTGCCCCACGGCACCCCCAGGCGGCGCAGACAGGCCATCGTGTCCACATCACCCACAAGGCCCGCATATATGTAGGCCTGTCTCCCGCCTCTGCTGCACCCCGCCCCCAAAAGCCATTCGAGCACCGGCTCGCAGCCGCCCGCCGCCGCCTGCGCCAGAGTCCCAGGCGCGAACGCCACCCCCAGCTCCTCGCGCAGGTAGCGCGCAAGCGCCAGGTGGCCTTTGCATGCTGCACTGCCCACGCTACCAGCGGCATTCGTATATCCACCAGGCGGGCAGCCAGCTGCCACCAGCTCCCGCACCGTGGCTTCCAGGCGACTCGTACTCCCGGCGTCAGAGGGCCAGACGCTGATGACGCCACTGAGCGTACTGCTGCCCCATGGGCAGCCGGACTCATGCGCCAGCCACCGCAGCATGGCAGTATCGCCCGCTCTGGCAGCATCAAGGTACGCGCCCTGGTCCATGGGGCAGCCCGCCTGCAGCAGCCACGTGGCAGTCGGCACGTTGCGTGACCTCGCCGCCGCACCGAACACCCGCTCCGTCAGAGGCAGCCCGTGGTCCTCGTGCAGGAGCCGAACCGTCTCCAGCGGACCCGCCCTTGCCGCGGACCACAGCCCCTCGACGTGCACCGGCATCCCTCTGTTTAACAGCCATCGCACCGCCTCCCCACTGCCGCCGCACCCAGCTGCGCCCCACACCAAACCCCGCTCCACCTGCTGCTCCTGCTCCAGTGGCAGGGGGCACCCCACCTCGTCCACCACCCACTCCGCCACTGCCACGTGGTCGTGCCGCAGTGCGCTGATCAGCAAACGCCCGCAGAGCGTCTCGCGTCTCATAACACCTTCGCCAGAAAAGAACGACGGGCCCTCCCCTCCTGTCAGCATAACGTCTAGCCCCTGCTGCCCCCACAGCCACCGCAACACGTCCAGCTTGCCTGACGCGGCGGCACCCACGGCTGCCCCGTCCAGCACGTCCGGCGTGTGTTGCTGCGTTGCGGGGCCAAGCACACCCGACAATAGCCAGGATAGCTTGGACGTGTCAGGGCCAGCCGAGCGGGCAGCAACGCGCGCGAGCTCCCAATGGCGGTGCAGGGAAATACCGCCGTGCGGCTCCCCACCGCAGCCCAGCAGCTCCCAGACGCGCTGCACTTCTGGCAGGCTGCAGCGCTCTAGCGCCGCTGCAAGGGTGTCACGAGGTATACCCAGACAGCCGTGGTGCGCCAGCCAGGGCAGCAGGTGCAGGTGGCCGGACCGGATTGCAGCAGCGCCGGGGCTCTCCAGGTGGGTAGTGCCGAACCCGATGAGCGACACAGATGGCTGCACCAAGCGCCACGCCAGCTCCAGGTTGACCTCGCTGCCGCTACGGGCTGCGGCTGCGAGAGTGTTGCCTTTGACTCGGAACGGTAGCTGCCGGAAGGCTTGCTGCAGGTGCGGCTGCCAGGCTGCGTCGCTTGCGGACTGCGGGAGCGACATGCTAAACCGGGCCGTGCAGTGGAGTGGCTGGCTGAAGCGGCTGTAGATGTCCTTGCTGACCAGACGTACGTTTATAGCCATGTCGTTAGGCTCCAGCGCTTCCAAGGCACGAAGGATGAGGTCCATGGGCAGGGCCGCGCGGTCCGTCGGTTCTGCCGACACATCTGCCCCGCTGTGTGGCGTATTGAGCTCCATAAGTGATCGTCTGGAATTGCTCTCAAGCCGGTGGCAAGGTTTTTCGGCCTGCGCGCGCTGTTGCCCAGACTGATAGCACCCTACCGTTGTCGGCACCTGCCCAATGCAGGCTCGTGTTGGTTGACATGGGGATATATAGGGATACATGAGCCGTTTTCCCGTTTTAGCTTGTGTACATTGCACTAGCCATGTCGCAGTTGCATGGTTGCATGGCAGGCCGGGCGGCGAGAGCCGTGGCAGGGAGGGAGGGTAAGGATCTAAGGAACCTACCGAGGGCAGCTGCCAAACTCCCCTGCCAAACACGACGTGCTCCTTCGCACAGGGCTGCCGTTGCAGCAAACATAATCATAGGCTAATGCTGCAGCAGACGCAGTCGACATGTCATCTTCCGCAGGGTGGAAGGGCGTCTGGGTACATCTGGGTGCATTTTGGCACGTGGTGTGAGTCTGTACGGCACAGCTCCCCGCAGGCAACCACATCCCCGCCTGTCCGCTGTCCCCTCAGCCCCGTTCGTCTACAAGGGTTACGCGACGTCAAGCATATGTGTCGTGGCGTATAGGAAGCAATGTGGCATGCATATATGTAACCCACGACGTGTGCGGCCTCTACCGTAGGATGTCTTGCTGGCCCTGGCCCTGGCTAGGGGCCAGCACACCAGCAGAAAGAGCGCTCCAGCACACCTCTCCCGTCGTACGGTGCCTCCACACAACCGGTAACCCACCATCACTGCCAAGCAACATCGCCACTCTCCAATTGACGTGCCTTGGGCTTCCAACCGGGAATTAACTCCTGCACACGTGGTGGCCAACCGCCAACGGTTCCTAGCACCAAAATACACCACAACCTCAGCATGGCACGACCTGCCGTCGCTCATGCCTATTGCAGGCAACGCCGAAAGGCACAAACGGCGTTCCGCTCGCGAACGTGCCCCCACAAGCAAACACGCTCTCGTTGTGTTGCGGTGCGGCTGTTCGTGCATCACTCTACGTGTGTCGAACGACCCAGTGCCGTACAGGACGGGACTGGCGCAGGACGCTGTCACTCCAGAGGCCTCTCCTTCAGCGTAAATCTGTTGTCCAAACCGCGCTCCCAAAAATGAACAGCTTCATTCTGCAAATAGACAGCACGCATGCACGGGGCACGGGGAACTGTTTGCCGTGCTGGCACGACGATGAGGTCGGGCATATGGAGGGCCGGCCGAGGAGGCGACGCACCAACCCTCATGCCGTGCAGCTACGCCATTGCGCTTGGGTGCTCCACCTTGACCGCACTTGGGACGGAAGCCGCAATCCCAATGTTAGACACTTGACGGCCAGTACACGAATGTGCACCATTGTGCTCGCACCTGGTCACTTAGCTCGACACATCCACCTGCATCCACCAATCGACTACACCACGCGCATGGTAAGGTGACGACAGGCCCGAAGCAATTTGGCTCTCAGCACGACCAACATGGCACTGTGGACAGGCCCAACAAGCGGGCAACAGCATAGGCTTGTTTGAGCATTATGTTTAAGCAGTAGTAACCGACAGCTTCCGCCATACCGTCATCCCACGCGTTGCATTCTCCGATGGCTGTCCTGACCGGCGTGCGCAGCAAGTGCCGTACTTCTGCAGTCAGATGCCAACCGCTGACTGCTGCACAGCTTACACCTATAGGTTGCAACCTAGCACGCGGCCCAACGAGGATAGACCACTGCTGCTAATGCCATGCAAATGCCTGCAAGGACCGCAAGCCAACGCATCTCCAGTACATGCCATGCTAAGGAAGGCCCACCGCCCGCCGCCTGCCCTGTTGCCCTGCCCACTCCCGACCGCCTGTTGCCAAGGCGCGCCTCAAACCAAGCAATTGTGTCTCTGTACTCCTTGTTGTGCGGCTCCCGCATGGCGCGCCGCAATGCGCCCTTGTCCCACGGCGCACCCTGCTCCACCAGCCACCGCATAGCAGGAAGGGGCACCCTCCTGTGGGCCAGCACGTCTTCGCCCCAAGGCACCCCCAGGCGGCGCAGGCAGGCCATCGTGTCTACATCACCCACAAAGCCCGCCTCCGTGTACGGGTTCAGATACGCACCCTTTCCCAGCAAGCACCCCGCCCCCACCAGCCACTCGAGCACCGGCTCACAGCCGCCCGCCGCCGCCAGCGCCAGCGTCCCAGGCGCGAACGCCACCCCCAGCTCCTCATGCAGGTAGCGCACAAGCGACAGGTGGCCCTTTGCGGCTGCATGGCCCACGATATCAGCATCATCCGTGCCCCCACCCGGCGGGCAGCCAGCTGCCACCAGCTCCCGCACCGTGGCCTCCAGGAGGGCCATGCTACTTGCGTCAGAGGGCCAGGCGCTGATGACCCAGCTGAGCGTACGGTTATTCCAGGGGCAGCCGGCCTCCCGCGCCAGCCATTTAATCATGGCGATGTCACCCTCGCTGGCAGCGCAGCCGTACGCGTGCTTGCTCATGCGGCAGCCCGCCTGCAGCAGCCATGAGGCAGTCGGCACGCTGCCGGAACCCGCCGCCACCACAAACATTTCCTCATCCAGAGGCACCCCGTGGTCCTCATGCAGGAGCCGCACTGTCTCGAGATTCCCCGCTTTTGCGGCAGGCCACAGGCCCCCACCTTGCACCGGCACCCCTCTGTCCAGAAGCCATCGCACCGCCTCCCCGCCGCGGCCGCCCCCGGCTGCTTCCCACATCAACACATGGGCCCGATCCTGCTCCAGCGGGAGGGGCCACCCTACCTCGTCCACCAGCCACTCCGCCACTGCCACGTGGTCGTGCTGCAGTGCGCTGCGCAGCACACGCCCGCAGAGCGTCTCGTGTCTCATAGCGCCTTCGCCGGAAAAGAGCGACAGGCCCTCCCGTCCTGTCAGCATAACGCCTAGCCCCTGTTGCCCCCACAGCCACCGCAGCAGGGGCAGGTTGCCAGACGCCGCGGCGCCCACGGCTGCCATCCCAACCAGGTCGTGCCTGTGTTGCTGAGTTGCAGCGCCAAGCATGATCGACAACAGCCAGGACATCTTGGCCGTGTCAGGACCAGCCGTGCGGGCAGTAACTTCAGCGAGGTGCCGTTGGTCGTACGGGGAAATGCCGCCGTACGGCAACCCACTGCAGCCAAGCAGCTCCCAGGCGCGCTGCACTTCCGGCAGGCTGCAGCGCTCTAGCGCCGCTGCAAGGGTGTCACGCGGTATACCCAGACAGCCGTGGTGCGCCAGCCAGGGCAGCAGGTGCAGGTGGCCGGACCGGATTGCAGCAGCGCCGGGGCTCTCCAGGTGGGTAGTGCCGAACCCGATGAGCGACACAGATGGCTGCACCAAGCGCCACGCCAGCTCCAGGTTGACCTCGCTGCCGCTACGGGCTGCGGCTGCGAGAGTGTTGCCTTTGACTCGGAACGGTAGCTGCCGGAAGGCTTGCTGCAGGTGCGGCTGCCAGGCTGCGTCGCTTGCGGATGGTGGGAGTGACATGCTAAACCGGGCCGTGCAGTGAAGCAGCTGGCTGAAGTAGCTGCCGATGTCCTTGCTGATCAAACGTACGTTTATAGCCATGTCGTTAGGCTCTAGCGCCTCCAAGGCGCGAAATATGAGGTCCATGGACAGGGCCGCACGGTCCGACGGTCCTGCCAAATCCATTGCCCCACTGTATGACATGCTAACCTCTCTAAAGTCGTCTCGAAATGCTCTCAAGCCGGTCGGGCCTGCGCGCGCTGAGGACGCTGGCGTGCGAGGACCGAGCTAGGTAACTTCACACATCGCACACAGTACTAGGCGCGTTCAGCTTGCGACCCCTGTGGTCGCACCCCCATGCCTATGTTGGTGGTAGGAGGAGCTTCTGGCGCGCGCAGTTGCCAGTTGCGTTCCCTGTTGCTTGCCAACCGTACGGCTGTGCCAGGCCTGGCCAGGCGCCAAGTCACTTGCATAGCTTTAGACCCCAGGATGTTGGCTTGCCGTATCTGGTCCACCCACCTCTCGTGCCGCATCCAGGCCAGTAAGGGTTGCAACTCGAATGGTATGCACCAACACACAAATAAAATGCAGCTGCAGAGGGCCAACCACGCGCCACGCTCGGACCCACACTCCTAGCCGCCATGCATACGGTAAGTGACTAAGGTACACGTGCATTCCCTGCTGTTGCCTTGCAACGACCCCTGGTACCATGATTCATACTGGCCGTGATGAAGACGGTCAAACGCAGGCGTACTGCTTCGACATTCAGCAAGCAGCGCACAGATATGGCATGCACCATACAGTACGTTACATTTTCACCTGGCCACTCAACTTAACACCTCCTCCAAGTTAATGTGGCGGTCGTAAAAATGACGGCAACCCCACAGCACTTTGCCTTCCAGCCAGGCCACCACTGTTGCACTGTTGCGGGCAACCACTCACCAGCACAGCCACCTACCGCTCCCCACGTCGCTTATTGACTCGAGCCCATCCTGCTACACCGCTCAACGACCGGGCAAGAGCATAGACTCGCCTACGCAACAGTACCAACAGCTTCTGCAATGGCCTCAATCCAAACGACGACCCTTTTTGGTGGCTGCCCTCACCGGGGTGCGCATACAACGCAGTGCTCACGTGGCGTCGGACACCAACCACCGACCGTTGCTCAGATGGAACTCGTGATTGCAGCCTAGCGCGCGGCCCAACGAGCCGTAAGCACGGCTAATGTTGCCAGGCGAATGGCTACATTAACCGCATGGCAACACAACAACAACATATCCCAATCAAATGAAAGCCTCGCCGTCCACCCGCTGCCAATGCGCACCTCAAACCAAGCATGTGTGTCTTGGTACTTCTTTTTGTGCGCCCTCTGCATGGCACGCCGCACTGCGCCCTTGTCCCACGGCGCTCCCTGCTCCACCAGCCACCGCATAGCAGGAAGCGGCACATCCCTGTACAGCGCCCGCTTCAGCACGTTCCCGCCCCACGGCACCCCCAGGCGGCGCAGGCAG
>VFQN01002133.1_pt1 | contig 31381 bp, 48 predicted proteins | sample 3512371 | NCBI WGS metagenome assembly VFQN01 (sample SAMN10412370, study PRJNA504923) | tailings metagenome | isolation source: Replicate 2 from Balatoc abandoned mine | place: Philippines: Itogon, Benguet | collected 2017-08-28 | reverse complement strand
CGCGCACGCCGAAAGGATGGGGGGGGGGAGGGAGGGGGGAGGGGGGGGGCGAGGGGGGGGGTGGGGGGGGGTGGGCGGTGGGGGGGGGGGGGGGGGGGGGCGTCAGCCACGGTTGTCAGGTAGGAGGCAGCCAACACGCATGTACTGGAATGTGGCAGCTTGGCCTGGTAACGAAGCGCAAGGGCGCGCGCGCGGCGGCTGCGTTTCGGCGCTCACCTGAGGCGCCCCCTGCCGCTGGCAGCGCCTGCGTGTGGACCAGCTCGCGGGGGACCTGGCAGCAAACGGGGTGGGGGAGGGCGGCAGGGGGCGAGATGCACGTTGTGGAAGAGGGCGGCAGGGATATGCCACACGACCAGCCCAGAGCACTGCTGTCACGTGAGCGTCACTCGCTCATCCTGTTGACAATTGCCCCGGTCCTGCGTGTTGCGTGTAGGCCCTGCTCCTTACCGCACGATGGGCCATACTCGCAAAGGCAGGCACGAAACTTGACGCGCATTTGCACACAGTGGTGCTCAACGTGACAGGTAAGGTGCTGCTACCGTATTCCTTCGCCCGCAGCCCGCCTTCATCCCCCAACCCATGCACAACTACACAAGGCCCCCACCTTGTTGTGCTGCGTGCACACCAAGTCCACCGCAGCCTTGAGCACCTCTGTGGGGTAAGGGAGGGAGACAGGCTGGCGGGGTGGGCTGGCGGTTAGTGGGCCTGCACGTGCATGTGGCAGATTGATGAGTGGTACTGATGATGTGTGTGTGCGTTCACATGTTCAAGGCCTGACGCGGGAGGGCCAGGAATGCACAGAAGTTGCGCCCTGCGTGCGGGTGTTCTGCCATGTCATGAGCTGTGTGCGGAAGGCTATTGTGCAGCTCCCGCGCTTCTAACACACACAGGTCCCTGCCTCGGCGCTCAGACGAGGAACCAGATGGAGCCCTGAGCACGTTGCTACCACCTCGACAGCCTAGAGACTGCCATCACAGCATCCATGGCAAGCCGTAAGCGTGGCGGCACACCAGGGCTGCTGGAGAAGCTGCTGCCCTGTCTCAAATGCGCCCCCCACACCCTGCCAACGCTGCGCCACCAGTGCAAAGGGGTGTGCTGCTGACCTGCCGCCTGGTGCTCCTCCGCCCGCCGCTGCGCGTCCCATTGGTGTGTTACAGCGGCAACAGCAGCGCCGGTCGCGACTGGCGCGATGGGGTAGGATGGGTAGGTCAGGGGCGCCAGGACGGTCACCAAATGGAGCTCGTCCGAGGCCCGTCGTAAATGCAAGAGGAACCACTCCAACGCCCGGACGGACTGTTTGGACTCATCGAGACATACAAGTATACGCCGCGGGGCCATCCTGCGCGGTTGAAAGGGCAGACATGGCCGTGCTTTTCAGTGCCCACGCCCCGAAAGCTGGTGCGGCAGCACCTCAGGAGCATCTGCAGGCCATCAAAGCATCATCAGAAGCCCATTACGTAGCTTGACTTGGCAATTCATGCACCGCTGGGCCCCTGTGCAGCAGTATGCGGGAACCAAAGCCCCGAAGCCCTCTGTTGTCACTTGCCCAACCTGCCGTCCAGGTCCTCTCCTAAGCGGTTTAGCTACAAGATGGCCCTAAGAAGAGCTCCACATCAACGAGCTACGGTATCTTTCTCGCGAGGGTCCACCCGTTGGTTCCGAGACAGTCGAAAGCTCTGTGACCAGAACGGTTCACAAAGGTTAGTTGAGTATGCCAGTGGTGTTTAAGTCATACCTATTTCTCTATTGTGTTTATGTCACCTGGCGGTTTTCAGTGCGTTCCGTACGGCTGTTGGCTCCTCAAACACTCTCAGCCGCATAATTGCAAGCAGTCAGATAATATTACAACGCATAGCCGCATAACGAATTTTGCTCTCGCGGATTATGCAAGCACTCTGCCGCTTGGGCGAGCACGGAGCAGATACTAGACTTCGCTGACCAATGCGTTGACACAGACTTTAATTCGTTTAGACACAGAGGTGGCAGCTTCAGCCTCTTGTAGCTGTCGCGACCTGGCTGGGGAGCTGTTGCACGCATGAGGCTACAGTTGCTGCTGCTAGCTGCGCTCCTAGTGCAACACGGGCCAAGCAGAAGCACAAGAACATGGTTTGCATTGGCTAAGGAGCAGTCAGTGATCTCAGTCGACGAGTTGCTAGGTCCAGCCCTCTCGGCCATCCTCTACCCTGTGAAGGAGGCGGGTTCCTGGGTTGTGGGCGAGGTAGATACCAGGAATGTGACGGCAGGGCAAAGTGAGTTGCCATCGGCCGGGTCCACTGGCGAGCGCTTGACGATACGGGGCGGCTTGAACGGCGAAGAGGTCTCGGACGCCGTGGCCACTCTGGAAAGTGTCGTCAAGCTCATTGCCCAGGCGTCCGCTCTAGGGCTGGAGCACGTCCATGAGCTCAACGAGGTAGGCAATGGAAAACGTCTTGCTTAGGCATGCCGCCACGGCATGCCGCCTGCCCCAGGAATCCAGCCGGCGTGGGCTACTGCTGAGGAGGCTACCGTAGTTGGTACACATTGCGACCTTCTTGTAGCAACTCACTCCCAGCCTCAGTGCTGCCCGTGAGACCAGCGCACACTCACACATCCACGCAGGTGGCCAGTGGCGGCCTAGTGACGGTCCTGCAGCGGCCTGTGCCCAAGGAGGGCGATGTGCAGGGCCTTCTGGGGATGATCATGGACATCCAGGTACGGGCCTGGGCGCATGGAGTGCCGATCTGTGGTGCTGGGAGCAGGCGCCTGGCCTTGACAGCCCCACACAGGTTTACCCCTGTACGCAATCTGCACTTCCCAAGTCAATTACTCGCCTAGCTAACTGGTCAGCTTGCACTACCACACCTGAACACCATTATCACCTGTTCCGCGCCACGCCCTTGCACCGCTCTGCTGTCTCGGCTGCACCTCTGATCCCATGTCCCCACCAGCCCAGCTCCCCCGTACCCGACTGCCCCACGTCCTGCCCCACGTCCTGACCCACACCGATCTAATCTCAGGCCGGCATCGACGCGCTGCGTGCCGAGCCGCACCACACCAAGCTCACGGCCGCCAAGCCGTCCCCCGCGTGGCCCACCTCCCCCGCGCACAGGTCGGGGTTACGGGGTCCGGGATATTGCCCACGGCGTCGACCTGTAAACGTGGTCGTCACACTCACGTCGTCCCTCTCTCACAAACTTCCCCACGCACAGCTACCCGCTGCTGCGGCGGGCCGCCACGGCGCGCATGCTGCAGCTGTGGCTGGTGCACCTGCTGCCCGCGCCCGCGGGGGCGGTGTGGGCGGAGAAGGGCCGCGTGCTCATCACCACCAACCTGCTCAAGGTGAGCCGTATAACCTCGCACGGGCCTAGAAGAGGGGCCTGTGTGCTGTCTGACCATGTGCCCCAGTCATAAAAGGAGTTCTGTATCGCACATGCACCATATTCGGTTTTGCTGGCCTGTGCACCCTGGCGCCCGGCGGCTGCATTGTGCCTTGGGCTCCCACCCCTGCAGCTGTTTGCGGAATGTGTTACCGTCATGGCGTAGTGCTTCGGTTGTCGTCCCATGACTGCATACTGCCTGATGCCCCGTTACGTCTGCTCGCAGCTGTTCCAGCTGCACCGTGCGGGCATGGTGGGGCGCGGCGTGGTGGAGCTGATGCACGTCAGCAAGGCGGCGGGCACCAGCATGTGCAAGCTGGCAGGTGGGGGCGGCGACTGGCCTTCGGGCACCTCTGGGTTCACGATTAGCCTCAAAGGGTGTTCCTTGTCTGCTGCCCTTCGGGGCCAAAGGTGAGGTTCCCCTCCGGTGGTACATGCGCAATTCCTTGGGCCTCTTTCGGGAGGCCATGACCCGACGGAAACGACACCAGCAACTGTAAGCCGGGAGGTCTTGGGCTGAATAAGGCAGCATTTCGCCCGAGAGGTGCGGTCCGGCGATGCATGGCGGGCGGGCTAGCAATCCGACATCTCGAGGCTGCTGGGATGCAACCCTACGCAGCGAAATTGCGCACCACAGGTCAGCTGTGTGTCCAACTGCCGGTTGCACCCTCACACAGCGCCTTGCACTGCAAGCGCACCACCTCCATCGCCCACTGACATGGACCTTTCCTTCGGTCCGCCCAATCCCCGGCTCCCAGAGGCCGTCAACTGCTCCGCCAAGGACACGGGCCCCGGCGCCACGTGCATCATGCGCGAGTTCGACGACTCTCCGCGCTGGCTCAACCTCACGCACCACTGGCGGGAGGTGGTGCACACGGCGGCAGCCATAGGGGGCGTGCAGCCGGTGTGAGTGGGTAACGGGTGGGAGGGGATGCGGCAGTGGGAACGGGGAGGCAGCTTGGATGGACGAACAGCAGCGTGATGCGTGGGTAGGATGGTCGAGGCGTGTGGCCCGTGTAAATCGGCGGAAGGGCCGAGAAATGCGTCAGTGGGAGGGCGGGAGGCTGCCCGGCTGGGAAGACAGCGTGGTTCAAGGACAGGAATGGCCGGCGAGTACCATCGTTCAGGTGGCACTGAAGCGGAGCAATGGGAATGGACGCACCGGGGACAAACATGCCTCCAACGTGCCAGTGGCAGCTCCCATGCCTATCCCCTTTCACTCATTGGGTTCGTTCCCCACTCTCTCGTGCCCGTAGCGCCTTCCTGCTGTACGGCCTGCCACGCTCCTCCATCAAGCGCCGCACCTGCTCCGCGCGCTACTACCACCTCAAGAAGAGCGGTCTGGACTTCTTCGCTAACGAGGTGGGCACATGGCGGAGGCGGTGGCTGCGTATATGGTGGGAAGCGGGGCGCAGCGCAGGGTACCCGAGCATGTATGCCTTTGCCATGCAACTATGCCGAACACCTGATTGTCGCCTTAGGCGCAAGTGCAACACACATGGAAGTACAAAGGCAACGCATCGGTGCTCACTGTCCCCATGATCCCCTTACCCACTCTCAACCACAGTACACAGTGTACAACGACGCACTCCTCACGCGCGATCCCGTGCCGCACGTGCAAGCGGGGCTCAACAACCAGCAGCAAAAGCAACAAAAACAGCAGGATCAGGAGGAGCAGGCCGGGGCAGATGGCAGCAGCGGTGGTGGCAGCAGCAGCAGCAAAAGCACGGGGACCCGCGGGGGTGACAATGGGGACGACAGCGCTGCGCTCATGGTGGCCGAGGCCACGGAGACGGCCGAGCGGTTTGCGGAGTACGTCATGGGCCACGTGAAGCAGGGCAGGGAGGGGCAGCTGCAGGAGGAGGGGGCGGGGGAGGGCGAGGGGAAGGGCAAGGGGAAGCAGCGGAGCAAGGGCGATGGCGAAGGAGAGGCGGAGGGCGGGGGCGAGAGCGCGAGCATGCCGTTCTCTGCGGCAGTGCGCGGCGTGCACGTGTGCAGGCGCTTTGCGAATGTCATCGTGCTCAGGTGGGCGCGGCGAGGGAGCAGGCCCTGTAGACCTCCCGGACACCGGGGAGCGGGATCTGCGTCCGCGGGTTCCCTTTGCGGGAGGCGGGATACGTAAGAAGGTTGTCCCGGCGGCAAACGCTCGTCCCGTAAGACCGTGCCAGGATTGTACACGTAGACGCTTATCTTGCGCTCCGTCCCGGCTACTTTACCCCCATATGCCCCTCCTACTCCACCTCCTCTTTCCTCACCCCCTCCTGCCTCACCACGTCCCCTGCACCCGCCCCGCGCCCCAGGGAGCCCGCCGACCGGCTGCGCTCCCACCTGCGCTTCATCCTGCAGACCTACGCCCACAGCTTCTTCAAAGCCGGCCTCCTGCGCACCTTTGAGCGCATGCGAGGCGAGGACGCCCAGCCCATTGACGTGCGGCCCTTCCTACGCCACATCGAGATAACAGACCCATCCGCTGGGGTGGCAGAAGCTGCGGCTGCAACAGAGTCACAGGGCACGGAAAGCAGCAAACGCCAGCCGCGGCGCTCTGTACAGGCAGACGCAGACGGAGGCGCGGACACCGCCGCCGAGGAGGGTGAGGTAGGGGATGGCGGTGTGGGTGTGACTGATGATGCGCCGTACGCGGGCAAGCGCTGGGAGCTGGAGGCGGAGCCGCCGTCGTTAGGGCCCCCGCTGTCGGACGATGAGGCGCTGGAGTGGTGGACGCGTCTGGCGCCGCCCCTCATGGACAACTACCTGATGCGCACGCTGGGCGGCGAGGGCACGTTCGTGCTGCCGGCCGGGGCCCTGCGGCCGTGGCCGCACGTGGCGCTGGGGCGGCTGGTGCTGGCGCAGTACGACGTGCTGCTGGTGCTGGAGGTGAGCGCGGGAGAGCGGGTTGCATGTAGGGCTGTTTGGCGTGAGGATGCAATGGACGCCCGCACCATCTGCGGCTGGTGCTGGCGCAGTACGACGTGCTGCTGGTTGTGGGGGCGCGGAAGGGGGTGATGGAGTACAAGGGATTTGCGTGTTTTGGCGCGGTGCGACTGCTGCTTGCTGGTGGAGGTGAGGCACGGAAGGGGGGCCCCAGAGTTTTCACGCTAGCTCCCCTGCAAGGCGGCAACAGCCCCACGGCAGAGACCTGCTTTACATCACACGCCTTGCATGTGCACAGCGCTGCGCTCCACGGCCATCGGCAGCACCCTGTCCACTCGAGAGCCTTGACAGGAGGTCCCCGTAACAGCCACCCATAAAGTTTCCTGCCCTTCCCCCGCCCCATGCCGCCCCCCCCCCCTGCCCCCGTAGGACTCCCCTGACTCCGTGGCCCGCTCCTCGCAGTACGGCCTGGGCTGGCCGCTCTCCCTGGCCGACCTAGGCACCCGGCACCGCGAGGCCAACGCCTCCCTGTCACGGCCCTCCGCCCGCGAGAACGACAAGGCGGTGGACGCCATGTGGCCCACGAGTCGGTTGCTGGACCGCATGACTAAGCAGGCCACGGGGCTTGACGTACAGCTGTACACGTACGGCAGGCTGCTGGCGGCGCTGGATGACGTGGTTTGGCGGTCGGCGCGGGCCAACGGGATGGAGCCGTACCAGGGGGGTGGGAAGGGGGGCAGGAAGGGGCTGAGGGCGGGCGGGGGTGGTGAGGGGTTGCCGGAGTGGGCGGCGGGGGCGCCGTCGTGCGGGTACGTGCATGCGGGGAGTCATGGGGGGGAGGTATGGAACGCGGCGGAGCGGAAAAAGAGGAAGTCGTCACAGCTCAAGAAGGAGCGGTGAGCGTTGGTGCGTGCTGTACCGCGTGTACAATGCCGAAAGTCACCGTGTGGCAGCTGAGGGGCCGGGTGCGTCGCAGGGCAGGTGCTAGCGCTGCAACGTGCAAGCACGCGCGCGCCGAGGTTTGGCGGACCCGGAGCGAGCCGCAGAGCCTGTTAGACTTCACCGGGCCGATGCTCAGTACATGTTGCGTGCGAAGACTATAGCCAGGGTTTTGCATCATTGATTGCACCCATGCCAGACCCTGGGCATACTTTTCTTTTCCTAATGCGTGCAGGCGCGCATTCATTGTGCACATACCGGTGTAATGGTGCTGGCTGTTGCGCGCCTGGCTACCGGTGGCACTGTATGCCCCAGGGGAGCTCCCCTGGTATGCCCCCATCCGTGCGAACACTGACTTTGCAAGCCATTTGCATTGTGTGCTTATCCTTAGTCGCTTGAGATCCAGTGAAAGTGACCACATACGGTACCTACGACTGTCAGCGTGCGCTGGGGCTGGCATCCGCGCTAAATAGCTGGTGGCACGTAGGGAGGGCAATTGTCGGATGCAGTGGTGGAGCCCAAATCGGCTGCCGAGGATGGCAGCCATGGGGTTGGGCGTTTGGTGGTGCTTGCCTGTGCTGGTTGGGTTTGGTTTCCCATTGGCCTGTCCCCGCCTTCCCGCCTCCATGTAAACCTTTCCACAGCTTATGTCCCTTGCACCCCTTCCGCACTCATGACTCATCTGTCGATCTGGGCGGAACGTGCAACAGTGGAGATGTGGATGGGGGCGTTGTGGTCTATGCCACCTCTGCCTGCTCCGGCATGTCTCCTGTGTATGTTGGGCAACCTGGGCTGTTTTGGGTCGACGCAGGAACGGGGCTAAATGACTGCCTGGAATGACTCGACAGGTGGTAGGTCACAAGGGTGACAGGTCATCATGATAACTCATGCCAAGGGTTGCTGCTCCAGCTGGTCACCAGGTGAGCTCCCCTGTCAATCATCCTTCCTGGTCATCATACCGATAGTACCATCACCTTGACAATCCAGTTATCCGCTGATGTCGAGCCTGGATAGCTGCTGGACGCAGCTCCAGCTCTATTTTGTTTACTTTGTTCGAGGTGCGTCGAAACTTGCAATAGTTAAAGGCCGTCAGTTGTATGCACTTCTTTGTCTGAAAGCAAAGGGCTGAAAGCAAAGTGTCTCGCTATCGCTCGACCAAAGGGCCCTCGCTGTCCGGGGCCCCTTCGGGGCACGAGGCGGGCCGATCGGGGACCTTGGGGCAGCGGCGTTATGGCGTTCCGCTGCCGCACTGTGCCCGTTGGTTGGCCCCCCCCACCCAGCATCAAAAAGCCAACACCAGCCTGAAGAAAGCGTCGAATTCACCCTGAAACAGTTGCACTGGAGAACGATGTGGACTGCCCAGGAAGCCCAGGCCAAGTGTCCTTGCACGACACATCGTGACGGTACCTCACGTGTCAGGTCTACCAGGGGAGCTCCCCGTTTAGCCTCCGGAGCAGCTCCGGCAGCTGCCGACACAACGTTGGGCATCTCTGCGCGCTTGTGCCAAGACACATACCCCCGCCATGAGCAACCTCACACCAGCGGTGCACAGCGCCGATTACTGGTCGGCGACTGTACATGCTCGTCCTGTTACGGCTCCCTTACGTTCTGACTCTATCGGAGGCAGAAGCTATGCAGACCTTACAACTCGCCGCAACACTGCGTCATGCTTTCACCATTGCACGTAAATGAGACATGCCGAAGCATCTCCACGTCTCAACGGCCGTGGGTAGTCCAGAAGTCTCCAGCCGGCGTGCCATGATACAAGTCGCATTGAAACCTTATGAAGAGGTTGCGGAATCCGGGCTTCTTCCCGGAGTCGGCAGGCGCTAAGGGGCTAAAACGTCTCTTCCTTCTGGCGCTGCTGACCGTGTCCACTGGCGTATCGTAAGCTTCTTTCTTTCCATGTGTTTGTACTAGTTCAACTGCAATTTTTGACGGTGAGAGAAGAAACCACCGCGCTCGCTCACTCTCAGGACCACGGTGGTTTCCAGTTCCACTACATGGCTCGACAGCAACGGGTCGTTTCTGTTAGCCAATGGCACGGTAAGCGCGGTCATCAGGTAGCACGGAGGGGGAAGGCCAAAAGCACACGGACCCTGTTACACCAGTACCCAAATTGTTAACCTGATATCGCAGAAGTCTACGGTCCGAGTATTTCCGGGGATAAGACCCAGCGCTCCATACGTGTCAGCGCTGGCCCGCGTTCACACCAGTCGCGCTCAAACGTCCGGCGATGGCCGACTGAGCAGCGTGGAGGTCGCTGTGCCTACCAACGGCTTCAGCGGTTGGCTGCTCAATCCACAATACGCAACATGGCTATGGGAGGAGACTCTCACCAGGTGCGACGACCGGCGTGAGAACTCCCCTGGGAGCAGAGCACAAGCCACGAACTGGCGAACTGGCGACTTACACGCTGCTTGTCGCTGTATTGTATGTCCTCGAGCATCCTGACAGTGCGATGTTACTGCTGAGGAGCACCACATATCATGCTTTGTGACCACCTGTCCCAACTGTGCAAAGCTCCAGCAACTCCGAGCGGCCAGCTGGCCGGGGCCAGCCCCCAGCTGCACGTGCTGCCAGCCGCTGCCCACGCTCCACCTGAACAGGCCCCCACACTGCGGCCTGTCCCACGGAAACATGTACCCACATACGCTGCTCTGCTTGCTATGCACTTCCTTGCAGTGGTTCCTCCGACTCGTCATGTAGTGGCGCCGACGCGAGCAGCAGCCCCCTGGCGCTGGGCGTGAGCCCTCTGGACGTTTTGGGTGTGGATGTGGGTCAGGGGAGCCCGCTGGGTGCCATGGTGGCGGCAGCAGGGGCACCATCTACTACTGCTGCAGCAGTAGGACCACCAGGATCTGGGTCGGGCGCCTCTGCCGGGGGCGGTGGCGGTAGTAGTGCGGGCGCTCTGGGCCCAGCCTCGCCTCCGCAGGACCTGGACCTGGTCGCCGTGGACTGGGCGGAGGCGGTGACGCTGCCACTGGTGGGTGCTGTACCGGGAGTGTGGGGCACATGGCGCGACACTGACGCACTTTTTGGGGCTGCACGCGCCCGTGTCATGTGCCGGCGTCCTCTCACACCCCTGGTGCACCTCAGGGAACGGTTGTCCATGGCACACACAGTCTCCGGTACGTCCGCTCATAAGGCATGCCCCCTTCCCTGCACCACGCTCCTCGCCAAGCCAGCTCCCTACCGGCACCTTTCACCTCAACTCCTGGTTCCGCCACCTCCCTCCTTCCCCCTCGTGCGCAGCTTCTGGAGCACCAGGCCGGTCGCACCGCCCGCCTCCTCGCCCTCAACGACACCTCCCCCGCCCTCTACCCGCCCCCCGAGCTGCCGCCGCAGCTCCTCCCCGCCCGCCTGGGTACCCCCACCGGGCCCCCCGCCTCCCCGCTGCTCCTCCTCTACCGCCGCGACTGGTGGGACTCCCTCTCGGCCTCCGGCTCCGTGCCCCACGCGCCACCTCCCACCTGGGAGCTGCTGGCAGACGTGCTGACCCAGCTGCTCAACACCGACCTGGACGGCGACGGCCAGCCGGACCACGTGCTGTGTATTGACCTGCAGCCTGGCTGCAAGGCCTGGGCGGTGCTGGCGGGGCTGTATGGCGCGGTGGCGCAGCCGGGCGGCACGCGGCAGGGCGCCTGGTTCGCGCGCGCGGACATGGCCCCGCGCGTGGCCTCCCCCGCCATGGCCCAGGCCATGGGCATCATGGCGAGGCTGGCGGAGGCCAACGCGGCGCCGTGGACGCCGGGGGGCAACGCCACCAGCAGCAGCACCGTGCCGGTCAGCCCGGAGGAGTGGTGGCCTGAGGAGGGGCTGGAGGGGGACGGCAGCAGCGGGGCGGATGCGGGGCTGCAGTGGCCGCCCTGTCTGGCGCTGAACCCGCTGTTCCTGCGGGGGCGGTGCCTGGTGACCATTGACTGGGCGGCGGCGGCGGTGCAGCTGACGCAGGCGTCGTACCCAGGTGCGGGGTAGGCACGGCATATCACGCACTGGAATGCCATACCTTGCGAGGCACGTAGCGCCTAGCAATGAGCTCTGTAACAGAGGGTCATGGACTGCGGAAACGTAGGACGGGGCCCCGCCCGTAAACGCGTAGCGCCGACCGGGATGTGTTCGGAAGTGGCAATCGGCCATCCAAACAACAATGGATGTGCCGTTTCCCTGTACTGCAGGCATATCGGGGCGTCTGGGGGCTTCCCTCCTGCCCGGAACCACGCACGTGCTGCGGGAGCAGGCCCCAGGGTTTTTCGACCAGGTGGCAGCCCCTGCCGCTGGCGCACCAGCACTCGGACCCGTAGTTGCGGCTGCAGCAGCAGCCCCAGGCCCTGCACCGTTTCCAGGCTGCGCCGCCATAGCTCTGCTTAACACATCACCGGCCACCAGCGGCCTGACGGCCTGCTCCCCTGCCATGTGTCCGTACGGCGAGGTCATGGACGTGCAGCTGCCCGCGCTGGAAGGCCGTACGGCGACGGCCGTACGGCAGCAGTGGGCGGCGGCTGCAAGCTGCCCGGTGCTTGTGAACCGCGCGCCGCTGCTGGGGGCGGCGACGGCGGTGTGGCTGCGGCCGCGGGGGCAGGCGGCGCTGCGGCGGCTGCGGGCGGAGGAGTTCGCGGGGTGAGATGGGCGTCCGGAAGGAATGTGATCGTATGGCTCGAGTGGGATGGAGGCAAGCCACGTCGGGTTTAGCTGGCTTGGTGGTGGGGGCCTACGTGCCAGGCTGGCTGCTGGGCAAGAAAGCCAGTCCTGGGGTCCGCAACATCCAGCATGTGGGTCTTGGCTCGTCACGTACGGGTCTGTACGGTAGGGCATGGCATGTGCCTTGCGCCATACGCCTCACATTGATAGCGCCCTGCGCGTGTGCTTGCGGGCCCATTCACCCGAATTCCAGGCTGGTACGCTTTGAGCTGGACCTCAAGTACCAAACGTTGATGGGGCTGGTGGGGCTGGGCGCAGCGGCCAACGCATCGCAGCCGGGGCCCTCCCCGGCCGCAAGCAGTGGCGGCAGCAGCAGTATCAGCAACACGACTGGTGGGGGTAGCAGCAGCCCTTCTTCCGAGGAGGTGGCGGCGGCGGTGGAGCTGCTGGGGATGCACCCGGGGGACCTGGCCGCCTTGATTGAGGTGCGGCTGCACAGTGATGGTGGTGGTGGTGGGAGATTATAGGTGTATACGCCTAAGGGACCGTGGGCCTCCACGTGTGTATGGCGGGGCGCAGGCTGTGCGCTGTGCGCGCCCATGCGTCAAACACCCATGCAACCCCGCTCTTATCCTCTCCTCTGCGTCTGCCTCCCGCAGGCGGTGTCGGCCGCTGTGTCGCACCCCAACGCGGTGGTTGACGTGGCGCTGCCACACAACTCGGCCTACAGGTGAGGGTTTAGGGAGGGATGAAGGAAGCAAACGGGGTTGACCCATAATCACCCCCAGTGTTGCCGCGGAAAAAGGAAGGGCCTTTCTGGCACAGTAGGACGTGCAGAATGGTGCTTGTGCAACGGAGCGCAATGCTTGCATGCCGGTTCCTAAGGGGCATGCCGGTTCCTAAGGGGCACCGGCTAGCAGCCGTGTTGCGGTCACAGCCAGAGGCCGCCTCCAGTCCACTCCTGCGTAGTGGGCTTGCCTTCCCTGTAGGCGCAAACCCCAAAGCCCCACGGCCGCCCCACCCGGTTTCTCGCGTTTTACGCGTACCTTCACGGCCGCCCCATGTTACAGGTTGGCGCTGGACCAGCTTGCTGTGAAGGCTGTGGAGCTGCTGCCTCGGGGGAACACGGCAACGGGAGTTGCGCCAGGGCCGCCCTCAGGGGGGCAGCAGCAGCAGCAGCAGCAGCAGCAGCAGCGGCGGCGGCGGCGTGCGCTGCAGCAGGGCGGGCAGCAGGAGGCTGCGTTGCTGGAGGACCGGGTCCAGGAGCTTTTGCGGGAGGCGGAGTCGCGCTTCCGGGCTATACTGCAAGGTGCGTGGCAGGGGCAGCGCGGCAGCAATACCAAGGCTGCCGACTGCATGTCAATGCATTCATTCTTAACTGCCAGGAACCTCCGCACCGGCAGGGCCGGTGCCTCTTGGCCCCATGCGATCCCTTTTACGGTGATGCGGCGTGCCGTGCCGTGCTCGCCGTCCCTTCCCTCCCCGCAGCCTTCCCCTGCCGGTGCATCTTGGCCCCAAGTGGGCCCATCCTGAACCACTTCAACATGCCTTGCCGTGCTCGATGTCCCGTCCCTCCCCGCAGCCTTCCCCTACACGGGCATCCTGCAGCGCCTGTACTGGCAAGCCATCGGCTATACCCCTGGCGTGGAGCCCTCCCCTGTCTCCGCCCCCTCCGGCGGGCGCTCCGGAACCCCCGCCCCGGTGGTGGCGGGCGCAACGGTGGGCGCCGTACTGGGCGCAGCGCTGTTGGTGGCGCTGGCGGCGCTGTACGTCGCATGGCGGCGGCGGCGGCGGGCGTGGGGGGAGGCGGGCACGCCGGCGTTCAAGCCCCCCGGGGCCTCGCCTGGCACCACGCTGGTGACCACGGACGTGCAGAACAGGTGGGCACAGTGCTGCCGTGTCGGCTTGTTACTATCAGGATGTAGCGCTGTACGATACGCTATGTGCGTTTCGCTCGCCTGTGGAGGACAGCAGCGCTCCTGTCCTGGCCACCAACAGCCCAGCTTCATCTGTGTACCAGTGAGGATGCCTTGCCCTGCGCCGCTGCCTGGATCTGTCCCCACACTGCCCTATTGGGGCCATTGCCCCGACGTTCGTCCCATGCAGCACGCTGCTGTGGGAGGTGCTGAGCGCGGAGGTGATGGACGCGTGCATGAGCCTGCACCACGGGATCATGCGGCAGGTGGGTGGTGGTGGTGGTGGTGGTGGTGTGCGCAGATGCGGGTTGGATGGCCGACGGCTGCAGGCACCTGCGTTCAGCAGCACTCTAGGCGAGCCGCCTTGCAGTTTGTGCACACCTGCCAAAGCACCTCCTGTGTGCCCGCTTCCTCGCCGCCGTCGCTCTTACTTACTTCTTCCCCGGCTTTCCCCCAGGCCATCGCGTCCTCGTGCGGCTACGAGGTGTTCACGGAGGGGGACGCCTTCTGCGTGGCGTTCCACGGGCCCGACGACGCGCTGGCCTTCGCGCTGGAGGTGCAGGTGGGGGTGGGGGAGTGGGGGTGCGACTGGCGCTCTGATGCACTGTCAAGGCAGAGGCAGCCTTACAGCCTTACCTTCAACACCTCGGAGCATACACCTTGCCGTACGTGCAATCCTTGCCCTGTCCACGCCCCTCCAGGTGGCGCTGCTGGACGCACCCTGGCCGGCGGAGCTGTTGGAGCAGCCCGACGGCTGCGAGGTGTGGGCCCGCCGCGCCGCGCACCTGCCCGCCGGCCTGCCCGCCACGCCCATGGGCCCGGGCACCGCCGCCTCCACACGCAGCCAGCTGGACCTGGGCCCGGGGGTGCTGGACAGGGGCGGCCCGGGAGCCAGCGGGTCCTTCCTGCGGGTCACGGCCGGCAGCAAGAAGTGAGTGTGGGTAGTCGGAGGCGGGCAGGAGGAACTGGGTTTTGGGGGCTTGGGGCGGGGTGCTGCCTGGCGGACCAGCCTTACCTTATTACGCACCGGTTGCCTTTTTGAGTTGCGGTTTGGGGTAGCTCTGCAACGCCGCCGACCAACATCATGTTGCATTACACTCAAGCTGCCCTTCCCTCGCGAACCCCTATCCCAGGCTGCGTCAGCTGCTGACGGGCGCCACCTCCTCCTGGCGCGACGGCTCCCGGGCCATGTCCATGTCGTACTCCAACAGCCTGGCGGGCATGGCCCTGGCGGCGGGCGGGGCGGGCCTCAGCTCCCCGAAGCCCTCCCTGGACGGCCTTGCCTCCCCGCGCAACCGCCAACCGCTAACCGCCACAGCCGCAGCCGCAGCCGCGTCGCTGCGTAACGCCTCCGTGTCCTCCCGCCTTGGCCTGACGGGCGAGCTACCGGACCGGCTGAGCAAATGGTGGGCGCCGCGGTCGCCCGCCAGGCAGCTCCGTACGAGTGTTACGGTTGGGCATGGGGCCAGCGCGAGCCGGGATCGCGAACGGGAGCGGTTGGTTATGGAAGGCGAACTTTCGCAGCTGTCGGGCATGTTCTTCAGCACGCACGCCAACGCGGTCGCTGGGGTCGGGCCGCACTCGGACGGCCGCGCGTCTGACCAAACGCTGCTGCTCCACCGCCCGGCAAGGACCGGCTCATCGCTGGGGCCAACTGCCGTTGCCGTTGGTGTGTCTGCCGGCGGCGGCGGCGGTGCCGTGCACGGCGACGGCAGCGCTGCCGGCGGCGGCATGTCGCCTTTCTGCGCCAGCCGCGGGCAGACGTCGCCGACGCAACCTCACAGCGCCCACCGAGGTCCTGTTGAACGGCCGCTGTACGACGACGCCCTGCCTACCATGCCATACATGCAGTCACCGGTCGTACAGGTGGTTGGCGGGCAGCGCGGGCCGCCTGCCGTCGCCAACGAGCCGCTGGCGCTGCACAGGGGCCCTGACGGCTCATCCGTCTCCGCGTCGGGTGCTGACGGCCGCGAGACCCCCTTCCTCTACGGTGCCGTACGCCTGACGCACACCAACCGCCTGTACGACCACGGCGGGGGTGCAGGCGGCGGCGAAGGGGGAGGAGGCCTATCTCCCGCGCCGTCGGCGGAGCTGTCCCAGCACACCCTACCCAGCACCTCCACCTGCCGCTCTTCCCCCCAGCAGCCGCAGCTGCCCCAGCTGCAGCTTTACCCCACGGCCCCCTGGGGCGCCGCCTCGCCCCACTCTTCCACCTCACCCCGTGGCGGCCAAGGCCACGGGACTGCCACGGGGCCACCAAGCCGACGCTACGTGTTGCCGGCAGTCATCGAGGGTCAACCAGTGGGCGGCCCATGCCCGCCGCCGCCCCCAGCCTCAGCCTCAGGGTCCAAGACGGCCCCCGGCATGTCTCCAGCGCCGCCCGTGCGACCGACCCTGCTTTCCACCCGCAGCCTAGGGACACGGCACGGCCTGCCCGGCGGGCCAAGTGCTCTTGATGGCACTGCGCTGGTGTACGGCAGGGCCGGGCACGTGGTTGCCGTACACGACACGTGGGAGGCCGTGGAAGACTCCTCGGACGGAGGGTTGGAGGGCTCGGGGTCAGGGGGCTTCGGGTGGATGGCGGTGAACAATGGCGGTGCGCCGGCGGACCGCTGGCGGCCGCGCGCGCCCCCGTCCGCACCCGCACCCTCACCCGCAAGTGCACACGCAGCAGGCAGCGGCGCGGCGCCCTTCCCTGCGATGCGCGGCCCTGCTCAGACCAGCAACGGGCTCGTCCCAGCGAGCTACGAGCCCAATTGGTATGCCGCACAGTACAACCGTCGCTCGCTTGACACCATGTACCGGCCCATGGGTCACCATCTGGTGCTGCCGTACCGCAGTACGGCCGGAGGCCCGGGCGCGGGGCTGGACCCGACGGTCTGGGCGCCGGGGGCGGCCTTCGCAGCGGCCTGGGCGGGGTCCGGGGCGGCGCCGCTACCTGCGCCGTATGGCCCCGTACCTGTACGGCCGCAGGGCAGCCGGCTTTCCCGCACGACGTCCATCGACTCGTACCGGGAAGGCGAGGGGCACCCTGCGCTGCTGCGTATCTTGGAGGAGCCCCCTGTCCCGGGTTACGGCACAGCGGCTGGTGCTGAGACTGGGGATGGTGTGGACAAGGCACCTGCTGCAAATAAGCGGGGTTTCAGTCTAGGGAACGAAGTGGGGCGTGCGATCCAGCCCGTCTCGGAGGCGGCGCCTGCCAACGGCGGGCTGCCACCTCGCCAGTCGTCTGCCCGGGGCAGGGACACACAGCCCTCGAGCATGTACCAAGAGGAGCATCATCATCATCATCAGCAGCAGCAGGAGCAGCAGTCGGCGCAGCAGCAAAAGCAGGAGCGCCCCCGCCCGAGGCTCGGCCGACACGCGTCCAGCTCGGTCCTACTGCCCGGGGGCACTGCAACGCCCTCCCTGCGGGGGGTGCTGCGAGACAGCGGTGCCGGAGCAGCAGTAGGTCAGCGCGGCAGGGCTGCGAACGGCGTCGGAGGCGGCGGCAGCAGGCGCAGCATGCCTCGCGTTTCTTGGGCAGGCGATGTCGAAACGGCCTCGTCCTCGGCAGGGCCGTCTGAAGGTGGTGGCGGCTCCTGGCGGGAGCGGCTAGCATCCGGGCAGCTTCCCTCGCGCATCAGGCTGCAGGAAGGTGCGGGTGTGGACAGCGACCGAGCTCCAGCGCAAGTGGGCAACGGGCTACGGCTGGTGGAGCAGGATGAGCGGGAGTACGGCGGGGCCAACCTGGGGCAGGGAATAGAGCTGGGGTCGGGGGCGGGGCCGGGGTCAAGGGTGGTGATGCCCAGGCGCTCGTCGTTCCGGTCCGGGGGGCCAACGGTCAGCACTAACGGGGCCTGGCCAGCGCTGCCGCCGCTGCCACCCATCCGGTCCGGGGCACACCTGTACGAATTGGATGGGGCTTCGGGCGACCCCTCGGAGGGGCTGCTGCTGCTCGAAGAGTCGCGCCTTTCTCTACCGCTGCCACCGTCAAAGGCCTCTGGACCACCGCAGAAGCAGCACACGCCGCCGAAGCAACAGCAGGAGGACCAGCTGTCAAAGGCGCAGGATCATGACGGGCCGGCGGTTGGGCAGCGGACTGCGGCAGGGGCCGGCGACGCGGCCGTTCCCAGCGCCGGCGGCGACATCGATGCAGGCACTGCCGTTTCTATCGGTGGTGGTATCTCAGCCAGGGAGGAAGCGCGCCACAGGCAGCTCCGCCAGGTATCGTCCATTACCCTCCGTGTTGGGTCGGCCGCGGTATTCCTGGACAGTAACGGCGACGATGCTGACGGCCGCGGCAGCGGCGGCGGGGAGAGGAGGGAGGGCGATAGCTGGCGGCGGCGCAGCCTCCGCCGGGGGCGCACCAGCGGCAGCAGCGGTGTGCTGCTTGCGCCGCCCGCCGCGCTGGCCAGTCCCGCGTCGATGTGGGGTAGTGGCGGAGCACCGCCGCAGTGGGTAGCTGAGGAGAGCCCGGCGGGGGCGAACGCGGCAGCGGACAGGACCGAAGGGCCAGCGGCGGCTGGAGCGAATGCCGTGGCGACGGTGGCGGCGGCGGCGGCAGCTGCCTTACGGGGGAGCCGCGGCACGGCGCGTGCGGCGCTACTGCCTGGGGCTGCCCGGACGACGCATCCGGAGATGCGAGGCGCGCCGGTGACGCGTAGGTCCTCCACGCTGCAGCGCAGCCGGGGGTTCTCCCGCAGCGACCACACGCATCCCAGCCTGGAGCAGCACTCCGAGGCCAGCCCCCACGCCCTCAGCAGCACCAGCAGCAGCGAGGCCGGGGCGCAGGAGCACACTGGCCGTGGTGGTGGCGGTGGTGCAGATCGAGGTGCTGCGCCTGTTGGCGGCAGAGGCGGAGGCTGGCACCACGAGAGCCTGTTCGGTCTGGAGGAGATGGAGGCGGGGCTGGGGGCGCTGCTGGAGTGGCGCAGCCTGGTGACGTGGGACGCGGGGCCGGCGCCCGACCAGCCGCGCGCGGACCTGCACCACGCCAACACGCACCGCCCCGCGGCGGCGCCGAGGGCTGTGCCGGTGCCGGACGCGCGGCGGTCCGCCGGCGGCGGCCCCGTCACGACCGGGACCGGGATGGCGCCGCCGCCACCGCCGTCGCCGTCGTCTGGACTGCTTGCCAAGCTGCACCTGCACCATCACCACAACCACCACAACCACCACCACGACAGCAACCAGCAGCAGCAGCAGCACCAGGCGCAGCAGCAGGGCGGGCCGCCGCCGATGCGGCGGCGCTCAGCGCTGGCCATCGAGGTGCCCGGCTCCGAGACCCGGGGGAAGCAGGGGATGTCCTCTGTGGCTGGCAGCCCACTGGTGTCCCCGGGGCGGGTGCCGACGCCGCTGTCCGATGAGGCTGCAGGGGTGAGTGTACGTGGTTGAAAGGTTTGGGGCGGGGCGGCTGGAGGGTTGTGCAGGCATATGCTTCTGCGTGCCTCGCGTTGTAACGCTGTTTTTGCGCCCACGGTGCAAGACGAGTCTTACTCCGTGTAGGGTGGATAGCGAGGCGGCCTCGGCCGGCTAGCTGAAAAGCATGTTCGCCTGACGCAACAGCGCCCTACGCCTCGAGCCGGTCTGCTGGGCACATGTACGTGCTCGCCGCACCCCCTGACCCTATGCCACGTGCCACGTGGCACGTGCCGCAGGAGAACTCCTCCCGCAGCGGGCTGCTGCTGCGCCTCAGCCGCGCCCTCAAGCGCGCCGTGTCGCCCACGTGGCTCGAGTCGCCCAAGGACCCCTCCCCACGCCGCTCCCCCCGCGGGACCCCACCTGCCCATCCGCCACATCCCCACCACCCCCAACACTACGCCGTCACCGCCGCCTCTCTGGCACAGGCCGGAGGCTCCGTCAGCGGCGGCAGCGTGCTAGCCAGCGGCGGAAGCCTAGCCGGCGGAAGCCCCTACCCGGCCGCGGGCTCCCTAACCGCCCCCAGCCCTCGCACCAACAACGCCACGCCCAGCCGCTTCGGCTCTACAACCCGCTCTCCCCCGTCCGCCCTAATTCCCACCGGGCTCGCACCCTCCGCCTCCGCCCCTGCGCTTGTGGGAGACCCCGTTACCGCCACCGCTGCCCTCTACGACGCGTCCGCAGCACCCGCGTCAGCGTCAACGACAACGAACATACTGTTAAGCGCCTTTGAGGGTACTAGCGGACAGCTAGCCGCAAGCCACACCTTGACCATGGCCGCAGCAGGTCCGCCGGCCTCCCCGCCCGCACCAGGCCATGCCCCTGGCCCAGCACCACCCTCCGCCAACCGGCGTCGCCCCATCGCCGCCTTCGCCGCCGCCGTCCTTGGCGGCGGCGGCGCCGACAGCTCCCGACCCACATCCGCCTCCGGCACCCCCACCGCCGTCACCGACGTCGCCGCCTCCCCGCTCGCCACCGACACGCTCCAACCCACCGACAGCGACGCCGTCACCGCCGCCGCCGCCGCCGTTGCAACCGCACCCCCAAGCAGCATCCTCGTCGCCGGCAGCCTCGGCGGCAGCGGCCGCACCTCCCTGCCCTATGCCCCAGTCTCCAGCTTCGGCGGCAGCCTCCGTCGTGACAGCCTCGCCGCCCCCAGCTCCTCCTACCCCCACCTGCACCCGCCGTCAGGCCCCGGCGGTCACCTCGCCGCCACCGGCAGCCTGCAGCTGCACCTGGGCACCAGCCGGCTCATGCACCAGGGGAGTCCCCATCCCGCCACGCCCGACGCGCAGCGCATCAGCAGCTGCTTCGCCCCGGCGCCGCCTTCGCTCGACACTCTGGCGTTCGCAGGGGCGTCCGTGACGGGCGGCGGGCGGCGAGGAAGCGCGACCACCATGGGCGGCGGCGCGTACGCCCCAGGGAGCGCGCCTTGCGGCGGGAGCGCCTATTTCGACGCTCTGTTTCGCGACATGAACGCGGCGGCGTCGAGTGATGCGATGATGGCGGGCGGCGGTGGCTGGGCGCAGGCGGCGGCGTGTACGGTGGCGGGCGTGCTTCGCATGCTGTTCGAGCGGCTGAGTGCGAGCGAGCGGCTGGCGCTGGAGGGCACGGGGCACGGGGGCACACTGGCGGCGGAGGCGCTGGGGCGTGCGGGAGGAGGGGGAGGAGCCGACGAGGCGCCGTCTCTGGTGCTGCGCGGCCTGCGTGTGCGGGGTGAGTTGCTGTTCCGCTGCTGCGGACGCATGCTGCGGCCTGCGGGCATGTCATCTGAGCAGTGATTGCAGCAGCTTGGCACACACGCAACCGCACTGTGCGGAGCAGCTTGCGACTTGCTGCCCAACCGGCCTTGGTAATGGTATTGTTCCTTGGAGTTCCTGGTCATGTGTCAGAGTGTTGCAAGTGTCCTGCTCTTCCTCGGGCTTATGCCACCTGCTGCAACCCATCTTCCTCTGCAGTGGGCATCCACAGCGGCCCCACGGCCGCCGAGGTTGAGGCCAGCGAGGAGGGCGGCGTGACGGTGGTGCGGTACGGGGGAGACTTCCTGGCCACGTGCAAGGCAGTGGGCGACGCGGCGGTGGTGAGTGGGGCTGGGGAAGGTGGTGGAGGCGGTTCAGATGATGTGGGTTAACTCGCTGTTACTCACTGTTGTTGTAGCTAGTTCGCCGAGGCTGGCGCTTAGTGCTGCTGTAGGCGCCCGTGTGTAGTCGACAGCCAGAGTGCGGTTCCCCAGCCCCTCGCCCGCGTCCCCAAACACTCCACCCTCGCACGCTGCTGTTGCTCACCCGTAAGGCCGCCTGGGTCAGGAACGTTACCCTTTTCCACCATTTCCCTCACTCATCGCCTTCCCGTTCCTCCCCCCCAGGGCGGCATGGTTGTGCTGTCCGGCTCCGCCTTCCGTGCGCTGCACCAGCACCTGCGGCCCCGCTCGCCCCCCGCCGCCCTGGAGGCGCTGCTGCTGCACCTGGGGGACCACGTGCTGGCGCCGCCGCCGCCACGCTACAACGCGCAGGCGGCGCACGCGTGGGGCGCGGCAGCGGGTGAGCCGTGGGGCGGAATGCAGCCGGCCGGCAGCAGGCGTGGCCAAATGTGTGATGTAGCAATGAAGGCAATTGCAAAAATGCAGGGCACGGCGTGCGGGTAGTTGGTCGCTACAGGTCCTGCCGAGTGCACGTGCTCTAAGCAGCTTTGCTGTCTGCGCTTGCTTTTTGCAGACTACGACTCCACCCACGGCGGCGGCAGCGGCGGCGGCGGCCAATCAGCCAACATGTCGTACGGCTACGGGCCCGCCGCCGGAGGGGACTCCCTTGGCGGGCCGCCCGCCGCCGAAGAGGTCCGCGAGCTGTACGGCGCCGTGTCGCCCGCCACCGTGTCCCGCCTGGCGCTGCTGCCCGCCCCCGTGCGCACGCACCGCGAGGTGGTGCCCGGCTGCCTGGCCGCCCCCGCGGGCCTGGTGGCTCCCGTGTTCTGCAACGTCATGGGCGTGGAGACGCTGCTGGCGTGGGAGCGCCTGCTGCTGGAGAGACACGTGTCATCCCTTGCAAACCTGGCGGCGGCGGCGGCGGCTGCCACCGCCGCCGCCGGTCCCGGTTCCGGAGCGCCGTCGGCTGGAGCGCCGGCGGCTGGTGCCGCCGGCGTTCCGCCGGCGGCCGCAGACTACCCTCGGACCGCCGGCGGCTCGGTGATATCACCATTCGGCGGGGGGTCCGTGGTAGGGGCCCCGGAGGTGCAGGGGGTGGTGCGGGTTGCGCTGGAGATGCTGAGGGGCTACGCGCAGGAGGCTGCGGCGCGGCACGGGGGCTACGTGGTTGCTGCGTCCGCGGACGGCGGGCACTGGGTGCTGGTGTTCGGGTGTGCGGCGGCGGCTGTGGAGTGGGGGCTGGACATGCTGGGCGCCATGCTGCGGGCGGCGTGGCCGGAGGGGCTGCTGGAGCACGAGCTGGCGGAGGAGGTGTGGGAAGGTGAGGGGACAAGGGGGCAGGGGCTGGGAGGGAGAGGCGTATGGGGGGTTGTTTGGGGTGTAGGAAGCCGCGATACTGTCCCTTGGGCTTTGGGCCAAGGCTGTGCGCATCAGGAACTAGCCTTGCTGACTCCCTGAGGATCAACCCCGTAGTACACTGGCCTGCAGAGCACTGCGATGCTTGGCATTCAGCTCCTTGGCCCCACCCTTCCATGTCTTAACTCCCTCTGCCCGGTACGCCCTCAGGCCCCGTGGTGGTCAAGCGCGGGCTGCGGCTGCGCATCGGTGTGGACTATGGCCGCGCCATGGTGCGGCTGGTTCCCCGCACTGGGCGGCTGGACTACGTGGGCAAGGCCATGAACAGGGCGGCGCGCATCGCGGCGAAGGCAAAGGCGGCCACGGTAAGCTCCTGACTGTCCGGACCGGGTTACCTCGCATTCCTGCGGTTGACAGCAGGAACCCCGCCAGCCTTGAGTGCTGTACGCGTTTGGCATGAACCTCACGCAATCCTGAAGGTGCGTATGGACATCGACGTCGTTGTGCTGACCCCCGTCCGTGGTTCCCCGTTGCTCCTGTCCCCGTTTCAGCTGCTGGTTAGCGGTGCCGCGTGGTCCTCCGCGCGCCCCTCCCTGGAGCCGGGCGTGTCCGCCACGCCGCTGGGCAGCCTGGCGCTCAAGGGCGTCAAGGAGCCGCTGGAGCTGTGGGCGCTGAGGGCGGCGGGGGAGCAGCAGCCGGTGCAGCAGCAGCAGCAGGTGCAAGCGCAAGTGCAGCAGCAGGTGCAAGCACAGGCACAGGCCCAGCAGCAGCAGTAGCGACCGCGTAAGCGGTGGGGAGGAGGCCTGAGGGACGGTATGGGGTGGGGTGAGGGGAGTGTACTGGACAGACCCGTGGGCCGCTCGGCGCCATGTGGGCGTGGAGGGGCGGCTAGAGCTGAGGGAGGCGCTGCAAGCAGGAAGCACAGCACATTGCGTTGTGGCGAGTATCTTGAACGGCGACATTGTCACGTGATGGGATTGGTACCCGGCAATGGTGGCTCGTGACTCTCGGTGATACCTGCGATGCTCGCTACAAGGTCAATAAGGGCTTGTCGACGGAGGTGTCGACGTGTGGGTGTACCGCAAACTCAATCTTTGGGCCCGGCAACCGGGCGCGCGCTGTCCTCGTCAGGGGCGGCAGCGGGTATCTTGGCTGTCGTCGGTTTTGCTTCTTGAATTCGGGGGATGCTTTATTGGAGCCGGACGTGCAGCAGCATTGCCGGATGGGCCTGGCGTGTATTACATAGTTCGGCGAGCAGCACCGTGTTGCTCCAGCTGTGCTTGCAATAATGACCATGTGGTCAAGCAACGCGCGCGAGCACTTGCTGTACTGCATTATGAGAGGGGACGAGGTGGAAGCGACGTCTACAAGGGGCGTGGCAACGGGCGGATGTGAACAGTGGTTGTCCATGGGGAGTGTTACTGCGGCCGAGGCATTAAGCCATACGTATGGCAGCCGACCGAAGCTGTTGCCAAGCAGCACTGTGCGCCGCTCCTGAACTTCTGGTGCTCTCCTGAAATGATGCTGCATATGCTAATTTTGCTTACTGACGCCAATGCTTCGTGTCGCACTGGTGTGACTGTTGCCGTACAGCTTTGGCTACCTGCCTGTCTGCGCTTCGTTGCACCCTTGCCGTACAGCGTGGTTGCAGCCTGTGCGACCTAGGGCACGTGCCATAGGGCATTGGTGTGCCAGGCATGGGCGGGCCTTGAACCTGTTTGAAATGAAGGCAACGACGTGTTTTGTGGCCTATCCGCCTTCAATGTGCCCTTGAAGCAACGGGGGAGTGAGTTGGGTCCGTGAGTAGGCTTTTGCCACGCAATGATGCATCTGTTGATATCGGCAGTACGCCGCAGGGCAAATCTGCTGGCGTGGCATGAGGGTGCTCATTACGGGTAGCTGTGGCTTTGTCGTGATCAAGACATGAAGGTTACGCTGAGCCTCACAGTCTGTACTGCAGTAACCGGCTATCGCACCGGTGGGTGCCGAAGGCACACACTTTTAACCTGATGCGCAGGATGGCGCATCTCCACTATTGACATCTGCGTGATGTTCTCTGGCTGCGGACGAGACGGGTACAGCAGCAAAGTGACAAGTTGTTGTGCACCAGGTGGGGGGATGGGACACAGTGTATCTGGAGAGGCGTGATGAGATTAAAGGCAGCAATGGCTACACCACCTGGAGTGAATCACGTGCCAAACGTTGCGTACAGTCTTGCGGATCTACGGTAGTGACCGTCAGCTGAGCCGTTGCATGACGAACGCCGACCTTGTTCCATGCTGAACCGATCCATGTCCCGAGCCTGGGCATGGGTGAGCAGGTCGTTGTCAGGGCCGTAGCGCCCCGCCCCATTGCCCTGCTGGTTGTCGACTTAGGACCCCAGGCGGACCCGAGCACGCCCCAACACCACACGCCAGCCCGCGCCTTAACTGAACAGCAGGAGCTGCATACCGCACTTGTGCAGCTCCCGGGTGGTACTGTTGGATGTGTTAGGACTGCATTTGCCATGGCCGTCCAGGAGTGAGCGCCTGGAGCACGGGAGCCCCTGGCCTGGAGCCCCTACACGGTTCAAGCAGGGTGGCCCTGGATTGGCCGCAGCATGGGGCTGGTGACGCGTAGCCCGGGACGGGACCGAGAGCCCGACAGCGGTCCCCGGCAAAGCCTTGAAGGCAAAACTTGGCAGCATGAGGATAGCTACAGTTTGGTGTATGTAGCGTAGCCTCGGCGTAGGCTGGCCCTCGCTTTTGTCGTGCCTTTCGTCCGCTAAAGGCGTCCGCAAACACCCTGGCCGCGCGTGCGCTAGCGCTGCCACAACAATCGCTTCATATGCGACTACTTTATGGCACATAGCTCTGTCTCTGGGGTCGTACATGATGACACCGCGCCCATAGTCGACCCGAGGGCCGGACCCCCGCTCCCGGCAGCGTCTACTGCTGCCGAGGCCTGGGCACAACAGCGCTACCAACCGGACCACCAGGGACCCGCGACCGAGCATTGTCAGAGTCGCACCTTCCATGTAGCCACCCACGGCCCACCAACCTTCTGCGCAGCAACCCCAGCGCCACGCCACCTGCTATGCGCTGCCACCGCCTTCTCCTCTGCGCCCCGCTGTCACCAGCTATTGCCCTTGCTGCTTTTAGAGCTCCCTTCCGAGCCTATACCCCGCACATAGATTCCTACGGCCTTAAAGGGCTCGCCTCTAGCTCGGGTTCGGGCCCTGGACCCCCTTCCCCTCCTCCCCATCCTCCTCCTCCGCCTCCCCCTACTCCTCCTCCCCCGCTGCTGCTGGTGCACCCCGCACACCGCGGCCCGGTGGACATGGAGGAGGCGGTGCGACTGGCGGAGAGCCTTACGGGTGAGGGCGGCTCGACGGGTGTTGTCGTGCGTGTATTATGATATGGTGTGGATGCATGGAAGGCGGTGCTGCTGGCAGAGAGCCTTACGGGTGAGGGCGGGCTGACATTTTCTTGTGGGCGCGCACGGTGTTGTACGGGTGCGTGAGAGACTGTGCGCTCGCGGCTGGCTGTGAGCCCCAAGGTTGAATGCAGTGGGTTGAGTCATCCTGTTACAACACGCAAAGCAGGTAAGCGGACTGAGGCAGTTAGGACCTGTAGGGCTAGGCTGGCAAGGCGGTGGTCTCCTCCGCAGGGTTTCTACATCGGCCCCTGCCCTTGTCCCCTTACGGCTCGCAGGCAGGCGCTGCCCGGTGTACGAGGTTGGCAGCGCCCGGCTAAGGCTGGGGCCCCACAGGACCGGGGCCGCTAGCAGCGGTGGGAGGGGGAGTGGCGGCAGCGTGCGGGGAGAGGGCGCGTGGGACGAGGAGGGTGGCGGCCGCGGCTCGCAGCCGCGGTGGTTCTTTGGGAGCGGGCAGCTGAGGGCGCTGGCGGAGCAGTTGGATGCAGCGGAGCAGGGGGGTAGAGGAGGGCGGGAGTGGGGAGTGCGGCATGAGGTGGCGGGAGGCGCGCGGGGCGATGGCCTGGCAGCACCGGGAGAGGGGCGGCCGGGGGGTGCGGAGCAGGGCGGGGAGGAGGGTGGGGGGCTGGGGGACAGCGAGGTGGGGGGGATGAGGGAGGGACGGGTGCGGCGTGGCCGCGACAGAGGCGGCGATGCTGGCAGCGGCGGTGGCAGCAGTAGCACCGGCCGCGGCGGCGATCTAGGGCCGCGCACGCCGGTGTTTGTGAACACGGTGCTGACACCTCTGCAGGTGCGGGGGCGCAGGGGCTCTTTGCGCTCCTTATTGCTTCCCACTGGACGCCACTTAAACCACTATTCACCGCGTTCATATTATTCATGACGTAAACCTGGAAGGCACCGCGGCCCCCCCTTGCACCCGCCTGCCGTGAACCCCGCTTCCTTATCGGACTTCCGGACTGGTGATGGTGTTCTGCCCCCCCAGGAGCATGTGGTAGAGGCGGCGCTGCGGCGTCCGGTGGTGGACCGTGTGGGGCTCATCATCCGCGTGTTCGCACAGAGGGCGGCAACGCGGGAGGCGCGGCTGCAGGTGTGTGGTTGTGGGTGTTCTGGAACGAAGAGAGCAGAGCTGGTAGCAGGGGACACAGTGCGGGCTAGCGGGAGGATGGGCGCGAGCGCGGCGCCGAGTGGGGGATGGGAAAGCCATAGGAAGTATGGTTATTTCGGGGACTGTGGGATGTGGGCAACGTGGCGTGTATTAGCCAACGTGGCGTGCGCAGCCGGCTGGAATGGAGTTGCGCTTTTGAGCCGGTAGTATACTGCATGGCTGGCGGCAGCCCCGACCGGCGGCTTGCTTGCATTGGGCCCAACGGTGCAAGTACGATACGGTATGGCAGCCCATGGCTGATTGCTGTAACCCTTAGACCCTTCCTCTAAGGTTTGGCTTTTGCGGGTTGTGTGCACCCCAGGTGGCTGACCAGCTGCTCCCTGTTGTCACTCACCTTTCAACAAAATGCATCAGCAAGTTATGCTCACCCTCCTCTTCTGACTTGCACACTGTATCAAAGGTAGAGCTGGCCCAGCTGGCCTACCAGCTGCCCCCGCCTGGTGCGGGAGGGCGAGCGGGGCGCCTTCGGGGGTGGCCTGGGGGCGGCGCTGGGGGCGCTGGGCGGCGGCGGCGGCGTGGCGGGCGCGGCGGGCGGGCCCGGGGGCACGTACAGGGGCGGCGGCGGCGGCGGCGGCGCCGTACAGTCGGTGGTCAGCGCGAGGCAGCGGGGCTCCAGTGGGGCAGGTGCGGTACAACGGGTTGCCAGTGGGTCAGGTGTTGAGTCGTACTGGGCTTGGTTTGGGGGTGGGGCTGGGTTGGGGCTGGGGTGGGGGTGGGAGCACGGGAGCACGGGAGGCACGGGAGCACGGGCTGGGCTGGGGTGTGCCACGCAGGCGGGCGAAATTTGATGTGGGTCAGGGCTGGAAAGGGACGATAGAGCGGGCAATGAGGTTCTCCTGCATCGGGCTGGGTTTGACAGCTTGGTGGCTGTAAGCGGAAAGGTACTTGGTGCATGAACGGGCGGCAGGGCGCACCACACATGATGCTAAGGCGCGAGAGACTTGTGGCGCAAGGGAGTATAGCAGCATGGAAGCGATGCGATTTGGGTCATTTTGGTCATTTGGGCTTGCTTCTCGTGCGTCCCCAACGCCACCACCTGCCCCTGTCCCCTGCTCCTGCACTGGTCCCCAGGCGGCCTGGGCGGCGGCGGCGGCAGTGGCGACCCCGAGATCGCACTGCAGCGGTACCGCATACGGCGGCGCATGGCGGCGCTGCGGCGGCAGCTGGCGGCGGTGGCGGCGCAGCGGGGGGTGGCGAGGGAGGGCCGCAGGGCCGCAGGTGGGCCGGGGCGGGCCGGGGCGGGCCGGGGCGCAGCCTGTCGGTGAGGGCTGGAAGAGGCTCCGCCCACCCTGCGGCGCGTAATCGGCGCGCAGCCCCAAAGGCATACCCTTCGCTAGCATGCTTCTGATATGAAGGGGCCAATCACGAATGCGAGGAGCCGAAGAATCCACAACGGGTCTGGCGGTCTAGCCCCATTAGCTGCCCCGAGCCCCGCCTCTCGCGCCTTCTCCTGTGCATGCGCTGCCTCCGCTACCCCCATGCACGCCCCCAGGCCTGCCCACGGTGGCGGTGGTGGGCTACACCAACGCCGGCAAGACCTCGCTACTGCACGCGCTCTGCCGCGGGGCGGCCGGCCGCCTGCCCGCCCCCCAGGACGCACTGTTCGCCACCCTGGACCCTGCCGTACGGAGAGCCTGGCTACCAAGCTGGGGGCGGCCGGTCTTACCGCCCTCGCACGAGGTGCAGGAGGGGCAGGAGGGGCTAGATCAGCAGGAGGGACGGCTTGGGGGTGCTGGGCACTGGTATGGCCCGGAGGAGCAGGGGCTGGTGGTGGCGCTGAGCGACACCGTGGGCTTCATCCGGGACCTGCCGGTGGGCCTGGTGGCGGCGTTCAGGTAGGGGTGTGGCTGCGGCGAGGGGGCGCGACAGGTGGGGGTGTGGGCTGTGGGAAAGGGGCGTTCAGGTGGAGGTGTGGGCTGTAGGGAGGAGCCGAGAGGCCCTTGGGTGTATGGGCGGCCAGCATGCTTGGTGGACAGAGGGCAATTACCGCCCTCCTCTGCCGCTCACGTATTACTGCGGACGCGTACTCCGAGCACCCAACTGGGTCCTGCAGTGTTGCGGCCGGAGAGCCTTTTGACCATTCGGCAACCCTGTGACGCTAGTACACCTCCCAGGGTTGTCATTATCTCCCCTTTACCCCTGACCCCTCTCCCTTCACCTCCACACTACCTCCTGACATGACCCATTGCCATCCTCATCTCCAGGGCCACCCTGGAGGAGGTGTCTCAGGCCGACGCGTTGGTACACGTGTTGGACGCGTCGGCGCCTGACGTACGGCAGCAGCGCGCCGCCGTGCTGCGCGTGCTGCGCCAGCTGGGCGTGGGGGAGGCCGTGCTGCGCCGCCGCACGGTGGAGGTGTGGAACAAGGTGGACGCGGTGCGGGTGGGCGGCGGTGGTGAGGAGTGTGGGGACAGCGGCGAGGGGACCGGTGGGGACAGCGGTGGGTTGCACAGCGGTGGGGAAGGGCGCGGCAGCTGCGGCGAGGGTGCACAGCGTGACGGTGGATGCGTGGCAGCAGGGGAGGTGGGGTCGGAAGGGGACGGGGGCCGTAGGAGGCCAGCCGGGATGCGGCATGGCGTTGTGGAGGTAGCAGGTGAAGTGGCGGTGCAGCTGGATGAGTTGAGTGGGAGAGGGGATGGGGGTGGTCGGGTGCGGGACAGGCCCGGGAGGCAAAGCAAGCGGACGCGGGAGAAAGGCAGGAGAGGAGCCGAGCTTGGGATGCAGGTGGACGGGGGAGGTCTGGGCACGGAGGGCTGCAGCGCGGAGCTGGAGGCTTCCCGCGGCAGCACGGTCGGCCTTGCGTCTGGCAGTGTGACGCAGCGCAGGCGGCGGCGCCTCTTTCAGTTGGAGGAGGAGGAGGGACCGGGGGCGGGGGAGAGGGATCTGGATGCAGCGGAGGGCGAGGAGGACAACGCGGGTGCGGTGGCAAGAGATGTGGGTGAGGATGCGGGTGGGGAAGGCGGCATGGAGGAAGTGGAGGAGGACCGGGTGCATGGAGGGCCATCGCACGGGCCAGCTGGATGGCGTGGGGGCTGCTTCGCAGATCCATATGCTGCGGATGCAGGCTGTGCATCCCACAGCAACGGCGACGGCGCTGAGACTAATCGTGTGCACCAGCAGCGGCAGCAGCAACAGCAGGTGCAGCTGCAGGAGCAGTGGCAGGAGGAGCAGCAGCAGCAGCAGCAGGTGGGCAGGCCCGGCGAGCCAGGCGGTCGCCACGGAGGGGTAATGAGCGCCGGAGTTGATGGTGGTGAAGACGCACTGTGGGCGTCTAAGCTTCGCGCGGCGGCTGACGTGGTGCAGTGCGTGCACGGCAGCGGGGCCGGGAAGCGGCAGGGACGGGGACGCGGGGAGAGGGATGGGGAAGGAGAGGGGGAGGGAGGTTGGCTGCCGGCGGCCGTGGTCCTGGCGGCGGTTGGGAAGGGGGAGGGGCTGGAGGAGGTGCGATGGGCGCTGGCAGAAGTGCTACAGGGCCGTGAGCGTGATGGCCGCCGTCACGCGGGGGGCAACTGGCGGAGGAAGGCGCCTGGAGGCAGGGCTGGTGGTGATGGTGGGGCCTTGGGTTGTGGTGTTGAGCAGCCCTCCTGCAGCAGGAGGCAGAGGAGTGAGGTTCCTGCAAAGGGGCAGCACGGTGGCGCTGTGCAGGTGGCGAATACTGGTGGCCGGGAGCACGCTTGGGGAGAGCGTGCCAGCGGAACGGCAGGAGCCCCGCCCGTGTGCGAATTTGGAGAGCGGATGCGTGGGCGGTGGCTGACTCCCATGCTTTGGGTGTCAGACACTAGCCTGTGGTGACATGCCGTGTAGGAGCCTTTTGGTGGAAAGCATGGGGCTTTCTGCACAACGACGAACTCTGGGTCGTGCCTACAGCCTACTGGCTATGCACATGTACATGCTAAAGCATGGAGTGCTGGAATACAGAGGCACGAGAGTGCTTTACGTGCCGGCTGTTCCCGTCCAGAAACGGCCTCTCACAGTGTAGGTAGGTGCCCTACCATAGTGTGCTTGTACCGCGAGCTGTCGCAGTACCCGCTGCATTTGCACTGGTGCAAGCTAGTATTCCGCTTCTGGAATAAATTGGTAGGGTGTACAAGGTCGTTAGCGCACCATGCTTTTGTTGCTGACGTTGGCATGGCCCTTGCCGGTTGTACCACTTGCTGGGCACACCATGCTATCACCTACCTGCACA
>VFQN01002132.1_pt1 | contig 31399 bp, 31 predicted proteins | sample 3512371 | NCBI WGS metagenome assembly VFQN01 (sample SAMN10412370, study PRJNA504923) | tailings metagenome | isolation source: Replicate 2 from Balatoc abandoned mine | place: Philippines: Itogon, Benguet | collected 2017-08-28 | reverse complement strand
GCAGGATACCCACGTTGTCGCCCGCCTGGCCCTGGTCCAGCAGCTTGCGGAACATTTCCACGCCCGTGCAGGTCGTCTTGACGGTGGGCTTGATACCCACGATCTCGATTTCTTCGCCAACCTTCACGATGCCACGCTCCACACGGCCCGTCACCACGGTGCCGCGGCCCGAGATCGAGAACACGTCTTCCACCGGCATCAGGAACGCACCGTCCACCGCGCGCTCGGGCGTGGGGATGTACGTGTCCAGCGCTTCGGCCAACTTCATGATGGCGCCTTCGCCCAGCTCGCCCTTGTCGCCTTCCATCGCCAGCTTGGCCGAACCCTTCACGATCGGGGTGTCGTCGCCGGGGAAGTCGTACTTGGAGAGCAGCTCGCGCACTTCCATCTCCACCAGTTCCAGCAGCTCGGCGTCATCCACCATGTCGCACTTGTTCAGGAACACGATGATGTAGGGCACGCCCACCTGGCGGGCCAGCAGGATGTGCTCGCGCGTCTGGGGCATCGGGCCGTCCGCGGCCGAGCACACCAGAATGGCGCCGTCCATCTGCGCGGCACCCGTGATCATGTTCTTCACGTAGTCGGCGTGGCCGGGGCAATCGACGTGGGCGTAGTGGCGGTTGGCCGTCTCGTATTCCACGTGCGCCGTGTTGATCGTGATGCCGCGCGCCTTCTCTTCGGGCGCCGCGTCGATCTGGTCATACGCCTTGGCTTCGCCGCCGAAGGCCTTCGAGAGCACCGTCGTGATCGCCGCCGTCAGCGTCGTCTTGCCGTGGTCCACGTGACCAATCGTGCCCACGTTCACGTGGGGCTTCGTACGTTCGAACTTGCCTTTTGCCATTTTTCAATCCTTGAAAGAGCAATGCCCGTGTGATGGTTTAACGTCTGCACCGTGTTGCTGAATCCCCCGCCACGGGCAACGAGGGGCACACGATCGCAGACAAAATGAAGAAGCCGGGCGGCTGACCACCCGGCTTGCGAACTTACTTGGCGCGAGCCGCGACAATCGCTTCCGACACGTTGCGCGGAGCCTCGGCGTAGTGCTTGAACTCCATCGTGTACGTGGCGCGACCTTGCGTGGCCGAGCGCAGCGACGTCGAGTAGCCGAACATTTCCGACAGCGGCACTTCGGCCTTGATGGCCTTGCCACCGCCGACCATGTCGTCCATGCCCTGCACCATGCCGCGGCGGGACGACAGGTCGCCCATCACGGTACCGGCGTAGTCTTCCGGCGTCTCGACTTCCACGGCCATCATGGGCTCGAGGATGACGGGGCTGGCCTTGCGGCAGCCTTCCTTGAAACCGAAGATGGCGGCCATCTTGAACGCCAGTTCGTTTGAGTCCACGTCGTGGTAGGAGCCGAAGTGCAGCGTGACCTTGACGTCGACCACCGGATAGCCGGCGAGCACGCCCTGGTTCACGGCTTCATTGATGCCCTTTTCCACGGCCGGGATGAATTCACGAGGAACCACACCGCCCTTGATGGCGTCGACGAACTCGATGCCCTTGCCGGCTTCGTTCGGCTCGATCTTGAGCACGACGTGGCCGTACTGGCCCTTGCCGCCCGACTGGCGCACGAACTTGCCTTCGGCCTCTTCCACCGTCTTGCGAATGGTTTCGCGGTAGGCCACCTGGGGCTTGCCCACGTTGGCTTCCACGCCAAATTCGCGCTTCATGCGGTCCACGATGATTTCGAGGTGGAGCTCGCCCATGCCCGAAATGATGGTCTGGCCGGACTCTTCGTCGGTCTTCACGCGGAAGGACGGATCTTCGGCCGCCAGGCGGCCCAGCGCCAGACCCATCTTTTCCTGGTCGGTCTTGGTCTTGGGCTCGACGGCCTGGGCGATCACGGGCTCGGGGAACACCATGCGCTCGAGCGTGACGATCGAATCCGGATCGCACAGGGTTTCGCCCGTGGTCACGTCCTTCAGGCCCACGCAGGCAGCGATGTCGCCGGCGCGGATCTCGTCCACCTCCAGGCGCTCGTTGGCGTGCATCTGCACGATACGGCCGATGCGCTCCTTCTTGCCCTTCACGGGGTTGTAGACGGTGTCGCCCTTGGAGAGCACGCCCGAATACACACGCACGAAGGTCAGCTGGCCGACGAACGGGTCGGTCATGAGCTTGAAAGCGAGAGCCGAGAACTTCTCGCCGTCGTCAGCCTTGCGGCTGGTTTCCTTCTCGTCTTCATCGGTACCGGCCACCGGGGGGATGTCCACCGGCGACGGCAGGTAATCGATCACCGCGTCGAGCATGCGCTGCACGCCCTTGTTCTTGAACGCGGTACCGCACAGCATCGGCTGGATTTCGGTGGCAATCGTGCGCGTGCGCAGGCCGAGCTTGATCTCGTCCTCGGAGAGGTCGCCCTCTTCCAGGTACTTGTTCATCAGCTCTTCCGACGCTTCGGCAGCAGCCTCGACCATCTTCTCGCGCCATTCCTTGGCGGATTCGAGCAGCTCGGCCGGGATTTCCTGGTAGTCGAACTTCATGCCCTGCGAGGCCTCGTCCCAGATGATGGCCTTCATCTTGAGCAGGTCGACCACGCCGGTGAAGTTTTCTTCCGCGCCGATGGGAATCACGACGGGCACGGGGTTGGCCTTCAGGCGCAGCTTCATCTGGTCATGAACCTTGAAGAAGTTCGCGCCGGTACGGTCCATCTTGTTGACGAACGCAAGGCGGGGCACCTTGTACTTGTTGGCCTGGCGCCAGACGGTTTCCGACTGGGGCTGAACGCCACCCACGGCGCAATACACCATGCAGGCGCCGTCGAGCACGCGCATGGAACGCTCCACCTCGATGGTGAAGTCCACGTGGCCCGGGGTGTCGATGATGTTGAAACGGTGCTCCGGGTAGGACATGTCCATGCCCTTCCAGAAGCAGGTGGTGGCAGCGGACGTGATCGTGATGCCACGCTCCTGCTCCTGCTCCATCCAGTCCATCGTGGCCGCGCCATCGTGCACTTCGCCGATCTTGTGGTTCACGCCGGTGTAGAACAGGATGCGCTCGGTCGTGGTGGTCTTGCCGGCGTCGATGTGCGCCGAGATACCGATATTGCGATAGCGCTCGATGGGTGTCTTGCGAGCCATGATGGAAATTCCTTAAGGGTTGGGCGTCCGGCGCCACGGCGTGGCACGGAGCACCCAGAAACATGGGGGCGCGCAGGCGAACGGCAAGCTGCCGCCCGCTTTGCGCGCCGACCGGAAGCGCTTAGAAGCGGAAGTGGCTGAAAGCCTTGTTGGCTTCGGCCATGCGGTGGACTTCGTCGCGCTTCTTCATCGCGCCGCCACGGCCTTCGGTGGCCTCGAGCAGCTCGTTGGCCAGGCGCTGGGCCATGGACTTCTCACCGCGCTTGCGGGCGGCTTCCTTGATCCAGCGCATCGACAGCGCCAGACGGCGCACGGGGCGCACTTCGACCGGGACCTGGTAGTTGGCACCGCCCACGCGGCGGGACTTCACTTCGACCATGGGCTTGACGTTGTTGATGGCAACAACGAAGGCTTCCAGGGGGTCCTTGTCGGGGTTCTTCTTCTCGATCAGGTCGAGCGCACCGTAGATGATGCGCTCGGCGACGGCTTTCTTGCCGCCTTCCATGATCACGTTCATGAACTTCGACAGTTCGACATTGCCGTACTTGGGATCCGGCAGGATTTCACGTTTAGGGACTTCGCGACGACGTGGCATTTGTTCACCTCTTGCTTCAGTTGGCACCGTCTTCCGGCACCGCGAGAGCCATCAGGACCCTCACTTACTCGACCCACGCGGACCATCCGCGCTCCGGGTCACTCCGTCCGACACCGCCAGCCAGGGCGATTCGAACACCGATACATGACAGAAGGGCTTCAGGCCTTCTTGGGGCGCTTGGCGCCGTACTTGGAGCGCGCCTGCTTGCGATCCTTCACGCCTTGCAGGTCCAGCGAACCGCGGACGATGTGGTAACGCACACCGGGCAGATCCTTGACACGACCGCCGCGAACCAGCACCACGCTGTGTTCCTGCAGGTTGTGACCTTCGCCGCCGATGTAGGAAATGACTTCGAAGCCGTTGGTCAGACGAACCTTGGCCACCTTGCGGAGCGCGGAGTTCGGCTTCTTGGGCGTCGTGGTGTACACACGGGTGCACACGCCACGGCGCTGCGGCGAGTTCTGCATCGCGGGGCTCTTGGATTTGGTCTTTTCGACCTCCCGGCCCTGACGCACCAGTTGATTGATGGTTGGCATTGAAAAACGTCCCTAAACGTTTGAAAACTAACGAAAACGTGAATCCCTTCGGAATTTCCGAAAAGCCTTCGAGTGTAGCAGTTCGTCGGTCCCGCAGCAAACCTGCCGGACTGCGGCAAGTTAGTTGATGCTTGCTTACGGAATCACTGAATCCACAGGCGGATCGCATCCCAGGCCCGGCCGAGAATGCCCGCCTGCGCCACCGGCTCGAGCACCTGCAGCGGCACGTCGGCCAGGGGTTGGCCGTCCAGCGTGACCTTGAGCGACCCCACCGCCTGACCCTTGGAGAATGGCGCCACCAGCGGCTCGGGCCGCACCAGTTGCGTCTGCACCTTGCCGGCACTGCCGGCCGGCACGGCCACGACGATCGGTTCGGTCCGTCCCAGCTTGAGGGTGCGGCCCTGGCCCTTCCAGACCGCCGGTGTCGCAGCCGGCTGATTGCCGTCAAACAGCTTGACCCCCTCGTAGGCCGTGAAGCCCCAGTTCAGCAGCTTTTGCGCTTCGTTGGCGCGCGCATTCTCGCTGGCCGTCCCCAGCACGATAGCCACGATGCGGCGGCCGGCCAGATTGGGGAAGTCGCGCTTGGCGGTGGCCACGAGGCAGTAGCCGGCGGCGTTGGTGTGACCGGTCTTGAGGCCGTCGACCGTGGGATCGCGGAACAGCAGCAGGTTGCGGTTGGTGTCGTTGGCCGCCGGCGTGCCCTCGTAGCGGTAGCGCTTGATCGAGTAATAGTGCATGTACTCGGGGAAGTCATGCATCAGCCGCGAGGCCAGCACGCCCAGGTCGCGCGCCGTGGTGACGTGCCCGGCCTCGGTCAGGCCCTCCGGGTTGCGGTAGGTGGTGCCGGTCATGCCCAGCGCCTTGGCCTGGTCGTTCATGAGCTGCACGAAGCGCTCGACCGTGCCGCCGACCGCCTCGGCCAGCGCCACGGTGGCGTCGTTGCCCGACTGGACCACCATGCCCTTGATCAGGTCGTCCACCGGCACGCGCATCTTGGGGTCGATGAACATGCGCGAGCCGGGCATCTTCCACGCGCGCTCGCTCACGGGCATGGCCTGCTGCAGGTCGATCTTCTTCGAGCGCAGGGCGTCGAACACCAGATAGCCCGTCATGAGCTTGGTGAGCGATGCCGGCTCCACCGGCACCTCGGCATCCTTGGCTGCCAGCGTCTGGTTGGCGCTGACGTCGAGCACGAGGTAGCTGCGCGCGGCCACTTCGGGTGGCTGTGGAACCTGGGCGTGGGCGACAAGACAGGACGAAGCGAGCAGCAGGGCAGCGAGGATGCGTTTCATGGAGACTGGCGAGGACTGACGGCAGGAGCCGGAAACACCGGCGACGAAAACAGATGGCGGCGGGAGGGCCCACCGCCGCGAGGAACAGCGGCGCGGGACGCTCAGGCGCGCAGGTGGCGCGCCACCACGTCCTTGAGCAGCGGCAATTGTCCGTGAAAGAAGTGGCCGCCCCCCGGGAAGACTGTGACGGGCAGTGACTGCGGCCGCGCCCAGTCGAGCACGGAGGCCAGCGGCACCGTGTCGTCCTGCTCGCCATGCACGATCAGCGTGCGCGCGTGCAGTTCCTGGGGGATGGCCGCCACCTCGAAGCGCGAGGCGGCCGTTCCCACGAAAACCAGCCGTTCGATGGCGCGCGCAGGCCAGAGTTCCGCCAGCGTGCGGCTGGCCACGAACGAGCCGAAAGAGAAGCCCGCCAGACACAGCGCGCCACCGGGTGCCACGCTGCGCACCACCGCCAGGAAGTCCTCGGCCTCGCCACGGCCCTCGTCATGCGTACCTTCGCTGGCCCCCACGCCCCGGAAGTTGAAGCGCACGGCACGCCAGCCGCACTGGACGAAGGCGCGCGCGAGCGTCTGCACCACCTTGTTGTCCATGGTGCCGCCGAACAGCGGATGCGGATGCGCGATGACGGCCGTGCCCAGGGGCTCCTGCCCGGCCGGCACGTCGATCAGGGCCTCGATCCGGCCTGCGGCGCCGGAGATTTCCAGGCGTTCGGTCTGGCGGTTCACACGCCCGCCCTCAGCGTCCGACGTGCGGCGGGGTCAGCAGCCGCTCGACCACCTCGCCGCGCTTGAGGTGCGATTCGACGATCTCGTCGATGTCGTCCTTGTCCACATACGTGTACCAGACGGCCTCGGGGTAGACCACGGCGATCGGCCCGCCCGCACAGCGGTCGAGGCAGCCGGCCTTGTTGACGCGCACCTTGCCCGGGCCTGACAGGCCGGCCGCTTTCACGCTGGCCTTGCAGTGGTCGAAGGCATCCTGGGCACGGTGCCGCGCGCAGCTGTCTTCGCCGCCCTTGCGTTCATTGAGGCAGAAAAAAATGTGCCGGCCGTAGTAGGAGGCCGGCGTCTCGGGTGCGTTGGGCATGGTGCCAATTCTAGTTTTCGCGCTCGCGCCGTGACAGCACCACCAGCACATATGCGAGCGTGGCGTAGGGCCAGACCCAGCCCAGCCACTGCGCCAGGCCGTGGAAGTGGATGAAGCGCCCCTGCTCCCACACCTGCAGCGTCTGCGCGAAATAGGCGCTGGTGGGCGCCTGATTGAGCACGGACAGCCCCACGCCCAGCGCCAGCAACAGCACGGCCGCGCAACCGCGGCGCGGCAGCACCAGCGCCAGCAGCGCGAACAATGCTGCGGCAGCCATGCCGGCCTCGGCCGCCGGCGTGATCCATTCCCACGCATTCGCGGGTCCGAAGCTCAGCGCCGCCGACAGGCAGGTCACGCCCAGCCCGCTCGCGCCCACGGCGGCCGCCAGCACCGCCCGGCGCGCGGGTGAGCGCATCACGCTGTAGCCCAGAAGACATGGCGCCAACAGGCCCAGCGCCACGCACAGCGCTTCGGCGCCCGGCACCAGGGGCTGCAGTTCCGCGTAGCGCACGGGCACCCAGTCGAGGAAGGGTGTGTCCTCGAGCACGCGGCCCAGCCACGCCTCTAGCCGCTCGAAGACCTGGCCCAGCCCGAAAGGCACCGCGGCCGGGAACAGCAGCGCCACCGGCCACAGCGCCAGCAGCACCAGCGCGCCGCGTGCGTGCGGCGTGAACCAGCGCTCGCGGAAACGGCTCCAGCGCGCCAGTGCGCCCAGGGGCTCCAGCGCCACGGCCAGCAGCGCGCCCACGCCCGCGCCGCCGCTATTGAGCGCGAAATCCACATTCGACGGCACGCGCATCGGCAGATAACTCTGCAGCGTCTCCATCAGCAGAGACAGCAGCGTCGCCGGAACGAACCCGAAAAGAAACGCACGCAGCGCGCCTGCGCGTGGCTGGCTGCGCAGCACCGCCAGGCTGCACAGGAATCCCAACGGGATATAGCCCGCCACATTGGAGACGAGGTCGAAGCCCGTCCAGTAACGCGGCAGCGGCGCCGTGAGGAAGGCCCAGGGCACGATGCCCTGATCGCGCCACTCACCAAACGGATACAGGCTGGCATAGACGATCAGAACCACCCAGGCCAGCGCGAGCGGCCAGGCGGAGGTCTTCTGCATGCCGCCCTCTCCCGCGCGGTCAGAACGGCTTGACCACCACCAGCACCACCGCTGCCACGAGCAGCAGCACCGGCACCTCATTGAACCAGCGGTACCAGCGGTGGCCACGCGTGTTCTCGTTGCGCTCGAACCGCTTCAGCAGGCGCACACAGCCATGGTGGTATCCCAGCACCAGCAGCACGATCGTGAGTTTGGCGTGCATCCAGCCGTTCCCCGGACCGCGGCCGATGCCGTAGACCATCCATAGCCACAGGCCCAGCACCAGTGCCGGCACTGCCAGAAGATGTGTGAACCGCATCAGCTTGCGCGCCATCAGCAGCAGGCGTTCGCGCTCGCGCACCGACTCGGGCGGCACTTCGCGCGGAATCTGTGCAAGGTTGACGAAGATGCGCGGCAGGTAGAACAGGCCAGCGAACCAGCTGGCCACGAACACGATGTGGAAGGCTTTGACCCAGAGCATGCGTTCGAGTGTAGGTGCGAGCGGCCGCGACAAAAAAAAGCCCGGCGGATGCCGCCGGGCCATGGAAGCCTTTTTGCTGTCACACATCAAGGCGCCCGCTCAGGGAGGAAAAGCGGGGGGCGCGAACGCCCGCGGGAAATTTAACAAAGCTCACAGTTCACTACAAGTCGCGCGTCGCGCTTTTTTTCCAGCTGCGATGAATGTAAGAGGCCATGCGCGCATCAGAAGTAATCCATTAGTTGGCACATGACCCTCAGTGAGGTCCGGCGTTTCATACACGAGCCACAACCTGACCAACCGAGGAGGAGGCCATGCCGGCTTGGTGCACAATTTTCGGATGACCGCGTCCGCCTCCCTGCCCCCCTTTCCCGCCAGCCGTCCGCGCCGCCTGCGTCGCGACGCTTTTTCGCGCGACCTCGTGCGCGAACACCGTCTGAGCCCGCACGACCTCATCTATCCGGTGTTCGTCACCGAAGGCCAGGGCGTGCGCCAGGCCGTGCCGTCCATGCCGGGCGTCGAGCGCCTGAGCCTGGATCTGCTGCTGGATGTCGCCGCGCAGTGCGTCACGCTCGGCATCCCGGTGATCGCACTGTTCCCGGTGATCGATGCCTCGCTCAAGACACCCGACGGACGTGAAGCGCTCAATCCCGACGGCCTAATCCCGCGCGTGGTGCGCGCGCTCAAGCAGGCACATCCCGGCCTGGGCGTGATGACCGACGTGGCGCTCGATCCCTACACCAGCCACGGCCAGGACGGCCTGCTCGACGACACCGGCTACATCCTCAACGACGACACCGTGCAGGTGCTGACCGGCCAGGCGCTGGTGCAGGCCGAAGCCGGTGTCGACATCGTCGCGCCCAGTGACATGATGGACGGCCGCATCGGCGCGATCCGCGATGCGCTCGAAGCCCACGGGCTGGTGCACACGCGCATCATGGCCTACAGCGCCAAGTACGCCAGCGCCTTCTACGGCCCCTTCCGCGACGCCGTCGGCTCGTCGGCCAACCTGGGCAAGAGCAACAAGAAGGTCTACCAGATGGATCCGGGCAACACCGACGAGGCGCTGCGCGAGGTTCAGCTGGACATCGCCGAAGGCGCCGACATGGTGATGGTCAAGCCCGGCATGCCGTATCTGGACATCGTGCGGCGCGTGAAGGACACCTTCCACATGCCCACGTTCGCCTACCAGGTCAGCGGCGAGTACGCCATGCTCAAGGCCGCGGCCGCCAATGGCTGGCTCGACCATGACGCGGTGATGATGGAAAGCCTGCTGGCCTTCAAGCGCGCAGGCGCCGATGGCGTGCTGACCTACTTCGCGCTCGACGCCGCGCGACTGCTGCGCGGCTGACCCCGCAACCACCGCGCCCCGATGCAGATCATCGAATTCAGCCCCGGCACGCTGCGCTTCGTCGAGCACCTGCCCGAGCAGATGCCCGCCGGCGGCTTCGTCTGGATCTATCTCGACCGATCCGCGTTCGAGCGCGAACTGCCGCAGCTGCAGCACGCGGCCACGCGGCTGGGCGGTTCGCAGTTGCTGGATCTGCACTGCGCCGACCTGGTCAACGCGGCGCATCCGTCGCACTACGACTACACCTCCATCTACGACCTGATCATCTTCAGGCGGCTGGCCACGCGGGAAGATACGGCCGAGCCGCCGGCCAACGGCATCGCCCCGGGTGCTCCGCTGCGGCAGATCCGCACGCACGCCGTCGGCTTCGCGGTGTTCGACCGCCTGCTGATCTCGGTGCATCCGGATGGCTGCTTCACCGCCCGCGCCTTCATCGAGCGCTACCTGGCGGACGCCATCCAGGCCGAGGGCCTCACGGCCGCCGCGCGCAACCGGCTGCCCAGCAGCCCGGCCGACCTGATGCTGCGCATGGTGAACGTGATGGTCGACAGCTACCTCGACCTGCGCAAGCAGCTCACGGCGCAGCTCGATTACTGGCAGCAGGAACTGCTGCGCCCGCGCTCCCAGTTCGCCGACTGGAACGCGCTGATGACCGCCCGCAACGAGCTGCACACGCTGGAAGACCTCTGCGAAGAGCAGCATGACGCCATGCAGGAGTGGCTCGACACGCTGCGCGAGCAGCCGTCCACGGCCATGAGCCAGTCCGAGCGCGACGGCCTCGTCGCGCGCTCGCGCGACGTGATCGAGCACATCGAGCGCGTGGTGCACCATGTGCGCCGGCTGGAGCAGAACGCCGAGACGGTGGTGCAGATCCACTTCTCCGCGCAGAGCAACCGCACCAACGACATCATGCGCACGCTCACGGCGCTCACCGCGGTGTTCCTGCCGCTCAACCTCATCGCGGGCATCTTCGGCATGAACTTCGAATTCATCCCGCTGCTGCACACGCAGGGCGGCTTCTGGTGGGCCATGGGCGCGATGGCAGCGATCGCCATCGGCCTGATCGCCGTGTTCCGCCGCAAGCGCTATCTGGCGCGAACGGGGCGTTGAGCCCCCACGTGCGCTCACTGCGTGTAGCACTCTGCCCCTGAAGAGGGCGCTCGCGTGGAGCCTCGGCATCGCCGAGGCATGACCGCGATGCGGTCAGCGCCCGCTCAAAGATCCAGCACCAGTCGCTCACCGGCCGCGCGCGACACACAGGGCAGGAACTGGTCGCCCACGGCCTGCTCTTCGGGCGTGAGGTACATATCCCAGTGCTCCACCTCGCCGGCCAGCACGCGGGTGAGGCAGGTCCCGCACACGCCCTGCTGGCACGACAGTGGCACCTCCACGCCGGCGGCGCCCAGCGCCTGCAGCACCGACTGGTCTTCGTGCACCCGCACCTCGCGGCCGCTGCGCGCGAGCTCGACGATGAACGCGTTCATTCCTCGAGGAAGTTGCCGGCCGAAAAACGCACCGGCGGCGCCGCCGGATCGAAGCTCACGCCTGCCGGGTCCTCGCCAGCCGCCACGGCATCGACCTGTTTCTTGAGGAAGCGGCGCAGCATGACGATGCCGCGGTCGGTGGTGGCCAAATGTTCCTCGGAGTGCCTGGCGATGTTGCCCTGCCCGATCATGGCCTCGTTGTCGCCCGGAAACTGGCGGTGTTCTTCCTCGGTCATCTCCTCCCACAGCTTGCCGCCCAGGCGCGAACGCATGCGCTGCAGCTCGCCGGCCTCGCGCACGCGGCCAACCACGTAGATGCGGAAGCTGTGGTTGTCCAGCGGCAGGATCCAGCCCAACGACTCCACCATGCCGTAGCGGCCCAGGCGCGGGCTCGGGATGATGCGCAACGTGGGCAGGCCCGCCTCGCTGATGCGGCGCAGCGTCTTGCCATCGGGCAGCTTGCGGATCGACACCGTGCGCACGCTCTGCTCGGCCGTGTCCCACGTCACTTCGGGCATCACCGCCATCTGCTCGACGAACTGCGTGCCGCTGAACGACGAGTGCAGCACCACCACGTGGAACGGATCGACCAGGTTGTCGTAGTGCTGCAGCCAGTTGCATTCGATGATCTGCGGGCCGCCGCCGCCGATGCTGCGGTCGTCGGCCTCCAGGAACTCGCCTTCTTCCAGTTGCTCCAGGCACTCGTAGCGCGGCAACACGGGCTTGCGGTCGGGCGGCCCGAGGTAGGCCCAGATCAGGCCGTACTGCTCCTGCACCGGATACCAGGGCTGGCGCACCTTGTCGCGCGCGCGGCCGCCCTCGGGCTCGCAGGGCTGCTCGACACAGTGGCCCTGCACGTCGAACAACCAGCCGTGGTAGCAGCAACGGATGCCGCGCTCTTCGACGCGGCCGTAGTACAGCGACGTGCCCCGGTGCGCGCAGTGCGGATACACCAGGCCCGGCCGGCCGCTCTTGTCGCGGAACAGGATCAGTTCTTCGCCCAGCACGCGCACCTTGCGCGGCACGTCGGTGGCGTCGCCCACCAGCCCCACGGGATGCCAGTAGCGGCGCATGAGCTCGCCCATGGGTGTGCCGGCCGTGACGTCGGTGAGTTCGTGGCGCGAGGTCGGCTGCGGCCGGCCATAGGCCGTGCCCGTGTCGACGGCGATGGGGATCACGCGTGCGCCCGGCTTGTCGAGGGCGGTGGCGCGGCTGTCGGTACTCATGGAGTGCTTCCCTGTCTGTCGGAATGGAATGCGCGCGGGCGCGTCATTGCGGCCCGGTCACGCCGGCGGCCTTGATGAGCTCGCTCACGCGCGGATAGTCGTCCTTGAAGATCTGGCGGAACTGCGCCGGCGTGTTGCCCAACGGGACGAAGCCGTAACCCAGCAGCCGCTGCTGGATGTCCGGCATCGCCGTCACCTCGCGCAGCGCGGTCACCCAGGCTTCCTGCACTGGCTGCGGCAGGTGGGCCGGGCCGAACACGCCGATCCAGCTGTCCACGTCGAAACCCTTGTAGCCCTGCTCGGCGAAGGTGGGCACCTCCGGCATGCCCGGCGTGCGACGTGAGCCGGCCACGGCCCAGGCCTTCATCTTGCCGGCCTGCACGTGGCCGCGCGCGGTCGAAGGGTTGGCCCAGGCGAAGTCGAGCTGGCCGCCGAACAGGTCGTTGTGTGCCGCCGCCTCTGACTTGTAGGGCACGTGGACCATGTCCAGCCCGGTCTGTCGCGTGAGCAGTTCGCCGAACAGGTGCGCGGCCGAGCCGTTGCCCCAGGTGCCGTAGTGCAGGCGCTTGCCGCCCTTGCCGCCGGCGACGAACTCCTGCACGTTGCCGTAGGGCGAATCGGCGCGGCCCACGATCATGGGGCCGCCCGTGGCCACCATCGACAGCGGTGTGAAGTCGGTGAAGGGGTCGTACGGCGTCTTCTGCATGATGGGCACGTTCACGTGCGTGAGCGGCAGCGTGAAGAACACCGTGTGGCCATCGGCCGGTGCCTTGGCCACGAAGTCGGCCGCGATGATGCCGCTGGCGCCGGGCTTGGCGTCGATGACCACGGGCTGTCCCCAGCGCGCCTGCAGCTTGTCGGCATACACGCGCGCGAGCGTGTCGATCGGCCCGCCCGCCGTGCCGAAGGGCACCATGCGGATCACGCGCGAAGGAAAGGCGCCAGCGGGCTGGGCGCGGCCCGGCAGGGGAGCCGCGACGAGCGCGGCAGCGCCCGTGAGCAGAAGTTCTCTGCGCTTCATCATGGGTTGTCTCCTATATTTGTGCTAGCGCCTCGAGGAAGGCGTGCAGGGCATGCTAAGGAGACAACCGGGGTGCGGCAATTCGATTGTTTGGATACGAGATATGAACCAGCGTGATATCCGCAGCCTCGATCTGGGCATGCTGCGCACCTTCGATGCGCTGATGCGCGAGCGCAGCGTCTCCCGCGCGGCGGCGCGGCTGTTCCTCAGCCAGCCCGCCGTGAGCGCCTCGCTCAACCGGCTGCGGCAGGTGTTCGACGATCCGCTGTTCTCGCGCACATCCCACGGCATGGTGCCCACCGCACGCGCGTGCGCGCTGGCGCCCCAGGTCGAAGCCGTGCTGGCCAGCGTGGCCTCGCTGCTCGACGAGGGCAATGGTTTCGATCCGGCGCGCTCAGCCCGCATTTTCCGCATCGCCGGCTCGGACTTCGCGGGCCGCGTGCTGCTGCCGACGCTGGTGCGGCGGCTGGCCGGTTGCGGCTCGCAGATCCGCATCGTGTGGGAGCAACCCGGCACATCTGCAATGCCCGAGCGGTTGCGGCGGGGCGAGTTCGACCTCGCCGTCCTCGCGCGCATCCGCCCGGCCGAAGACATGCGCACACTCGCGCTCTACGAAGACAACTACGTGTACGTGACACGCCATGGCCATCCCCAGGTGGGCCGGCCGGTGACGCTGGACGACTTCTGCGCCACGCCGCAGGCCTTCCTCGGCTACGGAACATCGGCCCTGGAAGACGTGATCGACGAGACGCTGCGCCAGCAAGGCCGCGAACGGATGGCGCAGGTGGCGCTGGGCGGCTTCGGCCAGATCGTCGACCTGCTCCAGCACAGCGATATGGGCGCGGTGATCGCGCGCCGCGTGGCCGATGCGTACGCCGATCAGCTCGCGCAGCATGCGGCGCCGTTCGGCCTGCCCACCTACCGGCAGCTGATCTGCTGGGATGCGCGCAGCGACCACGACCCGGCCACGCAATGGCTCACGGACGAAATCCGCCGCATCGTCTGCGGCGACCCCGCGCACGCGGCGGCCTGACGGCTCAGTTCACGCCGAACAGCCGGGCCGCGTTGCCCCAGGCAATGCCGCGGGCCACGTCGGCGGGCAATCCGCCGAGCCAGGTGCGGTAGTCCTGCATGATCTGGCCATAGGTCTGCCAGCGGGCGTTGATCCAGGTGTCGGAGCCGATCATGAAGCGGTCCGGATAGGCCAGCAGCAGTGCGCGCCATTCGGCACACAGCTGGCCGCCCTCGCAGGTGAGGCCTGGCCGGTACGACAGCTCGCCCATCAGCGTGGGGTAACGATCGAGCAGCGCCTTCACCCGCGCCACCGGCGGGCCGCCGATGCCGGTGTGGGCCCAGACGATGCGGCCCGCGGGCGCGTGCGCCATGAGCAGGTCGATGGCCACGTCGTCCACGTGGGCGAGCACGGGCAACTGGTGCCGCGCCGCGAACTGCATGATCTTGCGCGCCACCGGGCCATTGGCGTTGGCGCTGTCGTAGAGGTGGAATTCGCCGATGCCACGATACGGTCCGTTGGCCGTGCCGCGCGCGAATTCGTCCTGCACCAGCTTCCAGATCGATTCGTCGCGGAACCAGTTGGTGTAGTCGGGCCGGTCGCGGTAGAGCCGGATGAACGGCACCACGGCCACGCCGGCCGCCTGCGCCTGCTCGCGCGCCGCGGCCAAGGCCTTCGTGCCGTCGTTGGGACGGCTGTTGGCGACGATGGCCTTGACGCCACTGTGCTGCATGAGCTTGAGCACGTCGGCCAGTGGATACGGCGACTGGGCTTCGATGTTGTAGTGCAGGTGCGCGTCGAACAGCGGACCTTCGTAGCCAGCCGCCCACGCCGGCGCGGACAGCGCAGCCGCGACGGCGGCCACGAGCAGCGCACGCAGGCGCACGGCGGCGGTGGGCATCAGCCGACGTGCTTGCGGAAGAACTCGACCGTGCGCGTGCGGGCCAGTTGGGCCGCCTCGGCGTCGTACGAGCCGCGGTGGTCGCAGTTGAAGCCGTGATCGGCTTCGTAGATGTGCACTTCCACGCCGGAGTGCGCACGCTTGAAGGCTTCCACGCCGTCGAGCGGAATGTAGTGGTCGCGGCTGCCGAAGTGCGCCAGCACCGGCACGCGCGGCTGGCGGGCGATTTCGTCAGGCGTGGTCACGCCGCCACCGTAGTAGGGCACGGCCGCGGCAAGGCCCGACACCTGCGCCGCTGCACGCCAGGTGAGCAGGCCGCCGTAGCAATACCCCACGATGCCGACCTTGCCGCCCGACGCCTTCGCGGCGTAGTCGACGGCCGCCTGCAGGTCCTGCAGCACGCCGGGCGCGGGCAGGGCCTCGACCGCGGCCTTGAGCGCCGAGCCCTGCTTCATGTCGTCGGGCGTGTAGCCCAGCTGCACGCCGGGCTGCACACGATGGAAGGTGGAAGGCGCCACCGCCACGTAGCCCTCGGTGGCGTAGCCGTCGGCCACTTCGCGGATGTGGGCGTTGACGCCGAAGATTTCCTGCACCACGACGATGGCGCCGCGCACCTCGCCCTGGGGCTGCGCCACGTAGGCGGGGATGGTGGTGCCGTCGGCGGCGGTGAGGTCGATGAAAGAACCCATGGTGGTCAAGCTCCTTGGTTGGGATGGTTGTCGAGTTTGCGTTGCAGGAAGTCGAGCCGGTCCTGGCCCCAGAACATCTCGCCGTCGAGGACGTACGTGGGCGCACCAAACAGGCCGAGGTCGATCGCGGCCTGCGTGTTGTGGTCGTAGCAGGCCTGCACCTGAGCGCCACGCGACTGCTCGGGCAGCTCGGGCGGCAGGCCGGCCTCGCGCGCCAGATCGGCCAGCGTGGCCGCATCGGAGATATCGCGCTCGTGCTGCCACACGGCCGCCATCACGCCGCCGGCCAGACGCAGCGCGGCCTCGGTGCCGTGGTGCAGATCGGCCGCGATGATGAGCCGCGCGGCATCGTCGGGCGGCACCGGGAAATGGCGCGGCTCGACGTTCATCGGCTTGCCCAGCCACTGCGAAAAGCGCCGCAACTCCAGCAGCCGGTAGGCCTTGCGCTGGGCCGGCCGCTGCGCCAGCGGCAGCCCGCCCGAGACCGACATCACACGGCCGAGGTCGACCGGCAGCACGCGCACCTGCGCGCCGGCTTTCGCGGCGATGGCGGCGAAGCGGTCGTGTCCGAGGTAGGTCCACGGGCTGTGGGGCGCGAAGTAGTAGTCGATCACGGCGGGCACGGCGGGGTCTCCTCTTGGGGTTTAATAAGGCTCGAAAGCCTGCGAACGCCTGCCGTTGTAACGCATCGGCGAATCCCCGCCGCACCGGAAGGAGACACCCCCCATGGAGAAGGTCCTGCTGATCACAGGCGCGAGCCGGGGCATCGGCGCCGCCTGCGCCCGGCTGGCCGCGCGCCAGGGCTGGACGGTGGCCGTCAACTACGCCAGCCGCGCCGACGCCGCGCAGGCCGTGGTGGACGACATCCGCGCCGCCGGCGGCCGGGCCGAAGCCTTCCAGGCCGACATGCGCGACGAGACACAGATCGTCTCGATGTTCGAGGCCATCGACACCCACCTGGGCCGCCTGCGGGGCCTGGTCAACAACGCCGGCGTGGTGGACGTGCCCGCGCGCGTGGACCAGATGAGCCGCGAACGCCTGCTGCGCATGTTCGACATCAACGTGCTGGGCGCCTTCAGCTGCACGCGCGAGGCGGTGCGCCGCATGAGCACGAAGCATGGCGGCACGGGCGGAGCCATCGTCAACGTCTCCAGCGCCGCGGCGCGCCTGGGCGCGGCCGGCCAGTACGTGGACTATGCGGCGGCCAAGGGCGCGATGGACGTGCTCACCGTGGGCCTCGCGCGCGAGGTGGCGGCCGAGGGTATCCGCGTGAACGCCGTGCGCCCGGGCCTGATCGAGACCGACATCCACGCCTCGGGTGGCCTGCCCGACCGCGTGCGCGATCTCGCGCCGGGCGTGCCCATGCTGCGCGGCGGCACGGCCGAAGAAGTGGCCGAGGCCATCGTCTGGCTGCTGTCCGATGCCTCGCCCTACACCACCATGTCCCTGCTCGAAATCTCCGGAGGCCGCTGACCCATGACCCAAGCCACCCCATCCACCCCGCGCACCGATATCGAGTTCTGGTGGGAAGACATGAAGGTGGGCGAGACGCGCGCCCTCGGCTCGGTGTCGCCGACGGCCGAGCAGACCATCGCCTTCGCCAGGCAATTCGACCCGCAGCCCTTCCACCTCGACGAGGCGGCGGCGCGCGAATCGGTGTTCGGCGGCCTGTGCGCCAGCGGCTGGCACACCTGCAGCATGGCGATGCGGCTGATGGTGGACAACTTCCTGAGCCGATCGTCCAGCCTGGGTTCGCCGGGCCTGGAGAACATCAAGTGGCTCAAGCCGGTGTTCCCTGGCGACGTGCTGAGCCTGTCGAGCACCGTGCTGGAATCGCGCCCCATGAACAGTCGGCCCGACGTGGGCCTGGTGCGCACCACCTGGTCGATGGTCAACCAGCATGGCGTGCAGGTGCTGCACATGGAAGGCTGGAGCATGTTCCGCCGCCGCACGCCCGGCGCGCCGGCGGCACCAGCCTGAGCCCTGGCGCCGTTCGCGCGCGCCCTGGTCGAACCGGGGTGGCACGGATGGTGCAACCGCCCGCCTTTTCCGTCCCGACCCGCCACTTCACCCCACCGCAGTACCGCCCATGACGCTATCCCGCCGCACCTTCGTCACCCGCGCCGCCGCCGGCGCGCTCGCACCCGCCGCCACGTTCGCGCCGGGCCTCGTGCGCGCCGCCCAGCGCGTGCGCTATGCCTTCCCGGCACCCGCGTTCCTGGCGGCATTCACGCCCATCAACATCGCGCAGATCAAGGGCTACTACGCCGAAGCCGGCCTGGAGGTGGAATTCCAGTCGGTCGCCGGCGGCCTGGACGCCGCCAAACGCGTGATCGACGGCGAGTTCGACCTGGGCGGCGGCACGGGCGACACGCCCATCCTGCTGCGCCCGCAGGGCCTGCCGATCAAGGCCGTGGCGGTGCTGGGCGGCAAGTCGATGACGCAGATGGTCGTGCGGCGCGAGGCCGGCATCTATACGCCCGAGGGATTCCGCGGCAAGAAGATCAGCGTTACCTCCACCACCGACACCACGTACTACACGCTGCTGGGATTCCTGGCCGCCATCGGCGTGGCGGCGGACGACGTCACCATCGTGCCGTCGGGCCCGGTCAACGTTTTCAAGCACCTCATCGACGGCCAGGTGGACGCCATGGCCGGCGTGCCCGACTGGGTGGTCCCGATCCAGCGCAGCGGCGTGCGCACGATGATCTTCCGCTCCGACGAGTTCTTCCCCAGCCTGGCACAGGCGCTGCTGAGTTCCGACGCCGCCATCGCACGCCGCCCCGATGCCATCAACGCGTTCGTGCGCGCCACCGTGCGCGGCCTCCAGGAAACCATCCGCGCGCCGCAGGAATCGGCGAAGCTGATCGCCGACACGTTCCCGCAACAGAAGGGCAAGGCCGACGAGATCGCCGACGTGATCCGCTACTACGCCGACTATGTGTACCCCGGCCAACGCCGTCCCGGGGAGATGAATGCGCTGCGGCTGGAGAAGGTGCAGACCTTCTACCGCAACCGGAACATCATCGCGCAAGCGACGCCGGTGCGCGATCTGTACGCGCCACAGTTCACGAGCTGAGGCCCCACGTTCGCTCACTGCGTGTAGCTCTCCGCCCCCCGAGGGGGCGCTCGCGCGCGGCCCCGGCACAGCCGGGGCGTGAGCGCGTTGCGCTCAGCCCTCGGAAGGCTCTTCTGTGCTGTCCGCTTCGGCCTCTGCCTCCGCATTCACGCGCTTGACCAACTGGTTGCTGGTGTTGCGAAGGCGCTGGGCGAGCAACTGCGTGAGCTTGACGAGCAGCTTGGCACCGGCGCCGGGGTGGTCGCGGATCAGGGCCGCGATGGCCTCGCGCGTGAGCACGCCGGCCTCCACGTCGCCCTGCGCCGTGCATGTCGCGTAGCGCGGTTCGCCATCGAGCATCGACATCTCGCCGATGGCTGCACCCTGGCGGATGACAGCCAGCCGCGAGGGCTCGCCGGTGGGGGAACGCTTGGTTACGTCCACCGTGCCCTCGAGCAGCAGAAGCATCCACCCGCCCACCTCGCCCTCGGCGATGAGCTGCTGGCCCGATCGTGCGCGCAGCAGCAGCATGGCCGACCCGAGCGCTTCGGCCTCATCCGGCGTGAAGTCTTCCAGCAATGCCGCGTTGTGCAGCAACCGCGGGCCACGCCCGGTCAGGCCCGCGCAGGTGCCGACCACGGCGAGGCCCGCCGCCTGCAGCTGCTCGGCCACCGCCAGCGTCGCGGCGCCAGGCTTCAGGGTACCTGCTGCAGCCATTGGGCGATGTCCTCGATCGCCGCGTCGGTGGCGGCGGCCAGCGCGCGCACGCCACCGCTGGCGTCGCCGCTGTCGGCCGGTCGCGTGGCCACCACGGCGCGCTGGCCCAGCAGGCGGTCGCCGACCGTCGTGCTTTCGGTCAGCGTGACGCGCAGCCGCACCACGCCGCGGCTGGCGGTGGGACTGTCGAAATGGTGCGTGAACTCGTCGAGCTCGACGCGCAGGGTGTGCGGCACGCGGCCGCCGACGCGCGCCTGGGAAGCCGCTTCTTCTGCGGTGAATACAGCTCGCCTCTCACCGAGCGCCTCGCGCATGCGCCGGCGCACCAGCAGCGCCGGCAGTGCACTCCATCGCGCCTGGGCATAGGGGCGCAGCTGGTTCGCGTCAGCATAGGCCAGGCGATAGAGAACGGCCGTGCTGTCGAGCATGCCGGCAGCTTCGACGTCGGCCAGCGCGATGGCCGGCAGCGGCGCTCGCCGGTCCTGGGGGCGCGGCGTCAGCGGACCGGGGCCGAAGTCGTAGAGCGTGGAGCGCACCGGCTTGTCCGGAAGGGAACAACCCGCCAGCACCAGGCCGGCCGCGCCGGCGAGCAGCAGCACGCCTCGGCGCGAATTCAGGGCTGGCAGCGGTGGTTGGCGGAAGACGGAACGGTCGGCGGTCATGGCGTGGCTCCTGCGCGCGGCGCGGTGAATCCTTCTTCGCCCGGGCCCGGCGGCACGGGGCCATTGCCGAACAGCAGGGATTGCGGGTTGTCGTTGATGGAGTTGGCGGCCCGGCTGAGCTGGCGCGCGGCGCGCGAGGTTTCCTCGGTCACGCGGTTGATGCGCGGCAGCGTGGCCGAGTTGAACGAATCGGCCGCATGCGAGAGGGCCTGCGTGCCTTCGGCCAGGCGGTCGATCGGGCCGTCCTTGGCGTTGAGCCGGCGCGCCGTGTTGCCGATGTCTTCCGAGGCCTTCGCCACGTTGTCGGCCGCCGTCTTCATCGAGACCATGGCGGCGCTGGTGTCGCGCGCGGCCGGCGCCAGCGATGCCAGGGCCGGATCGAGGCGCTGCGTCACCGTGGCATCGAGCCGCTCGGTCAGCCGGTTGACGCCGCCGGCGGCCGCGCTGAGATTGCCCAGGGTGTCCTGCACCAGCTTCTGGTTGTCGGGGCCGATGATCTCGTTGACACGGCGCGTGGTGATCTCCACCTGTTCGAGGATGGCCTCACCACGCGAGGCCAGCTGCGAGAACAACGAGGGCTTGAGCGGCAGCCGCGGCGGCTTCTCGGGGTTGGGCGGAAGCGGCTCGGTGGATTCGCCTTCATCGTCGAGCTGGATGAACGCCAGGCCCGTCACACCCTGCTGCGACAGCTGCGCGAAGGTGGAACGCGTCATCGGTGTGTCGTCGGCCACGGTGATGCGCACCAGCACGTTGCCGCGCACCTGGGGATCGAAGCCGATCTCGGTCACGCGGCCCACCGTGAGCCCGCGGTAGCGGACGGCCGCCTGCGGCTGCAGACCGGCCACCGATTCGCGCGTGGACATTTCATAGATGTTGCGCACTTCGGTGTCACGCATCAACCACATCGACATCGCCACGAGCAGCGCCGCGACGCCAATGACGAAGAAGCCGGCGGCCATGGCATGGGCCTTGTTTTCCATTGCTTTCTCCTTTGCGTTCCTGCTACACCGCGAACGGATACTCGCGCAGCAATTCCATTGCCCGCTGGCCGCGTTCGCCCAGGAAGAAGTTGTGGATGAACGGATGCGGGAAGGCGATCACGTCCTTCGGTGGTCCGTCCACGATGACTTTCTGCTCGGCCAGCACGGCGATGCGCGTGGACAGCTCGTAGAGCGTGTCCAGGTCGTGCGTGACCATGACCACCGTGAGGTCGAGCTCGCGATGCAGCGCGCGCAGCAAGGTGCAGAAACCGTCGGAGCTGTCGGGATCGAGCCCGGCGGTGGGTTCGTCCAGCAGCAGGAGCGGCGGGTCCATGATGAGCGCGCGCGCCAGCGCCACGCGCTTGACCATGCCACCCGACAGGTCGGACGGCATCTTGTGCGCGTCCTTGGCCGACAGGCCCACCATCTGCAGCTTCACCAGCGCGGCATCGCGTACCAGTTCGTCGGGCAGGATCTTGAATTCGCGCAGCGGAAAGGCGATGTTCTCCAGCACGTTGAACGCCGAGAACAGCGCACCGTGCTGGAAGAGCATGCCCACGCTGCCCGCCGCCTCGCGCCCGCCCAGGCTGCCCACGGGGCGACCCAGCACGCGGATGCTGCCGCGCGCCGGCGTCTCCAGCCCGAGGATCTGGCGCAGCAACACCGTCTTGCCCGTGCCCGAGCCCCCCACCAGCGAGAGCACCTCGCCGCGGCGGATGGTGAGGTCGAGGTCGCGGTGGATCACCACCTCGCCGTCCTCGCTGTCGAACACGGTCCACAGGCGCTCGATCTCGACGACGCGGCCGTCGTCCTGCGCTGCCGTGTCGGTGGTGCGCGTGCCGTCGCTCATCTCACACGCCCACACTCTTGAAAACCACGGCGAACAGCGCATCGACGAGGATCACCACCGTGATCGAGGTCACCACCGACGACGTCGTGCCCTGGCCCAGGCTCTCGGTGTTGGGCTTGACGCGCAGTCCGTAGTGGCAGCCCACCAACGCGATCAGCACGCCGAACACCACCGACTTGGAGATCGCCAGCACCAGGTTGGACAGCTGGACCGCCTTGGGCAGCTCGGAGATGAAAAACGAGGGCGTGATGCCCAGCGAAAGATCGGCCGCCAGCATGCCGCCCAGCAACGCGGCCACCGTGGTCCAGACGGTGATCAGCGGCATGGCCACCGCCAGGGCCATGGCGCGCGGCATCACCAGCCGGAAGCCGTGGCGGATGCCCATCACGCGCATGGCGTCGAGCTCTTCGGTCACGCGCATCACGCCGATCTGCGCCGTGATGGCCGAGCCCGAGCGGCCCGCGATCAGCACGGCCGCCAGCACCGGGCCGAGCTCTCGGATGAGCGACAGGCCCAGGATGTTGACGATGAACGCATCGGCGCCGAATTGCCGTAACTGCTGGGACGTGAGGTAGGCCAGCACCACGCCGATGAGAAAGCCCACCAGCGCCGTGATCGGCATCGCCGTCGCGCCGATGTGGAAGAGGTGTCCCGACACATCGCGCCAGGGCCCCTGGTGAGGCGCACGCGCCAGCCGCAGCAGATCCAGGAAGAGCTGGCCCACCAGCTTCACGAGATCGCGCAGATGCTCACGCAGCGCGAACAGGCGGCCACCCAGCGACAGGAAACGTTCGGACAGCGAATGACCCGAATCGGGCGGGGCGTCGACGGTGAACTCGGCCACGTGCGCGAGCACGGCACGCTGGGCTTCGCTCGCATCGAGCGGCTCGGGCCAGACACGCCCCCAGTGGTTCCACAGGAGCTGCGCGCCGACGTGATCGAGTTGGCCCACGCCTTGCAGGCTCCACGCGGCCTTGGCATCGGCCGTGCGCAGCCCATCGCCCACCGACCGCCATGCCGTGGGCACCGTGAGACTCACCGCCGTCCAGTCACCGCTGGCGACGACCGTCGCGCCGTCGAGGCGGATGCGTGGCGTGGAGTCCTCCATGAATCGTGTGTTCGTGCGTCGATGCGAAGCTGTGAGGCCAGGGCCCGCGCCGCATGGCGGAGCCTGAGGTGACAGCTGGCATCCTAACGGCTGGCACCGTCGGCGGTGTAGGCCAAGACCGGGAAAAAATCCGCGGTTCCTGCAAACGCGTGAGTGCTGGCCCCCCGTTCAGGGGGCCTGAAAACCCCGTGCCAGCCCGTCGCGCAGGTGCTCGACCACACACTGTACGGCGCGCGGCACCTGCGGCGACCAGGGCCGGATCGCATACAGCCGCGCGCCGAAGAACCCTTGCGGGCGCCAGCCCTGCAGCACGGGCACCAAATCCTGGGCACCCGCAGCCGGGCGGGCGCTGAAGTCCGGCAGCAGGCCGACTCCCAGGCCCGCCACCACGGCCTCGCGCAGTACTTCGCTGTTGTTGGCCTTGAACGGCCCGTCGACCGCCACCGTGACGGGCTGCGCGCCGCGCCGGGCGGGCAGGCGCTCAAAGCTCCATCCCTGCACCGTGCCGGGGCGAAGGTAGAGCAGGCAATCGTGCGCCGACAGGTCCTGCGGATGCCGCGGCGTGCCGCGTCGCGCGAGGTAGTCGGGGCTGGCCACCAGCACCGAGCGGGTGTCGCACAGCGCCCAGGCCACGTGCGTGTCGGGCGGTGCATGCGTGTGGCGGATGGCGAGATCGAAACCCTCGTGCGCGAGGTTGACGAATCGGTCGGTCAGGTCGAGCTCGACGCGGATTTCGGGATAGCGCAGCAGCAGCGGCGCCATCAAGGGCGCGATGTGCTGCCGGCCCAGCGCCACGGGCGCCGTGATGCGCACCACGCCGCGCGGTGTGGCGGCCAGGTCGCGCACGGCGGCGAAGCTGTGTTCGATGCGCGCGAAGGATGGCTCGGTTTCGGCGACCAGTTGCTGCCCCGCGGCGGTGAGCGCGACCGATCGCGTGGTGCGCACCACCAGCGGCACGCCGGCGGCGCGCTCCAGTTCGGCCACGCGCAGGCTCACGGTGGCCTTGGAGACACCCAGCCGGCGCGCGGCCTGGGTGTAGCTGCGCGTCTGCCCCAGCACCGTGAGCAGATGCAGGTCGGCGAGGACGGGAGCGAGGCGCGAAGACGAAGCCATGGCAGGAAGAGTGGCACGCCGATTGTTCGATGTATCGAACAATGAAGTCAAGCCAGGTGTCTTTGCAAAGCACGCGCGCACGCCTAGACTGGCTCTCCTACTTCCGCAGACTCCACCGAACGAACGAGACCCGCGCCATGACCGCCACGCCTTCCTCCATCCCCACCATCGCCCATTGGATCGCCGGCCAGCCGGCCGCTGGCGGCACGCGCCAGCAGGATGTCTTCAACCCCGCCACGGGTGCCGTCGCGGGCCGCGTCGCGCTCGCCGATACGGCCGCTGTCGATCAGGCCGTGGCCGCCGCGCAGGCCGCCTTCCCGGCCTGGGCCGACACGCCGCCGCTGCGCCGGGCGCGCGTGATGTTCAAGTTCCTCGAGCTGCTCAACCAGAACCGCGACGCGCTGGCGAAGATGATCACGCTCGAGCACGGCAAGGTGTTCACCGATGCGCAGGGCGAAGTCACGCGCGGCATCGACATCGTCGAGTTCGCCACCGGCATTCCGCAACTGCTCAAGGGCGACTACACCGAACAGGTCTCCACCGGCATCGACAACTGGACGATGCGCCAGCCGCTGGGCGTGGTGGCCGGCATCACGCCGTTCAACTTCCCTGTGATGGTGCCGATGTGGATGTTCCCCGTGGCCATCGCCTGCGGCAACACCTTCGTGCTCAAGCCCAGCCCGACCGACCCGAGCGCCTCGCTCTTCATGGCCGAGTTGCTGAAGAAGGCCGGCCTGCCCGACGGCGTTTTCAACGTCGTGCAGGGCGACAAGGAAGCGGTCGACGCACTGCTGGTGCACCCCGACGTGAAGGCCGTGTCGTTCGTGGGCTCCACGCCGATCGCCAACTACATCTACGAAACCGGCGCGCATCACGGCAAACGCGTGCAGGCACTGGGCGGCGCCAAGAACCACATGGTGGTCATGCCCGACGCCGACCTCGACCAGACGGTCGATGCGCTGATCGGCTCGGCCTACGGCTCGGCCGGCGAACGCTGCATGGCGATCAGCGTGGCGGTGCTGGTGGGCGACGTGGCCGACAAGTTGATCCCGAAGCTGATCGAGCGCACGAAGACGCTCAAGGTGCTCGACGGAATGAACCTCGACGCCGAGATGGGGCCCATCGTCACCCGCGCCGCGCACGAGCGCATCAGCGGCTACATCGACGTGGGCGTGAACGAGGGCGCGAAGCTGCTGGTCGACGGCCGCGGCTTCTCGGGCCGGGCGGCGGGCGCGGGTTGCGACAACGGCTTCTGGATGGGCGGCACGCTGTTCGACCACGTGACCACCGGGATGCGCATCTACAAGGAAGAAATCTTCGGCCCCGTGCTCTCGTGCGTGCGCGTGAAGGATTTCGCCGAGGCGGTGAAGATCATCAACGAGCACGAGTTCGGCAACGGCGTGAGCTGCTTCACGCGCGACGGCAACGTCGCACGCGAGTTCTCGCGTCGCATCCAGGTGGGCATGGTGGGCATCAACGTGCCGATCCCGGTGCCGATGGCCTGGCACGGCTTCGGCGGCTGGAAACGCTCGCTGTTCGGCGACATGCATGCCTACGGCGAGGAAGGCGTGCGCTTCTACACCCGGCAGAAGAGCGTGATGCAGCGCTGGCCCGAGAGCACCCCCAAGGGCGCCGAATTCGTCATGCCGACCTCGAAGTGAGGCCGGTCGGCCGGGGCTGAAAGCCCCGCGCAAGCGGGCCGCGCCACAATGCGCGGCACGACGCGTGCCCCTGATGCCGCGCGATGCACGAGGAGACAGGCCCGATGAGCGCACCCGAGGCAACGCAGACGCCACCCGAGCTGACGTTCGACTACATCATCGTCGGCGGGGGCACGGCCGGCTGCCTGCTGGCCAACCGGCTGTCGGCCGACCGCAAGTTGCGGGTTCTGCTGGTCGAGGCCGGCCGCAAGGACGACTACCACTGGATCCACATCCCGGTGGGCTATCTCTACTGCATCGGCAATCCGCGCACCGACTGGCTCTACAGCACGGAGGCCGAACCGGGTCTGGGCGGCCGCACGCTGCGCTATCCGCGCGGCAAGACGCTGGGCGGCAGCAGCAGCATCAACGGCATGATCTACATGCGCGGCCAGCGGCGCGACTACGACGGCTGGGCGCAGCTCACCGGCGACGACGCCTGGCGCTGGGAGAGCGTGCTGCCCGACTTCATGCGCCATGAAGACCACTACATCGGCGACGACGACCAGGCTGCGCTGCGCGACGCCGACTTCGGCCGCTACCACGGCCACGGCGGCGAATGGCGCGTGGAGAAGCAGCGCCTGCGCTGGGACATCCTCGACGCCTTCGCCGATGCCGCCCAGCAGGCCGGCATCCCCCACACGCGCGATTTCAACCGCGGCGACAACGAGGGCGTGGGTTACTTCCAGGTCAACCAGAAGAACGGCTGGCGCTGGAACACGGCGCGCGCCTTCCTGCGGCCCGCCTGCTACGCCCGCTCCAACTTCGAGCAATGGACGGGCGCCCAGGTCTCGCGCGTGATCACCGAGGTGCAGGCCGACGGCAGCCTGCGCTGCACGGGCGTCGAGGTGCACGACGGCGAAGGCCGCACCATCGCGCATGCCACGGCCGCCGTGGTGCTGTCGGCCGGCAGCATCGGCACGCCGCAACTGCTGCAGCTCTCGGGCATCGGCCCGGCGCCACTGCTGCAGCGGCACGGCATCACCGTGGTGGCCGACCTGCCGGGCGTGGGCGCCAACCTGCAGGACCACCTGCAGATCCGCGCGGTCTACCGCATCGATGGCGCGCCCACGCTCAACGTGCTGTCGTCGTCGCTCTGGGGCAAGGCGCGCATCGGGCTCGAATACCTGCTCTCGCGCAGCGGGCCGATGAGCATGGCGCCCTCGCAGCTGGGTGCGTTCACGCGCAGCGATCCATCGCAGCCCTGGCCCAACATCGAGTACCACGTGCAGCCGCTGTCGCTCGATGCGTTCGGTGAGCCGTTGCACACCTTCCCGGCGTTCACCGCCAGCGTGTGCAACCTCAATCCCACCAGCCGCGGCACGGTGCAGATCCGCAGCGCGAAGTTCACCGACGCGCCCGCCATCGCGCCCAACTACCTGGCCACACCGGAAGATCGCCAGGTGGCGGCAGATTCGCTGCGCGTCACGCGCCGCATCGTGGCGCAGCCGGCGCTCGCGCGGTTCAGGCCCGAGGAATGGAAGCCCGGCCCGCAGTACCAGAGCGACGAAGAACTCGCGCGGCTGGCCGGCGAAATTGCCACCACCATCTTCCATCCCGTGGGCACCACCAGGATGGGGCGCGACGGCGATCCGATGGCCGTGCTGGACAGCCGCCTGCGGGTGCGCGACGGGCGCGGTGGCGTGATCGCGGGGCTGCGCGTGGTCGATGCGGGCGCCATGCCCGTCATCACCAGCGGCAACACCAGCTCGCCCACGTTGATGATGGCCGAGAAGGCCGCCGGCTGGATGCGCGCCGAGGCACGCGCGGCGGCGTCGGCCTGAAGGAGCTCAGCGCAGTCCGCCCACGTATCGGCTGCCACCTGCAGGCGGCGGCGGGCCGCCGGGAGGTTTGCCGCCGGGTCCGGGCGCTGCGCCCGGCGCCGGTCGCGCACTGGGCTCGCCCGGACGCATGGCGACGGTGCGCATGGCCGACTCCATGAACGACTGGCGCGCCTGGTCCAGCGGTGCATCCCAGGCGCGCTCCAGGCGCTGCGCCCACTCTTCGAGCTCGGGCGCGTTGTCCTCGGCGGCACGCTCGCGAGCGAACGCCACCATGGCGCGCGCGTAGTCCTCGTTCACGGCCATCCATTCGGTGTCGGTGACGCGGCCCGTGCGCCGGCGCAGCAATACATGGAGATGGGCCGCGATGGCGACCCGGTCGCTGGGAGAAAGTGACATGTCGGCGTTCTCCTGCACAGCGGGGTCAGTGACCGATGCGTTCGCGGTGCTGGGCGATGTCCAGCCCCACCTGCTCCGACTGGTCGTCGGCCCGCAGGCCGACGATCACCATCGTGAGCCCGAGCAGCAGGGCGGTGCCGACGGCGCTGTAGGCCGCCACGGCCACGACGCTGATCAGTTGCGTGAGCAGGTCGCCCTCCACGCCCGATACCGTCTTGCTGGCCAGCAGGCCCGTCATGAGCGAGCCCACGATGCCGCCCACGCCGTGCACGCCGAACACGTCGAGCGAGTCGTCGGCGCGCAGCAGGCGCTTGAGGCCGGTGGCTCCCCAGTAGCAGGCCAGCCCCGCCACCGCGCCGATGAGCAGCGCCGAGCGCGGCGTGACGAAGCCGGCGGCCGGCGTGATCGCCACCAGGCCAGCCACCAGGCCGGAGCACAGGCCCAGCAGCGAGGGGCGGCCGCGCATGATCCATTCGCCCAGCATCCAGGTGAGCGCGCCCGCCGACGCGGCGATGTGGGTCGCCACCATCGCCAGGCCGGCTCGGCCGTCGGCCGCGACCGCCGAGCCGGCGTTGAAGCCGAACCAGCCCACCCACAGCATGCCCGCCCCTGTCATGGTGAGCGCGAGGTTGTAGGGCTCGAACGGCTCGCGGCCGTAGTTCAGGCGCGGGCCGAGCACGTAGGCGCACACCAGCCCCGACACGCCCGCGTTGATGTGCACCACGGCACCGCCCGCGAAGTCGAGCGCGCCCATGCGGGCCAGCCAGCCGCCCGGCTCCCACACCCAGTGCGCGATCGGCACATAGACGAACAGCGACCACAGGCCGATGAACCACAGCATGGCCGAGAAGCGCATGCGCTCCACGAAGGCGCCCACCACCAGCGCCGCCGTGATGATGGCGAAGGTGAGCTGGAACATCGAATACAGCGACTCGGGGATGCGTGGCGCGATGTGGCTCACGCTGAGCCGGCCGGCTTCCACCAGGTAGTCGAGTCCCGAGAACCACATGCGCGACGCGCCGCCGATGAAGGCGTTGCCCGGGGTAAACGCCCATGAATAGCCCGCCGCATACCAGAGCAGCGAGATCAGCGCCGCGATGGCCACCACGCTGGCCATGGTGTTGACGACGCTCTTCTTGCGCACCAGTCCGGAATAGAACAGCGCGATGCCGGGTAGCGTCATCAGCAGGACCAGCGCCGTGGAGGTGAGCATCCAGGCCGTATCGGCCCCATTGATCGAATCGGCCGCCACCAGCGCCGGCCGGGCGGGCGACTCGGCCGCCGCGGCGGGAGCATCCTGCGCCTGCACCACGCCAGCCATCGCCGCCATCATCACTGCGGCCATCACCCAACGAACCAGGGCCTTCCACGCGAAGAACTTCATGCCGTGCGCCTCTGTTGTGTTTTCAGTTCGGGCGCCGATGCATGAGTCGTGCCAAATGTAAAAAACTGCAGCGCAGCCAGTTTCGCCCGCGAACTGCATCACGCCATGCACCCTGCAGACGCACGGGTTAGTCCTAGTGCACCCCCTCGGTGCATCCGATTACAGTCCTACCACTCGCAACGGGCCGCAGTCTTGCCCGTGAGGGCGAGGGACCGAGGAGACACACAGCAGAACTAGCACAATATTTCCCGGCATCCCCCAAGAGATGCTTTTTTTCGAAGGCGCCGTTTTTTGACGGCGCCTTTTCTTTTTTTGGGGCGCCGGATCGTGGGCCCAGGCGCGGCCGGCAGGCGTGGTGACTGCAGCCATAATCGCGCCCGCCATGGAACTCCTCATCGTCACGCTGGCCTCCGGGCTGGCCGGTTTCGTCGACGCCATCGTGGGCGGCGGCGGCCTGATCCTCGTGCCCGCCCTGTTCGCCGCCTTCCCCACCGCGCCGCCGGCCACGCTGCTGGGCATGAACAAAAGCGCGGGTGTCTGGGGCACGGCGTTCGCCGCCTGGCAGTTCGGGCATCGCGTGCAGATGCGCTGGCGCGCCGTGCTGTGGGGCGCGGGTGCCGGCTTCGCGGGCGCCTTCATCGGCGCGTGGACGGTGACGGTGATCTCGGCCAGTTTCCTGCGCCAGTTGCTGCCCTTCGTGCTCATCGGCGTGCTGGCCTATACCCTTGCGCGCAAGGACCTGGGCCGCGTTCATGAGCCGCGCTTCGAGGGCCGGCGCGAGGCGCTTGCCGCCATGGCAGTGGGCGGCGGCATCGGTTTCTACGATGGTTTCTTCGGGCCGGGCACGGGCAGCTTCATGGTGTTCCTGTTCGTGCGCTGGCTGGGCTATGACTTCCTCAACGCCGCGGCGTCGTCCAAGGTGCTCAACACCGCCACCAACCTGGCCGCATTGATCCTGTTCGCGGCCAAAGGCCACGTGTGGTGGCACTACGCGGCGGCACTGGCCGTGGCCAACGTGGCGGGCAGCCTGCTGGGCACGCGGCTGGCGCTCAGGCATGGCGCGGGTTTCGTGCGCGCCGTCTTCGTGCTGGTGGTGTCGGCCCTGATCCTCAAGACCGGTTGGGACGCCTTCGTGCGCTGAACGCGCACGGCAAGCCTCACTGCGGCGCGCCGTCCGTGGGCCAGGCGGCTTCGGTGCCCGAAGGCTTGCCGAGCGGTGCGCCGCCCTGCCCGCGCCGCACGGCCGCCATGTCTTCGGGATTGGGGTATTGCCCGGCCACCCAGTAGTCGAACACGCGGCGCGCGATCGGCGCGGCGGCCTGCGCACCCCAGCCCGCGTTCTCGACGATGAGGGCGATCGCGATGGTGGGGTTGTCGGCCGGTGCGAACGCCATGTACACGGCATGGTCGCGCTGGTGCTCCTCGAGCTTGGCCGCGTTGTAGCGGTCTTTCTGCCCGATGGTGACGGCCTGCGCGGTACCGGTCTTGCCGCCCGACAGGTAGGCCGCACCCGCGAACACGCGCGTGGCGGTGCCCTCCTGCGTCACACCCACCAGCGCGCGCTTGATGACGGCGACGTTCTCGGGCTTGAAGCCGAGATTTTCGGCCGGCGCCCGCACCGCCGGGGTGCGGGCCCGCGTCACGGCATCTTCCGTCGCGAGCACCAGATGCGGCTGGTGCTTGATGCCACCGGCTGCCAGGATGGCCGTGGCCTGCGCCAGCTGCAGCATGGTGAAGGTGTTGTAGCCCTGGCCGATGCCCAGCGAGATGGTTTCGCCGGCATACCAGCGCTGC
>VFQN01002131.1_pt1 | contig 31412 bp, 47 predicted proteins | sample 3512371 | NCBI WGS metagenome assembly VFQN01 (sample SAMN10412370, study PRJNA504923) | tailings metagenome | isolation source: Replicate 2 from Balatoc abandoned mine | place: Philippines: Itogon, Benguet | collected 2017-08-28 | reverse complement strand
TCACGCCTGCGCACGCCTGCCCCGATCGGACCCGCGCAGCTGCGCGGCCGTAGGGGCTTGTCCGTGCCCATCAGATACCGCCCCCCCTCATTATTATTATCAAGGGTACTGTAGAGGCGTGTGCTGAGGTGAGCCTACGGAGCAGGCCCTGGTCAAACGTGTGGGCCGACCTGAGGGCGAGGCACATGGGTCGTGCGGAGGTACGTTCCAGACACAGTGCAGCTATAGTATCGTCGCAGGGGGGCAGAGGCGACGTGGGGAACAAGGAGGGAAATCTGAACGCGCCAGACTACCGTAGGGGATTGACAAGGGGAGCATGCGGAGGGCGCCGCCAGCATCGCGTTGCCACCAAACGGAGGTGGGCGCCGTGCCCAGAACGTAACCAGGAGTCATGCGACCGGGGTATGAGTTGGGCCGGGAAGACGGCGCAGGTGGGGTGACCGCGCTTGCATGGGCTCAGGTAGGACAAACATGGTGAGGGCTGCCACCGCGTCATGAGTCCTTGCTGGGGAGTGACCTAGTTAGGACGTCCTTTTCACCACCAGCATTACCGCCCCTCCCCACCTGGGGAACACCTCTGCCAGCAGGTACAGCGCGGCCGCCGCCATCGTGTCGATCCACACCTGGGGCAGCAGCAGGGGAGGAGGAGCAAGCAGGTGGGGTGCGGCGGCAGCAGCATGACGCTGTCCCTGGGCGCACCCTGCCAAGCCAAGCCGAGCATGGTACGGAGCACTTGCACTGCACCTCTTTCTCGGTCACCTCCCAGCCCACTCCAACCTCGCCCGTCCCGGAACGTATCGCACATTGTGGTGGCGAGATACTTGACGGTCACTGGCGTTGGTGACACCCCAATACGCCCTCCTGAAACCTGAAACATCCACAGTCCAGGAGCCACCCGCCCTACCCCTACCTCTGTACACACACCTGCTGGTAATGGTCCCTCGCCCCGCAAGGCACAAGGCACGTGTGCCGGTGTGCTGCTCCATCAGTCCCCACCCCTCTTCAATCCCAACCCCGGCCCCCGGCATGCATCGTCCCCTGCGGTGGCGTGACTGGCCGCCACTGGCGTCAGGGGCACCCAGTCCTACAGGCACTCTCACCTGCAGTAACACAAGTGTTCAGCACTCGGCCCCCCGTGCCCCTCACGCCCTCACCTGACGTACATGCTTACCGGTTCATAATACTACTACTGCTCTTCCACGTTACTAATACTGCGTTTCCCTGGCCCTGACTCAGTCTACTACTACTAAAGTGCAATTACGTTTGGTCACACTAACGGCTTTCCTTGAGACTGGGCCAAAATATGCTGGGGTACCGTGTTCAGCTCCTGGACCTTTGTTCCCTCCCAACCTGCCCCTCCCCCTCCCACCTGCTGGTAGTGGTCCCTGGCCCTGCCCCTCAGCCGCAGCACCACAGACACGTAGTGGCGGCAGAAGTGGCCGAACGTGAAGTCCTGCGGGGCGGGGCAGGGCGCGGGCGCGGCAGTGGGCAACAGGAGAAGGCAACGCTTGGGTGAACGTTGCGGCTGCTTGCAGTGTACACTCAAGGCACAGAGCAGAAGGACAAGAAGCAGCAGCGAAGGCCTTGAAGGTCTTGGTATGCCTGCCTTGAAGAGCTTGATATGCCTGCAGACGTCCCCTTTGCCCCCAACAAACACGCCCACCTGCACGGGCCTGCTGGCAAAGGCAAAAAGGACAGGACGACGGAAAGCTGCGTCGAAGGCTTGAAGAGCTTGGTTTGCCTGCCTTGCTACCGCCCCCCGTGGACCCCCTCCCCCCCTCTCCCACCCGCGGAATGCACCCACCTGCACGGGCCTGCTGAGCGGGTGGTCGGGCCGGAAGGCCGCCGCCACCACCCACCAGAACAGGCTGACCAGCAAGGCTGCGGGGCAGGGAAGGGAGGGAGGATCAGGGGTCATCGAACAGCAGCACGTGAGTGCAGCCTTGGGGGACATCCCTAAGCGCACGGTCCCGGTGTGCCGTGGGAGCGTCAGGTAGCGGCCAGCGGCCGAGATACGCGACTGTGCCTAGAGAGCATGTGGCCTCCTTGCTGTGTGTGACGTCGCTGTGGCCGTCGCATGGCGCGACAAATGCACCAACATTGCCTTGCCACCGTAGCACCCTGAAAGCCCACCGGAAGAGCGCGGCGCGCGGCGTTTCGACAGCGCGCGGACACGGAACCGCGTGCGCCCCCATTGCAGCGGTCCTAGGTGCGAGTGCGATGCCCCACCCCACCCCACTCCACCCCTATTGCCCTTCCCCCTCTCCCTCCTCCCGACGACCCAGGCGGACCCGCGACACCCAACGCCACGCCACCCCGCCCCGCCCCACCCGAGTGCGCCTTGGTGAGCGCCCACTTCTTCCACCCCATCTTGGCCGCCGCCGCGTCAAAGTGGCGCACGTTGTCGTTGGCTGCCGCCTGCAGCGCCTCCCACGCGTGGCCGCCGGGGGGCACAGGCAGCGGCCGGGACAGGTCTGGTGGTAAGGGAGGTAGGAGGGCAGGGAAGGCAGGGGTTAGGCAGTGCACACAGCGATCGGTGTTCTGTGACCATTCGGCATGCAGCATGGCCTGGTAGGGCCAGGTGCCCACCCAGGGTTTGGCGTCCACCTGGCGGGATCCGTCCTTGTGAACCGTCTCCGCCGCGCCCTCCCATTCACAACGTGTACCGCCAAACCGCCAGCCTCCAATCCCAACTAGCTGCCCAACGAATTGCACCACCTCATACGCATGCTGCTGACCAACCCACCCAGCCCACCTCACACCACCTTATCCAACCCACCCCACCCGCCTAACACCCCCGCCTCCACCCCCTTTACAGCTTTAGCCTGCTGCCTCCCAACCCACCCTGCGGCGGCACCGGCAGCGCTGCGTCCTCCACCCGGCCGGTGGCGGACACGCCCTCCGGCCCGAACGCCTCCGCCCCGTCCTCCGGGTCGCCCTGCGCCACAGCCGCCTGCGGCCCCGGGCCCTGCGCCTGCTCCGCCTCCGCCTCCCCCGTCAGGGACGGCTCCGCGGAGGAGTGCGCGGCGTGCCGCACCCGGCGCACGGCCGCGGCAAAGGCGCCCCCAGAGCCCGAGCCCAGGGGGCTCCTTCGGGCGCCCCCGGCCGTGTCGTGGGGCATGCTGCCCCCGCCGCTTGGCCTGGGCCAGCCTGGGCCCGCCGCCGCTGCTGCTGGTCCTGCTGCTGCTACTGGTCCTAATGGCGAGGAGGTCCGAGAGGCTGAGGCTGAGTCGCCGGAGGGTCTCCCTGGCGGAGCGTGCCCGCCGACGTCTGGGCCATCGGCCCCCAGCCGTGCCCCGGCGGACGCCCCTGTCCCGGATGGCATGGGCGGGTGGTGTAATGGCCAAGGATTGTATCATCATATGCGTTGGTTTGGCATTGCGGGCTTTTTTCTCCGCAAAGCAGGTTTATGTGTGTGTAGTCAAAGCGTGCTTTGCTGACAGGGGGTACCGATGCTCGGGTGCTGGTGGGTGGTGGCGCCTGGTAGCACCACCTCCCCATGACTCCTCCCCCAGGTCCCTACCTCGTCGCCCTTGGGCTAAGCGAGGGTCAGTGGCAAGGTCCGCAGTCTGCGAGCACCATGTTGAAGACTGTTTGAGTATGTATAGGAGGAGGTGCTGGCAACGGCATGCAGGGGCCCATGTGCGACCAGGCTCACACGTCAAAGCCAGGTAGGGGTGCTACCGCTTGACAATGCCAGGAAGCATGTACCTGGACGCGATTGGAGAGCTCCTCAAGCTCCTTGACAAGCAGCGCAACGCGTCCATCGTCGTCCTTGAAATGCCGAAGCAGAGCGAGCACCGACTCTTCGCTTTTTATACTTGTGCCCATTCTAGGCTACGCTGTACTAACCTAGTGCTAACAAAGCAGCTGCTGTGAAGGCATCTATTGCAGATGTAAGGTAGGGGCTACCTTCAGCTTAGAAAATTTACTCAGCTGAATGGACAAACAAGCATACGTGCCAAATCCACACAGTCCGACTTCTTACATTAGCCTAATCAAGAGAGGTAGGGATGTGAGCGCCACCTGCCACCCTGCCACCTGCCACAGCTCCATGCCCCATGCGTTGAACTCCCTTTCCTGGCGTTCTCAGGAAGGCACACCCAGTTAGCAAACCATAAGCGAAAGTCAATATCCGTCGCATTGAAATAATTCCCCTCATATCGTAGGGCGCCTTGCGAACATCCTCAAGCGCAGCTGGGAGCTACACCTCCCGCACCGCATCCAGAGAAAGCAGCTACTGTCCCGTACACCAATACTACTCCCCGAGCTGGTGCCCAATTGCAATAGGAGAGCTGCGTCGGCCAGTCTACTACCACGGCGGCAATCCGCAACACCACTCATCTTTGCCACTACCAACTCCTACGCGGTCCTTACGCACGACTCAGTTAGTTATTGAAATATCTTAGGACACTGCCTGAGATGCGAGCGTCCGTCCTTGGAGGGCTTCTGGTGCAGGGGCCGTGCCCCGTGCGCCCCCACGCGGCAGCTGGCCGGAGGTGCCCGGGTGTCTTGCTCCGCGCCCAAGGCGACAACGGCTCTGGCGCGCCTAAAACGTGGGTATGCTCACTCACCGCTGTGACTTCGAGGGTCAAGCGAACATAAATTTATTGAAGCTGGGAGAGGCATGGGAGAGCGCAGGCGGAGGCTAAGAGGCTGTGGCGTAGGTGGCAGGCCTGGTCAGGCAGTGTGCGTACAACCGAGTGATGTCAACGTCACGTAGTGTCTACGGCATTGCCAACCAGCTCCTTACTTCGCAACTATCATCCTTTGCTGCCGGGCAGTGTAATAGCCGGTGTGCGGGCCACGGCGCGCACCTCGCAGACGACTAAACCCTAGCTCACGCCACCCCGCCTCCCCGCTCCCCCTCCCCCTTCCCCCTTCCCCCTTGCCCCTACCACAGGACCACCACCACATCCCCAACACCACACGCCCCCGCCACACCCCAACCGCCAGCCCCAGCCCCAGCGCCTGGACCCCAACCAGGGACACCCGCAACGCCCACGGCAGCCGGTGACAGTGCTGCACGCCCTTCCCCCTCGCAAGCCCCTCAATCATCCTCTAGTGACGCCTCCTCCCCAGCCTCCTCCCCCTCCCCCTCCCCAACCCCGTCTGCCTCCGCCGCATCGGGCGCGGGTGGCGATGAGCTTGTTGAGCTGGGGGCCATGTGGGAGGTGAGCGGGCAGGGGTGTCGGTGGCGGGCACGCACGTGAAGGCGAGCAGTGGTTGTAAGCTACTGTAAGGGAGCTTGCGCAACGAGCTGGCGTGCTCTTGGGCTATATCCCTGGGGCCGTACAAGCCGCCGCCATGTGCGGAATGGAGCCGTGTTCCGACATGGGAGGCGTGAAGCACCTTGCAGCGGCCTCCGGAGTGACTCCTTTCGCGGATTGGGTCAACGCCAGGCTGCTGGCCAGTATGGCCCGTGCCTCCTGCTTGCCCTTCCCGCCTCCCACCCGTCTCAACCCCGTCCCTACAGCGCACTGTTCTTCCCTCCCCGCCGCCTCCGTCCCCACCACAACCAATGCTCTTTCCCTCGTCATCTCCCCCATTCTCGCAGAACATCAAGAAGGACATGCGCAAGGGCATGAAGCCCGAGGAGGCGCAGGTGCTGGAGAGCATCAAGGTGCGGGGGGACACGGCGCGCGTCAAAGGGGCGCATTTGCTGGCGCTGGTTGCGTAAGCCACATGTGTCGTGTCGGACCCCGGGGAAACCCATGCCCAGGTTGATGACACCTGCTCACCCCATACCACCTTCCACCCCTAGTCCCCAGGTCGAGGACCTGGTGGACCCTGAGCCCGGGAACCCCATTCCCAGCTGCGGAACACCCTCTTTACCCACACGGCCCCCACGTACCCATGTACCCCTTATGCCCGCAGGTTGAGGACCTGGTGGACTCCGAGCCCGGGGACCTGATGCGCAAGCTGGCCGACCAGCAGCTGGGCCCCATGCTGTCGTCCATGGGCATCAGCGAGGACCCGCTGGCCTTCTTCACCGACCTGCTGCGCCTGGGGGCGGCGCTGCAGCTGGGCACCACGGCGCTGCTGTTCTATGGCGCGGAGCTGGGCGCGGGGATGGACGCGGGTGGGTGGGTGCGCGGTTTGTGACGCTGGGGTAGAACATGGGACGTAGCTGGGGACGGGGCTGGACGCGGGTGCGTGGGTGGACGTCTGAGAATTATGCGGTAGCTGGCACTGGGTGTGGCTGTTCTGTGGGATAGAGCAGGGGGTGGGGTCGGACGCGGACGAGTGCGTTGGGAGGGGGTGAGTGGGAAGGGGGCACGGACGGAGGGGTGGGCATCAGGGAGGATGGTGGAATGTGGCCCTTTATAGGGGGTGTAGCTGAATGTGGTGCAGTCTGACGGGTGAAGTGACAGCGGAAGGCGCAGAACGCGTGCCGTCATGAGGACCGGCACAAAGTCGTGGGAGCGGGTTACAAGGGGCTGTGGATGTTCTGTCGGCAGAGACGCTGAACGGCAGCGGGCAAGGTTGTGACCCTCCTGTATGCTGCAGCCTGTGCATGCACCCTTGCCATGATGGACGTGAAACTGTGATGCACGGAGACGGCGGTGTATCTTTGGCCCGCGCTCCATGACCGCCTGTGGTTGGTAAAGGAATGGCCTCCCCACGCTGCCACGACTGCCCTGCGCAGGCGAGGCGTTCCGCTGCGTGACGGGGCTGGGCCTGGGCTACCTGTCGCGGCCGTTCATTCAGGTAGGAGTGGGTCAGTGGGTCAAGGGTAGGGGGCGGGCCGGTGCTCAGGTCAGGCCGGATGCAAGGGCAGAGGTCTGTATGTTCCCTGTGTGTAATTGTTTACTCCAAAAGGTGTCGCCTCGAGGGCGCGGGCTGCCTAGCCCCGGGTGCTGCGTGTACGTGTGGGCTTTACTCTGCATGTCAGCTAGCGGCGGAAATCGCAGTCGTCAGCACTCCGCATACCGTATGCTCCGTTCCTTCCCCGCCACCCCGTTCCCTCGCTGCCGGGTGGAGGTGCTGATGTGGCCTGTGTTGGTACCTGCATGGTACTGTCTCAGCAGAACCGTCTGCGCCACCCTGCTGAGCCCCTTTCCTTCGTGCACACCTCTCCTTCGCCTCCTGCCCCCACCCTCACCCTACCACCCCCAGGTTGAGGTGCTGCTGTGGCCGGTGTACGACTGGATCATCCGCCGCGTGGCGCCCGGGGCGGTGTACGAGGTGGACATGAGCGCAGAGGCGCGGCAGAGCACGCTCAACAAGGTGCGCAGTGGGTTGCGGTGTGGGAATCACGATGCATGTACCAGGGTAAGGCTAGGGCAGAGCACGCTGAACGAGGTGTGGGTGCCACGTGGGCCTGCCGAGTTGTGTTGCGGCTGTCTGGGCTGCGGGGGAAGGCCTGGGGTTCTGGGCACGGGGCCGGTGATAGGAATGACAAGGCGGCCACGGCGGACGGTTTGCTGCAATATGGTGCGGTGATAAGAGTCTTAGCGGCGGAGCGCACGGCGGTCTGGCGCTCCTGTAGGGCAAAGACGAATGCACCTGCCCAGCCTCTACACGGCCCCTCAGGTGCTCCTTAGGACCTGAACTGAACCTCCCCCTGACACTCCCGGCCCCTCGCTCACCCTGCTCGCCCGCTCCCCCGCTCCCGCCCCCTCCCCCGCTGCAGCTGGGCGTGAGCGTGGCCGCCGCCTTCCTGCTGCCGCAGCTGCTGTGGGGGTGGGACCACGAGGCGTGCCTGCAGCTGGTGCTGCCGCTGGCGGCCGGCTGGTTCCTGTTCGACATCACCTTCTGCGCGGCGCTGCTGTACAAGCTGCGCATGCTATGAGGGAATGCGTTCGTGTGTGTATTAGGTGCTAAGGGCGAGTTGGGAACACCTGCATTGGGCGTTTTTGCATATCTGGACTTCGCGGCATGATGCGCTTTACAGGGCCGTGGCAACGGCCGCACCTGGTTCGTTGGGTGTGGATGCGAATGTATTGCATGCTACGAGGCGGCAGCGGCAGCGGCAGCGGCAACTGTTGTGGGACTCGTTCCATGGCGTGATGCGCAGAGGGTTCGGAGGCCCAGGCGCAGACGGCGGTCCCGCACCTGTGGTCAATTGGGGCCAGGGGATTGGGGTTGGGGCTGTTGCTTACCGTAAGTGGCCGATGTGCAAAGACCCCCTATGCAGGGGAGGCAATGCCTGCTCCTATGTACCGACGAGCTAGTTACGAAGTCCGTCGGGTGATGTCCGTTGGCCCAGTGCATTGAGGACTTGTGGTGCATTCGCTTAGGCGCGACGTAGCGCGCTGAAGCTTGGCGGCGGAGGCACTATTCGTCCTTGTGGCCCCCCTGGCTCTCCGGACGTACCCCATTGGGGTCTGTAACTGTAACTTTGGGGCATGACGGAGCCGGGAGCCTGACTTCCCAGCGCGCCTCGTGCCATCCCCAAGGCCGCGGCTGGCGGCTGTGTGTAAGAGCGCGCCAAACTCAACTCGGTGGTGCAGTTAAATCAACTGCAGCACGGTCACGGTCATGTGTCGGCTTGTGAGCCTTGCTGACAATGCCAGTACTGGTGCGTGGTTGTACCAAACCGAGTTTCCCCATGCCGTATGCAAACGGGTCGTGCTAGGTTCATTTTTGTTTACTCAGGCTGCAAGTCCAAGTACGTGCCGAATGCTCACCAGGTACCATCCCCTGCATGTAGTGCAAAGGCCTCAGTGTCCTGGCGTACTGGCGACTCTAGGATACCTGACAATCGAGCTCGTACACAAGGCAGCACATATCTCGGCCGTAGGAATCTTACAGCCCATCCTTCCGCTTTGTGCTTGGCCAACACAAGATTGGACTCACTTGCCATGCGTAGCCGAACAGCAAACCCGTCAAAGTGTGCGTCTTGCATGTCGAACTGCAGAGGCGCGCACACGCAACATAACCACCAACAGGGAGTGAGTCAAACCTAAACCAAGTCGAAAAGCCACCCCTGGACCCAAATTGGAAACAGCGTATGCAGCGTTCCATCCACATCCAAACGCTGCAATAATGGTATGCATATGCCCGCTCCGAAGTGTTGCAGCAGGCTGGTAATAGGCCTCCTAGTATCAGATGTAGAAACTGCCGCTGACATGCCTAACCAACATCATGCACATCCCTCGCACTGCGCTATTTTGTTGCGCCGGGATGAATACGCGCCCCTTCCCTCCGCAGACCACCACTAGTACAGAATACAGAAAAGAACCTCTCGTACAGACAGACCATGTACATTCTTCAACCCGACAACCCCAGAGTCGCTCTCCAGCAGGTCAAAACGGTGAGCGGTGTAACAACCAACCGTGGGATACCATCATGAATGGCGGGAAAGCATGCGCTCCCCTTCGATATCGCCTACCATCAACTCTTATGTCACTCGACTGCTGTCTCGTTTCCATTCTCTTATGTCTATCCTCCCCTGTCATGAAGATATCACCAAACAACATGCCCATGTCCGACCCAGCGGTGCCGCACGCGCAGAGATTAGGCCCCTTGCAACCATGGGGCAACATAACGAAGCAAACGTCCCAATATCACAACAAAAATGACCCGTCATTCCCATCCCTCAGAATGCGCCCTTTAATGCTCCACCAGGGAGAAGCTGTGGCACTCCACGCAGCACGGCTCCGGCTCCCTCCCCAAGCTAGGCAAAGCGCACGCCTCCTCGTCCTCGCCCTCCGCCCCCGACCCCACCACGTGACCGTGGTGCGGGTGCGGGTGCTGCGCCACGCCCACGGCCCCCGCCTCGGCCACAGCCACAGTCACAGCCGGCGCCTCCTCCCCGCTGACCACGCGGGCCTCCTGGCCGCCGCTGCCCTGCTGCTGCTGCTCGAAGTGCTGCGCGAAGATGCCCGGCAGCTGCTGCGGCGTGAGCTGCGTGTACACGGCGCAGCGCTGGCCCTGCTGCCGCACGCGCATGGCAGCGCCCTTGCTGCATGCGCCCACGCACTTGCACGGCACCACCTCCACGCCGGGGCTGCCGGCAGCCAGCGCGGACACGGCGGACAGCAGCTCGGTGGCGCCCTTGCGCTGGCACCTGGGGTAAAGGGGGAGTGGAGGAAGGGCGGCGATGAATGTCGGTTGAGTTCCCAGTGGAAGCAAATCAGTGCATGCAGGCAATGGTGTATCATGCCCCTGGGATGAATGCATGCATAGCAGGGTGGGCAACTGCCAGCGGATTGCATTGTGCAGGGCCTGGCGGCGCCCTTGCAACGGCGACCTGCTCGCCCCTCCATGCCCGCCCCCTCCGCCTCCCCCGCTCACTTGCTTCCCGTGCACATCATGACGCGGCCGCTGCCCTCGAACGCCATGCCGCGGAACTCCGCCTCGTCCCACTCCCAGCCGGCTGGGGGCTCCGGAACCGCCACCTCCACCACGCCGTGCCGGCCGCTCACAACCATGGTGGTGGACACGCTGCTGCCGCTGCCGGTCGCGCTGGATGCAGGAGTTGCGACGCTAACAGGTGTTGCTGGCATGGCGTTAAGGGAAGGTGAAGACGAAGAAGAAGTTGCAGGCCGCACAGCGCAGGCCTGGAAAAGCGCGCCGGGACGAACGTTGCAGTCGTCCGTGTCGCTATCCGACGAGCTGTCCGACGAGTCATCGGCCGCGTACAGCAGGGCCGCAGCACGCTGGCCCGCAAGCCGCTCGTTAAGGGTTCGAAGCTCCATAAGGAGGTCCGACAGGACTGGTGAGTCGGCGTCGGCGTGGGTAACTGCTTGTAGCCGCTTCTCCAGAGCCTTTCGGGAGCTCTTCAGGACCTTGGCCATCTTCTTGCGCTCCTTGCGCAAGGATGAGCACATGACCGTCATTGTTGTTGATGAAGCTGTGGCCCGAGGGGCTAGCCCTGGCGCCACTGGGCGAGGGGGTACCCGTTGTTGGGGTGCTGCAGTGGTCCAAAAAGACGGTACGGGAACGAAGGTGTCAACATGCCCATCATCTGACAAACTGCAGCCTATGTAAGTACACAGTTTGTTTAGCGTTCCCGCTCGCGGGCCTCGCATGACACCACCACAGAAAGCCGACTGCACCTGAGATACTGTCAAGTAGTCGAACACACAGAAAAAGTTTCCTAACATGCCTAGGGCAAGTCCGAGGTGAACGTAGGCCAAACTCACCTAGGCACGCTCCCGGCACACGCCTTTCCAACGCCATCCCCCGCTGCGCTACTCCGTGTAGCCCGAGCGCGGCCATTCCTAGTTTCAGGATAACTCGACTACTACTAGAAGCTTGATAGTTGTCAAGAAGCCCGTTGGTGTAAGGGACTCCTCACTAAAGGAGACGACGGAAGCCGAGCAGTCGAAGGCAGCGTAGTAGTACTGGTTCTGGGTATACAGGCGCTAGACTTTGTTCAATATCCGCTGGCAACAATCCGGTAACACAGAATTGGCTCAGCCAGACGGTATGCGGGTGCAAAAGGGAGTGATTCAATGGTTTCGGAGCGAGGCGCGTGAGCGACCACGTCCCGCTCGCGTCGGTAATATGCGAGTCGTGTGCCAGACATCTGTGATTGGTTAGATGTTGACAATTATGTTTTTGTACAACAAATTTCCAGGTTCGCTGTGACGCAGACTGGCGTCATTGCCGGGTCGCAAGCCCAACCCGGCAACCGCAGAACCAGTATGCCCATTCGCACCACTCTTTCCTGCGGACACACAAGGTCACCTCTTGCGGTGTTACTGTACAGCGCCGTGTATCATCGTGCTCTGGTATAATCAGCATGCACGTGCTGGGGGCACCTGTGAACGCTGTGCCAGGCTTTGCCAAGCTGTGGTGAGGGGGCCCGTGCGGGTGGCTGGCACCCACCCGCCCTCCAGGTTTGGCGACGATGGCTGTGGTGTGCAGGCTCCCTGCATTCAAAGGTAGCCGGATGTATCCCTCGGGCTGCAGCCGATAGCTGCTCGCCTTACTAGTACACTGTACACATGTGAACGCTTGTCATTTCGTCAAATGCAATCTACCCGTACGTACGGAAGTACAGCTCGGTGCTCCCCTGCTCCTGGCACGGTGCCTGGTGCATGCTACGGAGCCCGCCGTACGGACTTCATCAACAAGAAGCAACAACCGAGAGCAGCAGGAGATGTGCGTTGCGTCTTTGCTCAAATGGGGCCATGCGAGGCTCGAAGTTATATAGGGCACGCCTGGCCTCGTTGGCATGGGAGCTCGAGGCAGCGGGGCTGGATAACGGTATAGACGGTAGCGGGCAGGGGCCGCCTGATGGCGGCGTACCTTACGCCCTATACAGCACAGCAGCAGGTTAGGTGTGGCATGTGGATTGTGCGATGGAGCACGGACTACACGGGTGGGGCTGGATAGTTTTACTCAAAGCTCCTCAAACGGACGAGGATCTGCTCACTGGACTGGGCGCAAGTTGCCGCTGTCCGTCGCAGAGAAGCAGATATCTGCCATCTGCCCAGCTGGGGACCCTTGCAAGCACCGCAATGGCCGTACCTGTAGTGAAGGGCCGTGGATGCGTGCGGTCACGTACCGGTGCACCGTCGTAGCAACAAGGCACGTTCCTGTGCCTCCGGCCTCCTTTGACTTTTGATTACTAAAGCAAGACTTGACCTAGCGTACCTGCCTCGCTACTGTCCTGGTGTCCTGCGTGTCGACCTGTGTTGAGCCTGCGTTCCTTTACACGCGTGTCAGGGCGCAGGCATGAGGATGCCACGTGCCGTGGTGTCTCACCGAAGCGCCCAACAAGCGTTCTATTTGAGCCTGGTTGGGCTTTACAAGACGAGCAACTGTTGCACCTTTCTGCGTCATAGCTGTGTCCTATCAAGGGAAGCACAAGCAAAGAATGTAGCGCCTAAGGGTGGGTTGGAACAGGGTGGGTATGGGGGCAGGTTGGGGTCGTGCCGGAGGGCGGCTCCGAAGTCAAGCTGGTTTTTGCAGACCAGAAAGGCTGGCTGCGAATTGGTCATCATACTGAGTAATGCTATGACTTTGCTGTTGCGTTGCTGAGTCCCTTGCGTAGGCCACAATGGAGGACGATGACCCTATCGTTCGCGAGATGGACGTCTATGTATGCAACGAGTTTATGGGCTCCAGCACGCAGCTAGCACTGTTGCAGCACCCGCTGCGGCCCCCATGGCGACCATACGATTATCACCAGGTGGCGGCAATGCGCATGAAGCCGCAGGCCAAGCGCATAGAAGTAGACCTTCCACTAGACACAGAGTCTAGGAACTACAATGATATCATAGAAGACATCAAGAAGATAAAGCACTTCACGCTGCGGTCAACCCAGACGGAGGAGCGCACCCACCTGGCTGTCGGCACCATCCGGGGCGGCAAGCTCCTTATTGCGCCGCTGGACTTTGCGGTGCAGCTGCGCCCCTCCATGCACCACCTCAACGTCGCGTCCGAGTCCAATAAGAAGAAGGGCGCAGCGGAGGAGGACGAGGAGGAGGACGACGAGCCCAAGCTGCATGCCGTGGAGGTGCAGGTGCAGAAGCGCGAGACGGAGCGCCAGGCCGCCGCGCGCAAGAACTCGTACGCGTACCTCACGCAGAAGGAGGAGGAGGAGGCGTTCATCAACCTGGGCGTGCACAGCGCGGAGAGCGAGGCCGCGGAGCGCATCTGGGACAAGTTCATGTCCGCGCGCGACCTGGACCACGGCAACAACAAGCTGGAGCGGCAGGCCTACCTCAAGGCCATCGTGCCGCCCCCCGTGGTCACCCCAGGGCCCGGCGGCACCACCTCCGGCCCCGGCGGCACGCCCAGCCTGCTGTCCGGCGACGTGCCTATGCCGCTCATGACCGCCACCGGCAAGGACCAGCTGTCCGACGCCGCCCGCGCCGCGTTGCCCGGCGCACTCAAAGCCCTGTTCCAGGAGCACACGGTGTGCAACATGGCCAACGTGCGCTCCTGGCTGGACAGCCCGGCGTGCAAGGAGGCCCGGGAGGCGGCGCTGCTGACCGACAAGGCGCTGCACGAGGTGGTGCTGTCGCTGGGCACCGTGGTGTCCATGCACCGCGTGTACGTGCTGACCAAGACGGGCGACGAGAAGACGGACCCGCTGCGCAAGCTGGTGCTGGAGCTGCTGGAGGCCAAGGAGTCGTTCAAGCGCGGCGAGATCAACGACCTGGCGCGCACCAACAACATGAAGTTCACGCCCGGGCAGTACGACAAGGTGGTCAAGGACATCTGCGAGAGCAGGGGCAACACGTGGCACATACGCAGCGGGGCGGCGGCGCTGTAAGGGGCGGCGCGGGGGTGGCGGTGGAGGGGCGTCCTGGCGGTGGGGCCGGCGGCAGCAGCAGGAGCGGTTGCGCATGGAGTGGGCTGGCGGTTGGGGTGGCGGCAGTGGCAGTAGTGTGGGCGGATGGGGCGCTTCTGTGGGCAGCGGCGGCGGGGTTGCACGGGGTTCTACTGGCGGCAGTAGCGCTGGGGGCGCTGCAGGAGCAAGGTCGACGGCAGCTGGAGTCCTCGGACGCTGGACGGACGGAGCTCGTGCGGGAGCAGCTATGTGCGCAGGCCCGGCTGTAGCGCCGTGGGTAGTGCACGGTTGACAGTGGACCTGCCTGTGGAGGCGGAGTTGCGAGGTGGGGGCGGGACGCTGCTGTGAGGGCTTTCGGGGCGCTAGTGGCCCCAGGCGGCGGTTGGGCCTGCGGTGGTTGAGGCTGTGGCGGCGGCCTCGGCGGCCGTTGTGGCAGCGGCGCTGCTGCCCGCCTTCCGCCTAGCCTCTGTGGGGGCAGGAGGGCACGCGGAGAGCGCCCTCTGCAGCGGCTGGGAACGACCTAGGTGGGGGACAGGGCCGTGGCTGGGGCCTGGGGCTTGGAGCGGCATGGACAGCGGTTGCGGTGGACAGAACAGCATGAGCCTCCTTTGTGCGGCAGCCTGGTCAGGTGTGGGCGTTTGTGTGGTGCGCTTGCTATGTTGGCAGCGTGGCTTGGGGCGCAAGCAGTGCCGGAGGCAGGTACGATGCCGCAAGGCTGCTGTGGCAACGAGGATGGGTATGCTTGGGGTATTGCATGGCGTTGTCTTGAGGACTTGCGCACCACGTTTAGGCCGACGGACAATTTCTGGAAGGCACACGGGCGCAGCTTACTGCGGGGCTGCCCTTTGCAGCTTGAGAGGCAGGCTGGCATCACGCAGCGCCGCCGGTTGCTGACACACCTTGGTTGTGGATAAAGCCGACTGCTGTGGGTGTAGGTGTAGGTACGGGAGGCTGCTGCAGGGCGATTGAGGGCTGGGTGCGGCATTTTAGGTGACAGGTGGTAGTAGAAGGCTCTATCCGCCGTTTCGGGTTGCGGAACTGGAAGTGGGAAACGAGGTTTTGGGCGTGGGGAGCGGCCCAACTGGACGAGAGCGTGGTCTCCCATGCATGGGTTGTGCACATGGTCGGCACTCACCATTGATTGATGTGGGTGCTACTCGACCTGCATGCGCCCGGCGCGTTTGTTGTGCGCGGCCGGGTGCGCTGGGTGGCCTGGCAGGGGGAGGCCGCCTCTTGAGGGAGCGCCCGTGTGCGTTGTGCTTGGGGCTTGGGGTCAGTGCCTTGCGGGATGGCATTCGTACTTTGGGGCTGCCGGATTACTCCCCGGGCTGGCGGTTACTGAACATGAGCTTGTTGCATAGCGCAGTACCGGCATCGACGCAAGCTTGTGCGGTAGCCATTGCTTTATGGCGTATTACCCTTGTCCGGTGATTGGACAGCTGCGTAATGGAGACCCGAAGTGCATCGTGGACGGAGGCGGGGTCAGAAGGGGTAGAGAGAAACAGGCGCCCACGACAGTGCGTTTACGTGTTACAATTGGACGTGCCGTTTGTTGTGGAGCATGCATAATTTACATGCATGCCGCGCAACTGCCCTGCCGTCTGTCACTGCTGCCACATGCCACCCCATTCAGGCCAGTTGTACGATGTTGCAATATGTGCCCTGCCTTTTGTTGTGTAAGGTTATGATTCCATCACCATGGCGTGTTGTGATACGTATGCACCCGTGTGATGCTCGCTCTCCCCGAACCGAAACAGCTGCTCACGCCTAACCAGACAGCCATAACGGTGGTGGTCTCGAATTCTCTCCCCTTGGCCCTGCGTCACCCAGGCAGTAGCAGCACCAGCAGCGGCAGCGGCAACACCAAAACCGCACGTCTCCTATGCACAACTTGTGTGCCCCAAGCAGCAACACCAGCCCACAACTGACAAGCATTGATAATATCGTCGTGGCTTCATAGTTGCCCTCATCACGCAACACCTAGCTTTTTAGACCAGGCTCATCATTTGGGCCTTCCGCGCGATGTGTGGCTTAGCGGCCCTCCAGTTCTCGGCACGACCACCCCTGCGACAGCCATCAGCTTCCGTACCGGCAGTGCGAGGCAATGAGCCAAGCAGGAACTCCGAAACCACAGGCCTCGCAGCGGACAAAACGGCCCTTGCACAACGTACTACGCAGAATCGGGAGGGCTGGGAGCCAAGCATGTTGCAGCTGTGCCCCTGGGAATGCCCCTTGGCCCACACACGAAGAACCCAACGCCGCTGCCCAACCGTCCATAAGACATTCAGGCCTAGCACAGCACCCTACATCCATACAATTGGGATACAGGCGCCATCTGGCGCCAGCGCGCACACCGCTGCTCCAGCCAGTTAAGCCAGCCTCCCGCAGTACCTACATACTATCGCATCCGTAAACCCTTCAGGCTGCGTGACATCGACACAGCAAACCTGCACCTGAGGGGTCCCAGGCCCGCCCGTGCGCCCACCGTTACGACAGCGCAGGAACCGTCACATTACGTGCCGAAACGTCCCGCTCCCAAAGCCGCTTGCTATTACTTACACCGCTACCGCCGCAAGCACCAGCGCAGTTGACACCTGCTGCGCACGTGCCTCTCCAGGCATACAACCACCTAACCGGAACACAAACGCCAGTGTGCCAGCTGCCATGCACGTTGTACACGTGGCAGCCCCAGTCGCCATTTGGGCCCTCGCCAGTACCACCAGCCTGTCCCTCCATGACACGTGCCGCCTGCACAAGGCACATACAGTGCTGTGGCACACACCGTGTCGTCCCCCGGCCTTCCCCTGTACAGCGGTACAGCATGGTCCCTCGCACACACCATGCCAAGACCCATGTACGGGAACCCTTCTCCCCTCCTCCCCTTCGCCGTTCGCCCCTGTTGCACAAAGACAAAGCCCCGGCCGATTACCGCCGTACTGCTCTCTCCGTGCAGCCCTGCACTGCTCCCGGCACCCCGGGGTTCCCCACGCCTCAATGCACCAAGGCCGCGGTCCCATGGTTCGCCGTTGCACGCCTTCCTTTCTTTTCACGCCAGCCACGAAGGAAGACGCATACCAAGTTTGTCACCACGTCCATCATGCGCGGGATTGTGTTTTCTGCCCTGGCTGCCACGTCGGCGGGTTCGGCGCTGCTTGTCAACTTGTCCACACCGCCTGCAGCCAGACCTCGGCAACCCGCGCGGCAGACCACTCGTGTTCCCAAAAGCAATGTGACGACAGCAACACCGTCGCAACAGCAGCAACAACCAACACTCCGTTGAGGTACGTCCATCAGCGTGTGTGCAACTGCCTACGAATGTCAACCAGGTACTCCTGACAGCCAATCACTCCATCGCCCATCCTGCAACTCGCCTGCAATCCCGCTGCAGCAACACCCTACGCCCCTGTCTCTGCCTCCGCCGCGCCTGCGCCCTTGTCCCCACCATCGTCCCCCTTCACCCCGCCGTTGCCGTCGCCGCCGTTACCCGCCGCCGTCGCCGCCGTCGCCGCCGTCGCCATCGCCGTCAGGCCGTTGAGCCAGTCCATGTCCATGCCGCCAGAATCGTTGCGCGCCATCAGCAGGGTGGGGTCCGACAGCGCCAGCAGCGTGCACGACGGCGCGCCGTCAAGATTGAAGGAAGGCAGCCGCTGCGACGACGCCACTCGCAACAGTGCGGCGGCGGCGGCGGAGGGACCAGCGCCGCCTCCAGAGCCGGCGCCGGCGCCGGCAGCACCAGCGGCGGGAGCGCTGGCGGGGCCTGCGAAGCCGCTGACGGAGCTGCCGGCCGCAGTGGTGCCGCTGCCGCCGCCCCCGGCGCCAACGAGCGTGTCCATGGGCTGGGAGAGGCTGCTTGCTCGGAAAAGGGTCACGTTGGCGCCCGGATGCGCGGGGATGGACAGCAGGCGGGACAGGGAGAAGGAGGATTCCAAGGACGGCAGCGGCGGCAGGGAGCACAGCCGCTGGTAGTCCGGGCCGTTGCCAGCCTCGCCACCGCAACGGCCAGCCGCCGTGGCGTTGCCGTTGGCACTTGACGGCTGCGCACCGCCGCCGCCGCCGCGGACCAGGGTCGGAGTGGGGGTAGGTGTGCGCGACGGTGGCGGCGACGGCGTCGATGCAGGGCGCTGACCGGCGGCTCCTGCCGTCGCTGTGCCGCCCCCGCCGCCGTCCTCGCTGGCGGCGTTGCTGAACGCACTGACGACCGGGCCGACCAGGATGCTGCTCTCCGCATGGTGCACGGCGGCACCGGAGCCGCCAGCGACGGTAGCAGCGGTTGCCGACGCGTCTGCACCACCGCCGCCGCCGCCAGCGTTACTGTCGCAGCGGCGCACACTAGGACCCCCGGGCTGCAGCGCCGGCTCGGCGGCTGCGGCGGCGCCGCCGCCGCCTCCGCTGACATGCGAGTCAGTGGTCGGGAGCAGGACGGGGCTACCCACGGTGCCAGCCAGGGAGGACGGCGCTGCTCCGGCGTGTGGGGTGGACGGCTGTGGGTACTGCGGATGCTGCGGGTGCAGGAATTGCTGTGCGTGCTGTAGGTACTGCTGCTGATGCTGGGCCTCCCATGGGTTTGGAGGTGCTGTGGGTCCGTTTGCCGCCGCCGCGAAGGCAGACCAGTTGCCGGAGCCCGCCTTGGGGGAGGTGACGGGGGAGGCCGTCCCGACACCGGCCGCCGCCGCCGCCGCAGCAGCAGCAGCAACGGAGGGCGACGCAGGTGGGGCCGGGTTGACTCCGCCGCCGCTGCGCCGGTGCGGCGAGAACGCCGCCGCCGTCGGCGATGGCATGCCTGCCTCCGCCGACGCCGGGTTCGGGATCTGCAGCGGCGCCAGGTGCAGGGGCGGTGGAATCGCTGCCACCGATGTGTCGTACGGGTACTGCCCTGGCGACGGCGGCGGCGGCGGTGGAGGCCAGTAGCCGCTACCGCCGTCGGGTCCCAGGTCTAGCCCCGGCGGCATGGGGGGCAGAGCGCCGGCCATGAGCGGTGGCGGCGGCGGCAGAGCTGCGTAGCCGGGTACCGGCATGGCCAGCGGCACCGCCAGCTGCGGCTCGTGCCCCATGTGGGTATGCAGCGGCGGCGGCCCCGTCAGGTGGTGCAGCGGCGGCGGCCCGCCAAGCATGCCCGGGCTCAGCGGCGGCGGCGGCGGAATGAGGGAAGCCTCCCGGAGGGCGGCGGCGGTGGCGGCCGCGGTGCTGCTGGCGCCGCCAGGGCCCGCGGACCCGCCGCCGCCGCTGGCTGCCGCTGCCGCCGCCGCCGCCGCCGCCGCGCCCGCCTGCACCAGCATGTCGCTGATGGCGTTGACGTCCATGCTGCCGGACTCGAGGCCGATGATGACGTCGTTGGCGGTGTAGCCTGCAGGGGGGTTGCCATGGGCGGGTGCATGTCGGTCATACACGGCCATCACAAGCGACAGCTACCAGGCCGCAAGCGCCAGGAGAAGGCATCCTGAACGCGCAGTCAGCCGATCAGGCGAAGAGACAGTCAGCGACGGCAGGTAGGCACGTGAACGCGTGAACGCGCCTACCCGCCCAGCCCTCGCCGACACCCCTCAGCCACGTGTGCCTGGCCGTGGTGCCAAGCCGTACGACAAAAGGACGAAAGTGACCATGAAGGACTATACGTTACGCGCCTACCCGCCTAGCCCGAAGCCGCACCACCCACCCGTGCGCCCCACACCCCAACCACCCGTGTGCCTGCCCGTGGTGATCCAAAGCACCAAGATGCCACAAGGACTGGACATGTAATGCGCCTTCCAGGCCAGCCCCACTACGCCCCACCCACCCGTGTGCCTGGCCGTGGTGCTGCCCCACACCGCCAGGATGAGGCGCTTCATGGCCTCCCGCAGCTTCACCTCGCGGCTGAACATGCGGTGCCACGTCACCACCTGCGTGGGAGTGGGGAAGGGAACGGCGGGGGCACGGAATGCACCATAATGATGAGTACCAATCAGGGGCTGCGAGGCGCACATGCGGTGCCACGTCACCACCTGGGGGAGGTATAGTGGCAGTGGTGGGGCCGAGGGGCGAGGGCGAGGGCACGAGGGGCAAGGACTGGGCGAGACGTGCGAGGATACGGTCCGCTGGGAAGGATGAGGAATGCATCACGCCAGTTGGCAGTTAATCGCCACGCAGGCCCGTACAGCACACCGCAGCACACGCCCGTGGCCCCACCTGCATCTTCATCTCCTGGTTCTGGGCCAGCAGCTCCTTGAGCTCCTCCTGCAGGCGACAGGAAAGGGTGCGAGGCATGTACAACCAACAGCTCCAATGGCTGTACGGCAACCAAGGTTCTAGCGGTGTCCTCCAGTGCAACGCGATGTTCATACTGGCCACGTTTCAGTGGCGGGGCTGTCGCCCTTGTGGGTCATTGGCCTTGGCAGTGATGAATGACCAACGAGATTCACAGGCAGGCTTGCAGGGCGGCACTGGTCAAACACTCTGCGACGGCACGCAAGTCGCGACCCACACAGCCAGTACCTCGTTCCCGCAGACCCTGCTGCCAACGCCCACTTGTCCGTGCCGCCCATGACACTTACTTCGCCCTCTCCTCTCCTACAGCCTGCTTTGCTACGGTATTCTACAAACGTTGCCACGCAACTGCATCGCTACCCACCTGCATGTGTCGCACCATGGCCACCTTCTTGGCCCTGCACTTGCGCGCCGCGATGCGGTTCTTCTCCCGCCGCTCGCGCGCCCGCTCCGGGTCCTCGTCACCGCCGCCGCCGCCGCCGTCGCTACCGCCGCCGTCGTCGTCGCCGCCGCCGGAGCCCAGCCCGTCGTCGCCGCCGACGCCGCTGTCGAAGCCGCCGACGCCGCCCATGCCGCCGGACCAGGCGCCCTGGTTGGCCCCACCGCCGCCCGCCTGCTGCTGTTGCTGCATCATGTGCTGTGTGAAGGCCTCGTAGTCGGCTGGACTCATGCTGATGTCCTGTTTTGGCAGGCGGAGCACCATAGCACAAGGTACCATGAGACCGTGTAGGAGGGCTATGTTACTACGGCGCCCCGCCCGGGGCAGCACCAGGGCAGTGCAGCGGGTAGGACACCTTTTGACACGTGCCGCAAGCGAAACACCATGCGCGTCCCAGCGGTATCCTGGCCACCTCACCATGCCGTACGTGTTGCCGCTGTCGTACGCTGCCCCCACGCCCACCGGGGTTGCGAAGGGCGACGGCTTGGCCGCGGCGGCGGCGCCGGGGGCGGCGGCGGCAGCGCCAGGCTCCTTGGCGCCACCGGAGGGGGAGGTAGCGGGAGCGGCTCCGGCGGGTGGGGTGCGGCCTGCATGGTGCGGTTGGATGACGGCAGCTTTTCGCACTTCGCGCTCCAAGTAGAGTGACACGCAACGGCGCACCTCCGCCGAGGTACACTGCGCGCACGGCAGATGAGCAACGGTGCCGTTCCTTCCATTCTTCCGCATCAGCGTAAAGGTTCAAGGACCAAGCTCCGCATGTACCCCGCATGGCATGGCACGGCAGTAAGCACCATCAGCTTTGACCTCTCGTGTGACGCCCTGACACAGTCGCACTGCCTAGGCAGCAAGGCAGGTTCATCCGCCAATGCGGCCGGGCCACATCGCCTGCAGCGCCTGCAGCGCCCCTCCCCAGCCCCGCTGCACCACCCACCTGCTGTGGCGGTCGCAGTCCTCTTGGCGGACTTGCTGCCGCCGGAGCCGCCAGCAGCCGCCGCCGCCACCGCAGCCCCTGCCGCTGCTGCGCCTATTGCTGCCCCCACGTTGCCGCCGGCGGGCTGCTGCTTCTGCTGCAGCTGGCTTCCACTGCCGCTGCCGCTGCCTCCCGCCTCCATCAGCCCAGCGTGCGTCGCGGTGCGCTTGCGCGGTCGGCTGGCGCTGGCCCCGGCGCCGCTGCCGCCGCTCTTGCCCGCGACGGCCGCCACGGTTGGAGGCGCCGATGCCCCTGGCGCCGATGCTGTTGCGGCTGCTCCTGCGCTTCCCGTGGCACGTGGAGCAGGGTGTAATGGACCGCCGGTCGCGGTCGGGGTCGCGGTGGGGAGCGAACTGTTGCCGTTGTTGCCGGAGGGCTTTCTCTGCGCAGGCAGGGGTCCAACAAACGGTCAGCAACCCGGTTGAAGGAGAGACATAAACGAAGACGCTGTTCGGGGTGCAGCCTGAGGTGCGATGAGCATGGGTCTGGGCCCAGTAAATAGTTCACAGTGCGAGCCAGGTGACAGCGCGGGGCCTCCTCTCAGGCACGAGCGAGCAACTGAGCACGTATTGAGCCACAGCAACGGCCGACACGCTGCAGCAACGTACCTTGCACTTCGAATGCGCGCAGTGTGTTACGAAGCAGGCCGGCAGCGCGAACCCACGTTGGCACCTTCTTTGCTTTTTGGGAGCCCCGAACCCGACAAGCGCAACGCCCCGCACCTTAACAAGTGGATGGGCCGGCTGTTGCCGCTGCTTGTTATGCTGTGTATGAGCCTGCTGGAATGCCTTCTGCGCCGTTGGACCCGGGTTCGCGGTCCCCGCAACGTGGGCAGCGCCCGACGAGCCCTCACTGCTGGCCGCAAGCGCTCGCTGCGAAACGCCTGCCGATGGCCCGGCCGCTGGTGTTGCAACTGGTGATGTTGCTGTCGTTGCCTGGACTGCAAACGGCGACAAAGCGGAAGCTATACGTGGCTGCGAGGGAGCTTGGGCACATTGCGAGGCCGAGCTTCCGGGTGGGTATCGTTGGAGTCCTGCGTTCTGCTGCTGAGCACAAACCAGGCCGTGTTGCTCTCCTGGGCAAGCTGGTTCGCGTTTTAAGGCCTGGCGTGCATTCGCTGAGGCTTCAGCGCGTGCTGGTGGGTAGTCTTGGGGGTAGTGTTTTGTATGGGGCCCGGCCAGCAAAGTAGCCATGGGAACCGTTGCAATTCGCCGCTATCTACTGCACTCCGTAACGGTCGCGAGAGGCGCGCCGCGACGGCGTTTGGCCGAGGACCTGGCGTCACAAAAAGCGGCCGTCTCCTGTCACGTCATCCGGTTGCAGTCGAGATCTGCTACTGTACAATGTAATAGCGGTGCTCCGTTGCGCTTGGAACAAGGCTAAGATGCGGAAAGACGGTGATTCTAGGGAGCTCAGGCGTGGTTGCGGCCACCTTCCCCCGCGGCCTCTGCAAAAAGGTTTCCAAGGCCCGCTTTGGACGGCCGGCAATCTCTGCCGATCTGACTCTAGGCGAGTTGCATTGCAAGTTCTATAGCAAGCTACTAATTCTTGGGCGCGTGTCCAAGCAGCGCCTATACGCGCACATCCGATCAGGGGCCACGTGACCCATGGGTCGCCTGCAGAAGCCAACAGCTTTGCTTGCAGGAAGCGCATGCCTTTAGGGTCACCACCGAACCGCCCGCTGCATACAATGCAATGTGTACTTGTTATTCTTAACATGTACTTGGTGCGCCGGGTATGTTTACCTAACCTGTCTGACCTGGCTATTAGCGGGCACCGGCTTGCCTGACCGCCGTAACGCTGGCAGGCATGCGATCGCCCGCTATGCAAGTATAGAAGAGCATTACCTTACTGTTACCAGTACGCGAAGGTATTGTCCTTCTCGGCTGTGCGCCCTTCTTGGATTGGGCGCCCGCAAGGTCGCCCCTCGGATGGTCCGACGCAGTGTCCTGGGCCCGTCCCCTCACCCCACCGCCCCGCGGCCCTGGCCCAGACAGTCAACGACACCAGTTACCCCAGCACATGCCTTTGTAAGCACTCACCTGATGCACGCAGCCTCCGCTATAGTCCTGAGCCAAGAGCGCCCCCGCTCCCTCCGATAGTGCAGCCGCCGTGGAGGTAACACAGCAGTCCGCGGGTCTGTGAGCCTCTTGCCCGCCACCGCTGGGCCGCGACTAACCGTAGTAGCCGTCGGAGCAGCCGTAACCGTAACCATCCGCCGCCTCTGCTGGCAGCCACCGCAGCAGGGGACGGATCCTTGCGCCCCTGGCTCTGAGCAGCCGCTTGGCCGGGAGGGGAGCGCGTGCCGCGCCTTCCAACCAGGGGCCCTCCCCTGGACATGAAGCCGCGGGCTGCCCACATCGCGCCGACTGCTGCTGCCGGCCGTGCCACCAACACCGCCATACCCAGCACCTCGTCCTCCTCCGTCGCCGCCTCCTGCAGCTCCATGGCCACAGCCCTGGAGGGGGCCACCACACGCGGCAGCAGCTGCGGGGGCGGGGGTGGGGGCGGGGGCGGGGTTGGTGTGGAGGGCGGCGTTCCGCGCCACCCAACCGCCACCACCAGCACCAGCGCAGGGGGCGCCAGCACCAGCACTGGCGCCGTCAGCAACGGCACCGCCAGCAGTGGAGGCGCACCGCTGGGTGGGGACAGCCCGGTGGGATCATCCGATCGTGGTGGTGGTGGTGTGTGGAAGCACGCGGCCGATCTGGATGAGGGGAAGCAGCTGCAGCTGCAGCAGCTGGCACGAGCGCAGCAGCAGCAGCAGCACCAGCAGCCGCAGATTACTGACCCTGGAAACCCGTGCGGCCAGGGCTGCAGTACCGATTCATCAGCAGCCGCCCCCGCTCGCTCGTACGGCAAGGCCCCTGCCGCGCCGTACCCGTACACCGCCCCGGCGGCAATGGGGGGCGCTCCCGCCGCCCCGCTCGCCAAGCTGCCGTTCCTCACCCCGGGTCAGAAGCTGGGCCTCACGCTGCTGATGCCGCTGCTGGCGGCGTGGTGGGTTGCGGCCTTCCTCACCGCCTGGCTGCTGACGCTGCTGGTGGTGCCGTCATACCTGGTGGCGCAGGTGGGCGGGGGGGTAGGGTGCTGGGGAGGGCCAGTGCGGCTACTGGTCGCGTGCATGTGGGCGTGGGGCCGGGTATAACGCGTGAGCAAGCAAAGCGGTGCAAATCGTCAAGGCGTCGCATCAGCAAGGCTGCTCAGTGCTGAACGCGCGCTTGCGGGTGACACGGGTCAAGGTAGAAGGGGTGTGGTGCATCACACGCTGCGGCAGGACAGGCAGGGGAGCCACGAGCGCCGCCAGGTGCTGTGGGCACAGCCACAAGCCACCAAGGAAACCCCAGGCTGTTTGGCAGGACGGTAATCATTTTTCAAGCCTCACTAATAGCAGGCCCTCTGCCTGTACAACGCAGCCTGCACACAGAGGCACGCACCCAAAGCGCCAACGCACCCCGCCCTTCCATCCACCTACCCGCCTCCTCCACGTGCCGCCCTCCTGACAGCGCTTCTACTGGGCGCTTCCCTTTGTGCGCTCCATCTGGCGGCGCATGGGGCCCCTGGCCGGCTGGCCCACGCGGCTGGGCTTCGAGGCGTCCCTGGCCATCAACACGCTCACGCGGCTGCTGACGCTGGGCATGCGGCCGCACCTGCCCGCCTTCTACCTGCTGGGCTTCCCGGTGGGTGGGGAACTCCGTTGACGCACATGTACGCGTCGCTGTCCGCAGTAGCTGCTGGGCTTCCCGGTGGGTGGGACAGGGTGCGGTGGGGCATGTGTACGCGTCATTGCCCGCAACACAACCGCTGGGATCTCGGTGGGTGAGGTGGTGTGGGTGCTGTGGCCACACCAACTGGAGTAAAACCTGGAATGCCAGACGACACCTGGGACTCGCGGTGGTGGCGTGCCGTAGGGGCCGCGGCGGGGAGCCGCGGCAGGGCACCGTTGTCGGGCCGGTGCCTGCTGCGTCAGCGGAGGAGGAAGGCTGTAGCGCACTCACGGCCGGAGTGTTACCAGGGAATCGCTGACAGACCTCAAAGAAGGATATACGCACAGTTTTTATGTGTCACTCCTAGCAATTAGTCCTTGTCTGCTAGAGAGCGCCTTGCTCTTCAACAAAAAACACGAAAGGTTTCGCTGTCAGCTCAACCAGCGCTAGCAGTTATCCGCAATATATAACAATCGTGACAAAGGAGAGAAAGCAGTCATTCAAGAGTGCACGCGACGAGTGGCGGAGTGCATGAGGCTCCCGATGGCTCGACCTGTGACGCAACAGTAAGGCAGGGCCCAAGCAGACAGGGCAGGCAGCTCCGCCCACCCTGTCGGTGTCATGCCGACACCTCGCTCCAGCCGCCCGAGCATGGCCACTTATGGCCCGGCATCAGATGTTACGGTACAATCACACGGCGCCTGGCGGCCGGCGCAGTAGGCATGTTATGCAACCCCCAGCCCAGCCCATCCTCAACCCACACACTTAAGCCACGCCCCGCACCAACCTGGCGGAGCACCTCAAGCACCTGCTCACCCAATTACACACCCGGTGCCAACCCACAACCTTTAACCCACGCCCCGCAGAAGTGCGGCACCACCAGCCTTGCATAGCACCTCAAGCACCTGCCCACTCGATCACCTGCCCGATGCTAACTCGTAACCCTAACCCACGCCCCACAGAAGTGCGGCACCACCAGCCTGGCGGAGCACCTCAAGCGCCACCCCGGCCTCAGCGCCACCGCCGGCCTGCCGTACCACGAGACGCTCAGCAAGGAGAGCCACTTCTTCCAGGGTCGGTGCGGCGGAACGCGGGGAAGGGCGGGCAGCGGAGAGCGCCGTGTGCAATTACGTGCTGCGACGCTAGGTAGCACCTTCAGCGGTGTAGGAGTTTCGCAGCGTATCAAGTGCAGCAGGGGGTCCCAAGAAGTAACATGGGGAGATGACAGGGGGTGCCGGCAGGCCCACACCCGCTCTGCCTGCCCCCTGGCACAACCCACCCGCACGTGCCGCTTCAACGCTCCATGTACGCACATGGAAGCCACCTCGTGTGCCGCCTGTCCCTGCCTCCCCACCCCCTGCGACACGTGGAGCTTTTCAGTACTATTTACTTTAGTAACTTGTTTCCCCACCCCCAGGCGTGCTGGGGCGGCACGCCGCCTCCTCCGCGGCCCTCTACCGCTCCTTCTTCCCCTGCCTGCTGGAGCGCTGGTGGCACGAGGCGGTGCGGGGGGCGCCCGGCTGGGGCTGCTTCGACGCCTGCCCGCTGGCTGCCTGCATGCCGCACACGGCGGCACGCATACAGCAGCTGACGCCGGGGGCGCGATTCGTGGTCATGGTGGGTGGCGCAAGCTGCTCGGTTCAGGTCAGTTTGTTTACACCCTGGCTTTCCACACATTGGTGACAACCCAGGGCTAGTATGCACCCGTGGCCGCTCGTCCCCTTATTCCCTGCTGCCCGCACCCCTGCAGCTCCGCGACCCCGTCAAGGCGGTGTTCAGCGCTGAGATCATGGTGGGCGGGGTGGAGGTTGGGCTGGGTCGGGGCGGACAGTAAGGCGTGCATCTTGGTCTTGTGACATGCAGCACCAGTGACGGTGGGCGTCAAGGAGGACGGCTGCGTCTGTGGATGACGAACACCCTTGTCCGCCTGCATGCACGCCATGCCGGCGCCGCCCCGCCTGCCCGCAGTCCAGCCCCACCCCTGCCTGTTACCCCTCTCGGCCCGTGCCGCCCTCACGCTGCGCGACATGTACATGCCCCCGCACCCTTGCCGTGCTGCCGTCACCCGCTGGTATGTCTCCCCGCCATGCCCACCCTGCCTTTTCCCGCTTGCTGCCTGTCGCCCCTTGCAGCTTCGCGACATGGGTGTGCCGCTGGGCTGGTCGCTGACGGAGGAGGTGGCGCCGGGGGACAGGCGGCTGGAGGAGGTGGGGGGCGCGGGGCAGGGGAGAGAAGGGGTATGATGTATGTTACAGGTGTAACGGCCCATACGAAGGGGAGGAGCGGGACGGAGATGCGGATGCGCGGCGGTAAGGCGCCGGTTTGCAGAGGGTGGCGGCGGGATCCTTCGGACCGGTCACCCAGTATGGCGCCCTGCGCTCCCCGGGTGTGCCTGTGGCGTTGGCGGGGCAGAACATCGAGGCCAGGGACGAACGGAGGTTCACGTGTAGCGCACTGTCGCTCTTGTTGTTGTCGTGCTGGATGCGTTTCTCCTCTTCCTTCCCCGTCATGCCTGTGGGCTGCTGCACACGCCCACGCACGCTGCCACAGATCCCCGAGCGCGTGCGCGACCTGTGGCGGCGCCTGGAGGCCCTGCCGCCGTCCGACCCGCTGCCCGCCGACCTGCCTGCCGTACTGTACGGCACAGAGGACGGCGCGTCAACCGCCTCAACCGCCCCCACGCTGCTTGGCTCCACGCTGCAGTGCGCCATGTACGCGCAGCTGCTGCAGCCCTACCTGGCGCGCTTCCCGCCCGACAGGTGGTTGGGAGTTGGCTGGATGGGGCAGCGGTTGGGGCGCACCGGGGGCGGTCAGGACGGTTACCGGACGGTTACCAGCTGAACCGCTGCCTCATCCAGTTCCAGGACGCCCTTGCCCATGCACGTGCACACGCACCAGGACGGCCGCATTGCTGGCCCCGCCAATGAGCTACCTTGATTGTCTGGAAGCCCACGGGACGCCGTTGGCCAGGCACGTGTGCGCACACCTCCACCTCCACCCTGCTCCCTCACCCTGCAGCCCAGGTTCCCGCCTTGCCTGCCTGCCTCTTTGACAAGCACGCACAGTGACCGTTCCCACATACTCTCTCCCCCATTCCCCGCCTTAACCTCCCTCTGCGGTTGCCAAACACTGAACCCTGCCCGCCCCCAGGTTCCTGTTCATCCACCTTGACGACTTCGTGGCCGACCAGGAGGGAGTCGTACGGCAGGTGGGCATGATGACGGGCGGTACGGCGCAGGGGCAGGGCCCGGGGCAGGGTAGGGCCAGGCAGGGTCGGTGTCTGGTGGGCTCCGCCCTGCAGCCTTGCTGGGTATGGTTGCTCCCCGTGCGTCAGCCCCCACGGCAATGGCTCCGCCTGCTGCCTGCACCCTGCCTACCCACATGCCTCCCCTGTTATCCGCACGCCAACCCCAGGTGCTGGAGTTTGTGGGCGCCGACGCTCAGAGCTACGTGCACCGCCCCCTGCCGCCCGCCATGCAGGTGGGGTTGGGGCTGGGGGTGGGGTGGGGTCGTGGGGTGGCATGAGTTGCTGATTGGGAGTGTACACAGGGCAGGGGACGCCTTTACTGCACAAAAGAGTGTCCATTAGGAGTGGATGGGATTGGCCTGGCAAGCGGCCTTGGGACAATGCGGGGACGGCAGTCGGGGAGAACGACGGGGCCGGCGGGGACGTAACCAGTGGGTAGGGCACGGCCGCGTTCGGCTCGCTGCCGGAAAATCGGTCTGCAGTATGGCCCATCTGCCAGCCTGCCAGCTGCCGGAGTGCCGTACGCCCGTACCAGGCCGAGCCGCATGCCGTCGGTTGCCCCTTCCAGCTGGCGGACACGTGGCGCCATATGCAGGCATCGGCTTGCGGCCTGCAGGCCGCCTCAGCCGTCGTGCACGCCTTGCTGCTCATGGCTGTCAACGTCCGCACCTGTGGCACAGTAACACCTGTCACATTCACAGGACTATTCCTTCTCGTTGTCTCCCCCGCTGCCGTACGTCCCATGCTTCTCCCGCTCCAGAACCAGTACGGCAAGCGCAAGGTGCACCCCACGGCGCGTGCGGCGCTGGAGCGGCTGTTCGCTGGGCCCAACCGCCAACTGGCGGCGCTGCTGCAGCGGAACGACCTGGGCTGGGCTGGGCTGGAGGGGGCGTGAGCTAGGCAGGGGGGGAAGGACGGATGCGACGGAGGGCGCGGGTATTGGGCGGGCTGGGAGCAGGGGAACGGAAGGCGCGCGCCGCGCAGCATCTGGGCACTCAGGGAACACTACGGTTGCTGGTGCGGATGGGGGTGAACGAAGCGGCTCAGCGACATGAGGAGGGCTTTAGTCTTTGGCGCTCGCCTGGCACCGCATTCATAGGTTGAGCTGATGGCTCCTAACCGTACAGCGAGAGGGTGGGGAATTTGTGTCCCTGATTGCCAGGACCAGCCCTGCTCTGCCCTGCTTCCCGGTTGGGACGGGACTCGGCCCTCTGGAAAGGGACCAAAACTGTAAAACTTTAGCCATGCATACCGCACGAAGGAGTTCAGTGTAATGGACGAAGGTCAAGGCACTAGAAACAGGTGCGATAACTGCGTGGAGCCATGGTGGGTTGCACGGTGGCGTATGGCATGTTGGCATTTTGTGATGCAGTCCAGGCAGGTCCAGGTGGTGTGACCCAACGGTGCTTGCTGGTTCAGACCACGTGGTAGGCAGTTGAGGAGGCAAAGGGGAATGTTGACCAGTCCCTGGTGTGGCCCGATAGATGCTGCATTTTGGGTTATGCAGCCCGGTACAGCCGAAGTAAACACCGAATGCCAGCTTGGCGTGTCGTCATGTGGTAAGCATTCCAGGAATGTGTGCCCTGATGCCGATTCCGGGCACTAGGGGCACGCCTCACATCCTGGCACAACGCACAAGGCACGGTGAAGTGTGCAGGGTACTCGGGGGAGGTCTCCAGCTCAACGTTGTGGTTTGCAAGCGTACCAAGCGTACCCCCAAAGTTCGCACGGTAGGTGGTAATCATAAACGCAACGGTGCATAAGACAGTCCGGTACGCCGGACTGCGGCGGCGTGGCAAGCGCTGCTTGGTCACCCATGACGCACGGCAAAAAGCGTCGCACGGCAACGACCATTCGCCTGTAGAATAGCCTATTGTATTTTTTACACATACGAAGTGCACTTACAGTGTATCGATTGCTTTGACTTGGTGCACGCTTGGAGTGGGCGTTTCCCGGTACCTTGCCGGTACTTTTTAAGCCTGCTCAGAGCCACAGCCCCTATCCTATCCAAGTAGCCCAACTGGATAATCTATAAGCAATCTATCAATTGCACGCATCGACCGCACCACCATGCTGCTGGGCGCACTCAAAACCCTGGGGGGCATTCGACTCGTCGGCCTTACCGGCGCAGCAAGGGGCAGCGTTTCGTCGACAATAGAGTCTTGCAGCTCTTCGGACCTACCAATAAAGCTACTTTGGCGCTGTCGTCGTGCCAGTATCTCAACCACGCCCTCGTCAAAGCACAATGCGTTCGCCGCGGCACCCCCTTCCGGGGGTACTAACACGTCAGCGCGCTGGGGTTTCCACCCCGCTGCTGCGCTTGGATTTATGGGAGCCATTGCTGGACTTGGAATAGCATGTAAGTCGTTTGCGAACGGCTTGGGTTGCGGTCCGTCCAGCCCCATTCCGGCACCAATAATTGTCGTGCCAACGGTCGCTCACGCTTGGGCGAACCTTGCAATAAGCGCACATGCACACAGCTCTATTAAACAAGCGGTGTCAGCTTTGCTAAAGCTGGGAAAATGGGCTGAGCCCTGTTGCTTAGGGGCGTCTGAAATTTAGTGCCAAGTCCCACGGGCAGGCCCAGACGCCCAGTGCCTCCGCCTCGTGCC
>VFQN01002130.1_pt1 | contig 31414 bp, 39 predicted proteins | sample 3512371 | NCBI WGS metagenome assembly VFQN01 (sample SAMN10412370, study PRJNA504923) | tailings metagenome | isolation source: Replicate 2 from Balatoc abandoned mine | place: Philippines: Itogon, Benguet | collected 2017-08-28 | reverse complement strand
TCACTCACTGACCCCTCGTGCACTCGTGCACTCCCTCAAAACTCACAAGGTGAGTGAGTACCGGTACTGGGTCTCGTTCAGCACCAATGTTTCGAACCATTTTTTGTATTATGCGTTGCGGAATACAATATTTTTCTTTGCAATTTGATCATAGAATGTCCATTGAAGACAAGCAAGCAAGAAATGAGCTCAGCCGTAGACAATTGGCTCAAAATTGCTTTGAATGTTGTCAATACTTGCTTCTTTCCATCGTTAGTAGTCACCAACGAACTTGAAATTACAGGTTAACTGTTTATGCAGGATGTTGCAAGTATTAGCACCAGATATCTTCATTCTTTTTTGAACTGCTTTGAGAAGGCATTCCTACCAGAAGAAGAAGCAGCGGTCATTTTAACATCTATTTTGTTCTTCTCGAGTAAAATGATGGAGCAATTTCGCTCTATCCGAGACGTTTTCAATGTAGTTTTGACAGTAATACAACCAACGCTGCTGTTAGAGGAGTTTGATGATGTAAGGGACTTCTATTTCGTCTGTCAAAAGTAATATCTTTTCCTTTTTTAGCTCTACGCCACATATAAGCAAGGAATAATCGAGATGGAGCACGCTGTGTTAAGAGTAATGCGGTACCGATATGAATTAGACAATCCATATCAATATGTTCTTAACATTGCAAGGTACGATTTGAGAGGCCAATTGAAAACTTTAACTAACTTTCATCAGATATCTACAGCTAAATCGTGATGTGGTCAACCTTGGTTTAAGAGTTTTGAATGATTTCCACTCCGATAGTGCGATCCTAACATACACTTGTTCGAAGATATCAGTGGCTTGTTTGATGGTCGCGATCGAAATTCATGAAGAAATGAAACTCACGACCTCGTCATATGGAAGGAAAGAAACTCAAAGTAGTTGGTGTAAAGAATTCGGATTTACGTTACAAGAGATTGAAGATGTCAGTGAAGTGGTATTAACTGCTATCATTCCTCAACACTAATGATAAAGAACGCCACTATGTAAACTATGTACAAGAAACCTATCAAAACGATTTACTGTGCAGGATCAGGATCTACTGTTAATGACTTGTTCAAAGCATTGGATATATTAATCAGTCGATCAGAAGATTGCATGAAATTATTGTGAGATTCTTGAAACGCAAGGACATTATGAAGTTGTTCTTTGTCGTCCTCTGAGTTAGATAAAAGAACCTGTTGGAGATATTGCTCAACTGTGTCTCGCTCGAGGGTGGATTTTCGTAAAGCAGTTTTCAAAGTAAACGGAAGAAATTCCTTTTCATATTCTAATAACATTTTTCGATTCTCACAAGCATTTGTTATTAATTTATCTGCTTGGGAGATTGTTCTCTGCTGGAATTCAACTTTAGAAACTGTCTTGGACATGATATCCCAATAAACGACACCAATCCCACTCTTAAACTCTGAATAAATGACGGTAAATGAAAATGAAAGAAAGGATAATGAGATTGATCCGTTGTGCACTGTGTCTTCATTCAGAAATGAACATTTCTTTGGATCTCGTCTTTCTGAAATCTCGATATTTTTAAATTGTTGTTATCTCTCTTTTCATCACATAATTTGAGTGGAAGAATGTTTGGCCAAACGAATACTTTTGGATTTGGTGGACAGCAGCAACAACAGCAATCTAACACCTTTGGATTTGGAAATAATGCAGGAACTGCATTTGGTGCGAAATCCAACACATTTGGAGGATTTGGAACGAACACGCAAACAACGGGGGCTGCAACTGGAGGTTTGGCATTTGGAACACAAGCGAATACTGGCTTCGGGAATACCAATACTTTAGGGGGATTAAACTTTGGTGGCACTACAAATAATCAAATAGGAGGGTCGTCTCCATTCGCTAATAAGGCAGGTGCATTAGGTAATAATACTGCGTTTGGCACTGGTGCTTTTGGTGCAAACAAGCCTGCCACTACTGGGTTTGCTCTGGGTGGAGGAACTACTGGGATAGGATTTAATGCGGGAACCACTGCTTTCGGGGCCACTAATACAGGAACAACTGGCGGCTTTGGACAAACTGGATTTGGTGCAGGGACTAACACAGGAACTATCGGCTTTGGAGCCACAAACACTGGTTTAGGTACAACTGGAACAGCATTTGGTGGTGGTTTAAATACGAATAATAATTTATTCGGCGCAACAAACACAAATACTGGCTTTGGTCTTAACAGCAATACTGCCGGCAACACGGGTTTGTTTAATGCTGGGGCCACCGGTACTAGTGCTTTTGGAACTACGAATACGGCTGGATTTGGGTTGGGAACAAATACCACGACTGGCGCGACGCCGTTTGGCGCAACTAATACCGCCCAACCGAATGCCTTTGGTGCAACTACAATTGGCGGATTAGGGGCTTTTGGTACTCAAAACACATCAAATGCCTTTGGAGGAAATGCTTTTGGTGCAACAAATACCAATCAAGGTACAGCTGGCACTGGTTTCGGCTTTGGAATGGGACAGACGAATGCCTTCGGAACGAACACGACCAACCAAACAACTAATGCTTTTGGAACTACCAACGCCTTCGGCACCACCAATACCACGGGTGGAGCATTTGGTGCAACAAATACATTAGGTGGAGGAGCGACTGGCTTAGGGTTAGGTGGTTTCGGAACCCAAACAAACAACGCCTTTGGAACCACTGGTAATACAGCATTCGGCTCTCCTACCGGCTTCGGTACGAATACGACGGCTGCAACTACTGGATTTGGGGGTTTGGGAGGGACTACAACAGGCTTTAGTGCGGCCAACACCGCCTTTGGTGGAACAAACCTTTTCGGAGCGAACAACACAACCACACCGACCGCTACAACTGGATTCGGCACAGGAACGACTAATGCGACTACGACAGCAGGGTTCGGAGGATTTGGAAATTTGTCAGCAAGTAAACCAGGCGCTTTTAATCTGACTGGAGGAACTGGTTTCGGTACAACAGCGGCCGGGACAACTAACACTACTGGATTCAGTGGCTTTGGTGGTTTTGGAACCACTACAAACACGACTGTTGCACCTTCAACTACCAGTACTTGGACCTTCGGACAGCAGCCAAATGCCGGAGCAACAACTGCTTTTCAACCTAAACTTGGTACATCATTTGGTTCACCATCCTTCCAAACTACCTCCACTGCCTTCCCAACCACTACTTTTTTCCCAACAGCGAATAATAATGGCGTGGGCGGATTAGCGAATAATGGAGTACCTCCTGGTGTCGATCCACAACAGTATTTCCAACAACAGAAAGACTACTTGCAAAAGTTACAATCTCTTTCCTTTGATACTCCTTACAATGATCTGCCAATCAATTATAAGCAACAGATTGATAAGATCTACACAGAATTTAAACAACCAACACGTCAAATCCTTGAAACAATTCAACGTCATCAAGGGAAAATGATTGATGAAATGTATTCACAATTAAAACAATTATCTATTACTTTACAATCATTAGAGACTGAGCAGATTACTTTAGAGAAAGATATTAAACCTTTCTTAGATGAATTAAAACTTTCTTATCGTGAGTTCCGAATCTCTTCACAAACAGGAATCTCTCAGATTAAAACACGTCATCATCATTCATCGAATCGTTTCTTCTTGCTGTTAGATGAGGAATTGCCTGATAAATTCTATTATCATTACCTGGAAACTTTGACGAAGCGACTGAAAAACTGCATGCAATCGATCGAATACTTCGAGGAGGAGTTGGTTGCGAGGATGAAGGTATTGGAGTCTTATCGAAAGGATATGAAGGTCTTTCAAGATCATACCTTACATCGAGCACTTGTCACTGCATCATCGTCATCAGCTTTCTCTGCTGCTAATAACGCGTCTTCATCATCATCTGCGTTAGTGAGTCAGAGCAAGGATGATCTCGTGATGAATCGCGGTCCTTACGGTCAACTATTAAGGGTTGGGCCGAATCAACTGCTGAACCTGATTAAGCAACAAGCTGAGACTTACACTCTCATTGCATCAGAGATTAACTTCATCCATCAACAGACGAATGAGATCAAGCAGTTGTTCTTGAAGTTCTATCATATGAAACGTCATCGTGATGCTTCCTCTGTGACGTCGGCGATCATCGAAGATTACAATCCTTTCGAACTTGCTGATCGTAAAGAAGCGAATGAGAAGCGTTTAAGCGAGGAGAAGTTGAGAATAGAGTCTGAGAAGATGCTCGCTTCATCGTCACAGCAACAGCAACAAGGGGGTGTACAAGGAGTCCAGGGATTCAACACAGGTTTGAATACTGGACAGCTTAACTTCGGTAATTTAGGTGCTACCACCTCTAATCCTCCTACTGCAACTGCATCCACGACAACAGCTGCCTTTGGGTTCAATGCGAATCCCGCGACTGCGACATTATCTTTCGGTACTACTCCAACCACCACTACCACCAACCCCCTCGGCACTCCCGCTGCATCTTCATCGTCAGTGGCTGCTTTAGATCTCGCAACAACAACTGCGACTAATACTAACAGCGCAACTCCTGGTCTCGGCTTCTCCTTTGGCAACACAGGCGCGACCAATACCGCTGCCAATACGACAGCCGGAGGTTTTGGTGGTTTTAACCTATCGGTCAATACTGCGACAGGCAACACTGGAGCACTGTCAAACAACTTTAACACCTCTACCTTGGGTAAAACATCCTCCTCCCTAGACCTGACAAAGAAGAACAAGAAGAAATAAGACGTGGTGGTAGTGTAGTGTAATAAGCGTCCAATCTGTTTGTTTGTATGGTTTGGTAATCTAAGCTAACCAGTTTATTCATTATTATTATTACTATTAAATTTATTATATACAATAATCAAAGCAAAAGAGAAAGGAATTCCTTTCATGATAAAAGATAAGAAGAGGAAAAAGGAGAAGACGGCATTGTATCTCTCCTTTCATCCCCGCCCAACTAACAAGGCAACTCGTCTATGCTAATTCTAATCTCATGGTAGACGGGTTCAGTGACTACGCCTTTACCTCTTGCAGTGGTTTGTCGGCCTTCCACGTCACAATTACTCCATCTTCTCCAGCACTCGAGAAGCAAGACTGTCCAATGCTAACGATAGACCAGATGGTGTGAGTGTTGAGGAAGTGAGCATCAATGATGTAAATAAGGTTCATAGTCACGCTCGAGCGAATGACGATTGATCCATCCGCTAAGCCCACGAGAAGTACTGGAATACCTATTGTGTTGAAACCAATTAACAGTCAAAAGAAAGTACAATAAGAAGGAGATAAATGTCTTACCGCCATGAGTATCTTGGAAGGGGCAGAGAGCTGTGACCCAGGCAGAATGCGAAACAGAGTGCACGAATTCCCCGTTGGGTTTCCACAGCTTCACTTCTTGATCAGAACTTCCTGAAGCAATGTGTAATTCATTTTGAGGTCCAGCAGGAGTTAATACAAGACAAGAGACGGGTCCCGTGTGACCTTTGCCATTATTAGAAGATGTGAGAGCTCCCAGACATCGCCCAGACGCTACCTCCCACACCCTTATCGAGTGATCGAGAGAACCTGTCCACAAGTATTGATCTACCGGGCTACTATTACAATCAGAAGGGGAAGAATAACAAGAATCGTACCATGAAGGAGAACACTAGTAACGGCTCGGACGTGTCCCTCGAAAACAGATAAAAGTTCGAACTTATTCGTCACTGGATCGAACTTCCAAGCTCTGACTAATCCTTCTCCACCTCCAGTGACAATTACCTTAGCTGTTTCGTGGAAGAAGAGAGCGAAGGATCGAATTTCTCCGAAAGGGTGTGTGTAGGGCATGTCGTCAGAGCGGTGGACGGGGATTGGGGTGTCAGGAGATGCGTATAAATAGACAGTCCCCACCGTTATGTCAGCTTTATCTCCCATCGGTTCATCAACTGCACATACAACAATGTTACTGCTCATCTCGAGGTGTGTGACTTTGCCCTTCGCGCGTATGAGTTGGAAGGGTTGAACGTTCTGAGGACTGATAGCCTTCAGGTCCCAGATCTAAAATGGAATTAGAAGAAAATTGAGGTAAGTCGGCAATTCCCCACTTTGATAGTGCTGTCAGCAGATCCGCTGACTATCATTGGTCCTTCGCTCGGATGATGAAAGACACTGAGGGAGTATATGGCTTGCTCGTGTGCTGGGAGAGTAAAAGCTGCTGAAATATCATGTGAAAACCTAGAGAAAATAGAGAAGAGAGCGATATGAATGACGATGAAGGGTGAAGGATGAGATGAGATGAGATGAGAGCACATTGAAGGATGCGAGGGAAGAAAAGCACTCGAAACAAAGCACATAGGTCAACTATTATTTTTTATCTGATTGATTCGCTTTGTTAGATTGATCTTTCTCACTCCTCTTCACCTCAATCGAGATCTCCATTGACGATCAAGATCATTCCACCTCCTAATTTTGTGACTCCATCTTTCATCTCAAAAGACGTCTTGCCTGCAATTATTTCCATTATTGCATTGAATTCCCTTTGTATAAAATTTACAAAGCTCTACAGGTGGTCTCTGGCCACCTTCTGCTTGCATTCCGGTTGTGGGTTTAGGATGATGTGTTCTTCCACCTTGCTGCCTTCCACCCCCTCTTCCTCCACGAAAGCCTCCTCTGCCATATGAATTGCCTTGTTGTTGATTATGGAAGTTCATTCTATTTTTTCCGAATTTTCTTGAATTTTAATCTGAATTACTATTTCAAATCCTTTCGCAAGTTTCTTTCCACACACAAGGCAAGGGCAGGCATTCTTCATTCTTCACTTGGGCGTGGGGCAGACGAAAGCCCGAAATCCCGAAAATATACAGGATGTTGAACACAAATCATCTGCAGTGCATTGATTGTGAAGTCATTGAGCCGATCAAAGAAACTTTACAACTCTTTGTTCATAGTATCATTCTCAATCATAGCTTCATCATGATTTCAATTGGAGTTTTTGCTCTAATGATTTTAAGCAGGTAAGCCTGTTGGATAATCCTTATTCTCTGGAAAAGCTGATGATACTTTCTTCGTTGATCTATAGCGCATCTGCTTTTATGGTCACAAAGACCCACTCAATGAACACTAAACTCAGTATGAAGTTAGATCTAGTCGGAGCATCTGCTCCTTTGGGGTTCTTCGATCCTCTGGGCTTTTCCAAGACTGACGATGCAACTCTCTTCAAATATCGAGAGTCGGAGTTGAAGCATGGACGTGTTGCTATGCTTGCTGTATTAGGTTGGTTAACTCAAGAACATTTTCATCCATTATACGACGGAAAGTTGAGCGGTAACCCTCTGAAAGCTCTCGGTGAAGTCCCTCCTTTGGCCTGGGTTCAGATAGTGGCTTTCACTGGCTTCCTTGAATACTTCTTCACACTAACTTCGAAAGAGAAGGGATCAACTCCTGGAGATTACTATGGAATGACCGGCGAGTTTCGAGCAAAGGATGATCCATCCTGGATCGACTTTCAGACCAGAGAATTAAACAATGGACGATTAGCTATGTTCGCTATATTAGGAGAAATCACTCATGCAGCCTTGACAGGAAAGGGTGCTTTGGAGCAAATTGGTCTATAACACGCTGTATTTTTTGTATTACTCATTTTCTTTCATCTCCTATCCACGTTAACGACTTCTCCTCTTTAACTAAACACTAATTGGATTCCGGCAATGGAAACCACCAACTAACTAATCGACATTGATCATCATAAAGTGTTCTCTAAGGTTATTTTTCTATCTTTCGGTCGTTCGCGATACTATCAATGCATAAGAGGCGAGTTTCCTTATTTACAGGAAAAGATTCATACACACTTCTGTCAACAATGAGAAAACCGCTTCAATCTGTCAATTAGGATGATTTGTCGTCGTTCTTTCCATTGATGTCTTTAACACTCTTTGCAGCATACTCATTAGCCGATGTCTGGAGTCTCTTGTCCTTTGCTGTTGACTCAATCATAAGATAGTTAGCAAGACCTCTGATAGCGTTACTTTTCAGGTTTTCGATCAGAGCAGGGTCAGTAACCTGCATATTCTTTCGAAACTCATTCCTAATGATGCCTCTCAAAGATTGCCCCTTCTTTGACTTTCCTGCTATATGTTGAACTAATCGCAAGCAGTCTCGATACAGTTGAGGAGTCGTTCGCGAAATCGCCTTCGCTGTGCTTGGTATTGCATTCATTGACTAATTCTTGAATTCTTGTCACGAATCTGTGCTCTCGATATAACAACATACCGGCAGTCCGGCAAGGTGACTTCGCCGGAATGTGAGGAATCAGCGAAGGGTATTATTGTATTGAAGAGTCAAATCATAGCTGCGAACAACATACAATACATCATCTATCATGATGGTTTCTTCTTATAGTCTCTATTTGTGTATTCTCTTCACTATCTTTACAATTCAAACAATTCCAGCATTTCAACACACCTCTGGAATTGTTCGGGTGAACTCTTTCACTGAATTACAACGAACTCTCCGAGACAACTATTTCAAGAGTGCTATTTATTGGGAAAATGAGGTAGACTCTGATATGAACCTCTATGATAACTCTTTTTTGAATTATTTACGAAATAATAAGTTTGACAACTCTATCGAATACAAGATTAACCAAATTAATGAAAGCAGGTTTTGGGAGTTATTACCAGAAACCCATCGTCTTCCAGCAATGACTCCATTAGTTCAAGATATGGTTATATTAGCTAAAGTAATGGCCTTGATTGCACAATCTAGTAGTGATCGAGTGAATTGTCGTCTTCATTTGATGGACAGTGTGAGATGTCCCAAATGGCATGAAGACGATGTGGAGTGTCGACTATTTAAGACTTATTATGGTCATGGAACTCAATTCGTTGATCCTGATGATAATATCATTCGTTTTGAAAACTACGTGCGATCTCTCTTTCAGCACGATCGCATAGTGTCGGACTCTCTGAAAGTACGTCAGATTCTAGGCCATGATGTGGTTGTGATGAGTGGTAAAAAGAGGGTCAAGCGAGTACCTTACTCGATACCTGTTCTACATCGATCACCTCTTGAAGTTAATAAGAGTCGGCGGAGGTTGTTGTATACAGTAACTCTTAATATCTAGACGCTTATCTTCACAATAACTCGTCTTAAAAATTATTATTTTTTTTTATTTTAGTTAGAGAAGAAGGCATTGACACTATAACAGGAATTCATTGTGTTTATGCGCCTCCCTTTCCTTTGAAGTAATTGACACCTTTTCGACCCGCTCCTCTTCCCATCATACCGGCCATACCTCTGCCACCCATAGCCTCGGACACCATCTGTCTTCCTCTTCCACCTCTTCCACCTGCACTTAAACCAACACCCTGACTTGGAGCACCAGGCTTCTCGCTCTGAGGATTACGAACAGTCTCATCAATGCTTAAGATGCAGCAGGCAGCCTCTGTAGCAGAGGCAAGTGAGTTAAGCTTATTAGAAGCAGGCTCCCACACACCGCTCTTCAAAGTATCACAAACTCCTTCATTCAAAACATCTACACCCATCCATACTCCTTCGCCGTTCTTTGATGTCGCGTGCTCTTTTCTGAGTTTATTGAGGACGTCAGTGCTATCAATACCGGCATTTTCAGCCAATTGACGTGGAATTACTTCTAACGCTTTCGCAAATGCATTCATAATTAATTGCTGCTTTCCTTGGATAGTTCGGGAATGTAATCGGAGAGCATTAGAGAGTTCCATCTCAATAGCTCCTCCACCAGCAACGACTTTGCCGTAAGAGGAAGTTCTCTTCACAATCATTAAAGCATCATGGATAGATCGCTCAGTCTCAGCTAAGAATTGCTCACCACCTCCTCGAAGAAGGATAGTAGCAGTCTTTGCCTTCGGACATCCTGTGAAGAAGTTATATCGTTCGTCACCAACTCCTTTTTCCTCGAAATTCTCACATGTGCCTAAGACAGCATCAGTAATACCAAAAACAGATGTTTGTGTTGTTGCACCAGTTGCTTTAGCAACACGATCTAAATCATCAGCACCAACACGTCCAGCACAGAAGATTCCGCGATCAGCGAAGTATTGTGTCGCTAAATCACCAATAGGTAATCGAGATAAAATCACCTTTGCACCTGATTCTATACATTTATCTAATTTTTCATAAATAATTGACCATTCAGCATCTACTATAGATTGATATTGATCAGGATCAGTAATACGAATTTCAGCATTTTCTTTCTCTGATTTTAATTCTAATTCAACATTTAATAATAAAATCTTCGGATTCTTTAAATGTTTAGGTTGCTGTTCAAAACCAGCATATGAAAATGTTTTCTTAAATGCAACACCTTGAATTAATTTGGAATCAGTTACTGAACCACCTGTTACTTTCTTAATTCCAATTAGCTTTAAGTCCGTGAAATCACGGTCAAGGTATAAGACTGCATCTACAACCATTGGAGCAAATAATTTCTTTTGTCTTGCAATTAACTTAGAATTTAAGGCTGTACCAGCACATTTTTCAAGTAATTGACGAAAGGTTTCTTTGTCATTACCAACAGCTAATTCATCAATCTTCTTTAAGACAAGATTACAAGACTCACGAATACCACGAATAATCACACGTGGATGTAAACCATCTTCAACAAAATCTTTCATTTCCTTCAAGATTTCAGCAGCTAACAGGACGACAGAAGTAGTTCCATCACCAACCTCAGCATCTTGAGCCATAGAGATGTCGACTAAAGTCTTCGCAGCAGGATGAACGATATCCAAAAGTCTCATAATTGTAGCACCATCATTTGAGATAGTAGTCTTTTGGCCATCAAAAACAAGTTTATCCATTCCACGAGGACCTAAAGTCGTCCTGACAGTTTCAGCTACAGCTTGGCAAGCATTGATGTTGGAAATGATTTGGGCTTTTCCTTGACTAGTATCAGTTCCTTCTCTTAGCAAAATGATCTGGGGTTGAAATGCTGAGCTCATGGTCACAGATTGTGTCGAAATTCAATCGGTTTCAATTAGAAAATTCGAATTTATTTGAGTGCATTTCATGGTTCCCGAGAAACTCGATTTTCTGGTTTATCGAGTTTCTTAAAATTTCTTTCACACAAATAGAGTGTTGAGAGTAGAGTGTAGACTGTTGAGAGTTGTTCGTTCCTTAACTGCTAATCCGCAATCATGTTAAAGCTCTTTCAGAAAGTATTGCCTCAAAAGCATTACAATGCAGTAAGTGAAAATGGAGTTGAAGTTTTAATTGGAAATAATCTCAATTTTCACTTGATATCTATGATAGCTACTACAATTTTTGTTTTTCAAGCCTGAAGATCCGTTTCATTTATATCAGATGCCAGCCCAACGTGCTGTTGCTGGTGCTACTCCGGTAGAAAGAATCAAAGGCTTTCGTTATCCTTCTCCTGGATCACAGCCTCCTGCTAAGATTCCTCTTCGTGAATCTCTTGACGACGTTTATAACACATCCCACGCTCCTCGCGATTTCAGAAACTTACCCATTAACGTAAGCTGAATCCATCTTTTGTTTTCTTATTGTAACTTGTGTGTTCTGGTGTTAACAGCAAATTTTGTACATTCCAACAACCGACAAAGTTGTTACGGTGGACTATGACTTGACAAGATCACGAGAACCCCAAAAGCGAAAGATTGGTTCTTTGGACTATGACCCTTCTCAACTTAGAACTACGAAGACCGCCAATTGGGCGGCATTGCAAAAAGCCGTTGCGAAACATGCTCCAAATCATCTCCCAACTCCTTTCTGGGTCAATGAAAAGGAATCTATTGCTGAAGAAAGAAAGAGGAAAGGATTGCCTCCACCAATGGGAGGACGGGACTTTAATCGAAAGGAACAAAAGAAGCACTTTGTTCCAGTAGAATATTTGTAAATTAATCGAATCAATTTAATCCTTCATTCTATTTCTTCTTCCCTACTTTTTTCTGGTTTGCTTGATCATTCTTTCCTTTTTGTTTTTGGACAATTTGTTGCTTAGTTCCACCTTTATCTTTCTTTTCGTAAAATTTTTCGTCTTGCTTTTGATCAGTTTCAAGTTCGTTCAAGCGAGAGAGAAGAGGCAGAAGTTCTTGGTATCGATTTTCGGCCATCTGGAATCCTATTCTCTTGATCTCCTTTTCCGATAGCGGTTCCACCTACGAATAACAGTAGTCAATGGAAAGTAAAGAGTAAACCAACTCTCGCTAACCTTTCCATCGCCCGAGCTTTCTTGCTCTGAACGCCATTTCTGCACGACAGCTTCAGCCCAAAAATCAGCTGTTCGACTACAAGATCCTCTTAACTTCAAACTCACTACACAAACCATCAAATTACCTGTAAAAATCGCGTAATGCCTCTCCAGCCAAGGGTGTTCGATAAGTGTCTGTGGTATCGAAGTGGGATCGAAGCATTTCCATCTCCTCTTTCCTTGTCATATTCTTAGTGTTTGGTTTCTTCTGCTTCTTCTGCCTTTCGCTCTGAATATCGTTAAGAAAGAAAAAAGGCGCAAAATAAATCTGAAAAATACCTGCTCGTCTTCGCTGTCGTCACTGTCAGAATCCTCATCATCATCGCTATCGTCGTCATCATCTTCATCATCACTACTATCATTGTGATCCCTCACAGAACTGCTATGTCGACTACTGGCATCATCTTCCTCCGCTCCTTTCCAAACAATACTCGCCATGGACCCAGCTAAGATCTAGGTGCAATTCAGAAACGGTTGTCCAAATTCAAATCAAAGTACCTTCTTCCATTCATCTCTCCGATTAAGATCCAATGTCCAGCAATCATCGAGAGTGATCTCCACATCCCCTATTTCGGTGACTCCGCCGTAGATGTACAATGTATTTCCTCTATAGTAGAGGAGGCAAAACGTTAAAGGGAAGCCAACTATGCAAGAGACCTCACCTGATCATCAGACATGGATTGATTCGAGAACAAGGTTGTCGCTGATCTTCGAAATATCTGCCAAAATAGGTTGACTTCTCAAGTTCTGTAGTTGGGAGAGGAAGAGCAGAGTTTTCAGGAACAGGATCCTCTTCACCATCAAGTTCCTCGGGTGACTCGATAGTTTTCACAGGTTGTTCAACGATCGGCTTGGGACCATCGACAATTTCAGGAGAAACGTCAATCAGTGTGACAGATGTTTGTGTTCTATTCAAGGGAACAGCACTCGTGCTAGATTCTGGCTTATCTGAATTCTCTATATTCAAGTTATCCAAATCTTCTTCTAATCCAAACTCGTCTTCAATATTAATATAAATAACATTTCCCGTTTCATCGATGTAACCGAAAAGATCTTTCTCGTTAACTTTTACGCCAGTCAGTCGTTGCCCATCCTTCGAGATAATGATGCTTTCCTCCACATCATCATCTTCTCCCTCATCACAATCGTCATCTTCGTCTTCATGAGATACCTTCAATCCAGCTTGGTTCGCTAACTGCAGTTTGCGAGCTTCGGACTTGGCTTGTTTTGACATAGGCTCTTTCTTTTGCTTGATACCCAGTTTATACCAACGACGGCGCTCCATATCAAAAGCAAACAAATCGTTGTAAAATGTAGATACCATCGTATGACGCGGACCTGAAAAGGGGAGATTAGAAACAGAAAACCGTTCATAGAATACTTCTTCACCAACCTTCAGTATCATACACACCACCAAACAACACAGCCTTGTTCTTGTATACACTGACAACAGAACCGCAGCGAGCGGATGGATAATCACCTTTACGAGAGATTTTTTGCCAGACAGCCTTTCCAAGTTCTAAATTCGAGGATTTACCAGTCGGCAAACAAGGTTTCAAGTTGAGCATCCACATATCCTCATGAATCTTTCCCTCTTGACGATTTCCATCACTCTTCTCTTTGGAATACCCACCAAAAATATACAAAATATCTTCCGATGCGTGCAAGGCAAGCTGCACACCACTTCTTGGCTTTGGAATCTAGAAAAGATTACAAGTTAGAAAGAAAGTGGACTGGTTATGCCATCGCCCACCTGAGTGTTCGGTTTGTACTCTAGCAATGTCCAACGCTTCGTTTGGAAAGAAAAGATGTATAAGTCGTTAAACCATCGCACCTCCCTCATGGCTTCATAAAACCCGCCAAACATTATAAGATAACCTCTCCAAACAATCATTCGATGGCCAGATCTATAGACAGAAAACTATTGAAAGCTGCAAGAGAAAAATAATTATAGTATACCTCGCACTTGGCAGGTCACCAGTAGCCGATACTTCACTCCATGAGTTCGTTTTAAGATCTAATTCCCAAAAGTCGCGGTAATGATAGAATTGGTCCATTGTCGCATATTCTCCACCAAACATATAAAGCTTGTCGAGGTACAGTACTGCCTGGTGAGAACATCGAGGAGGAGGTGTATTTAGCGATTCAATCAGTTTCCACTCATTTCGATCAACGTTCCAACGATAAAGCTCGTTGTACACTTCCGTTCTCTCGCCATCACAGCATTCGCCTCCAAACATTAACATCTCACCATTCGGCAACGCTGTCATCGAAAAATTGGCTCTTCTAGAAGGTTGGGGTGAATGAGTGATTGTAACAGCCAAGCGAGCTGCATCTTTAGCTGCGAACTCGGCAATGATCTTTTCGATATCCTCTTCTCCACCATCTTTGAGCTCCTTCTTAGTTCGCTTTGTATTTGCCTTTTCTTGCTTCAAAGCTTGTCTTTCCTTCTTAGCTTGCAACTTCGCTTGGTCAACTCGCTTTCCATCTTTCTTTCCCATTTTCTTAGTTTCTTCACCGCAGCAGTCGTTTCTCGAATTCGATCGAATATTTCTAATCGTTTTTCATTTGGTTTGAAAGAATTGAAAATGGGCGATTCTATCATTAACATCACAACAGATAATGACTCAAATGATTTTGGAGACTTCATGAAAAGCATAGAAGACTCAATGCTAAACTTGGTGAAGAAATCAGCCCAAGTTCCTAAAGACTTCAGAGAGAACTGGGAGGCCTTTTCCGCCGCTATCAACTGGCAAGAGAGACTTTTTATGGCTTTATTAGTTTTCCATCTTGTATTATACCTGTTAGTTTTTATTACGCGAAATCATGTGGATCTTCAAACATTTCTTTTCATCTTTATAAGTGGATTCCTGTTTTTCTCGGAGAGAATAAACACATGGTGTCGAGCTAATTGGAGGGAGATCGCGAGCCAAAATTATTTTGATGAAAGTGGAGTCTTCGCTGGAATATTTTTTGCAGCTCCTTTGCTCTTACTCCTTTTTCTTCAACTGATAAACTTCTTAGCCACAGCATCGACTACTTTAGTGAAAGTGAAAAGACTGCAACTTGCTCAACAACGGAATTTAGAGAAAAGCAAAGAACAAAAGTCTGATTAGATTTCTATAGATTTTCTCAATACTTGTGTTTCAAAATAAATGTGTATAATCTGTCTTTCTTTGTCTGTCGTCAGTCTTTAGATATGAGATATGATGAGTGGCTCATTACTTTCGATAAGAAAGACGGATGAAATAATGAGGCGATGAACAATAACAATAACCGCACGAGAAATTTCACTTTCTCCAATATTGCCTGGTTATTGACTCTTTATGTCTTTTCACTTCTATTTGTATTCTATCGATTTCATCAAGTCACAGTTCAGAAGGAAGATGTCCTACGAATAAAAAAAGATTCTCATTCTGGAAACTTAATGAGATATTGGTCTAATGTGCTTTATACTCTTTGTCAGGATGATGTTCAATATTCTCTCAATAAGATAGTTTGTTCTGATCAAACAATATCACTTCTTTTAAAGGGATTGGTTGAAATGCAACAATCAACCAATAACACGAGGCGCCCATCAATCTGCAATGCTGAGCAGTTGGGTACAACGACCTGTGAAATACTCGTATTTGAATCTTCCAACGACTTGGTGACATTGGATTGGTACAATATTCATGAAGTGGTGGATGAGATTAGTTCAGCCTATTGCAGACTTAGAAGCGAATACCCCCGATCCTTAATCGCTTATGAGCTCAAAGTGCCGGATAGCTGGTTGAAAGATTATAATTCATCAATCCTTGAGTTTGAAATTCAAGTCACTTTCTTCTATCTCCTCCTGCGCCTTATTTCCTCTCTTCAGCTTCCAGTCCTCTTCCAGGTGGAGAATGAACCTCTTAATAGGAAGCTCTCTTCTATATTCATGGAACGTATATATAATCAGTGGAATAATACCCGAAGTAACCTGCTTCCAACATGTTCTTCAACTAATCTCTTTCATCTTTGCGGCAAATATATTAATACCAGAAAATACCATCCGCACTGTTTCCCACCTCCTCTTAAACTCTATCCTGTGCTAGTTACTGGTTTGGGAGGGAGTGGTACTCATTTCATAACTCGTGAGTTGAACGCTTTGGGCTTTCATTTGTCTCATGAAAGTATTGCAGACCAAGGCTCTGTGGTAAGACTCTTCTTTTGATTATTTTCGCTTTTTAATGATTTAATAGTCTTGGTTGTATGGAGTGAATGATTATCTTCTCAACACTTCTTATCCCTTCGGTCGCTTGTCGGAAAGAAGTCGGTCATTTTTGTCGCCTAGATTCAGTCATGTTATCCATGTAGTGCGAAATCCTTTAGATCAAGTTTCCTCATTCACCGCACATACGAACAAGACTTATAAATTCGCCTATCTAGCTGTGAAGAATATGATCAGCCATCATAGGACTTATTCTTTACAAATAAACGATCTAGAAGCAGCAAAGCTACGCGCACTTCTCGATAGGTCCTTTCAGAAAATATCAGGCTGCAGTCGAGGTGGACAATGTCGTTTTCAATTTTCCACAATGACATGGATCTTATGGAATAAATTTGTGCAGAGGTAACTTCTCATCATTTGTATCTACTCACACAATTCTAAAGCAGATCTAGGTACGCTGATAGCTCATATCACATTACTCAATCACATCGGCTATTGAATGAAGTTTGTTCCTTGCTGTGGGTTAAGTATCAACGGAAAGGACTTGATCCTGCTGAAAGCGATTGTACTTTAGTTCGAAGAAGTTTTCTCACATCACGACCTCTGCTCGCTGTGTGGCAGCGATTAGGCCAGAAATCAGTTAAGTCACGTGCAATCCATAGTCGTCTTCATTTTAATTATTCAGTTAATGACTTTCAATCTCTGCCTGTGTCGTTGCTAGAAGATTTAAGAAATTCGGCATTGGCGCTCAATTTTACTATTGATTAATCATTTAAACTCTTTTATGGATTTTCGTTATTAGCATGTTTAAAATTCAGAATTCCCTGTGGAAAAGATCCCACAACCATCCTCAGATATTCCAACTACAATCTCACCTTCAGTCTGTGTGGGTATCGGCGCTGACATTGCGGAAACTTGATCAAATCCGATCGCGTTTTCGTCTCTCACTTTCAGGATGGACCCTCCTCCACTGAAAGACTTATAGACAACCTTTTGACTTGAAAATAAAGAGGATTGATCGGATGTTTTGACGCGTATCTCTGTGGAATCAACACATGCGAATCCAGTGAAGGTTACTGCTTTATTACTACGCCAAGAAACCTTCGCCCCGCTAACCATCAGACCGAACATTATCAAGAGAAGCAATAATAAGTGAGACAAGTACCTTTCCACGAGTAACCGAAGAATCTCCTCCTTATTTTGATTCGTCGAGGCAGACTGAGCGAGAGTCAGAGGCATGACGTCTTTGTCAGCAACACTATTCACATCAGCCTTTAATTCAAGCAATAATTGCACACACCTCAAAAATTGTCTTTGCACGGCATAATGAAGAGGCGAGAAGTAAGTGGACTCTTCCTGCAAGCAAAAATCAATCAGAACACTCATTGGAAACACGTCTCGTACCTGTTGATTGAGATCAAACTTTTTGAGTGATAAAAACTGAATGATCTCATAACAATGATCATCGTTTAAACAATTATTTTTTAGACAGACAAGTAGAGGATTGGGGAGTTGGTGGTGGTTTAAGGGATAGCCGTGGTCAATAAGAAATGATGCGACCATGAAATGCATCGAAGACAAAGACCCATCTAAAGACTTGTTTAAATAATAAATAAAAGGAAAACTTTCATTTATCGAAGGATCATTGATGATAGTCGCCAGAAAAGACGAGAATTTAAAATAATTGCCATTTCGAGAATATTCAATGAGTTGTTGTCCAGTCTGCATCAACTGTTTCCCTTTCAAACAGTCAACCTTCATTAAATTTTCGAATTTAGTCATTTCATTTCCAAAGGATTGCTGTTTTCCATAAACATTTTGAATGAAATACTCCTTTATTGAGCTATTCTGCATTTTATCTCAATACTTTCTTTTTGAAACGATCGCGAGGAATTTCTTTATTGTGCGCTATAGTGCATTGCTTTCATTGTATTGTATTTGTGCTTGTGAAGGAAGATCAATCATCCAATCATGTATAGATTGTTTAGCTCTTTTCGTAAGCCAATTGTGGTCTCATTGTTAACATTGCCCTTAGTTCAGCAAACTTCCTATTCTGATTCAACCACATCATCTAATAATCCTACCACAACTATCAAGAAAAAGATTATTCCGAACTTAACTTTCAAGGCGATAGAAGATGAAGAAGATGGAGTTGCAATAATTGCTGGAACTGCAAGTAAATCATTAGCACAGAAAATTTGTGCTCAGTTAGGGAAAAGCTTGAGCCCAACTGACATTGCAAAGTTTTCTGATGGAGAAACCACTATCCGCTACCGAGACTCCATGAGAGGCAAGGATGTCTTTATCATCCAAACTTGTAGTGCTCCTGTTAATGAAAGTACAATGGAACTTCTTCTCGCAATTGGGGCTGCAAAGCGTGCTGGTGCTGCTTCTGTCACTGCAGTTATTCCTTATTTCGGCTATCGACTCAATCGTCGAGGATTCCCGATCTCCTCAACCCACCATAGTAGATTTCTTTGGAATGCTGCAAATGACATTGCAAAGATGTTGTTAGTCGTAGGAGCTGATAAAGTGATCTCTGTTGACCTTCAGCGACCAGGACAGAATCATGAAGGATGTTTCTTCAAGAACGCTCTCCCAGCCGAGACAATCAGCACTAATGATCTCTTTATTAACCATTTCAAGGAATACTTAGAGCAGGACGCTTCCGTCATTATCATCTCGCCCAACACTGAGCTTGTGAAGAAGGCTAAAAAGTATCAGACAAAGCTTCGCAGTGCTCGCCCAGATCTCCTCGTTGACTGTGGTGCCATACTACGTAGTGATGCAGATCCTGTTCCGATTAATGGATCTAATCTTGATATTAGAGGTGATGTCAGCGGTAAAGATGTCATTTTAATCGCTGATTATGTTGGTAAGCGCGGCTGCCTAATTTTCTTTCGTTTCTCTTCACGTGTCTCTATGTTTTATAGACTCTGCTCTGCCGTGGAGTATGATGTGTCGTCGCCTTATGAAAGATGGGGCAAAAAAAGTGATAATATGTGCCTCGCATGCATGGCTGGATGATAATGCGATGAAGCTGATTGATTTATCGCCTATCAACCAAGTCATCATTACTGATTCCATTCCTCTTCCCGACTCGTACCACAGCAGCAAAGTCAAGCAGCTGACAATTGCTCCTCTTCTTGCTCGAATCATTTCATCAGACTTCGCCTCATCTCCGATCTCTGAATTTAACCCAGATACCGAGGAAGATCAATTCCTCCCCGAATAATAAAGTTAGACATAGGAAAGAGAGTTTAGGAATATGCTCCATTCTTTCATTTAGATTTTCTTATTTTTAATAACCATATCAATGAGGTTAAATTATTTCTTATGAGCAGTGAAATAGGGATTCGATTTGCCACGATTGCTATTACGACCTCCGCTTCCGCCACCCCGACCAGTGTTATTCGATCTGTGTCGAGAGCTATTCTGATTGCTGTTAGTATTGGAAGTGGTGGAATTGGTCGTCGATGTTCCAGTCGAAAGTGCACCTATTGTTGCAGACGAAACCTTCGAATAATCAAACTATAAAGAAGATGAAAAGTAAAAAGAAACATTTCAGAGACTGTCTCACTACCTGAGTCGCATTCTTAGGTCTTGACTGATTTAAAGTTGTTGATTTTCCTAATTTACTACTTTGGTTAGCTGCCGTCGTACTGGAGTTAACAGAATTCGGAATGTTTGGGTTGGGTTTGATCAACTTCCCGTCTCGGCTGCGATTGGGACTAATATGTGCATCGAGGCTCGAAGTTCCACTTGTAGTTCGTTTCCCTTCCTATCCGTGTTGTGGTTATTTCAGTCAAATTCCATAATGAATAAGAGACCCACCTCATTCGAATCTTCGATTGATTGTTGTTCAGCAAGAACTTGTTGATGTTCTTCTCTAATCTCGTTCATCTCAGCTTCACTCTTTAAATAGCCGATATCACGAGCAAACTTTAACTTGAGCAATATTAGCATAATAAGTAACAGTTCAATATACTTACTGTGGCATCAACTGATGTGTCCACTTTATCTGAGGCACTGCTCTCTGTCACGAAATAATCATCGACATTAAAATCACCTTCCGTCTCAGTTTGTTTAGATGCAGCATTTTCCACAACTTCAGTCTCTTCGTCAACTACCATCATCTGATCCTTCTCGCTGAGAAACGTTTCAGTTTCTATAGAGCTGTCAGTCTCTCGATTCCTTTTCTTTTCTTTATTCTTCTTTCGATTCTTCCCAGATAAGCGATAAATTTCCTCGTAGGTCTTTGGAATATCAAAGTTTGCTGTGTCGGCAGGTATATCAACTTTCTGAGATACATCAGCAGTGTTAGCGGGAATAGCTTGCTGTTGATCTTTCTCCTTGACGAGATGACGCAACATCGACTCAAACTCCATGTCGTTTTGAATTATCGAGGTCAGATCTTCGAAACTCTTAGTAAGCTTTGATTGTGAATCAGACGTGGAATGACGCTGAGGGTCGATTGAGTTCAAGTGGAGGGATGAAAGTCTCCCCGCGCTGTCAGCTTCACCTCGGTAACTTTCAGAGGAAGATGAAGAACCAGAAGACTCCCATTTCGCAATTTTGAAAATCTACACGTTGAAAATAAGATGATTAAAGACAAGAAATTTCAAATTCGCTTACTTCCTCCAGAGACAAAGTGGGGAGAGACCTCAAAGATTCCTCTAACCAAGCGTTTGTTTCAGCTTTAGGCATAGATAACAACTCATCCGGTATCTTCGGAATCGCAGTAAAAAGAGATTGAAATTTTTGTCTTTCATGTTGAAGAAAACGATGGTGGTGATTTTCGATCTTTTGCTTTGAGTTTCTTTGATGGTTGAGGTAATTTACAGGATTAATGGTGGTCAAGTCAAGGAAAAGCTTTAATAACGCGAGTTTATGGGATTGGACATAGACAGTCAATGGTCCACATGCTTCTAACTGATCAATAGATTGAGGAATCTTTACACCTAGTCGCAGTAACTCAGCGCTCGACATGATAAATTCGTAACTTTCATCCTCTTTTCTTGCATGCTCATCACGCCAATTCCACAGCATGGAGAGAGTTGATTCTTGCAAAGCATTTAATTCCTCAAATTTAGGGATATATTTTGAATGAACTGAAGTTTGAAAGAGCTTTTTATAGCCCAGAGGATCAAACAGAGGCTTCTCGTACCTTTGCAAACATAGTTTCCTCGTCATAAACAAAACCTTCTCAACACCTTCAATCCCTATTTGATTCCATAAATTTGCATGAATGGAATAAAATATAAAGATGAGATAATGAGTATCTAATTTGGCGTATTTAAGCATTTCTTCAGGTAAAGGTCGCTGGCGCCAGTCTGAAAGTTGATGCTTTTTATCAAGCTCAATGTGACAATAATACTTCACTAAATGAGCCAACGACAATGCTGGAAACTGTAACTCCTTTGCTGCTAAGAATGTATCAAAAGCGTTTACCAAATATAAACCGAAGTCTCTTTGTAACCAGAGAATATCTTGCTCGCAACCGTGAAGCACCTTAGTAATTTTAGGATCTGCAAAGATCGCTCCTAATCGCTCACAATCAGCTCTGAGCTCTAAAGGATCAATAATGTAGTCTTTAGCTGAAGTTGACAGCTGAATCAGACAAGTAAGGCCTTGGAAAGAGCGAAAACTGTGATGTTCAAGATCCAACGCGATTATTTTCTCTAATTTCACCTCTTCAATAAGCTGGTCGAGAGCAGCGGGAGTAGAAACAAAAAGAAAAGGGCGATTTGGATCGGGAAAGGGATTGGATTGACTTGGAGAGGGTTTTGACAATAGCCATTCCGGATATTGTAGTTCTAACAGTTCTCGCTCATAAGGATGAGGAAAATAAAAATTGCAACCCTCAGGCACATCAGAAGATCCACCACTCACAAATGGTCGTTCTACAAATTGGTAGTTTTCCTTTTTATGGTATTTCACTTTCAGCTTGGGTCGAAACGGGGTTTGTCGAGAGTTATCGATTTCATTGAGAAATGCCAGTTGAGGCTTCACCATGTCCTTCACATTTTCTTGAATCAAACGATCCTTATTTAAATATAAAGATTGTTTAGCAGTTGAAAAAAGTTGATCAGAAGGGGTATTTTGTTGAATTGATGTCGTTGCGTGGTCTACGAGCAGGTCTAATGTTTCGGCAATTTGCTCATAGAAGTAAGAATCACAAATATCATCCGAAAGCTTTAGAGGCGCTAAAAACCCTTTTCGACATAGATTCAAAGTGTTAACCAACAATTCTTTCGTTTTATCTGAAGCCTGCTTATTTTTCTCTCTATATTGTGGGAATGAGTTAGAATAATTGAAATCTAGTCCTTTGGGAAGACTATTCGAGGATCTCGTCACTTGGGCTACAGAACTCATCAACTGCTTGATGAATTGATCCTCTGTGTCAGTATTGAGGAGAGCTTTATCTAGGCTGGACATTGTTTCAAATCAATCACCAACCAACACGAAAATTAACTGAAAACAGAAATCGATCGTATTCTCCAAAGACGATAAAGCAAAATAGAATACGGTCTTGTTGCTTTTATTGATATCGACTTCTGGCTCTTGACTCGAAGAACCAGTGAAGTAAAATGGCTCGAAAGAAGGTTCTATTAATGGGTAAATCCCGTGCAGGGAAAACCTCCATGAGATCAATTATCTTCGCCAACTATATGGCAAGAGATACGATGCGATTTGCTCCTACCCGTGAGGCAACTCTAAATTCTGTATTATTTCATCTTATCATTTGATTAGAGGATGTGGAACATGTAAATGTTCGTTTCCTTGGTAACTTGGTGCTCAATTTGTGGGATTGTGGTGGTCAATATCGTTTTGTGGAGAATTATCTAGAGAATGATACAATCTTTAGAAACGTCGAAGTTTTAATCTATGTCTTCGGTACTCACCTCACAACTCATTGATTTAAATATATAATCAATTAGCTCTCTCTAGATATTGACTCGAACGATATGTATAATGACCTAACGTTGTTTGTGGGGATTTTAGAAGCACTAGAGAGATATTCACCCGACGCCAATGTATTCGTGCTAATTCACAAAATGGATTTAGTCGCAGAAGATGACAGGGAACGAGAGTTTACAGAGAGAGCGAAATTGGTGCAAAGTAAAACCGACCAGTAAGCTCTTCTTACTCTGCTATAAATAGTTCACTCACGACGTTGTTTTAGTTTCAAGATTAAGAGCTTCGCAACCTCAATTTGGGACGAAACTTTGTACAAGGCTTGGTCGCAAATTGTGTATTCCCTCATTCCTAATGTTGATCAGCTGGAGTATCAACTGAAAGAATTCAGTTCTATATGCGGTGCTGACGAAGTTGTGTTGTTCGAAAAGGCAACCTTTCTTGAGATCTCACACACCAGCATCCTCAAGTAAGTTGTATTATTTCTATGTTAAAATGCCTCACTGTATTGATTAGTGCTGAGCAGTATGACAGTGATCGATTTGAACGAATATCGAATATTGTGAAGCAATTTAAAATCAGCTGTTCAAAGACTCACTCGCAGTTTCAAGGCATGGAAGTGAAGAATTCTCACTTCACCGCGTACATAGATGTGTTCACTGGGAATACGTACATCATGGTTGTCATGGCGGGGGCTGAGGCGAAGACCTCGCCTGCTGTAATTCAGATCAATATTGCAGCTGCGAGAAAGCACTTTGAGAAATTCATACCAGAAAATAACTAAGATATTGCAATTTGGCAAATTAAAATTATTTTAAAATCAATCATTCAAAAAGTGGGTGCACAGATTTTCTCCTGCTTAGATTCTCTCGTGCTTGAACGCAAGGCCACGAGATTCCAGCTCTTGTTCGTATCTGAGCTCATCGTTGCGATAGAGCTGCTGTAACTGCTGACGTCTGTAAGCAGTATTTGTGACTTTAACAATTTTAGAGTCAACAGTAATCTGTTCCTCTGTTCTTTTTCGATTTCCGATTTCATCCTTCTCCAACAATTTCACTTCCCATTTCGCCGCTGCGACTGCTTCCGCTTGTCGCTTTGAATGCTCTTCTAAGTAGCGCAGTTTAATATCACGCGCAACGCTCTTTTGGAGTCGCTCTTCAGGGTTGACAGCTTTTAATGATGTTGGCATGCTCACAAGTGAAACTGTTTTCAGAAAGTATTATTACGATCGTATTTTACGGAGCGATAATTGCAATGAAGAAGTTTTCAATCAAACCCACCTCAACCAACGATGACTTTCATGATCTTGACAAAACCATAGATCTAGAAGACCTTATTCGTGGAAATAAGGAATTAAAGATTATTCCTGTTAATGATGATGTGTTCGTTTCCAACGAGCGAAGAGATAGAGTTCGACGGAAACCCGATCACCATCACACCGAAGCCAACACAGACTCAAAGAATCAATTTTTGTTTCATATCTTTCATCGCAAAACACTTTCTTATTTCTGCTTTGGCCGACGGAGTAAACGACTCGGGCTACCTTTCATTTCCGTTGCACTTCTCCTATTGTTACTCTTCGAATCGTGGAAATTACACTTCCAATACAATGTATACCTTCTGTTAACTCTTGAAGCCTCCCTGCTTTTTCCCTATTTCCCAGATCGTACCGTTCGACCGCAATTATGCCTAGCTCTCCTGACATTACTGTCATTCTGCTTCGATATCTTTATCACCATCCACTTTAACTACTCTTCCTCACTGTCTGTCCTAATCCTATTTATCGTATTTTCCATTTTCAAAGCCTTGGTATTTTGGAACTACCTGCTCAATATTAAAGGAGGGGGTAAGGTAAGGAAGTACCTTGATCGTCGCCTGAGATTGTTTTACATTCCCTTGCACCAACCTCGACGGATTATGAGAGATGTTCGAGGTCGATTTTTAGCTTTAGGTTGGTTACAATCGATTGCAGTTATAGGTTATGTGATTTTCTTCGTTATCTTCTATTTCTATTATGACTATAAGTCGTATTACTTCAGTCATGGAACTATTACTGCACTCACAGCGTTTCTATCTGTCAAAAGTATCACTTCTTTCTTCGTCTTTAGTGGCTTATTGTATGATACTGATATAAGGTTGAGTTTATGGTATTTTGGATGCTTTGGCTTCACTGTAGATTATATTAGGAGTTATATTCGAAGAAGAATGAAGAAGTTAGGAGGATTTCCTTTAGTTTTCGCATTTTATCCTTTACGCTTTTACATTCTTTGTATACTTAAATTAATTGATATTTTATGGGGATTATATGGTTGGATTATAATTGTTCCTTTTCTTGTCACAGATAAGTATTATCAGATTGATGCCAGTATGATCGTATTTCTCAGTTTCTTGATTTATTTCCTTGCGATGACAGATATCTATTTTACCACCCTATTCGGGGGTATACGATGGCTATTGCGAAGATTCAAGGCAATGGACAAGCTCGATATGCTGGATAAAAGTGATGATTCTGAGATTGAAGAATTTAACTTATTGTCGAAAAATTCTGAAGCTGAGATAGCGAATCCTTTACCCAAGCGAAAACCTGCTATCAAAGTAACAGAAAAACGCCCCTTTGAGGCTCCGATATCTAATGATCAGAGCAGCGAAGATGAAGGCGATGAAGAGACGCAAACACAGAAAAGGCGAAGACGTCGAAAAAAGTCCTCTCAAAATCGATGGAATGATGGTCGGATTGTAGTGGATGACGAAGAAATTGACATATTTGATTATCCGATTGAATTAAAGACAAAGCAAAAGTCTCAGTCCAACCCAATTTTAACTCGATCTGCAGCGAATGAGCGGTGAAAGGAAGCTGTAAGATTGTGATGGTTTCTTATTTCGCGAACCTTTCGAAGATAGTCTTAAAATACACGATCAAGAACGTATAGCAACCACACAGAGGCCTCAATTTACTTCATCGCGACTAAATCTTCAATGCTCTTCATTTTTTTCGTCTCTTTACTACGAAGCGGAGTATATTTGAAAGGATCACATATACTGCAAGTTGGACAATTCCAAACTACATTATCACCATCTAATAGAAATCGAACACACAAATCACTATAGCTGTTATGAAGGACTTTCTGGAATTCATCCCATTCGTCGGGTGTGATAATCTCAATTTCTATTCCATTATACAGACCTAAACCAGTCAGAAGGGACTTGCGCATACCTAATAAATATTCTTCTAAGTGTGGAGGAATGACTAAATGACCATGGGTGTTACAGAATAATATGCCACAATCTAAGGGTAGTAATGTGGTTTGTTTGGAATCTTTTACATAACGTCTCCACTCTCTCAACCATTCCCTAGTCACGATGTTATACATCCCTGAAATCAAAGGTTGGTGATTGGAAAATTTCATCATTTCAGCAATTAACTCAGGGTGAATACTGTCGTCGACATAATCTTCAACGCTGATAGATTTATTGAGAAGATATTGATTTGGTACTCCAGTTTTTCTTTGGAAAATATTTTCTAAAGCTGGTGTGACCAAATCATTTCGTCGTGTAAGGAGCTCATTTGCCTTTTTCTCATTCGCAGCTGCTTTCGCTTCAAAACTATTCTCTAAGCAAATACAACACTCACTGCTTGTTGTACACCGATACTCTGGTCCGCAGGGATAATACTTTCGCAGCATCTTCCAACATCTACTATCTATTGCACGTCGCTTGCTCTTAGATGTCTTGGCCACAGCTAAGCCACCATGAGCACAAACTAAATCAGCGTTAATATCCGGCCAAGGAGGGAGAGCATCACTTCCTCGTCTTTGTCGAATCTTGCTCTGCCTTTTAGGAGTGCTTGTTTTACGAGTTGGAGTGTTTAGATCAGGCAAAATGCATGCCTCAAAGTACTTCTTTGCGTTCGAAGCCCAGCCAGCACTGAGCCAATAACCTATTCAGAAGGCTAGGAATCAAAGCAAGTAACACAAAATAATATCATACTTGCCTTTATTGTCGATCGGTTGGGGATATGCCAGAGCATATAGAAAACTTGTTACTTCGAAGACATATAAGGCGGAGGGAGTTAGCTGTTCTAAAACTGCCGAATTCGCCGAATTTGATTTCTTACTTCCTGTCTGAACTTGAGATATTGGAGAATCCAGAATCGTCCTTTGAACCGCTAATCGAACTCTCGATTTGGAAAACAGCTGTTTGTTGACCCCTGAAAGCGTGGCGAGGTCGATAGCTCGGAAATATGTGAGGAGATAAACAACAATTTCGTCAGAAAGACGGTCCATTTTCTATTATCAAGGATCGTTCTTTTATCAGTTGTATTGTAGGTTGTGTATTGTGTTGGTTGATTGGTTTAGATTCGAGACTATTTGAAAAACTGAAAAGAATGAGAAAGAAGGGAATCGGGGAATTATTTTTACAGAATTGGGGAATTGGGGAATTAAGAAGCACCAGCAATCAATAAATACGCAAGGAAGTTTTGTATTTGCGATTCAATTTCCTTACCTTTGCTTTGCTTTGCTTTTTTTTGTTTTTGTCTTTTTTCATTTAGCTTTTTGTTTTCCTTTTCCATTTTCTTCCATTAGGGAAATGGGAAGGGAGGGAGAGCTGTCTTTGAAGTGACATTTCAAGGCTTTCAAAAATTTTAATTCTAGTCCTAAAACTTATCATTCAGAACGCTACCGGATACCCTTTGATCCTTTTTCTGCTAAAAACACATTACCCATGAACACCATCGAAGGAACAAATGGTTTGGAATTAATTAACAGAAAGGCAAGGGACCATACGATCATCCTAAAGTGATCCAAAGGCCACGAGACCATTTCCCTTTGCGTAGATTTAAAGAGACTATCTATCTATCACGCCTTATCGCCTATTTAATCTTCGCCTCAAAATCAGGTCTTGACTTGCTCGTTGCTTGCATTGCACAAATCGTCAAAAGGCCGATGACATGGAGTCCTACAATCACTACGATCCAATACTGAATATATCCTGGTAACTTTGCGAACCATAGAGGAGCAATTTCTTCGAACATCCTCGGAACTAAGCGTAAATTGTGAACAACAGCAATAAAGAAAAGAGACCTTTCTTGTTGTTTGTTGTTGGTTTACTGTACCGTAATTTTCCCATTGGGAAATAACGTTCCTTCACAAAACATGTTCAGCTTAATTTCTTCTCTCGAGGGGCATGAGGGACGAGTTTGGCATGCGGCTTGGTCTTCTGATGGCAATAAGATAGCGTCATGTGGTGAAGACAAGACTGTGCGCATCTGGATTTTCCATCCCGAATCTAACAAAGCGATTTGTGTGGCAGTATTAGATGATGGCCAAGCGAGAACAATTCGAAGCTGCGAATGGTCACCGAACAATCGAATAGTTGCAAGTGCTTCGTTTGATGGAACAGTGGTGCTTTGGGCTTCTCAAGATCGGGGATCTTCAGTCTGGGATCGGATCGCCACCCTGGAGGGTCATGATTCCGAGGTTAAATCCTTGGGTTGGAATTCTGAAGGCAATCTTTTAGCGACCTGTGGTCGAGATAAGAAAATATGGATATGGGAGAAGTTGGAGAGAAACGATTTTGAATGTGCAGCTGTTTTGGACGGACACTCACAAGACGTAAAATTTGTCATCTGGCATCCGAATGAGAACCTCCTCTTCTCTGCGGGCTATGATGACACTATAAAGTTATGGGTCGAAGATGGGGGTGACTGGTACTGTATTTCAACTTTGATTGGTCATAGTAGCACTGTTTGGGGTCTAACTCTAGACACTGATGGTCAGTTCCTGGTTTCTGCTTCTGATGACCAAAGTCTCATCCTTTGGGAGTGCGAGTCATCCTCTGACCCGAAAAAGCCCTGGAGAAAAGTGTCATCTTTGCGAAATGTCCATGAATATGCGATATATTCAGTTGACTGGAGGAAAATGAGCAACTCTCTCTTATCCGGTGGCGGTGATAATGCGATAAATGTTTTATCTCTTCGGCGCGGAGATGATGGGTTTGGATCGCTGAATTTACAATTTACAAAATCTGATGCACACTACGGAGACGTGAATTGTGTCCGATGGAATCCAAGTTACAATCCCAACTACAGTGGAGTGTTTCTATCTACAGGCGATGATGGCTTCATCAAAATATGGAGGTTAGATGATTGCTAAAGAATAAAAATAAAAATTAATTGGTCATTCTGCTTTCTTCAGCTTTTTGTCTTTGTACAATCTTCTTTGTGGCGTTCTCAATTGCCTTCACCTTGTCAGCCGCAGCTGGAGCAAGAAGTTCAATTCCCTTCTTGATTTCTGCCTTGATTGTCTCTCGCTGAGTCACTTTGTGGGCTTTCATTCTCATTTTAAAGAACATTTCTTGCCGCTTTTGTTGAATTTCACTGACTCTCTTCATGGCGCGAAGAGTTTGTTCCATAGTTTCTCTGTTGTATTTCACCGGTCTGTTTCTTCTCTTCTCGAACTCGAAGGTCGAGTCAACAGTCAGCTCCTTGCCTGCATTTCTTCTAAATGCTTTTGTCCATTTCAATTTACGCGGATTACGCTTTCGATTGAAATTTCTATGACATTTTGATCGGCAAAATTGGAAAACCTAGTGAAATAAATTATTTAGAAGATTTCAGCGAAAAGAGAAGTCTACCTTGGAATCGTTTCTCACAAAAGTAACCCCATGTCCTGGGTATACAGGACTACTGCAGAAATAGCATACTCCGATTCTCATGATTCAAGTGATGATTTGGAATTGGTTGGAAAGGAAAGCGGTCTCTTTATAAGAGACTTCTATTCTAGCGCGCGAAAGTCTAGAAGCGCCACCCATTTCATCCACACAAGACAAGTGGCAACAGATTGATGATTGTTATGGAACGATAGATTGTTAACATGTTGCTGTTAGTGAAGAATATCCTTTGTACTGCCATAGCTATCACTATAGTAAACTATGTGGCAAGTAGATCGGTGTTCCGCTCGTTCGCTCGACCTACGAAAACTTTGACGCAGAATGTGAACAAATTACTCAGAATCAGGGGCGGCAATTCCCCAGAAAAGTCTGAGGAAAAGTTGAAAGGAACTTGCATCGGAATTGACCTTGGTACTACCTACAGCTGTGTTGCTGTTTGGAAAAATGGGCGAGTTGAGGTTTGTCCAAACGAACAAGGAAATCGAATCACGCCATCCTACGTTGCATGGACCCAAGGTGATGGGCAACGATTGGTAGGGGATGCGGCAAAGAATCAAGCTGCTGTGAATCCAAGCAATACCGTCTTCGATGTCAAACGTTTGATCGGACGAAAATACTCTGATGCCTCTGTTCAGAAAGACGCAAAGCTTCTCCCTTACAAAAGTAAGTGTTTCAACCTCGATGATGATTTACCTTGGTTAAAGTCCATCTAAATTCAGTTGTCGCTGGGAATGGAGACAAGCCTTTGGTGCAAGTGAAAGTAGGAGAAGAATCAAGAACATTTGCACCCGAGGAAATTAGCGCTCTGGTAGGGGAAAACTTGAAATTTTTTCGGTAATGTTGTCAACGTTTGCATAGATTCTCAGAAAAATGAAAGAGACGGCTGAAACCTTCTTAGGAGAAACTGTAAACCATGCAGTCGTCACTGTCCCAGCTTACTTCAATGACGCGCAAAGACAGGCCACTAAAGATGCCGGTACTATCGCAGGGCTCAAAGTTGAGCGTGTGCTAAATGAGCCCACTGCTGCTGCAATTGCATATGGGTTGGATAGGTCGACTACGAAGGAGGAGAACATCCTTGTTTTTGACTTGGGTGGTGGTACCTTCGATGTTACTTTACTCACTATTGATAATGGTGTCTTTGAAGTGAAGGCAACCGCGGGTGATACTCATCTTGGTGGCGAAGATTTTGATCAACGATTGATGGACTTCTGTATCAATCAGTTTCAGAAGAAGCATGGTGTTTCTCTTGCTGGAGATAGCAAAGCCATAGCAAGGCTGAGAAGGCAGTGTGAAGGGGCAAAGCGTACTTTATCCACTCAAACTTCAACCCAAATTGAGGTAAGAAGGCTAAATAACTTCAATTATGTGTTTTTCTCGAGATGGTGAGGCAGGTATCGTATTTCACAGGACGGTCCTCCACCTCGCATCTGC
>VFQN01002129.1_pt1 | contig 31424 bp, 48 predicted proteins | sample 3512371 | NCBI WGS metagenome assembly VFQN01 (sample SAMN10412370, study PRJNA504923) | tailings metagenome | isolation source: Replicate 2 from Balatoc abandoned mine | place: Philippines: Itogon, Benguet | collected 2017-08-28 | reverse complement strand
TATCAGGAGGTACAGTGGAGTCGTGCAGCAGCTGTGCTGAGCCTCAGGGGGAGGTCGCATCAGCGTGCGCGCTTTCGTGTCTTTTGGAGCAGTTGCCGCAGCACGCGTAGTGCTGCTTAAGCCCATTTCCTGACAGGTTTACCAAGCAGCTAGGCGATCGCCTTTGTGCGTTTCGCCCCTGCGCAACCCACAAGTGACTCGTAGGCACACGGAAGCGTTGTCCGTACTATCCTGGGTCGTGACATGCTAGCAATCCGGGCACGTGGACACAATAGCGGTCTCGCAACCACTCGTGTTGTCGTGTACCTCAAAGGCTCCGAACAACAGCGCACGGGCCTCACCCTGATACGGTATACCATAACGCGTCAGGTCCAGGGGCCGCAGGGGGGTCTCCCCTGGTCAGGTCGTAGGTCGTATCTGGTCGTATAGTGCCTGTTGCTATTGAACTTGTGGTTGGCACCGGTACGCACAACTGCGTAGCCACCTGCACCACCCTGCCCACCTTCGCACGGTCAACACCGGCTGCTCAGTAGCACAGACGTGCACACTGCACAGACCGGACAGGCGCCCACCTGTTGCGCCTCACCGACACTGTGCCCCTCAGCTGGTTACCAAGTCGAGCCCGGTCGAGCGCAGGTAGCAACTTCTGCACTGCAGCTGCATAGCAGGGTGCGCGTCTTCGGTTACCGGTATGTTGCTTGCGTGCAACGAAAGGCACGCGCACCTCATTAGGCTGGGATGGCGGGCACCAGCAGGCTCTGAGGCGGACACACCCGATGGCATCGGGACCCGGTCCTTCCGTGTCCGGCTGTCAAGGGAGCCGGCAGGGCAGACGCGTGGGGCAGACGGCAGCAGGACGCACAAGGACAGCTCTCTGATGAATGTACGCCATACACTCGCGATGAAGCACGGTCGCTACACTGTTTGCTTAAGGCTGTAGTACAGCGGGAACGTGCAAGTGTTGCCACCAGGGCTGCAGGGCTGGGAGCAGGCGTGGGTGTGGGCCGGGTACGATGGTAGACCATACGGAAGGGACGGTTTCGCGCAAACGACACCGCCAGGCGACTGCATACCCCAAAGCGGCTTTCAAACTAGTAAATATCGCCTGCGCTCTGTCCCATCGCATCCAAAACCTGGTTACTGCTACTAAGCACCGAGTCAACGCCCGCGGAGTTTTAACCTTGACAACTGAGCCCCTGCATTGCGCTGTAGCACACCACCTAAGAGCCAGTCCTCGTAGTTGTTACTTTGCACTCCGCTCCAAAGGACCAGCAACTGTGGGCGCACGGTAATCTCCCCGTTGGGAGCGAGTGACCTGCCGGGCATGTAGCAGGATAATGCCTTTCGGCTGCCTCAGTGCATGCTTTGGCTCATCGGCAGCTGCGAAACAGGAGAGACCAAGGGGCCTAGAGGCGGGCGATGGGGACGCCCATGACAAACCCCTGGGCTCCGCTATACCAGTGCGACTTAGCGCCAGTCACTCAGGGCGCCGTGCGTCTGTAACAGAGGTGCTGCCGGGCGCGGACTCAGCAACTGGCTACGCGCTTCTCCCGACGAGGCGCACGGCAAGCGTCAAAGCATGCCTTCGCATAGAACACTACAGCTTCATCAAAGACGTTGGGACAAACAATTACTATGAGGCCATAACGCCTACTGCTGCTTCCCGGCTGTCGCCGAGAGCATCCCAGCGCTTGTCGAGGAACGGAGGGGCCACACCCCCAGCCCCGCCTCCTCTTGACGCACCCGACATAACGCAAGACAGTGATGTACTGCTATGCGTGTCTCCGGAGCTGCCAGCTGGTATGCGCCGGCCCAAGTGGAGCTCGGAGGACTACGTTGTGCTTGACCAGATTCACCAGGGGCACTCTTCAACGGTTTTCAAGGCAAGCGGGGACCGGGGTTGGAGGGGTTGCCGAGTCGGTATGGGGCGTGAGATATGTGGGGTGATGTGGGAGCGCTAGGGCGCGTGGGTTTGGGTCCTCCACCGTAACTGCCAGGGGTCCCCACTGGCGGGGTGGGCAGGTGTTGTCTGCAGCCGGTCATGCGAGGGCCAGTTCAGGGCACTGGTTTTGGGGATGAAGGAGACTCGCGCTCAGGGGCCAGGGGTCTCAGTGTGGGAGGCTGACCCGGTGGCGCAGGTGTCTGGGCGGGGCCGGGGCCCAGGGATGGGTGCGGGTGCGTGTGCGGGTGCGGGGATGGGTGCGTGGATGGCTTGAGCAGGGGCCGGAGGCGGAGGTGGCAAGTTGGGGCGGCGGTTGGGGTGGGGGCGGGAGCGGGAGCGGGAGCGAGGGGGGGGGCCGGGGAATGAGGCGGGGGCGGGGGAGGGGGCGGGGGCGGGGAGCTGGGCTTGGGCAGGGGGCCCGGAGCGGGGTTTGGGGCGGGTACGTGGATGTGAGTGGTGACGGAATGGGTTCTGGGCGGGGGCCGGCGGCACGGTAGCGGCAACGGGGGCGAGAGGCCGGGGTAGGGGTGGGGATGGAGACGGTGGAGCAGGGCCAGGGGTGGGGGCGGTCGTAGCGGGGCGGGGCCGGGTATGGGGGCTGTTGGGGCCTGAGCGGGGCTTGGGCCTGGGGCGGTGGGCTGGGGCAGAGATGGTGGGGTCGGGGATAGGGTTGGGGTCGGGGACGGCGGCAGGGCCTGGGTTGGGGGCGAAGGCGAGGGCGGGTCCGGGAATGGGGGCGCGGGTGGCGGGGGGAGGCACTGGAGGCGGCGGCCTGGAGCGGGGCCTGGAGCGGGCCTGGAGGGGGCCTTGGAGCCGGGGTGGGGGTGGACTGCGGCAGCTCACTGTGAAGGGCCCGACTGCCGGTCTGCCGCCCTTGCTCCTTTGTGTGCTTCTACACGTGCCGGGCATAGGGTCACACCGCTATGGGAGGCAGGGCGGGAGGCGGCACGACGCAGCTGAGGGAGCATACTATGTGGCGCGTGGGGGGTCAGCGAGTGGCTGTAGCCAAGGGGCTGATGAACACCTGGGGAGGTTGAGAACTTGCGGGCTTTCGATGCGGGCGCGGGGTTTCGAGAGGAGGAAGAGCAACCCGTGTGCAGAGCCGGACGTGGTACGCCCCCTGCTCGAGCTGGTGCTAGGTCGAGGGCGCGTGCGGCCGGCCGGCGGCCGTATGTGCAGCGGACCTAGTCATCCTACAGGCATAGATCACCATGGTTACAGGGTGGAGGTACGCGTAAAACGCGAGAAAACCGTGTGAGGCGTTACAGGGTGGAGGTGGATGTCGTATTGTCTCCCCGTTGGGTGCTCGGCCCGGTGGACTCTGCATGCGGCCCTCGCAAGTAGGGGATAGCGGATTGGTCTGTAAGGACGCTGCCCCCAGAGATGCTGTGGGATATTGCAGTGCCGCTGTTAGCGTAGCGGGGGCAGGGGGTGAGGGGCGGATAAAACTGGGTAGCCGGCGGGGGGGGGGGGTCTCTTCACCGTCGGCAGCTCCACCCCGACGAAGAGCTACCCTCTTTACCGTGGTGGCACGCATTGAGAGGCAGACGGCAACGGGGCGACGCCTGTGGGCGCCTTCGGTCCCTTCCCGCCCTGGAATCCTTCTCATTCTGCCCGGCGCCCCTGCCATTTTCCCTCGGCTGCCCTGGCCCCGCCCTGACCCTACCCTGACCCCGCCCGTCCCTCCAGGCCCAATGCCAAGCCAGCGATATGGTGGTGGCGGTTAAGGTGGGTGGGTACCTGGATAGGTGCAAGACCGGGGAGCTGCACTTGGTAGGTCGCAGGCTTTGCATTGTCACCGGCATACGAGGAACATGCAAGCTTGCAAACATGCTTGGCTGTGACGCCACGGGGGGTGACAGGCCCTGAGGGCAGGGCCAAGGCGGCTGGGCGGTCGAGCTGCTTTTGCCTAGTAGGGCAAGGGTCTGGCGGGAAGGACGTCGTGTGTCCCCCCAGGCGGGACAACCCTAGTTGCGGCCGGCCCCCATCCTACTCTGGCAGAGAGCTGCTGGTGTTGCCTCAACGCACTGTGGCTATCGGTTAACTGCGTATTGCTCACTTATATCTTCTCTCTGCCTTTCCTTTCCCTGTCCACGCTGAGTAAGACGTTGTGGATATGTGTGTGTTCTGCGTTCCTTCCCAGGTGTACCGGCTGGCCCAGCTGCCCGAGCTGCAGCGGCTGCACCTGTTCCGCGAGATCAAGCTGCACAGCGGCCTCACGCACCCCAACATCATAGCCTTCTACGCGGCTTTCATGGTGGGTCACTGCACGGGTAGGGAGAGGCGCAGGCGGGGAACAGGGCTCCGCAAGACGCCTGAGGCCGTGATGGCTGGGGACCATTTAGGGAGACCAGCATGGCAGCCTCTACGGGGCTGCCATGATGGGTTACTGGGTGGGCTGGGGTGGACTAGGGAGGCTTCAGGCCTTGAGGATGAGATCAGGCTGAAATAGGTTGGGGCCTCTGGACGATCAACTTCGCTGCCCTTTTCAGCTGTTCATTGTGGGGTGGGCAGCGAGAAAAGGTGAGGCCAAACCAAGGCGAACGGGGACACCCTGGGAGAAAAAGGTTGCGAGGTAGAAGGGGCTTCCATTGCTGCAGTAACGTAGCTCGGCCCTGGCCAGTTGGGCCGGCAGGGTATGGGATACGGGCGTACGCCCGGAGGACTTATGGGGTCCTTGGGTATATTGAACCTAGTAAAATGCTCCTCCTCCCCCACACCGCCAGGAGGGCGACAACGTGTTCATCATTGAGGAGTTTGCGGACGGGGGCGACCTGCTCAGCCTCATGTTCAAGTACGGCGGGAAGATACCCGAGGTGGGTACGGCAGGCGTGGCCTCTGTGCGTAATCTTCCGGGGTTGATTTACGGCATGGGTGTGTGGTGGGCTGGGGCAAGGTGCCGAGCGAGGGCAAGCACGGCGGGAGCATACCCGAGGTGACTGTGGAAGGGCGGTGCGCCCAGAGTGCACTTGTGGGTGCACATGAGGCGGGACGACAGGGGAAGCTGAGCGCCGAAGGTATGGGTAGGTGTAGTGGGATGAGTCGGCGCGCGGGATGCGGGGCCAAGGGCCGCCGGACAATACTGGCGAGCACGACGTTGATACAGTCCTTTTGCAACTGTGTACCTGCCTGATCCAAGTCATTCCGCATGCTCTTGCACTTATCACCTCCTGCCTGAAGCCGATGGCTGTCGTGAGGTCCTGTCTTGATCGCACCGTTCACAACCATGTACGAAAAACTATGTTACAAAACAAACTAATTGCACTTTGTACGCTCCCACCCCCAGGCCGCCTACCTGAAGCTGGTGGCTGTGCCGCTGCTGTCAGCGGTGCACTACATGCACACGCACAGCGTGCTGCACAGGTGGGGTGGCTCTGGCTGCGTGTACTGCATTATAGCCCGTCTAGAACAAAGCCGTCTGCTGCATTTGGTGCACTACATGCACGCACAGGGCGTGCTGTACAGGTGGGTCGGCAGGAGGGTGTGGTGGTGGGCATCAGGTGGGACGTGGACCTGTGGGCATGCGGTGTGGGTACGAGGAGTGGTGTACACATGTGCGGCGCAGGGCGTGCTGCGCGCGGCGTGTGGCGATCACGGTGTGCACGCGTCGGAGCACGGGTCGGTGCAACGTACTTAGGTGGTCGCATCTTCATGCCTTCACGGCCAAGATCATGCATGTTGCGAGGTTTTGCGGAGGTAACCGTGTCGCCTGAAGTAACATGGCACTCCCATGCCTGCTGCCGCAGGGACATCAAGCCCGAGAACGTGCTGTTCGCTGGCCCCTCCCGCACGCCCAAGCTGGCGGACCTGGGTCTGGCGATCAACATGCGGGAGGAGCGGCCCAACAGCAACGCAGGCAGTGAGTGGGGCATGTGTATTAGCAGGAGCAGCAGGGGCTGTGCGTTTTAGCGTTGCCTGGGGCTGGCGATCAACATGCGGGAGGAGCGCCCCTATAGCAACGCGGGGAGTGAGTGGGGGCATGTGTTATAGCGTTTGCAAGCAGCGGGGGCTGTGTGTATCAGGGTGCCAGTGGCTGGCCATCGATGTGCAGGTGGAGCGGCCCAACAGCAACGCAGAGAGTTAGTAGGGCAGCTTTGGCAAGCAGCAGGGGCTGCATAGATGCTTTATAAGTAGGCGGGTGGCTGGGGCAGGCCGTCGGTCTGCGAGGGAGCCCGCCCAGCGGGAACGCGGGAAGGAAGGTCGTCCAGCTGGACGCAGGGCGAGGGTTCTCGCTTCTTGTGTTGCACAGGCGAAAGTCAAATCTGCACCGCTGCGCAGTTGTGGTACCTCGTGTGCACGAACCCCTCTCCGCCCTGTCGTTGGTGCCCTCCCCCTCCCCATCCTCCCCAGCCCTCGACTACATGGCGCCCGAGGTGCTGAGCTGCCCCCTGAAGCGCACGCCTCAGGAGAACAAAGACGACCCCTCAGCGCCGGGGTACGGCCCGGAGGTGAGGGGGAGCTGGGGGGCCGGGGGCAAAGAAGGGTGCCAAGGGGAGGGTCCAAGGTTGGGCTGGGTGGTGGGAACGACAGGGGCCCCTATGCCGCAAAGCGACGGGACCACCACTCAAACTGGACAATTATGTATCTGTTTGGAGCTTGTTGAGCGGGTAGCGGCCGGCTTCGCTTCCACTGTTTTATGATGCCATGTCGACCCGGCCGAAGGTTGGGAGGCGGGCTGGGTCGGGTTGGCGCGTGGGCGCGGGCGCACACAGGCCTCACAGCCGCGCAGGGTACCGGTGGCCCTTCGAAGACTTCATTCAGAGGACGGCGGCAGTCCCAACTTCCTCTTCCAACCTGCGTTGTTTTCGCTCCATTCCCCTGGTTGCCAGGCTGACGCCTGGGCCCTTGTTGCCATGACGTATGAGGCGCTGGTGCAGACTGATCCGCTGACTTGCCCCTCACTCCTACCAACACCCGACCCCTGGGTCCTGGGCGTGGGCCCTTGGTCAGCAGGCAAACGCCCGGGCCCTGGGCGCGACGTCCGACCGCTGACGCCTTGCCCCTCTCACCCTACCCATCGCCCCGCTTCTTTTTGTCGCACACCCCGCGGACGGACGCCTGGGCCGTTGGCGCCGTGACGTACAACCACCGGCTTCACATCCCGGGTCCCGTTTCTTAATTGATACTTTTCATGAGGTTTCCTCCCGCAACGCCGCCCCCCCCCCTCTGTTGCCAGGCTGATGCCTGGGCGCTGGGCGCCGTGACGTATGAGATGCTGGTGGGGCAGCCGCCCTTCAAGGGCTTCACGGAGGAGGACACCACCAGCTTCATACTCACAGGTGGGGCAGGGGCGTGCGTGAGTGTGTCAGCTGCTGTGGGTGCCGACGAGCATGTGATAGGGTATCGAGGATCCGCCTTTGAACGGGAGTGCGCAAGGCCGCACCGTGTGCAAGTGTTCCCTTTCCCGTGCCTTGACCCCCGCACAGGCGAGCTGCGGCTGCCCAAGATGCTGTCTGAGCCCGCCAAGGACTTTGTCAACCGGGCCCTGGCGCGCAACCGCATGCAGCGCCTGCGGGTGGCAGACATGCTGGAACACGCGTGGATACGCAGCGCCGAGGTGGGGTGAGCTAGGTCTGCGTATTACGCACACCAAGAGTAATGCTTGGGAGGCGCTAGGCGGCGGACGCTTTGGTCATGCTGGGGCGCGCCTGGATACACGCAGGGCAGACGCGCACTAGGTCAAATGGAAAAATTGCAACGGAGTGCCCCTACCTCAACGCTATCCCTCCCGCAGACCGTCGAGTTTGCCCGCGAGCCCCTGGCCCTGGAGGAGCCGGACTTCCTGTCGCACCTGCGCCGCCTTTGCCTTACACTTTAAATGATTCATTCACATGTATATTCATATATTCTCATTGCCACAGACCGTCGAGTTCGCCCCCGAGCCGCTGGCGCTCGAGGAGCCGGACTTCCTGTCGCACCTGCAGTCCATGTCCATGGGGGCGGCGGGGGGAGGACCGAACTCTGGGGGCGGGGGCGCCGTGCCGGTGGGCAGCTTCGGGCCGCTGCCACAGCTGGACGAGGAGGGGAGCATCGAGGTGGGTGTTGCAGGTGGCCTGGTTAAGGAGGTCCAGGGGAATGGTGCTTAGAACACAGCGAAGAGCATGGATCTGGCGTGGATAGTGTAGGCCAGGCGTCCTTACAGTCAAGTCCAAGGCAGCGCGTGTTGGTGTGGGCAGGGGTTGGCGATCGTGGTGGCCTGGGCAGTAGGCCACGGTGCAGCTGGACGAGGCTGGCAGGCGCCCGGGGCTGACCTGCTCGCAGCGGGTGCTTGGGAACGCGGGCGTGCTGTTCATGTTCCGGGAGGCAGGGGGGCGGTGCGACGCACAGCTACCTACGGCCTTCACCTTTAGCAGTTCTCCACAAGGCACACTTCACACGGCAGGGCGTGGTGGTTTACACCGACGAGAGCTCTTGACCGGCACCCGCACCGCCACCTCGTGCACCAACCCCTCAATCAGGCATTTTGGTCATACCTTTCTGAAACATAGTTCCCATTGCACTGTCCTTATTACAGGGCGTGGTGGACGACGACGACGAGCTGCTCACCGGCACCCGCACCGCCACCAGTGTGCTGCCCGGCGCCCCCTCCCTGGCCGGCAACGAGTCCGCGCGCTCGCGCCGCGGCAGCGGAGGCTGGGCGTCCGCGCTGGGATCCTTCGGGGCCACAGGCGGCGGCGGCCCGGGCTCCCTAGGGACCGGGGGCGGCGGCGGCGTCTGGGCCCAGGGGCTGGGCAGTGGGTTGGCGCTGGCCAGCATTGCGTCGGGCGTGTCACGACAGCCCAGCGGGAGCCTCCGAGCGCCGTCGCGGCTGGGCAGCGGGCAGATAGGTGGGTCGCGCGTGGGTGGGTAAAGGTGGGCAGGGGAGGGGCGGGAAGCTGTTGGATTACTGGGACAGGGGAAGCAGGTCGCAGTACCGGTAGCGAGAGGAGCGGGGACAGCAGCGTGGGCCTGCACCGTTGCATGCCGTGTTGTTGGGGACCGCTCTCGGGTTTCTGGGTTTCTAGGTTCCTTCCTCATGCCTGGCGGCCGCGGGCACAGCCGCCGTGCGGCGCTGCACCATGCCGTACGGCGCCTTGTGCCCACACCAGCACGGGCCGACACGGCACACCGCACCGCCACAGCAGCCCACACCGCATCGCGCCGAGCCGTGTCGTGCCGTACTTGGGCCCCTGCCCACAACGCCCCTCCCCACATACGCAGGAGGCGTCTGGAGCACCAACGGCGGCGCCGGCAGCGGCGGTGTCATCGCCACCACTGGCGGGGTGGTGAGCAACACCACGGGGGTGGGCTCGCGGCCGGGCTCGGGGCGGGCGGCGGTCATGGCTGCCGCCATGGGCCTGGCTGTGGGCGGGGGTTGGCGGGGGCCGGTGGGCAGCCCGCGGGGGGCGGGGCCCAACTCGGGGCGGCGGCTGAGCCAGTGAGGGGCTACAGGGGCGGGGGGTGTGGGGCATGGCTTGGAGTGGCGGCTGAGCCAGTGAGGGGCTACAGGGGCGGTGGATGTGGGGCATGGCTTAGAATAGCGGCTGAGCCAGCGAGGAGGAAGGAGCGGGGGAGTGGAGGGCTTGGGGGTGGCGGGAGCGGAGGGGCGGGTTGGGGGTGAGGCTTGGTGGTGGAGCGGTGGGCGCAGGGGCGCCGAGCAGCTGCGGCGTGTGGTGTGCAGTGTGTGCATGGTATAAGGGAGGGATGGCGATGTGGCCTTAGGGCAGGGTGCTCTTGCGGGTGCGTGTGTGTTACCGACAGTGTGTGTGTGTGTGGAGGCTGAGGAGGAGCAGTTGGAGCCAGGGGTTGCTGCGCGCGCACGGCGGCAAGCGCAAGCTTGTCCTGCCAGCCTGGGCCTTGTCACGCATGCTAGGCTGCTTCCGTACACGTTCAAAGTTCACGTTTGACACTTCTTGTTTCAGCTACGCAGTGCAACGTTTGCCTGATATGCAGTATGGACCTTTTTTTTCTGTGGAAAGGACCTTGCGACCAAGTGTGAGGTCAGGTTGCATCGATTGGTTGTGATTGGTTGGTTTTTCTCTTTGGCACATTTCTACCGCAGTCGTGCTGGGTGTGTGCCAAGGCGGTGCTTGTTTGCGTGCTTGCAGGCTGCCAGTGCCCGTGCATGTGCGGCGGCGGTACACAAGAGCGCAGCCATCAGGCCTGCTGCATGCTGTGGCGTGCTGTGCCATGTGCGTGGCCAGTCGTTGCACACTCCACGAGCATCGCAGGACGCGGAGGCAACTCCATCGCTGTGTAGACCTCCTGATTTGGGATGCGCCAATAGCATACCAGCATCAACACCACATGCGTCCTAGCTCGTCACATCGTGTACCGTACCTGACGTCTGTATGAAATGTATGCCACGTGGCAACGGTCGACTGGTGGGTGCCTGCATGCGGGGAGTCAACAGGTGCAGTGCATTCCCTAACTGCTCAGTCACAAAGTATGGATGGTGTGTTGACACTCGCAGCTCGATACGTGTTTTGGTTGACGCATGGTGTGGACGCATAATTAGATTCAATCCGTTACAGCTGGGATATGGCAGTCTCGTAGCTCGGTACCAGAGAACGCGTCGTTGTAGTGAGCATGTGTGGATTTGTGATCATGTGTTCACACCATGCGCGTAGCACGCTGAAGCTCCCGAGCTCGCTCCGAGTTCCTGATGGACGGATGACCGCTTGGCCTCTGCGGCGTACGAGGTTCATTGTACGTCGTGTTGTATCTCGTGATCGACGTTTACATTCGCAACGGGACTGCTACGCATGGAGACATGATGTACTGAAGTACTTGCCATTGTTAGCTATTGGGTTGATGGAGGTACGTAGGGGATGGCGAGCGGCCGGAACTGGCTGGTCATGTGCAGGTCATTTGTAACGAAACGACAGTATTCCACTAGATGTTACAGTCAGGGCCACTGTGAATTCTGAAATGTTCTTGGACCCTGAAACACAGACCACCGCCCTACCGGCGTGAGTTGTACCTTCAGTGGTAGTGGAGCTTGGCAGACCCCATAATGGTCCCCCCGGTTGCCACACCCACCCACACACCCACACTCCACCACCAGGAACCCTCTTCTCCGCAACACCGCAAGTGCAACGACCCGTGAATGAGCCGGGGGCTCAAGGGTCTCCATACCTGCAACCAGAGCGTACCGGTGCACACTGCACATGCCACTCGACGGGTTCGCCACACGAATGCCCAAGTGCGGGTTCCTTGCACGGATGTACGCGAGAGTGTCAGCTTCTCAGCTAGTTGCCATGCTGCCATGGCCACCAGGCACCAGGCAGACTCCTTGGGTACACCGCCATGTGGCACCCATGCCTTCGCGGTCTCGTCCCAATAGCTTTGCTGAATTGCTGTGCCTTCTGCTTTGTTGCTACACCGCGGTGGAGCCCAGCGGCGCACGGCTGGACTGCACAGTACGTTGTACGCGTACGGTACATGTACGGAATACGACCGTACTGTGCAGCCCAGGCGCACGGCGCCGTGCAGACAATGGCCACAGAGCACTGACCACCACCCCAGGGGAGGTAGCAAAGGCTACAGGAGGGCCTGGCAGCCTGCACCACACACCACGCTGCTCGAAGAGCAACACAAAGGACGTACACTTTCGTTTTGCCCAAGCCACCAACGCTGCCTCGCGCTATCAAACTCTCCACCCAGCCATCCAGAGCCCCAGACACCCCGCCACTGGCTCCCCGCCAACCATACAGCACAAGAACGACGCGATGAATCTTCCGGCCCCGGACGCTGTCAAGCGGCACGACACATCAGTTCCCTGCCATCCTGCCCGCTGCCTCCTGCGCCATGCCGACTCTACAGCGTGAGTACGGCGCGACAACCGCTCCCATGCCGGACGCTTACATACGGCCAGCGTACCGTATCGCACCGCCACGTGCCCCTGTACCGCGCGCAAGCTCTACGGTGCGGCGGCGGGCTGTACCGGCGGTACGGCGGTCGAGAAGTCCCGGCCCTCGGTGTCGGACAGCGGCAGCCCCGCCTCGATGACGCTGCGGTACGGCTTGTAGTACCTGTACGGCAGAGAGCACGTGGCAGATGAACGAGCTGCGCATTAGCCATGGCTGACTGTGTACGACACTCAGCATGTGCATGTGCATACATAACCATGGCAAAGAGTCGATTTCACGGAAACCAAACCCAAGGCCCCATGCGTGGAGTGGCAGGGTACCGTTCCAGCATTCTTTGGCGCTTTGTCCCGTCCTTGGCTCCCGCTATACCCGTACAACAGCTTCCGATCAGCAGCTGGCTCGTCCCACGCCCCGAAACAGCGCAGTCCCACTCCCCCACCCTGCCGTGCGTTACCGAGGCTTCTTTTTATTGCGGCACCAGTTGGCGCTCACAGCCCCCAGCAGACACCCGCACCCGCACACTATACCCGCACCCATACCCACCAGGCCTTGAAGGTGTCGTCCCACCACTGCCAGGAGCCAAGAGGGAGCAGCACGGCACGTGATAGGCGTAACACCACGTCACACGCCGGAGGAGCGCCACATACGGTTGCGAGGGAAAGGGTCAGGTAACGGGAGGGTTGGCGTACGGCTGCTGCCCGTTACAATCCATCCGCACGTGTTACGTAGGTCATCACTAACAGGTGTGTCGATGGCAACGCCCCAGGTCAGGCGGAGGGCCTGTTCTGTGGGCAGTTCACGCGTGTAGAACTGGCGGGGTTGTGATGGGTTCAACGGCATGGGGAAGGCATGATACGCCATTTGCGCGATGGGCTTCCCCAACCCACAGTCCCGCCCCCCACCTCCAGGAGGTAGTTGTCCTCCAGGAACTCGAACATGTGGGGAGTCCTGCATTACAGTACGACAGCATTTCCGCCGTACACGTACAACAAAGTCATCAAGTAGGGGGCGCAAGACCGGTGGCAATCCTCCAGGTGGTCAGCACAGGAAGGACACTGTACTGGGAGTTGCTGGAGCAGAAGCCGTACCCAGTGGACCAGGACCAATGGCCATGCGCTACACAACTGTACCCAGCTGCACCCAGCTGCGCCGTCACACGGGAATGCTGGCACGGGACCCTTTCCTTGAGTGTCATGGCGAGTACCGTACCGTGCCGCATTGTGTGCGCGCACGGCGGACGAGCAATTCAGGCCGCCGCTCCGGGGCCGCAGCTGGCAGTACGGCGTTGACGCGTAATGTACGGCACACGGGCAATGTACCTGGCGGGTATTACGATGAAGTCATTGGCCGTGTACTCCGCAACCACCTCCTTGCCACTGTGGGGGTCCTGGGGGTGGGAGGGGAGGGGAGGGGTAGGCAGGAGCTTGGAGTGGGGTGTAACATACGGTAAGGGCATGCCATGGAACAAGTAGCAACGCATCCGGTGTCTTGTTGCCTCCCAGCAAGCTATGTTGCACTCGTGTGCGCCGTTCCGCCTCGTGCCACCGTTGTGCTCAGGTTCACATATCCCCCGCACGGCAGTGTACGGTGGTGCAGTACGACTCACGATCATGCGCAGGCGCGTACGGCCGGCCAGCACCACGTCGTACTGGTTGCAGTCGTGCAGGTCACCGCTGCGGCGGTAGCCGGCCTGCGGGGGCGGCACACGTACACGGGGCCGCGAGGCAACGCGTTAAGGACTGACAAAGTACGCCGAGATACTATTCAATGCATCACGGCTGCAGTCACAGTTGCAGACTCCAAGGGGGTTACGCCTGGAAAGCCAGGGGGGCGTAAGGACGAGTAATGCACAATGTGACAATGGGGAGCAGTGCAGGTCACCGCTGCGCCGGTAGCCGGCCTGCATGGGGGCACATGCGCACAAAGGCACACGTGGCAGCGCGTCGGAGGTAACGGCTTGAGGCTAGAGGTCATCGCTGCGCCAGTAGCCGGTCTGCATGGGGGCACACGTGCATAAAGCCGCGCAACGGGGCCAGGAATAACGGAGTCAGGTGAGAATACTATTCGTTAAGACAGGGGCCAAGGGCCAAGTCAAGAATGTGCAGCAGCAGGCGGACCAGCCCCTGACAGCGCATGCGTGCCGGCCGGGGCCGTGCTGGTCGTGCTGCACACCGCTCCCCCCAACAGGCCTCAGCCCTTGCCTGGTAGGCAGGACGTCCGTCATGACCTGCTTACGCAAGGTGTGCGAGAGGCGCGGCACGGGTGCAGGGTGTGGGTGGTGGTGCAGGGGATGTGGGCGTGGGATCCATAGCACCACAGGCAGCGAGAAACCAGCAACGCAGGTCCACCACCGCCTCACCCCTTGGAGCTTGGACACCCACCTCCTCGAGCAGCGGCATGCCCTGTACCCACTGACTAAGAGCATGTGGCTAGACCCCTAAATAACATTGCCAGCTTCTGATGTGTCGTCTCTCTGGGCCCTCCCGCAGCGTCTTCCCAATGGACGCCCCTTTCCGGTACACCCTCGGTTTGACTTCCCTCCCCAGCCCTGGTAATCCTGCGCACCTTGGTGTAGTACATGTTGACGTACACGCCCTCTCCGAGCTGCATGAAATACCAATTAGTAGTGGGTAAATCGGTTCAGGGAAAGAGGGTTGACAGGCCTGCTGCGTGAGTGTGAATTGGTGTGGGCACTGACGATGCAGCTATGACCCATGTCACGGCGACTGTGCATCTTGCACTCAAAGCTGTCCAGCCTCGTGCATTGTGATTCCAACCGGCTTGCAGGTCTGGAGTCAATGCAGCCCGTAGGCATGCACGTGGTCCTGGCGGATGCTGCTCCCTCTGGCAGCAGAAGCACAGCTCTCACCCCGGACCACCCCCTGGTCCATGTCAAGCCTTGCACTCGTGCTCAATTCTCATAATCCAAGCTGTCCAGCCCCGTGAAATAATTACCTCCGACTGGCTTGCAGTTCCGCTTTAACATAGCCACTGGCCAATTGTGCGGTGCTGGCTGTTCCTTGTGGCCCTCTACACAGCACGACCCAGCGCACCTCCTGGTCTACACGCCAAGTCATGGACGAGGGGCCAAGACACACCTCATAGGTGCGCATTATGCATTACCTTGAACTTGTAGATCGCTCCCCGGCCGTCTCGGTATGTCACCACCTCTCCGTCGCTCTTTCCCGACATATCCATGGACGCTCCGGGCGCCTCGTGGACGCCTGGCCATTCTAGCACTTCCCGAGAGCCAGCTAGAGCTTTCAAGCGAGATATTGCTGCCAAGGCAGCCTTAGGCAGCCCAGCGAGGTCGGCAGCGGTCGAGGATGTTGCAGCTGCCGATGCCGAGGCATTGTCGTCCGTGGCCGAGTCGGCGAGCTTCTTCTGACGTGTGCGCCATAGGTCCAATGCCCGCCACCCAATTAAACATGCTAGAGCTCCGTGCTCAAGGATAAGCCACCATGGCCAACGGGCCCTAGACGGGTTTGGAGAAGTCATTGTTTCTGAAGAAGTGTGTTGGAAAACTATTATACATGTAACGGCAGTTACGGTACGAGGCCTCTGCTTAAAGCAATTGCACAGCAGCAGGGCAGTGAGGTCCTTCCCGCCTATTTACGCCCTTGCCAGCGCTACGCCTCCTGACGCCTCTCCCTTCTCTATAAGGCTTGCTCCTCTGACAGAGCCTGGCCCGACCCACCCTCAGCTGCAACGCCCCACGCGTAAGGCACCCGTGTCAGCCACGTTCAAAAGCTGTAGTGGCGGGGGCGCCCACGCAGGGACCGTCAGGGACGAACCGGCGGACCAGAGCGCAAGCAGGTGTTTTCAGGCCATCACGCATCGAATGGTGATACGCGCCAACGCGTTAATAATGCCTTACATCCAAGTCGCAAGGATTCTGGGGATGGCGCATTCAATAGGTATAGCATGGGCATGTTGGTCTTGGCCCCCGTCTTCAACATGCAAGGCTGACGGAGGTCCGCTGCCACGTGTCTCATGTCGCCTACCGCTTTTGCTGCTAGCAAAGGGCCCTCGCCCGCCCAAAGTCCAAGCTGGAACTTTTTGGCAGCCTGTTAGCAAGTGAATGAAAGAATTGTGTTGAGGCTGCCGCAGACTGCCCAACCCTGCTGGCCATCTCGGGTGCGCCGCTGCGGGTCAACAATGCGTCCATGCATCGGCGTGACCCAGGAGGATAGTATGCTAGTGGGCTGGATTTCCGTTGAATTGGTCCACGGTTGCGTCTGCGCTTGACTGAGATGGTGCGTAAGATATGCGTCGGAAACCTCTTGCTTTCGTAAGGGGTAAGGCACTATGATGGTACTTGCAGCCAATTGCCGTATTCAGAATACTCACAACCCATACTGATATGAGGTATACTATTCCAATCACTGCCATACTGCAAGCCGACTGAAAAGCCAACTTCTGCGTTGACCTTTCCACGCAAGCCACGGCGTGCAAACCCCAGTCTAAACACTGGCATACAGCCGCTTTCAGAGGTTCACAGCCATCGAGCTATAAAGAGCTATCGTCTTCACTCTCAGGACCCAGGAAAAATGGCTGCAGTTGTGGCTTCGTCTGGCCGTCTTTGTTCAGCCAGCTCGAGGCACGCGCAGTGCGGCCGCTCTTCAAGGCATTCCTTGGTTACTTCCGCTCGGGCCTGGTCTTCGAGCCCCGCTGGCTCGGCTGCAGCCGGCAGGAACGTCCGGCCGGTTGCCCGGTCAGCCAGCGCTGTCCTCGCCGGGGTGCAAAGCAGCAGCGAGAGCCCATGCGAGGACTTTATGGTTAACATTCGCAACACGACCATGCTGACGGGCTCGCTCGGGCAGCCACTCTCAAAAGAGGAGCAACGCTCGCTGCTGAAATGCCTAGACAGCGCGCGTTTGGGCGTGGACAGCTGCCTCATTGACGGCCTTACGGGCTTGTATGACCATCTGATGGCTTACATCGAGGAAGTCAGCGCAACGCAGGAGGACGACCTGGAGCTGGTGCGTAGGGCATGGTCGTTTGCGTGGTCAGCAACCGCAAACACACCAAGCATGTGGATCCTGTATAGCACCGCACCCCTAACAGTACGTCGCAGTGGTGCAGCAATCGGGAGGGTTGCACTGTTCTGGTCACCCGAGGTGCCCTTGACTGCGCGGTTCCACTTGGATTACGGTACCCCTTGCCATCTCCTGCCCTCATCTTATGGCAGCCCTGCAGTACAGCGAGTTTACGGCCACCTTCCTATCCCCCGCCATTCCCCAGGTTGAGGGCGCCATGCTGCTGTTGGAGCAGCTCAGCGTTGAGCTGGGCATGATGGACGACAAGGGTGAGGGTGGGGGATGACCGCAGGGCGGCAAAGTAACAAACGGAAACCGTCGGCCTGCGGAGAGCGAGGGTGGGGGGCGCAGTGCCGTACGCACAAGTTAGGAGGGATGGGCACCATGGAGGACCAGGGCGAGGGTGGGGGCGGATGCAGGCAGAGATGGGGCTGATGTGGTTTTTGTTGTGGATGGGGGTGGGGATGGGGATGGGGGCCGTGGCATGGGGCGGCGACGGGGTTTGGCGTGAATGGGGGAGGAGCGTCAATGCTTGTTTATGGCCTGGGCGTCATGGACGACAAGGGTGGGGATGGAGGCGAGTACGAAAGGCACGAGGTTAGAGGCAGGAGGGGTTGGGCCCTTGGGATGCAAGGCGCACGTGTCACGGCTCACGGGGCTGGGCGTCATGGACGACGTGGGTCAGGGCCAGACACGGGGTACGTGGCACACCTCACACCTAGGAAAGCACAAGCGCGGAGTAGACGCGGCTTCCAGCTGGCGCCAGCACATACCATATTCCTGCCTTGCCACAACAACTAAGCGCCGCCCTGTCCCTCTCCGCCTTTCCCCCGCACGCCCGCAGTCGCGCGGCCGCGCCCCGGGTCTGCCCCGCAGTCTCCCGACGCCCCGCGGCCGCCCCTGCCCGGCTTCACTGGGCGGTGGCAGATGCTGGCCACCACGGGGGGCGGCTGGCCCACGCGCCTGCAGTACGTGCCCGTGCTGGAGCTGCTGGAGGTGTCGCAGGTGGGGCGTGCAGGAAATGTTGTGACCACATACATGTGTCTGTTCGAGTTGGTGGGTCGTGGCATGTGTAGCGCACGGACAATGTGTGAGGGCTGGGTGCTGGAGCTGCTGGAGGTGGCGCAGGTGGGGCGTGGGATATGGGGATGCGAAGGGGCAAGGGGCACTTGGATTGACTACTGTGGACGTGCGGAGGGGTTGTGAAGTACGCATTCTTAGCGTTGTAGGTGTTTGAGCGATTCGGGGCAGGGCCCTTTGGTTAATAGCCTGCTGGCGGGTGGGGTGTTAGGGGCGAAGCGTTGCGGGGGGGGGCCAGCAGGCTGTTTGGGGTCTGGTAAGGCAAGGGAGGGAGGGTTGGGCGGGCTGTCGCAGGGAGGCAGGGGCCTGTAGCAGGTTGGACGGAGCAGCTGTGGACCGCACACCCTTATGCTACGGCTGGGAGTTTTGGGACCGTCATAGTATCAATCATCACGATAAGGCAACGTGGTTGATGGCTCATGTATATGCCCTTGCCACACGTCCGCCACCTCTCACGCGCAGTGCGGCCAGCGCTTCACGCTGGAGAGCAAGCACGGCCCGCTGTACACGCTGGCACGTGGCGAGATGGCGTGGGGCGGCGGCCCCGGGCCCTTCCCCTGGAGCACCGGCAGCGGGCGCGGCAGCGGCAGCGGCAGCAGCCGTGTGGGCCTGAGCAACGTGGTGGCGCCAAACTACGTGCGGTACCACGTGAGTATGGTTTGGGCGTATTATGTTTCCATGTTGGACGGGTGTGGGGTGCCTGGCGAGCAAGCCTGTCCCTGTTGTACTATTGTTGCAGTGGCCTTACACAACGACAACATCATTGATCAACATCCATTAATTGACATAAAACACTAACTCAACATTAAAACTAACATACATGCATCTGCATACGCCTCTGTGCCCGCAGGTCAGCGAGTTGCGCGTGGAGCTGTTCGGCCGCGCCTTCGGCCCCCTGCCCGCGCCCTCCCCCGACAACGACCTGCTGGTGTTCGCGCTGGGCCGCTCCATCGCCATCGCGCGGTCCACGGCAGGCGCCATCACGCTCATGGGCCGCCCAGCCTAGGCCTAGGCCCACAGAGGCCACAGAGGGTTCCAAGTCGTGGCCAGTGCCCTCGCGCTAGCGGGGACCTGTTGCCCGGTCTCTACGCGCGGGCATGCGCCGTACCGAGATGGGCCTAGGCCCACAGAGGCCACCATGGCCGCCGCTGCGCCCCGCTGCGCCCCCACCGGAGTGGGGCTTTGGGCGCGCAGTGGAAGGCCTGCGGTGTCCTGGTGCAAGGAAGGCTGGTTGGTGGTCGCTCCCTAGGGAGGAGCATTATAGTAAGGACGGCGCCGGGGACAACGCCTTGTCCGTCGCACGCTGATGCTACCCTGGAGGCGGTCATACTCATGTGGTCCCCTGGGTTAGGCAAGAGTGTACAAATGCTGGGTGCGAGGGCGGAACTGGAATGGCGGAATTTGGAGGGAGGGTTATGAGCTGAGACCGGACTTGGGAGGGCAGGGTGGATGGGTTAGCAGGATGTGAGGGACGTCCGTTTGCGTGGTGTGGTGCAACGAGTGGCGCGCCCTGGCGCGTTTATGCATCACGTTCTTTGGTCATTTTGTGACTTTGGGTGGTGGTGTGCTGTAGCTGGGTTGCGAGGCGGCCCGCCGTACATGTGTTTGCGGCTGCTGCAGTTGTATCGTCGTTGGCACGCTCTCACGGTCGTGGATGTGGGCAGGGCGGGTGCGTGTCCGTGTGTGCTACAGCCTGGAGCAGGGCAAGGACTTACCGGTCGAAGAATGCAAGGCATGCAGGTCTGGGGCTCAGCACCGCAGCCTGCAACCGTTTTGTTAAAAGTTGTTGCACGGCAAGGCGCCTGCTTTGTACGGTTGTGTTGGTGTGGGTGGTCAGTGGCTTTCCGAGTGCCCGTCGGCTCAGCCCATGTCAGCACCGATGCATGTGGTCGTACGGTTGACCGACAATGTGGCACGCTCGGCCTTATGCCTTGAGCTTTTAGGGCTTGTGGGTTGGCCCAGTCACGGCCTCTTGTGATGGCGTCACCCTTGACGGGTGTGTCGTAAGCTACCTGAGGGGGCTACCTGTTGTCATTACAAGAAGTCCCTTAGCACGCCGTACAAAGGCTTCGCTGTACTTTTCGCGAGCATGGAGGACTTTGGTAATCGCTGGCGTCAGTGGCATGGCGTAGTATGCGGGGTGCTAGCAAAGCGGCAACGGCCTCTGTCCGTTCCCTTTGGACCCCACAGTCTGGAGCTCTGGACGTGTGTATTAGTAGCCTTTGCGCGCACGATAGGGCTCATGTGTACTGGATGATCCTGGTGTACCATATAACAATGCGCGTAGCCGATGCCACACATGACACACACGCCTGGTCGCACATCATATATAACCGTATGGCTACCTAGAGCCTGGTACTGGTATGCCCCGGGCGGGCTAGGGGCGAGGGCCACATGGTGGCATGGCGCTTTCTTTGTGCGGACGCAGATATTGATACGGTACGGTGCTTTTAGGCACAAAGAGAAGAGATTATGTATGCTGTTGCGAGACCGTGGGCGCCGCAACAGCTTGGTGGTAGTAAAAGTAACCGTTTCATGGCATGGGGACGACGTGGTGGTGTTGGAACTCATGTGGGAGAGGAGGGTGTTGCTGCATCCGTGCGGTCGGGTTGGCTCTTGGCTGCAGTGCAGTCCTTGCCGTCGAACATGATCATGGCGGTGCGGCCAACGTCTCTCCAAGCGTATGGGCCGAAGTGAATGCCTAAGTCTGTTGAGGAGGAGGATAGGTGCTCACGCGCAGTACGGTGCACGGGCAAGTGCACATCAGCTGGACGTGGAAGTTCGAGGGCATGTAACTAGTACAAGTAGACCGGAACACCCCGCACGGGACCCGTGTGTACCACCGGTTGGGTTATGAGAGTCCCCAGGCTAATAGTGAATACCCCTACGCTGGCTGCGTGCCAGGCCCGAGACATCTAGTATGGGCAGAGGACCCCACCAACGGGCAAGTGAACCGCTCAGCACACCTCACACCAGGCGGAGGGCACACGTATGCAACACAATCTCAACACGCCGGCCTTCGCTACATGGTAACACGGCTGGCATGTAATGGAACGGACGTCCTGACACATTGACTACCAGCCTGCGGCAGAATCTTCGGAGCAGTACTACCAGCCACCATACCGTACGGGCAAAAGGTCAACGCCAAGCTATACAAGTGGATACCGGGTCCCAATGGCACTCCCATCGGGGTCCACGAGTGCTACTGCAAGTACCGGTATTGCTGGTGACAAACTCACCACTGTACAAGAGGACAAGCCTTCCCCACGTGGCAGGGCCCCGGTATTCTTTGGCTCCGCAACGGCACAATTGTGCGGTACAATCGTGCTTTCAACAACCCCTGCCTCAAACAACACCCTGCCTGCAACTGCAACCCCTGCAACGCCAAGACACGTGCACGCACAGGGCTTACCGGCATGCTCAAATCACAATCCACCCTCCCTCCCGGCTGGTGGCAACAACATACAATGACTCCCTGCGCTAACGGCTTTACCACCTTGCTTCACATGCTACACATCCCGTCTGTTCATCACCCACGCACTCGCTGGCTCACAAGCCATCACACCGCCGCTTGCCGCTCTCCCAAGCGCAGCCACCGCAGCAGGTCACGGCGGCGGGGAGCACGGAGCTGCACACCGCAGCGTAAGGCGCACGAACCAGGAGTCCACGGTGTCCACGGTGTGTCCACACCCGGTCGTCTACGTCCACCCGCTGCAGCGTGACGCGGTGTCCAGTATGTCCCCATAGCTGCATCGCTACACAGGAGTCCACGGTGTCCACACCCAGTCGCCTACGGCCACCCGCTGCAGCGTGACGTACAGGCAGCGGGGCGGGGACCAGCTCGGCTCGCCGCATGGTGCACGCCACACACCGGTACCGGTACCATTGCGCCATGGGCTGCCTGCATGCGTGCCGGAACAGGTGGGGCATGGGGGCACAGCACACGAGGTGTTCCGGTGCCCACTTGCAACGCAAAGCATGGCATCGCTGATTCAGCTGCGTTGGACAGCAGTGCAGCGCCTCATCTGCAGCACCACGGAGCAGTACGCATTGGTGCCGTACAGCCTCACTCCTGCGCCCGGCCCTCCGTCCACCTACCCGCTACCATGGGTCGTCACAGGGCTCCCCTGTGTCTAACGCCCGGCAGTAGTGGTACCGGGGCCTGTCCTCATCCTCGCTGCGCCCCCTGTCCGCGAACCAGTGGGCCGGCATGGCCCCGTACGGGTCACCGTCGTAGCCCCAGCGGTCCTCCCGGCCATAGCACCACTCATCTCTGTCGTCCCAGTTCCCATCCGAGCCCCAGCCTCCGTCCGAGCCCCAGCCTCCGTCGGAGCCCCCGTCCCCGTCTGAGCCCGAGCCTCCATCAGTGCTCCAGCAGTCATAGCCGTCCTCCCACTCGCTGCGCTTCCTCTTGGCGCGGGTGCCCAAAGCTGCCGCAGGGGAGCTCCCCCGAGGGCGCTCCGGGTCTGGGGCTGCTGCGGGGGCCGCGCCCAAGTAGGGTGCAGGGCAGAGGCACAGGCGTACACATGTAACGCAGGTGCAAAATCACCATCAGCTGCAGGCGTCATGCTGGGATGCATTAGTCAGACACGAGTACGGCACAGCGAGTATGGACTATGGAGTATGCTGACTGGCATGCGACCTGCCTGGCAGAGGCCCAGTCTCCCTTGCCAATTGCTCTACAGCGCTGGATGCACATGGTGGCAGCGTGCAGTGCAGCCGCTGCTCACCCACCATGCAGCTACCATTCGACAAGCAGCTGCAACGAGGGGTACCCGCCCATCGACATGACGCCCAGCCCGCGTTCACGTGCACACTCCCAATGACACACAAAGATGGCATGCTGCCCCGAGCAAGCCACTGGTAACCCTAGGCAACTCCACCCGTCCAACTGCCCGCCCCACCCCGCCCCTTCCCAGCCCGGGCCTTACCTTCCTCCAGCTTCTGCAGCAGCGCCAGCACGTCCGGCTTGTGCTTCGCCGCATACTTGGCACTCACCAGCCCCTGCTTGCTGCCAGCCCGAGCCCCATGCTTAACCAGCCACTGCAGCGCCGGCAGCGTGCAGCCCATCTGCACCGCCTTGGCAACGGTGTCCCGCCGGCCCCACGGCACGCGCAGCCGCGCCAGGGCCGTCAGCGTGCCCAGGTCGCCGTTCTTGGCCGCACACGCGTATGGGCGGCTGCACTCCTGGCAGGCCGGGTGCTCCCTCACCAGCCACTCCACCACCTCCTCGCAGCCGCCCATGACGGCCTCCTGCAGTGTGTTCCCATCCGGCGCACACCCCAGCACCCCGTGAAGGTACTGGACCAGAGCCAGGTCCCCGAACCTGGCCACAGTGTCCAGCACGTCCTTGGCGTCCCTCGAGCCCCGCTGGCAGGTGAGCAGCCTGCCCTCCACCACCACCCGCACCGCCTCCACCAGGTCCTGGCTCGCCGTCACGGGGTCCACCTGCTGGGCCCAGGCGCGAATGATTGCGCCGAGCCTACGTGCCCAGGGCACACCCACGCGCGCCTTCTGCGCCAGCCACCGGATCATCTCCACGTCAAGCCCCTTCCCGCAGCTGCCGCACCCGCCCTCGTGCCTGCTTGCACCTTCCTCCTCCTGGTGGGCGCCCGCCGTGTACGCGCTGTCCGTAAACACAGCGCCCATCCTCCGGAGGTACCTCGCCATGGGGATGCTCCCCGAGGCAGCAGCGGCGTCCCCGAACCGCTGCGCCATGCTCTCCGGCACCTCGTCCTGGCCCCAGACCGACAGCAAGTGACGCACCGTCTCCATCTGCCCTGCCGTGGCGGCTGCCAGGACCAGGCGAAGCACCAGGCTGTCGTCTTCAGCCTGCCGTACGGGCAAACAGGACTGCCAACGATTCCCTGCAGCCGTTGCACCCCAAGCTGGTCCTGGGGGCCGCCCTTGGGTTATGACGTCCATGCCCAGGGCAGTGACAACCACTCGTCCTGTGCCCAAGGCAGCAGGTGCCGCCCCGGCCGGGCCCTTGGCAGCAGCAGCCCCTACGCCCGAGCCCCTGGCAGCAGCCGCCACTCCACCTGTGCCCGTTGAGGCAGGCGCCTCTACTCCGCCTGTGGCCTTGCCCGCCGCCGCCATCACACCCGCGCCCTTGGCAGCGGTCCCAACTGCACTCAGGCCCTTGGCAGCAGCCGCCACCCCACCTCCCAATCCCACTCCACCTGGGCCATCAGTGGCGGGCGCCACTCCGCTCCGGCCCGTTGCACCAGGCGCCACTCCTCCCGGACCCTTGGCCGCAAGGGCCACAGCTCTTCGGCCCCTGTGGTTGGACGCCATTCCTTGCGGGCCGAAGGCAGCAAGTGTGATCCCGGTTGCACCCTTGTGGCTTGAGACCACCTTGCTGGGGCCGTGTGCGGTGGGCGGCACAGCGCTCGGGCTCTTGGCAGCAAATGGTCCCTCACCCAAGCCCTTGCCAGCGGCCGCCCCTACGCCTGGGCCGCTGGTACCGGACACCCTGAAGGCCGCAGTTCCGCGTGCTGAGGCTGCCCCACCCGCCAGACCCACGGTTGGGGCTGTTGGCTGCTGCTTGGACGTGCGGCTGGGATGCACCGGCTTGGGTGTGGACGTGCTGCGGAATTTTGACGTGCTGCCGTGACGGGGGGGCTGGGGGTTGCTGCCGTAAAACTGCGTAACGGTGGCAGCGGTTGGGCGGGACTGCACCGGCGGTGGCTGTGGCTGCGGTTGCGGCTGGGAGGCGGTGCGGTGCTCAGGTGCGTGCATGGCGTCAGCGTCTGCCGGCACCCAGTCCCCTGCCTCGTCCGTGTCCTGGTCCGCCTGCTGCAGCGGAGGAGCCCCGCGCTCCTCCAGCCAGCGCAGCTTTGCCACCCCGTCCTGGCCCTTCGCTGCAGCCTCCATGAGCGGGTACCACTCCTTGCCGCCACCGCCCCCTTTTCCCGGCAGCTCGCACCCCGCCTCGTCCACCAGCCACTGCGCCACGGCCAGGTCGGCGTGCTGCAGGGCGCTCTCAAGCACCTCGCTATCAGTCACGCAGCAGCGCTGCTCCCGCAGCCACCGCAGCCGGTCCAGGTCCCCAAAGCGCGCGGCTGCCGCAGCGGTGCTAGGAGCTGCGTAGCACCCATTGCTGTCACCGTCAACCAGAATCCACTGCATCTTGGCCACGGCGTCAGGCGTGGCTGACTCGGCAGCCGCGTCCAATACCCCCTGACCCAGGTAGGGCATGTCATCATAAAAGCTCCTGTTGCTGTCCTCGCTGCAGCTCGCACTGCTGCTGTCGGCGTTGCTGCTGCTGTTGTCGTGCCTACTCGTGAGGACTTCCCATGCCGCCTGCAGCCCCGGCAGGTCGCAGCACTTCGCGGCTTCTTCAAGCGCTGCCTGCCGGCACACCAGGCCCGGGCAGTGGTGCAGCAGCAAGCCCAGCGATTGCAGATGGCCCGCCCTGACTGCTGCCACCCCCGAGTCAGGAAAGTTGACGACGTCGTCTTCATTTTCGTAAGGATCGGGCGTGCGGCGCCCCTGCAGCACCTCGGGGAAGACGCTGGGTTTCAGCAGAGCCAACGCGAATCGCAGGTTGACCTCGCTCCCGCTGGCGGCCGCTGCGCAGAGCAGCTGCGTCCTCTGCGCATAGTGCAGTTTACGCATTTGCTGCAGCCCTGCCGCCTTAGCTGCAGGCAGATCGTTGGGCAGAAGGGGCTCGGCCAAGAACGCGGCGCGGGGCTGCGCAGAGGGCATGACTGTGCCGTTGGAGGACCCAACTGGGGTCAAGGCGCGCAGCTGGAGGTTGTTAGCGAAGCTGCCGTCACCAGTCTCGGGACGTCTCCTCCAGGGTATCAAATATTTGGCAGCTTATACGAGACCGTCTAACCTTGCGGAAGGGGGTTCGTGCGTGGGGGGTTGGGGAGGGCGTTGGTCAGCAGCAGAAGCGAGAAAGCGGCAACAGAGGTAGATCAGTCGCATTCTGTGATACACTTGTGAAGGATAATAGTTTGTGAGGGGTGACGGGAGCACGCGGAAGTGCATTCCGGCAAAGAACGACTTGCGATCGCGCATTGTTGTTGTGCTGGCACCAGCTTTGCTTGCCTGCATGACAAGCAATAGCAGTGCAAAATAGGCATCAGAACGGAGTCGTCTGCGCACCTTTGCAGGTCTTGTGCTTTCATTATTGACGTATGGTGACAGCTGGTAGGCTCAGGAACAAAGGACTGAACCAATTTGTATAATTTCATCGTGCATGTGTCAAACAGTAGTGAAGCAGAGCGAAGGCCCACCCGCAGCACCGAACCGCCGGGTACCGCCATGCTGTGCCCCGCTTGTGCCCTCCGCATGCGCACCAGACGCGGAAGTCCATGCAATACATCTTGCCGTTTACTAAGCAACCCCCCTCCTGAGTGACTTGCCAGGACCGTAAGCCAACTGAGCAACAGGGCGTAGGGGAGCTCCCCTGCTGACGTGCTGAGTTCTGCAGCTTCGACCTCAGCGTGTGGGCATCCAGGGCGTTGTGGATCACATCAACGGCTGCTTGTGTGGAGACCGTGTACGAAGAGAAGCACCTGCAGTCACATGGGCGACATGCACCGCAGCACAGCGCCTGCGCCAGTGCGCCTCTCCAACGTAGCCGCCCCCATCCCCCCCAATGCTTATGTAGGGTACACACTTCGTGGTGTGCTAACTTTCAGAAACATGACGCGCTGGTATGTCCAGGGCAACCCATGCCAATCGCCTTCCCAGTCAACGGGGTGGGTCTGAATAATCGGGGTGCCGGCCTTATAACACCCGGCTGAGGTGCGGCGTGCAGGCTCGTCGCCCCCACCCTCTGCAGTTACGGTGCCCTCTGGTTTGGCCCCCATGCAGCAGCACTCCAGCCAGCCCAGTTTTACCGCAGCCAGGTCACCGAGCTCCCACACGCTCGTCCCATTCAGCACGTGGCGCATCGGTCCTGAAGGGCTCTTACCCCGCCGCTTGCCAAAAACGTCGTCACACATGCCCACTTCAATCCAGCATAACGGCCGATGCGTTGCAGCAGGTCTCACGTGTGCGTCTGCGGCACCCCGCCACCCGTGCCCCTCCCGTGCCTACGCAACATGCGATTACGGTACGCACGCCCCCGCTCTCGTGCCCCGCGGCCAGTACACAAGGCCAATCATTTAACACAGCCAACCCCCAACTCCGTCCAGGCCGTCTAGATTAATGAGCCTGCCTTACGGCAGCCAAGCTAGTAAGCCAGGCCCACGGCGAACGCGCGCGCCCGCCCCTCCCTGCATATATGCTTATTCGGATCAGTAGCGTACGCGCAGCAGACAGCCGAGCGCCTGGCTGCTGCCCTTGCCTGTCCCTCAAGGACGCTTCCGGCTGAGGACCATGGGCCGTTGCGTGCGTCATGTGCGCTAGCCGTCCAAGCAAGCCCCTTGGCACTGGGCTGCGCCAGTCTACGGCGCGCAGCCCCCACTGTGCGTCACGTGTATTAGCTTAGCCCAGCTGGTTGGCGTTGGGCTGCGCCAGGCGGCGAGGCGAGGCCAGGTACTCCTTGATGCCGGGGAGGCCGGCGATGTGCTCGTGGAAGGAAACAAGCTCCGGGTACTGCGGTGTACGGGGGAAGGATGGGGCCGAGGGGGAAAACGACGTTAGCTGGTAGCCGTGTGTGCGACAGTTGGACTGATACAGCGTTGTTGAGGCTGGCGATGTGCTCGCGGAAGCACACAAGCTCTGGGTACTGCGGGGGACCAAAGTACTGGTAAGGCGAGGAAGTGGTGTGGCAGTAGGACGGTAAGGAGTAATAGTAGTACTGTGGGGCAGGTAAAAGTGAGCAACTCACACGGTAAAAACGGGGAAGCAACTGCTGAAAAGGCTGTTCACATGTGGGCAAGCTCAGTCCAGGCATCCAGGGTCAGTCCAACGGTCACCGGTACCCGGCTCCCGGAACTGCTACTTACGGTGTGCTGATTAGGAGCTGGACGCTACACCTTGATACCATCCTGTCGTATGCACTCACCGTCTCCTTGATCTGCTCCCCGTAGATGCGCATGTGCAGGTCCACGATGTCCCACAGGCACAGGTCGGCGATGCTCAGCCCCTCGCCCACCACGTGCTTGCCCCCGTTCCTGGACAGGAAGTTGACCAGGTACTGCACGTGCGCGCCGCCTGTGGCACAAAGACGAAAACGTATTCACACTTCGTATACAGTAGGCCGCAATGATATAGTTCTTCGACAGAAATATGATCAGGTATCGCATGTGCGCGCCGCCTGCAGTATACAGTTGGTTTCAGCGTTCAACGGGTGCAGAGAACCACCGTCGCCCCAACCACACCAGCGCCCGGTTGCACACGCAAGCTGTCCAGACGGGGTACTGACCATGCGTATAACTTGTGCGCCAGGCACTGTGCAACGTGTGCCATGCAGTACAAACTCCTCGCCCTAGTCCAGGTGCTGTGAGCGCCTCATAGGTCCAATTGCGGCCTCCCGGGCCTTGCTAGCCCAAGCCCGGCCCGGGCTCGAGTCCCCTGAGTCGAACCCCACTGCGCATGTTCCCCCCAGTGGGACTCCGGCCCCGCTGTTCCCCCAGCCTGCTCCCCCAGCCTGCTTCCCCACCCTGCTCCCGTACCCGGCTCCCGTACCCGGCTCCCGTACCCTGCTGCCCAAGTTTACGCCACGAGCACGCAGCTCCACGGCTTGGTGCCTCGTCCTGCCCAGCACCCCGGCGACCACCAGCTTCCTGCCCACACACACGCGCACCCGGGCCCCTGCCACACTGCCACACTGCCTCCGACCCCTCCTGCTCCACTGCACACGCCCTCACCGTTGCGCCCCTCCGTGGTGGACCTGTCGAAGTACGTGGACCAGTAGGTGCCCTTGGCCGCCTCCTCCTGCACGGGTTGGGGGTAGGGACGGTTTCACGGTTAGGCTGACGGTGGGCACAGGCAAGGCCGTGTGCTGCAGAGGTGACCGGGTGGCACGGGCAATGCCTTTTGCCGCCTCTTCCTGGGGCATGAGGTGTTGTGTGGTCACGATGTTCACGTGGGCAAGGTTGGTGCGGCGTGGTGTGGGGTGCGCATGTATGGCTATGGTATGTGGACGAGTGCATGACACGTGCGCTTGGCGGGCGATGTGGCCGAGCAGCACGTAGCCCGCTTCTGACCAAATGGTCGTGGCCCAAAGAGGCTCATACCCCTGCCCTGCTGTGTAGCGGTGTGCACGACACGTAGCTGGGATGACGCGCGAGCCTGCCGAGACACGTCCACATTTTGTGGTCATAGTAAATGCGGTGCGGGATTTTGTGTCGTGCACGTCACGGCACTGGACATGCACGTGTCGCTCAGTGCACCTGGGAACTGAATCTGCGGGTACCATGCTTGGAATCCTAGACCCCGTGCGTGCACAAAGGGGGCAGCTGCCGGTGTGCTGTCACGCCTCTCGGCACGGCACACGTCATCCGTGCTGGTCCCCCTGCCACCTGCCTTGCCGCCTCTGCATCCCTGCCCCGCGGAACCTTCGGCGTCAGTTCCCGCCCTTGCGGCCAGCAGCGAGCTTGCTATCGTGATACCGTATGCCCAACAATGTCGTGCTGCGGGGTAACGCACTACAGCTGTTGGCTAAAGCCCAGAGGTATGGCCATGAGCCCAAGGTCAATCCTAGCCCACATGGTAAGCCCACAGCGCCTGTTGCACTTACCAGCTTGTCGTTGTAGATGAGGTTGACGTACTTGACACGCAGGGACTCAACGCTGCGTGGGACACAGGACAGGGGCGGACTCTGTGGGTCATCTGGTCAGTTGGGGGAGGAGGGCAGGATGGGCTTCGCGGTACCAGCAGCGAGGGCGAGAGGGTGACGTTGCGAAGGAATGGATGGCATAACCTTGCTGTACATCTTAGAGGGCGAGTTCGACGGGGCTAGCACGATGCAGTGCCAGGGAAAGGCGCAGAGCGCATGGGCTGCTTCGACACGTGGGCCAGAGGAAACAGAGGCCTGACAGGGGGCTGTTGCTTGCTTACCCCTCCATGATCATGTCGACGGCCACCATCTCCTTCTCGTCCTTGCCACCCATCTTGTATTTGCGGCCCAGGTACCTACGTGGTTACAAACACGGGGGCCGTGTTGTTCACGTCTAGTCGCCTGCACCGTCGGCATGTCACATGGACCGGCAGGTTGTACCCATGGTCTTCCGTAAGGGGAAGCGCTGTGAAACCGTGCAGCTCGTACCTGATGATTGAATTGGACTGCACGATGTCGAGGTCGCCATCGACCAGCCTGCGGCACAGTTGGCGTTTCGTAATGGCCGCGCTGTCGGTGAGCCGCGATACAATTGGAGCCTAAATAGTCGCTTCCCATAGAGCCACATCAACAACACCAGTTCCTGTTCATCTTGTACCTTGGGCACTGGCCAAAAGGATACTTCTCCCGGTCCGATTTCTGCTCCTGGTACACAACGTCGACGGTATCGAAGTCCTCGCCAGCAGCCACAATCGCTAGCTTCATGACCTCAGCGCGGCCCCGAATGGGGAAGTAGTGGATCACCGGCTTGCTCATGGTGGCGCTGCGCTAACCTTCTACAGCGATCGGCGTCCAGAAAGTACACGTAAATAGTGTGTTAGCGCAGTGTATCAAATGAAAACACGCGAGGTTGCTTGTGTCAATTGCTTTCTTCTCCATTACTCTCTCTGACGCACGCCGTACGGTGCATGACTGACCCGCCGATGCTTCTGTGGGAGCATCCTCGGTCTCCCCTGCGCGCTGCCCACTCACACGTCTTGCCTACCCCTGCAGATCCCACCACATCCAGACCTTGGGTGGATGCCGCATTGCATTTGAAGTGTGCAATCACTGTTCGATAACGCCCCTCCGCCGGAACTGAACAAGGCTTCGGCTGCACGGCCCAAGCACTAAGGCCGCACCCGCATCCCCCACTGGCATGCTCAGTGTGTGAACAGCTCCATGGTAACAAATGATCAGTCTAGGTGCAGCTGTTGGCGCTGCAGCAGTACCACTTATGGTACACCCAGGCACACCTCTGTCCACAGGTCCATCCACACTGGTCCACAGTTGCACAGCTGTTCGTGCCCGGAGGCAGCAGATGGCTTGCAACGGCCAGGCCAAGCCTGCCTCCACATCCGCGACTCTCTTACGACCGACCCTTCATATGCACTTGACTGTACTACCTCGATATCCCGAGGATGCATTCACATGCATCGGACACACAGCGCCCTCACGATGCACCTGCTCTCCTGCCGGGCCCAAGATGCCCCCTCACGCTCCGCACCCGACTCCAAGGCTCCACTGCCCTGCCAGGATGGCCCCGTCAGCACTGGGCCATTCATCCCTCACCGGGCATGACCGGTATCATGCACCTCCAGTACACACGACAGCCGCTGAAACACGTGCTACAGTTACTGCTGCCGCCAAGGCGCCAAGTCATGCAACACCAGTGCACTACCTCAGCACCGTGCCTGCCCCTTCTGCCCACTACAGTCAGAGTGCTAAATGCATTGCCTGCCTGCCTGCCTGCCTGCCTGCCTGCCTGCCTGCCTGCCTGCCTGCCTGCC
>VFQN01002128.1_pt1 | contig 31474 bp, 40 predicted proteins | sample 3512371 | NCBI WGS metagenome assembly VFQN01 (sample SAMN10412370, study PRJNA504923) | tailings metagenome | isolation source: Replicate 2 from Balatoc abandoned mine | place: Philippines: Itogon, Benguet | collected 2017-08-28 | reverse complement strand
TCCGCCTGCCCTCGCCGGGGGGTTCCCGCCTCCTCCTTCGCGCCGTCCACCTCCCTGCCAGCATCCGCAACAGCCTCATGCTCCTGCTCCTTAACCCGCCCCGCCCCGCCCGTCACTCCGGCCGCACCCTCAGCGGGGCTCTGGGGTGCGGCCAGCCCTTCCCCCTGCTCCTGCCCCACGCTCTCCCGACTCCCCAGCCCACCCCGTTCCCCGTCCCCCGCCGGCCCTGCAGCCGCCCCCGCCTCCTCCATCTCAGCATCCCCGCCCACTGCCCCCGCCTGCAGCTCTGCCCCTGCTGCCCCCGCCTCTCCGTGCTCGCCCGTTCGCGCCTTTTTGGAGAAGAAGTCCAGCACTGACCCTCCCATCGCCCCGGCCCCCTTCTGCGCCACAGACAGAGGCGTCCTGTGCTGCTGCTGCTGCACCCCACGCTCCGCCCCTGCCGTCCGCTGTGAGCACGGGCTGGGCGCAGGGCCCGGTGTGGGCGCGGGCGTGCCGGCCGGCTGCTGTGCGGCGAGGGCCGCCAGCGCGTCCGCGAGCTGCTGAGGGGCCACGCCGCCCTGTGCCAGGGCCCCCAGACCTATGGGTCGCTGCGGTCCGCGGGCGGAGGCTAGGGCGCCGGCCACGGGGCCGGACGGTGTCGCGGCGGCGCCCAGGGGGGTGCATGTGGGCGCGGGGAGCCACGGCTTGCCACCTGTGGATGGGACAGGAGCAGGGTTTTAATGGGTGCACGGACGGGCCAAAGGGTGCACACAGTGGAATGTCAACTCAACGCGCGACGAGGCATCAGGTGTTTCTCAAGGTCGGTGCGAGGCACCGGAAGATGACAGGACGGGTTTGGGGCAGGCCAGGCGTACACCGTGTGCTAGGTCAAGCTTACCAGGCAGGTCAGTGACGGGCGTTGGGAGCGGGCTCCGGGGGACGGCATCCGGCTGCGGGGTGGGCAGCGGCGCGACGGCACCAGCAGCCGGCGCCTGCACCTGCACCGGTAGCGGCGTGCTGGCCGAACCCGCCCGTGCCAGGGCGCCGGGGGGTCCAGCCTCCCCATTGGCCTCCTGCGTCCCCTCCCTGCACGCGCCAAGAGGCGTGGTGGCCTGTGTGGGCAGGGCCGCAGCTGCAGCAGCAGCGGCGGCCGCCGCGGCGGCTGCGGCGGCTGCAGCTGCCGCGATAGCGTGTGCTGCGGCCTCCTGTGGGCCGCCGCCGCCCAGCAGCACCCACTTCTTGGCGGGGCGGGACCACGTGGCCAGGCGGGGGAGGGCCTCACGAAGGCGGCCCTTGGTGGGCGGCTTGGTGATGCCGGCGGCTGCCAGGGCAGCGTGGAAGCCGGCTACCACCTGAGGGCAATATACATCAGACATGGGGCGGGGATCAGTACTGCAGCTTGCATAAGCGTGCAGCAGAGTAGGGTAGCCAAGCGTTGAGTTGTCGACTGCTACTTTGCACCAACAACGGCGTGCTGGACGCATGTGCTGACCGGAAGTGAAGGGCGGTTGGGAGGTGGTAGATGCAAGTCGAACATGACCAGTGCTGAGGCACGTTGACACACTGGCCCACCTTGTCCTGCTGCCGGTCCGTGCAGCTGAGCAGGTACGTGGCGAACTCCACCAGGCTGGCCTCGGGCAGCTCGGGGGCGGGCTGGCGGCCGCGCGTGCCGCCGCCGCCGGTGGACGGTTGCGGCTGCAATGCCCCGGCGGCCCCCGCAGCCGCAGAGCCCTGGATTGGGGTAACGCCGCCGGCCTGACGCTCTGCGGGCACAGGGGCAACACGGCAGGTAAGCCTTGCACCGGTTGGGGCCAGACAGGACCAGGTGGACTGACTTTACGGGGCTCATCATTGTACGTTGGCAGAGCAGCGCTTCATCAATCGATACCGTGCGGCATACGTTCCATTGGTGATGCTTCTTACCCTCCTCGTTGGGCAGTGCCACGCCCGCCGCTGCCGCCGCCGCCAGCTCGTACACGTCCATGTCGCGGGGCGGCGCAATGACAACGTCGCGCCTGCAGGGGAGTGGCCGTGCATACACGGGCAGGCATGATCACACGCTCAGCGCACAGCCGTTGGGACGCCGGTGGACACTGGACCTTCGCCAAGCCTGCAGGCCACGCAGGAACTGCGCGAAGCCCTCCTTGCGCGGTGCTCTCTAACAACTTGCATCAAAGCCCTTCAAGTTGCAGCAGGAGTATTGGTAGAGAGCCGTTTGGGCCTACCACCCACCCACCCATCCAGCCCACCTGTGCACGACCGGCCGGAAAGCACCCAGCAGCGCAGGGTCCAGCCCGGTGTTGAGCCCCGGGCGCGCCTCCACCCTCAACACACACATTGTGCTGCCAGTGCCATTCTGCTGCTGCTGCTGCTCCGCGGCGGGCGCTGGGCGCGCCAGCAGGATGGGCCTGTTGTTGGTGCGCACGCGGTCGATGGCCGCCTCCAGCTGCTGCAGCCGCGGGTCGGCGAAGCGAGGCATGGAGGAGGCCGCGCCACCGCGCCCTTGGGCCCCGCCGGCTGCCGCCCCGTCCAGGTCCATCGGGTCTGCGTCCAGCCAACATCATACCACATCCGTTACACTATGCCAGTGGCGCCCCTTTCCGTTCCTACCGCATACCCCCACGCCTTGGATTCTGGACCCTATTCTGTAACGTAAGAGCCAGTGCCTTACTTTGGCGTGGTATGCATGAAGCTGCGCAGTGCCACAACACATACCAGCTCGAGCACCCACCGTCCGGCAGCGCCACGCCCTCGTCGTCGCTGAGGTGGTCGTCCCCCACGATGAACCCGTCGTCCTCCTCCTCGCCGCCCTCGCGCTCGCCGCCGCCCGCGTGGCTGTCGGCCTCGTCGCCGCTGTCGGACAGGGACTCGCCCTAGGGGGTGAGGCCAGCAGCACAACGAGAGTGTAGTCTTGATGCGCAGTGGCGTGCCAACCGTCAACATCTCGCCTTCCCCATGCACTCCTGCCCCAAATCGCGACCCCACACCCATGCAAACAGCCGTCCAATGAGATCTCTTGGATAACACATCAGCGCAACACGTGAAGTCCTGCGTAATTAACCATGCCTCCTAAGCATCGTGAGCGTCATGGGGCCCCTCACCTCCGGCTCCTCCTCCCACTCGTCGTCCGAGGCCACCTCGTAGTCTAGCGAAGAGTCGCGACCAAAGGGCCGGCGCGCGGTCACGGTCGTGCTGCAGCAGCATAAGATGGTGAGGGGCGTGCACCGTAGACCACACGTCAAGGCGCTGCCACACACGTCCTGGCGCATAGGCCAAAATGGAACTGCACACTGCTGGCGTCTTTCTCAAGACTACACCAATCCAACGATTTACCGGTGTCGTGCAATCCTCTTTCCCGCCGCTCAGCTGAACCCTCGTCCAGCCCGTCACCTACGGTCCCTACCTGGCCCTGCTGAATGAGCCGTAGTACGGCGGCCGCACGCTCTCCGTCTTGGGGAAGGCGATGAGCTTGCGGCGCCAGGTGCGCAGCGCGCCCGGCTCCAGCCCCAGCGTACCCAGGTCGCCGTAGTACTGCGCCGCCAGGACACGGATGTCGGTGGGCGCACCAGGCCGCCGGGCCCAGCTGGGGGGCACGCCTGCGGTGCGGCCGTGGAAACGTGTGTTACATTGTACGTGTCGTATATGCACCGCACGGCTAATCCAGGCTCCTTCGTGTGGTGTTGTTACGCATCTCGCAAGAGATCGCGTACAGGCAGAGGCGGGAGCTTGGAGTGCGCTAATGCTGGTGGTAGGGTGCAAGTGTGCGGGGTGTGTTGGGGCGGTGGTGGAGGCGGTGGCGGCGGCACTGCGCTCACCGATGCGGCGGACGCGCTCCGGCTCCGTCCTGCGCAGCTGCCGCCACCTAGCGTGGCTGTTGCGGAAGGCTGTCGCCACGTCGTCCAGCGGGAAGTGCGGCAGGCGGGCGGCGTCGGCGTCCATGGCGGCGACCACAGCGGGGTCGGGCACCCTGCATTCAGGAGGCACAGCAGGTTTTGATCCTTTGGATAGTGCGGTGTGAAACTATGAACACGACGCGCTTCGCCTCGCAGTGTCACAAGACATGTGAACCATAACGGCATCGGTTAACTCCTCATAACTTGCGTGTAAGGATTCCGGCAGTGGGGGGGACACGGAGCAAGGGCTGGACCTAGCCTGTGCTTACCGTAAGGGCACCCGGCTGAGGTTCAGGGCGGCTGCTGGGGCGGCGCCGCCGCCGGTGAGCGGCGTGGCTCCGGCGCCCCTGGCGGTGCCTGCAAAGGCAACGGTTACACCAGGTCAGGACAACCGGTCAACCGATCCAGCACTGGACGTGCTCGGGCCCCCGCCTGAGATCTACGTGAAGTAGACATGCCGAGCCATGCGGCCGATGGGCACGTGTCGCCAAGCACCAGCTCTAAGACACTACGCACCTGGCGCGCCGTCCAGCAGTGACCCCGCCCGGGCGAGCCCCGGCCTGGGCGTCTGCGCCAGGGGAGTCCCCAACGGGGCGGAAACGCCCGGCTCCTCCGCGCTCGCGGCCGCAGCTGGCGCCCCGGCCAGGTGTGTGGCTGCAGCTGCCCCGGCCGCAGGGGTGCCGGCCGGCTGCTCCGGCCCCGCCGGCGCGGCCGCAGCGGGCGTGAGCTTGGGGCGCTTGAAGAAGCTCTGCAGAGACACAAACCGCACGCAGTGCACAGTGCTTGCACACGCCACAGGGACAATCCCACATACCGTCAACAACAAGGCAACAGCCGTGGAACAGCAGTGCTTCATAAATCACAGCAGTAGTGTCGGTGCCGGTGCATGCAAGGTGTGCGGACTCACCTCCATGATGTTCTGGCTCTTCTTGAGCCCCTGCGTGGAGTGGAAGCCCTTCCTGGTGGCGGCCGCCTCCTCCTTGGCGCGCCGCTTGGCAGCCTCCTCCTGGGCGCGCTTGGCCTGCGTGCAGCAGCAACACGGTAGGCCACAGCACAGCATAGCAGTGTGATTGTCGTGTCTACAGTACGCAGTCTTGGGCGGCGTGTGGAATTTGACCATGACATACTCCGTCGGAGGTTTTGTTCTCCTTCCTGGTTTGCCCTACAGCGATGTAGCAGGCGGTGAACCTGCATCAGAATCACGACCACGGATACTGTACCTAACACCAACCGCTCACCTCCTTGGCACGCACGCCCTCCTCGCGTTGCTTGGCCCTGGCCTCCTCCTTCTCCTGCAGCAGCCAGCAAGCAAACGGTCGGCTGGGGATGGTACGGAACGCACAAAGAAAGGAACGAACATGGCCAGCATACGTTTGTATGGCAGCCTGCGGGTTGCCGCGCCATGATTTCCCTCTCCTGCTGTCGGTACGGCTACGGCCTCCACTCCTCAAGCTATCCTCCCTGTACCTTCCCTCCCCTACCCACCTTGCGCTCGCGCTCCTTGGCCGTCACCGCAGCCATTGCCGCGCTGCTGCCCAGCACCAGCGCATCAAACGCGGTCCTGTGCAGCCAAACCCAGCAGGGGCGCACATCAGAAAGGTGGCAGCATGCAGCTTCAGCACGTTGCCACTACACATGTGCGCCAGCTATGGACGAGTACACGTGCCAGATGTGCGCTAGACACGGTCCCCACGAGCTGCTGCCCCGCCACGCCAGCACATCCTACGCATATGATGTTGACCCACCCGTACGCCTGCTCCACCGCCGCCAGGTCCGGCAGCTTGGCCAGGCGGGCCCATGCCTTCGCCGCCCGGCCCTCGGAGGTGCGCCGCGCAGCAGCAGTGGGCGCCTTGGTCCCCGGCGGCGGCGGCCCCAGCAGCGCCGCGTGGGCGGACAGCGCGTCGGCGGCGGCCGTAACCGCCACCAACCGCTCGCGGAGCTGCACGCAATGCCACAAGCAGGAGTGGCACTTGTTACCGCCGGCACAATCAGCTGAGGAACCTGGTACCCTGCCCATTGTGTGCACCCCGGAGTGCATGTCAGGCCGCCCGCACGCACGCACCCCCGCTCGCACCTCCTTGCGCCGCTTGCGCTGCAGGTCCGCCAGCTTGCGGTTGGGCTTGTCCAGCTGCTTCTTGGGCTCGCGCACCTCCCACACCCACACGCGGCCGGGGGTGGCGTCGTCCAGAGCGGCGGCACCGTCCAGCGAGGGCGCTGCAAGCATAGAAGGCACACTGCTGAGCGGCTACATGGGATGACCTCCTGCACCTCCGTGGTGGCATGCATGCTGACGCCAAGTGCACGGCCATCTAGCCTTCACTGACCCGCTGCACCAGTGCTCAGCTGCTCACCCTCCTTGGCTGCGTAGCTCCTCCGCTGCGCCAGGTCGATGAGCAGGGTGCGCAGGGCCACCGGGTCGGAGCCGGCGGGCAGCAGCGGCAGCAGCTGCTCCACCAGACCGGACAGCGGGGCGTGGCGGCCCTCGACCCACGCGCACAGCTGTGGTGGGGAACGGGCAGCAAGTTGCAAGGGGACCGGTAATGTGCCAGGACAGTAATGACATGCCCTCGTCAGCATTCAATCATTGCATATGCATTGCGTATCCGCATTGTTGCATTGAATTACAAGCAAGGTAGCATGGGTACACGGGCTGGGTAGGAAGCACAAGAAGGCCCTCACCTCTGCTGCCTGGGGCATCAGCGCCAGCCGGCCACCCTCCGCTGCGGCGGCTGCAGCCTCTAGGCCCGACTGCAGAAGCAGCTCGGTCTGCAGTGTGAGAGGGGGTTGAAGGCAAGGATCTAAGTACTTGCACATGACATTGGCGACCCTAGCCAGCAGGCCCACACCCAGAGCGACATCCACCAGGCAGTGAACACTGTAGGCACAGTTCAGACAAGAAGCATGAACAAAAGACATGCTGCACTGCATCCAGTGTAGAGCGCACCTCCAAGGCGCTTTCCAGGTCGTGCTCCTGCTGCCGGAGGTCCTCCGCCGTGGCCTTGAGGTCCAGGTCAGCAGGCAGCGTGGCAGCAGCCCCGCCGCCGCTCTTGCCCGCAGTGCCCGCTGCAGCTGCCGCACCTGCTCCGCCAGTAGCGCCATCGCCACAGCCGCCACCACCTCCACCACCGGGCTGCGCTACGCTGCCGCTGCGCTCAGGCGCAGTGCCGTGGTCTGCAGCGGCAGACACCGCCTTGCTCCCAGGGGAGGAGCCGGAGCCGTTCTCAGCTGTGGACGGCTCGACGTGGCTGGACTGCTGCTCCATGGGCTGTGGGTCCTGCTGGGAAACAGCACTGACGCTTGCGGCTCGCTGCAGCCCGTCCGGCTGAGGCTGGTCCTGCTGGTTGCAAGGCTGCGTCGAGTCGGCCCGTGGCCGCTTGGCGTTCGGTTCCTGTTCAGGGGCGTGTCCGGCGTTGCTGCCTGACGGCTGCGCAGAAGCATCAGCAGCAGCCTCCGTGCCGCCCGTGCCTCGAACCCCGTTCGCAGTAAGGAACGGTGTTGCTGCTTGAGCAGCAGGTCCCGGATGGGGTGTCGGGGTGCCAGCGGCGGCGGAAGGGTCCGACATGACGGCATCAGTAGCCGTCCCGGGCTCTGACTGCGGTGCTGTGTTCCCGTCTGCGACTCCAGCCCGTGCCTCCGGTCCCGGTCCCTCCACAGTATCGCCAGTACCGGCTGCGTCCCGTTTCCTCTTAGACGTAGTTGGTTTCTGCACAAATCAACAAGACCGGGAACGCGTCTTCCATCAGGCGCCATGCTGTCGCGGGAACGCGTTCAAATAGACACCGGCGTTCATGGCGCGCCCGTCCGAAACCTCGCGTTGCCCCCACCTGCTCGCTCACGACCACAACATCCAAATCGGCGTCATCTGCCACACGGTTGCAAGGACCGGACGGCCGCGGGGTGTCCAAGGTAGAGGGACCCTTGGCAATGTTGCAGCCCTTATCGCTCAGTGGCTTTCGCGCGCTACCTCCTCCACCATCTGTAGGCTTAAAGAATTTCATAATGCCGGCCATCTTTCATGTGCCAACCAGCCGGCGTTGAACTAAGGTGTGGCCCGCCAAAAGCGCGCGCAGGCGTCCCTTCGCAAGCCTACAGGTTATGACAGGCGACGGCCAATGCTATACTATTTATCATCAGAACTAAGCCATAGCGATGAGTTTTTGGTAACCGTATGCAGCTGTGTTGCGCCTAACGAACAAGCATGCAGCATGCACGACAGCCGAACTGGTCTTGAACTAGGCTGTTGGCCATGTTCCAGTCCCTGCACACCGTTGCACCTAACATTACCCTTTTTGACTCGTTCACTGCGGTGTCGAGGACACTACCCTGCTAACCGAGTGTTAGTATGCGCTGGGTGGAAACCGTGCTGTAAAAGTGCAATTGCGGGCATACTTGCGCACTATGAAATTGTATCATTTTATTTGACACAAGTACTTGCATATAGGGCCCAGGCAGTCTGTGGCAAAGGAAGGCTAGGTCGTAGGAAGGCAGGGCACCAGGACAAATGGCTGGAATGCTCGACAAGTTCAAGCAAGCGGTGGGGCTACAGGAGCAGGAGGAGAAGGGCCTCATCGGGCAAATGGATGAGGTAAGGAGGCACTTGCAAGTTGCATTGCGAATGTCGCAGCCCCACCGGTGCGCCTCTGCTGCATGCCACTATTCCTACTTGACAGCGTGGCGTGTACATATGTGTAATGCTGCCAATGTGGGCATTGCTAGCGCTGCCAACATGCAAGCGTGTGTAACTACTATGTGTACTATGCCTGTCCCGCACACTACAGGCCATGACGTTGACCCTCAAGCAACGGTTGATTGGGTTCGGATGCTGCTTCGGGTTCGGATGCCTGTGCACTCTGCTCTCCATGCTCATGCTATGGCTCGTCCGGATCACTCAGGTGTGGGGTGGGGATGGGGGTTCCTGCTCCTGTCAACCGCTGTATGAGGGGCTGCCGAGGGGCATTGTGGGGACGGGACAACATCACCCCTCTGGTTCTGACCAACAGGAGTGCAAACCCTACAATAGGGCTCTATATAGTATCTTCATGGCCCAGCTGCAACTGCTCACAAGGATCAGGCCCGCTCCGGGCCCCTTCAACCCCGTCGGGCCCCTGTGGCTCGAGGGACAACCGCTGCGACGCCACAGCCAGCCAATACAATGGCTCTTCCCCCTTGTGAAGCATGACCCTTGCCCTCCGTCTCCTTCTGCTTTCCTAATCTCTGTTCTGCCTCCCGCTTCCTACCTCCCAACCACCCCTTCCCGGCAGTTCGCCGTGCTGTACTCCATCGGCAGCGTTGTCAGCGTGATGTCCACGCTGTTCCTCATGGGGCCCGTCAAGCAGTGCCAGCGCATGTTTGAAGAGAAGCGCATCTTCGCCACCATCACCTACGTGGCAGCCATCGCGGCCACCCTGGCCGTGGCCTTCACCACAGGCAGCGCCATCCTGTGCTTCGTCATGCTCATCATCCAGTTCCTGGCCCTCATCTGGTGGGTGCACGGCGGGGGCTTGGGGGCTCGTCGGGTTCTCAGAGGCAGCCGTGACTGGCCTCGAGCGTTGGGGGTCTTGTTCGGTACTCGGCAGGTTTGGATGGGTGCGGGGATCCTGGAGGTCCGTGGGTACGCTAAACCCGTGCCTTGTTGCTGACCGCACGGAATGGATCAACACGCAGGTTTGGGTTGCAAATGACACATGCCACGCTTTAATCTGGGTGCTGCCCTCTCCAGTAGCGAGGCTTTGTCCGGGGCTATAGCCCGTTGAATTCGGCTACATAGCACAAGGGTCCGTGTCCAAAGCAAGTAACGGTCTACCTGCTGGGAGGGGACCATGTGCTTGGGGCCTGGCACGCTAGTACGCACGCTGAGGTACATGACTACTTGTGCAGCACGTTTCCTTAACGCAGCCTTAGCGCTCTGTGGTCTCAAGCAGCCATTGCTATTTGGCGCCGCTAAACCAGCTGACGGTCTCTATGCCACTTGTGCCGCACGCAGGTATTGCGTCACGTGGATTCCGGGGGGTCAAGCGGCTCTCAAGTCCATGGTGTTCCGTGGCGGGTGACGCTCCATCCCGGATAGGCTTGTAGTGAATGTGACGTAGGAGCAGAACTGGAACTCTGGCAGTGACCTACACCCAATGAACTGGAAGGAGCTCGAACGGGGTTTCTTTGCTGAACGTGAAACAGCAAGTGCAAAGTGTGCTCGGCATTGGGCGTGTTGCACCAGGTTGCACCTGGCTTGCTGCCAACTTCGGCTGCGCATGGCTTATCATCAGAGCGTGGCTGTATCGATGACGGTTGACTCGCAAGGCACTGCACTGCAAGCTGCTGTTTTGTGCCTTCCTGTCACTGTTGTGTGCTACAAAGGGTGGCAGAGATAGTGGCTGTACTGGCGTCGCAGTGTTGTTGTGCTCATGCTGGACGGCACCCTAGCATTGGCTGGCTGGTGTCAGGCTCTGTGGACATGCTGGTCTGCATTCATCTATGTAAGAGCGTGACCGCTAGTGTTACACAAGTGCCCCGCGTGCACTGGCAGGAGGTGGTAGGGTGCCCTACGCTCCCTTGCGCGCGACACGCTCCTGCAAGTACTTAGCCAGCCGCTCATGCCGAGGCGGGATGAGCCCGGCCATCGAGCTAGCACTGCCTCCATCCCTGCCTCCGACAGCTGGGCCCATTGGTCCCAGGCTCGGTGAGTCCGCGTCCTCCTCACCACCCTCACTTGGCTGCCCTTTGCCCGCTGCAGCGCCGCGGGTCCCACGACCACCAACCTCCTCCCCAGCTATGCGTGCACCTTGGTTGGCGCCCGTTCTAACAGCTTGAAGCGTAACGACTCCCCCATGCTCGTCCACATATGCCGTGCCGCCAACCACTCGCGGGCTGCTTCCGGTAAGGACGTGCCGTGGCCCTAGCCTTGAGCTGTCAGCTGCTGCAGTCCTACCATGCGCGTCCGAAGCCGGTCCAAGCCTGTCCGGTTGCTGGCGACCCTCCAGGACGCTGCTGCAGCCTTGAAGTCCCCTTTTCCCGGCGCTGGCAGCGCCAGGCGTAGCAGCACGGCCGGGGCGGCCGGCAGCCGCCAGCAGCTGCCTTGCCAGGCCGCTGGGCCCCAGGCTGTACCCCTTGACGAAATCCTCCACAGAGCCCAGACCCAGTGGGTCATCGTCGTCTCCCACTGGCAGGCTGCACCCCGCCTCAGCGCCTGCCACCGAGGCGGCACCTCCGCTGGCGCCTCGCACAACCGGAGTTGACTGAGCGTCACCAGCAGGGTTCAGAGACGGCCCACATGCGGCGGAACTCCCAATCCCATTCCCGTCACATGTGCTGTTGCCCGCGTTGTCATCTTGTGACCCCCTGCAAGGGCTGTCCGCTCCGCTGGTGCCCGCAGCTGTCCGGCTTCCTTGGCTGTTCAGTGCAGGCGCGCGGCCGCAAGGCGCCGAGCCCCTTGTGCTCGTGCCTGCGCCATCCTCTCGCTGCACCCCTGCACCTGCCGCCCTGCCGCAGCCCACCCCTGCACCACCATACGACCTATGAGCCCCTTGGCTCACAGGTGATGATGTCCCGGACCGCCAGCTGGCACCTTCCCCAGAATCTCCACACCCTGCAGGAGGTTCCAAAGGAGGGGACTCTGAGCCTAACGACGTGCGTTGCCCTGCCGCCAGCCCTGGACCTTCCGGCGGCTCGGCCCTGGAGGTGCTCCGGCGGCGCTTGCACTCCACCTCGTGTAGCCAGCCCTGCACCTTGGCCCACTGTTGCCGACGGTGCCGTAGCGCTGCCCGCTGCTGCTCTGCTTCGGCTGCCTGGCCCCGCCACGCGCGCAGCACGCGGCGCAGCAGTAGGCGCCCCAGCGCCGCCTCCGCGTCGTGCTGCCGCTGCAGCTCCCACAGCAGCCGCGCGCTGGCCTGCAGCACACCGCCACACCGAACCAACTTCAGGCCACCACGTCACCCCGCACGATACGTTTTGAGCCGCCGGAACACAGCGCTGCACTACTAAGTGCATGCACTGGCCTCTGCCCCTGGGGCATTAAGGACTAGCAGGCCCGCTTACCTGCTCCTCCGCCGCGCGCCGCCAGCCCCGCAAGCAGCTCCACAGGCGGTACCTCGCCGCGTGGTCCTCCGCGTCCGCCCGCGCCTCCCACGCCGCGCTGGCCGCCCTCATCAGCCCCACCAGGCCCCGCAGCGCCAGGTGGCGGCGGTGCAGTCCAGAGGCGGCGGCGGCGCGGGACAGCCGCCCCAGCACCGTGGAGGCCAGCCGGGTCTGCGTAGCATGGCGCCACCCAACATGAGTGCTAAGGAAAGGTGTTGTGGGCATCACTTTTGCATCGTGTAGAGTGTACCAGCACGACAAGGAGTGTAGAAAGTAGCCGCTGCACGGGACCTGCGGTAGCGACGTGGGGTTGTGGAAGGTCGCACGAAGTGCACTTACCCTTCGGCGGGTGCGGCCTCGAGCGACGGCAGCCGCTACGCGCGCCACGCGGCGGGTGCGGGCCATGAGCACCGCTCGGCACAGGGCCTGCACACCGGGCAACATGGACGCACGTCGCAGGCCGGATGTTGAGGATGGAAGGCATTGGCAAGCTCACGGGACCGTGGACTTGCACAAGTACTACATGTCGTAGAGTTCATGTCGCACACCGACACAGGTACGGTATGGCGTCATTGGTTCTTACCATGAACGCCCTCCGCAACCGCTGATCATTGGCGTGCTGATCCGCAACAAGCCCTGCTTGCCTCGCACTCTCGACCAGCCGCATCCACGGCACCAGTCCGCACCTGCGCAAGCAAAACAAGCACAGAAAGCCCAGTAAGTCAACATCCCTCGCAGCGCCTTCTGTCAAGCTGCCTATACGCAACACAGGCGCTAAGAGTCCAGGCCATGCGTATCGTCCCACTAACGCGCCCAACAAGCCCCGAAGTGTGCGTGCCGGACCCACCACCTCAGCAGGGCCCTCCTGTGGTGCACCGCCGCCAGGTGCGCCGTGTGCTGGGCCAGCTCCGCCGCCACCCTTGCCGCCTGCTCGTCCGCCTGCCTCCGCCGCCGCACCTCCGTCGCATGCAGCCGCTGCAGGTCTGCGGCCGTCAGGGGCGCCAGCCCACTGCCAGCAGTGCCCCCCGACCCTCCCGACCACTCTGACCCGACCCACGACGGTTCCGCAGTAACGGTGGGACCACCGGCGCCCCCACCATCGATGACGCCCTTGCCGCTGGTACTGCTGCGTCTGCGGGGGCCAGCAGCAGTAGCGGCGGCTGGTGGTGCTGCAGCGTGTCGTGTGGTGGAGGCATGGGCTGGCGGGACGGAGGGGGAGTGTGAGGAGGAGGCGGTGCAAGGGCGCTGGTGCTCGGCGGGAGGCGAGGGAGGGCGCCAGGTGCCCGGGGGCGGCCGCACGCCGCGAGGAGCGCTACGCGGTCGGGAACGAGGCGGCTGCTTGTGCTGCAATGACGGATAAGCGGGCGATGTGTCGTGGGCGACGGCGTCTTGCTCTGGAGCAGAAAGTGGTTGGTGGTGTTGGTCAAGTTGCTGCTGCTGCAGCGGCGGCGGCGGTGGCATTGGGCTGAGGCCGCGTGTGACTTGTTCTTCTCGCGGTCCCTGAGCCGATTCAGCAGCAGAGCTACAAGTCGCGCCACCAGCAGCAGAGGGCCCGTCGGACTCTTGCTCATCCAGCCGTATGCTTGCATAGCCCCTGGCTGCAGGCGCCCCGGGAGAGCGCTCAGACTCTGAGCCGGACCCTCCACCCTGCTGCTCGTCCCCTTCGCTTGATAGCTTCCCGTCTTGGACCTCCCACGCCGCATACCGCCTGCCTAACGCCACAGGGTGGCGCCCATGGTCCTTGGCCCCTTGCGGCACCCGTCCAAGACCCAGCTCCGAACCGCCTTCCCGCCTGCCGCAATGCCCCTGGCCGTCGCAGCTGCTTCTACCGCTGTCGCTTCGGCTGAGTGATGGCGCAGCGTGGCTGCGATAGTCAGCGGGCGCGGGCGCTCCACCTGTCCCCCGTGGACTCTCAGCAACATGCATCTGTCCGCTCCAGGCCTCGCGAGCTGGCACCGCCCGGACCTGTGCCGCTGCGCCCGGCGCCCCTGGCCTACCCGGACGTGTGCGCGCATGGGCCACTGCACCGGGGGCCCATGCTGCCTCTCCCCCATCCAGGCCAGCTGGCTGTGTATCATAGGCGACCTCCGCCTCGGCCCCTGGCCCTGCCGCCGCCACCAGATGCCGCGTGGCCTCACACGCAGCCAGCGTCCTGTCCTTCTTCTGCCTGGCCCTGGTGCTGGTGGATAGCTTAAACGGCTGGGGCTGCGTCGCACGAGGTGGCTGCTGCCGCGGCGCTGGGCTGGGGGCACGACGGGCAGCCTCATGTGCCAACGTGTGCGCTGGTGCTGCAGCGGTGCAGGGCCGGGCGCCCCACACAGCGTGCACGCTGGAAGAGCAGCTGGCCATGTCGTCGTCCAGCGGTGGTGCGGGTTGGGCGGTGCGGGGGCGGGGGTGGGGCCCGGGCGGCCGGCCGTGCGTGGGCCGAATCCAACGATTCAGGCCAGGAAAGGGGCGCACGGGCGCGGGGGCGCCTGCGTTGACCCCTGTTGCCGCTGCCAATGATGGTGCTGGTGCTGCTGCTGGTTGCCGTTCGTGGGTTGTGGGGTGGCTGGCATCAGGCGCCTGCAAGATCCCGGCCGCAGCGCGCTGTGGGTGGCTTGAGCTACCTCCTGATGCCGAGACTCTGTGGTGCGAGCCGCCGCTGAGCGCTTCGCCCCTGCTCTGTTGCTGCTGCGGGCGCGCCGCCTGCTGATGCGGGTGTGCCTGGTGTGTGAGCAAGAAGGCTTCCCGCTGCTGCCTCAGCCGGCTCAGCAGCTGCCCTACCGCCACCCTGCGCTGCTGCTCGCTGCCTGCCGGGCCCGCCGCCGCCTGGCTGCGCGCCATGGCCCGCGCGCGAGCGGCTGCTCGCCATGTGCGGAAGGCGCTGTGCTGCAGCCACAGGCGGCGGAAACGGTCAGCCGCCGCCTCACGCAGCGCCTCCGCCTGGAGGATGGAAAGCGCAGCAAGCAGGGTAAGGTGTCAAGAACAGGGAAAGACAGAGGTGACTGGAGAGGAGGAGGGGGAGGGAAAACACACAGGCATGGGGCGAGCCCATGGGTGCCCCACCTGCTGCTGGCGTGCCACCTCCACGGCCGCTAGCTCCTGCTCCTGGCGTTCTCGTCGTAGCGCGGCCGCCGCGTCCCGCCAGCGCTGCAGGCCCACGTGCAGCAGCCACAGCCGCCTGAACTGTGCCGCAATCTGCATACAAAAGCACCCGACAAGCGGCGTATGCCCAGTCGGCTAAGCTGCAGGTACGGACGTTGATTGCGGGCCGTCCCGCATGCCTGAACAACATTGGAGCACTCCGGTACCCTTGCTTGCGGGGCGTGGGCGTGCCAAGGACACGGCGTGGGCAGTAGTATGAAATCGTCCCAGCATCCCCAGCATGCAAGCATATGTCCCGAACATGCATTCACTTCAACGACGTGCTGTCCCCACCTGCTCCTTGCGCCGCTCCTCCGCCAGCTCCAGTGCCCCAGCCGCCAGCGCCTCCACGCGGCTGCAGCGGGCCACGTGGTGCCACGCCCGAAGCAGGCGCCGCAACCTGCAGCAGCAGCAGCAGTAGACGCAGGTGTCACCACCCGCTCACCCAGTTTCTAGACCTGCACTGCACTGCACGAACCAGTCACGGCTTCATGGTGGCCTCGGAGGTCATGTTGGTTACTCTCAAACGCGTTTGACGCCGCCGGTGCCTCACCTGCACCCCTGCAGCTCCGCCCGGGCCTCCCGCAGCTCGCATCGGCTCCTCCTCGCCCCCATACCCCACAGCCGCAGGTAGAACATCGCCCGCAGCAGCCGCGCCGCCTCTGCCTCACGCGCCTCCGCCTCCGCCTCAGCGGCCACCACGGCCTCTTGCCGCCGTCGCTCCCGCTCTGCCGCCATCGCCTCCTCCGTGGTGGCCCTCTCGGCCGCCGCCATGATGCCCTGCAGAGCCACCTGCAGCTCCAGGCTGGGCAGCAGGTCGCCTTCGCCACTGCTCTCACCCGGTAGCCCAGCCACGGCCCCATGCACAACTGCTGCTCTGGCCGCTGGGTCTGAGATGGATGCTGCCCCTGGCCTCGCTGTGCCGGTGCGCATGGGGTCTCCGGGAGCACGGTTGCGGGCGTCAGTTGGGTCGTGCGTCCGGCCTGCTGCCACGGAAGCAGCCACCAGAGCCGTGGCAGCGGCTGCCACGTGCTGCGTGGGCAGGGGCTGGTCCAGCAGCAGAGAGCCCGCCCCACTGCGCCGCCGCTGCTGCTGCTGGTGCTGGTACTGCTGCACGTTGTATGGAGGCTGCAAGCCAGACGCGGCAGAAGAGGCGGCGTGCGGGGCACGGTGGTGTGGTAGGGCGCTCGAGGAGGCGGGTGTGATGTCGGTGCTGTACGAGGAGAGGGACAGCCGGCGGAGCATGTCGCGGGCTGCCTGCTCGAAGGTGCCCTCCCCTGGCTCTGCATGGGGCCCGGACGCGATGGAACCAGCTGGGGCCAGCGCCTGACCGGGGTAAGCGGTGTGCGCCTGAGCTGGGTGAGCCACGGTTCCTATGCCCATGGCTGCGAGGCCGGCTACTGCGCTGGCTCCTGGCAGCGCACTGCTTCCAGTAGCTCCTCGGCTGGTGCCAGAGGCAAAGAAGCGCTCGGCAGCTGCCAGTGCTGCGGTGGCTGGTGAGGCTGGACCGGCGCCAGCCCGCCCAGCCCCTAGCCCACTGGCCATGCCGCTGCTACCCGGCCCGGAGGCACGCATCGGGGAGCGGGCACCTGCGTGGTGGTGCTGCAGCAGCTGCTCCTCCGCCTGCTGCAGGGCAGCCACAGCCCTCTCGTAGGGCGATAGGTTGGCAGTGTGGGGATCCACGGCCAAGCGGCTGGCCTGGCGGGGCTGGCCAGTTGCCCCAAGGAGCCCGTACACTCCGCCCGTTGCTGCGCGCGCTCCCGGCCGTGGCTCGTCATGGCCCCCATCCCTCAGGAGCGAGGTATCTGTTGTGCTTGCATGGCCCGGCTGACGGCTAATGACGGCCTCTTGCCGTACGCTTTTGTCGTACTGGTCGACCCTTCGGTCGTTTATTGGAAGCCATGACGTGATGCCGGTGCCGGCTCGTGTGGGGGAGAGACCCAGCTTAGGCGCGAGGCCGGCGGCCCCGGCGTCGAATGCTTCCTCCTGCGCCTGCCGGGTGAGCATCTGCCAGCGGCTTGGCTGGTCAACTTGCGCATCGGCGTCCGTGGCTAAGGCCAGGTGCTCCTCAGCAGCTGCTGGTGCTGCTGATGCTCTGTGTGACGACGCCCGCGCAAATGGCACCGCATCGGGCATTTCACCAGTGGTGCTCTGCAGCTGCATGGAGGCCTTGCCACTGGCCCTTTGGGGCGCGGCAGCTGCTGTGGTGCCCCCCTGGGTGGATAGCCAGCGGTCAACGGCTTTAGCTGCTTTGGCAGCTGTGCTGTCCAGCCCTGGCCATGATGGAAGAGCCACATGGTCTATACCAGAGGTACTCCCATACGGAGCAGGAATCACAGAAGCTGGAAGGTGAGTGCTGGCTGAGACGTGCGGGAGCAGCGCCATGCGGGTGGAGCTGAGCAGGCTGCCTAGGTCGTGCGAAATCTCGTCCACACCCAGGATGGGCACGGTGTCCCGCAAGGGACCTGGGCTTGCATGCCGAGAACGACGAACGTCCTCAACAAGCCGACGAGCTGATGGGGCATCAAAGCACGCAATGGGACCGGGAGTTGACGTGTGACCCGAAACAAGCTACATGCTTGACAGGCCTAGGCGACATGCCCAGGGAAATGTATAGCACAGGAATGGCGTTGGCCGGCTTACATAAGTACTAATATAGCAAAGCCAATGCTAGTACATGTCCGCCATGTTACCTTCGTCAAAAACAGTTGAAGCGTCGTCTCCTACGCGACGCTGTCGCCGCATCCTTGCAGCTTGCACTTTCACTCCTTTACGTGCTATCAAATTATATTCTTGTTGTTAAGTAAACCTTGTCCTATGTAGATGCTGACGACTGTGCCCTGCGGCCGTGCGGTGCTGCAGCTACAGCCAGCCCAAAGAGCTTGCTTTTTGTTTAGCATTATGGTCTATGTATGGTACGTGTTACAGCATGCGAGCGGTCCGTAATTTGGGTCGCGACTTTCGAGCAAATTTAACAGGAGTTCCGTTGTTACCGTTTTTGCAGAATGGGCAGTTGTGTGCCACTGCCAACGAATATTGTGACCGCAGTCGAAGCGTATGTTCTACGTGTAGCCTTGTTGATGGGGTATGGATCCCTCATGCTGGTGACCCCGGGTTGCAGCGAACCTGGCCTCTGCCATCTGGCGTCTGGGCTGTGCCCGCCTCGCGCTACAAAGCCTGAGCATGCAATGAAACAAGTAGCCTTCCAAAGTAGCAATGGGGATGTCACTCGGCTTGGGGATGCGTTATGTTGGCGCTTCTTGGAGAGCCGGCCCTGTTTGCCGGCGGCCGAGCGGAGGGTAGCAGCGAGCGTGGATGTCGTCATCATCCCTGTCATGCCCGCTTCGTCGCCACAACAGCACATTCCAAGCACATCCGACGGCACAATAATACTGCCTGCAGCCGCTCAAGGCGAAACAAGCACAGGCGCGACGGGCTGCACACCACCAGCACCAACACCAGCACTAGTCCCCAGTCCGGCAGCGGTTCGTGAGCAGCTACTTCGCGCTTGCAGCTCTGCCGCCAATGATCTGGGCGCATTTGGACTGCGTGTCGCTGTCGACGACTGCCCCAAGGCCACCCCGGGCGCCAAGTACAACCTGTGGGAGAACCGCGGTGTGCGGCTGAGGGTCGAGGTGGGCATGCGGGAGGTGGCATCGGGCAGGTTCTGCCTAGTGCTGCATCCCAGCAGCAGCAGCCTGCTGCCTGGAGCAAGGGCAGCAGCTGAATCAGTGGAACACGGCATCTCTGCTCCACTACCAGATGGTAGGGCACAACTGCCTGGCGCTGGTCAGGGGCCGACAGGCCACAGTACGGGCGGCAGGGTGCCAAGGCAGCGGCCAGGGCTGCGCCTACCAGCCCTGAGCCTGCAGGCACTGGCGGCAGCCTGCAAGCACGTCACATCGGCAGCCACTGGAGCAACATCGGGCTCGACACGCAGTCAGGGTGGTGCGGTCTGTTCCTCTGCAGCCCCTGGCACTCACGCTGGCCCTCATGGGCATGGCCGCTGCCAGAAGCTGCACCTGTGGCCTGACGCCGTTAGTGCAGCAGCAGCCGACCCAGTGGCAGCCATCATCTCACAGCTGCGAGCGTCGTACGGACTGCCTCCTAAGTCCCCGGCACGTGGCACGTCGGGTGGCGGGCCTCCAGGCGACGCCCTAGCTGCGGCACCGGCACTTCACATGGCGCAGGAGGCAGACACGCGGGAAGCTACTGCAGAGACACAGGTGCAGACGTGTGGCGGTGTGACAGCAGCTGCTGCTGCTGCCCCTGGTGCTGCTCCTATTGCGTTCAGGCCCTGCGTGGCGCACCTGCGGCACCTGCTGCAGCTGGGCCGGGCCTGCCACTGCGGGCAGGGGCACTGCACCCTGCAGGAGCTGCAGCAGGAGGTGGCGGTGAGGTACGCAGAGTCAAACAGGGACACAGGGGCGGAGGTGGCGGCCTGGATACTGCCTGCAGCCTTGCAGCAGCAGGAGCAGCAGCAGAAGGGCCGCCCTCGGGGCCGGCAAGGCAGCACCAGCAATGCAGGAGCAGCGCGCGGCGCGGAGGACCAGGGGTTGCTGGGAGGGTGTGAGGACGGCAGTGCGGCGCCAGGGAGTGAGGATGGATATGGCGGCGGCGGGGGTCCAGGGCGCGTGGTGCTGCTGGTGGGGGGCATCCCGCCGCGGGTGCCGCACGGGGCGGTGCAGGCGGCGCTGGCGGCCGCCTTCCAGCCGTTCGGCTGTCTGGGAGGTAAGCGACAGCGCTATGCAGCAAGCCACGCTTCTGTTCAATCAGAATTAGGATGTCAGGAAGCAGTTTACTTATGTCCGCGCTGTGTTCGGCTTGTAAGGGACCGCAGGACTCGTCCCGGCAAGGAGTACTTGAGCCTGGAACTGCCGATAGCCTGTGCACCTCATGGCTGCGTTGCCCGGCTCTGTCCAACAGCGTCGATGCCTTACTGCCTTTTTTTTCCTGCGGCTTTCAGTGGCCGTGTCCCGGGTTGGAGCCGGCGGGACCCACGGCTGGGCACGTGTGGCGTTGGCGGACGGCGCGACGGCAGCAGAGGCCATCAAGCGCCTCGACGGACAGCTGGTAAGAGGCCTTTGCAAGCACGCCCGCACGCGACGCAAGGGCACGACTGTTCCTCGAGTACGCCCTGCAAAGCAGCAAAAGCACACGCGTGGCCGACACACATCGTCAGGGAAGACTCCTGCCTGCCGTACACCCTGTGACGGACACTGGTGTCTTAGTGCTCACTGCTGCTGGCTGCTGCTTGCCCCACCCCTCCATGCCCTCAAACGCTCTACATGACAGGCCCATGCACGCCAAATCCCCCACCAGGTGCTGGCCGGCTGCCGCCTGTCCGTGGGCCCCTCCTGCGGCCGCGCCGACACGCTGTTCCCGCACCTGCCCCACCCGCTGCGCGCCGCGCTGCGCATCGACCCCACCGCCGCCTACTCCGCCACCGACCACGCCACGGCCGACGCCATGACGCACCTGCTGGCGGAGCTGGCCAGGCACTTCCTGCTGCCCCAGGACCCTCAGCACCCCTGCTCTCCCGTAGCTCCACCGCCACGTTCCGTTCCCCCTGTACTACCTGCGGAGTCTACAGAGTCCGGTGCAGAGCCATCCGCAGCCGGTGCCGGTGCCGGTGCCAACGTTAGTAACCCTTGCGGAAGCGCCCTAAGCGGACGGTCTGCGGGGAGCTTGATACAGAGCATTGACGGCGGGGCAGGGCTGCACCCCAACCCGTTTGCGGCACGCCAGGGGAGCAGCGAGGAGGTGCGGGTGCCGGTGGGCGGAGGCGGTGCGGCTGCTGCGGGTGCGTGTGGGCCGCTGCTGCCGCTGCGTGTGACTGACGGCACGGCGTGCTGCGGCGGCAACGCGCTGTCGCTGGCGCGGCGGTTCGCTGGCGTGATGGCGGTGGAGCTGGACGAAGACAGGGCGGAGGACCTCAGGTGGGTTGGGGTGGGGTAACCGCTGCGCGTCAAAGTGGCAGGACCGGAGGCTAGTAGGGCCTGCGAACAGCGATTCTAGTGGCAGACAAGCGAACAACGCAGACTGCTTGGTAATACTGTTTCATGATGCGACCGGAGAGGCGGCTGATCTGGTAGAAACTGAAAGGCTGTGAGAGCTGGGCAGCAACGCGACCACGTCGGGTAGGGGGTGGAAGTAAGGGCGGAACAACGCGGATGACCTCAAACGGGCGGTACCCAGACTCCATCGCTCGGCTACTGGCTAGCCTGCACCGAGTCGGGCTGTACTCTGCTTTCAGTCTTTGGGTGGACATGTTACGCTACACCGGTATGGGTTGTCTTGCATCGCCAGGTTTGTAATGATCTGCACGGCGTGTCTAAAACGGCACGTGGGCCGCAGGCACAATGCGGGGCTTGCGCGCGCCTGGGCCGAGCTGCAGCAAGAGCTCGGGGCGGCGTGGTCACCCCCAGCTGCTGCACCTGGTGACAGCACCACCAGCAGTCTCTGTCCACCACCGCCCGCACGAAATGGCACCGCTCAGGGCGAGCAGCGGACACCCCAGGAGCAGCAGCCGTGCAGCACCGCCCCGCACCCGCAGCAACCGCCGCCCCAGCACAGTGCCCCTGCGGGCGCAAACAGCTCCCCTGCTACGTTCGGGGAGCTGCGTGTGCTGTGTGCGGACTACACACGCGTCGCGGGGCAGCTGCAGCAGCACCTGGTGTTCCTGGACCCCCCGTGGGGCGGCCCGCAGTACCAGGGAGCACAGCAGCAACAGCGCAACCCAGCGGCGGACGGGTCTCAGCACGCGCGCAGCACAGCGGGTGGGGAGCCATCCGCTGGGGCCAGCAGCATCAGCAGTCGCAGGAGCTTCATGGTGGACGGGTCTGGCCGCGTGGCTTCCAAGCCTGTGACTGCATTCATGCTGGGGGATGTGCCCCTGGCGGAGCTGGTGGGCGAGCTGCTGGCGAGCGGCAAGGCAGGCATGGTGGCGCTCAAGCTGCCCGGGCGGGCGGTACAAGATGTACGGCAACTGGAGGCGGCTGTACAGCACCGGGTGGAGGAGGGCGGGGTAGCCAGTGGTGGCGGCATGGACGCGTGTGGGGCGGCTGGGTGGCGGCAGGGAGGCGCAGGGGGAGCTCATGGGGAGGAGCCAGGACTGGAGGGGAGGAGGAGGCAGGTGCTGTGTGTGGAGGTGACTATGGGCAGGTCCGTGATGGTGGTATTCTTGTGCTGCTGGGCAGCGCGGGAGGAGGAGGAGGAGGAAAGCGATGGCGAGGAGGACGATGAGGAGGCAGGCTGTGATAAGGGGGAGCCGACGGTCGGTGATGGTTCTGATGACGTACGAACGCCGTTGGCAACGGGCTGTGTGTCCAGCGGGGCCCCAGCGGTGGTGTTGCACCCGGGTGCTCTGTTCAGGCGGGTGCTGAGGGAAACGTGCGTGGCCCTGGGCCTGCCGTACCGTGTGGTGTACGACTAGCCGTACCATGGTGTGCTGGGTTCGGTTTGCTGAGCCCTTGGTTGCTTCGGGCCGTAGAAGTGCCACGCCGTCATTGCTTTCTGCCAGGTACCGGCCCTCATACCCGCGTTAAGCATGTGACGACGTGCTGCAGGTGACCGCTGTGAAAGCAAAAGGCCGTGTCCTTGTCACCCGTGTGAGTGGCCATCTCATCAAGACTAGATTACAGCTGCCGGCTACCATGGCTCGCAGAGAAGGCACTTTAGTGAACTTTCAACTTGCCGCAGAACGGCAGAACGCAAAAGGCATTCATGTCGAAAAATGCATCAGTGTCGGCCGGTGGCACAGGGAGGAGGCTGTAGGGAGACGTGCAGAACAGGGTGTAACGACCCTTGGCGGCCTAGTGGCGTTCAGCACTCGCTGCAACTGCACACCATGGCTAGCGCGTTCTGCAGCTTACAAAAGTCATGTGCGTGGGTACCGTCAAACATATTAACCCGGCTAAACACAAAGCCACACCGTCAAACATGTATGCACGCACTCCAACAACAGAAGTATCAAAGCGTATTGGTGTAAGAACCATTGGGTTTGCCTAAACAAAAACCATGTTGAACCATTGGAGCCCGTAACGAGGACCACTCCCACCTACCCGCCAACGCCGGCGCTCCAGCGCCAAACTGTCAACCGCAATAACATGTGTGAAAACAAACCATGTCACATGTGTTGGCTCTTCGGCTGTGTTGCCAACAGCTTTCGGTTGTGCGGCCACACGTGCCCTCAGCGCCACAGCATGCGAGGGAATACACGTGATGAGTACCATTTAGGCATATGCACACCGTCCATGTATGCAACGGTTAGCAGTGCTATGTACGCCACTAAACAAACTATCAACCAAACAGTCCCATCATCCAGTTCCAGCAAAGCTGCATGTAAGGAGGCGCGGCAAGGCAACTTGCGTGCCAAGCAACAGCCATCGCAGTTGTAATTGACGTGCACAGTGCCGAACCAACACGACACATCCACCAAGGAGACAAACGTGATGTTGCTCGAACTCAACGTCCGCACAGCCCACCTACTACGATGGCAGACCCGCTCTGCTGCTAATCACGCTCCATGCGAGGCAGGATGCGCAATGGTAACAAAGGCACAGCCCCCAGCCGCGAGGCTGACGCCAACAGGTCCAAAAACGAGCGCCGTCGCCGCCGCCGCAGCCACCGGCGCCGTAGCAAAAGCAACCAAGTGCGACTCCAAACGCACGTCGTAACGTGAGGTGCCCCATACAGGTGCTTCCCATCCACCACCTTTCTCACTCGCCAGTCGGTCAGTGTCTTGCCCCTCAGTACACTCAAATACCTTAAACGCCAGCCTGCTAGCTCAGGATCCGCATTAGGATGCAGACGCCTACACACGGTCAGAGCAGAACCCCAGTCGGCAGGCCCGCTGGTCCGCATGGATTGCTCCCACTTCCCTTGACGTCAGCGCACGCGCCGAAAGCACCAACGAGGGCACCGTCCCATGGCACGCATCATCCCATTGACCGTGGCTCACGACGACGACGCGAACCCACCAAAACCCCCATCCTTGCCAACACGTTGCATTAAGCACGGCCCCAACCCATAGCCCGTCACGACTGCAGGCTTATACCGGTAAATGGCAACACAGCGTCGCGGGGCCGCCGCGCACCGCCAACACAGGCCCCTCCCTCCCCATTTTCCCTCCACTATACCCCCGACCCAACTCAGCCCCAAAACTCCCGACATGCGCCCCTACGCCGCCACCAGAGCCTCCTGCGCGCGCCGCGGCGCCGCCCCCACCCCCACCCCCGCCGGCCCCGCCCCTGTCCCCGCCGCGCCCGCCTGCCTGCGGCGCTCCGAGGCGTGCGGCCCCGGCCCCGCGCCCGCCCCCGCCCCCTGCTCCTGCCCGTCGTCCTGCTCGTCCACCTGCATGGCCTCCTGCCGCCGCTGCTCCTCCAGCGCCTCCAGCGCCCGCCGCATGGACTCCGGCATGGGCTTGAAGCCAGGCAGCCCGTCGCGCACCGGGTCGAAGTAGCGGTGCTGCGGGGGGGCCGTAGGAGGGCGAGGAAGGTTCAGGCGGGTGCGCCTAGCAAGCGGGCTCCGTCAGCCAGGGCGGGTTGTACAACTGGTCACTAGCACTGGAAATGCATTCATTATACCCGAAATAGGTAGCCCATGCGTGTGGGCGACAAAATTTACGGTTATCGGTCCTCCTAGACTCAGTGCTGCTGGCAGGAGGCGAACAATACCAAGCCGCCTGGAGCCAGATGGCACCGTGCCTCAGACAGTAGCAGCCTGTGCATCCCCCGACATGGCACCCAGCAGGAAACGGGTCATGCACATGTCCAGTTGCCCTGCCGCGCCAACGTTGCGCCCACCTGCAGCGCCTCGTGGCAGGTGATGCGGTCCGTGTGGTCGTACGTCAGCAGGCGGTCCAGCAGGTCAAAGGCCTCCGGCGAGGTCAGGTGCTGGTTGTCCGCGTTCACGAACTTGCGCCACGCCACCTTGGGCCTGCAGCATGCAAGGGCACGTCGTGTCACGCCTCACCGCCAGCTAGCATTTGGCACAGCGCCATACAGATGGCGGACAGGGCCTGTGCTTGCGCCCGCCCGCCGCATGCCATTGAAGGCGCTGACCTGGCAAGCCCGCCCCCCTGTACCTTTGCAGCACCCGGTACCCCTCCTCTTGTCCGTACCATGCCCCTGCATCTCCCCTCCCGTTTACTCCTGCCGGCCATGCGACCCAACTTGCCAGCCCCGTACTCCTCCCACCTGTAGGCGCACATCTGCGCCAGGCGGGGGTCCAGGTCCACGCCGTACTTCTCGCAGTAGGCGTACAGCCCGTCCGTCCCCAGCACGCGCACCACCTTCACCAGCTGGTCGAACTCGTCCTCCCCGCGGAAGAAGACGGGCTTCTTGAAGAGCATGGCTGCCATCATGCAGCCCACGCCCCACACGTCCAGCGAGTAGCTGTAGTCCTTGATGTCCACCAGCAGCTCCGGGCCCTTGTAGAAGCGGGTAGCAACCCGCACCGGGTACTCCTTGCCGGGCTGGTAGAAGTCTGCGAGGCCCCAGTCTATGAGCGTGAGCTCCCGCTTGGTGTGGTCGATGAGGACGTTGCCCGGCTTGACGTCGCGGTGCATGATGCCACGGGAGTGGCAGAAGTCCAGCGCGACGAGGAGCTGGAACATGTAGTACCGCACGTCGAGGTCCGACAGTACAGATAATAGCTCCTTGAAGGGTATGGCGTCAACGAAGTCGAAGACGAAGCTCGGCGTCTTGGTGTCGGGGTCGCGGACGACATCCAGGAGCCGGACTATGTTTGGCCCACCAGAAACATGTTGAAGGATTTTGACTTCGCGTCGCAGGCGGTGCTCCTTGACCGGGCGCATGACCTTGATGACGCAGGTATGGTCTCGGTCCTTTGCGCCCAGCTTCAGGTTCACGCCCTCATACACCTCGCCATATTTCCCCTTGCCCAGCTGCCGGCTGACCTCGTACTGGTCCTGGCTGCCCCATGCGACACTGAGGCTGTCGTCAAAATACTCCTTGGGCTTCCTCAGAATGGTGGTCGCATACTGCCGCGCCACCAGCCGGAGAGCGTCTTTTCGCCGGACAGAACGGGGGTAGCGCTTAACGCTTGATGGTGCCATCAAGCTCAGCCCCAGGGGCTAAGGAGGCTGTGAGGGACTCACTCTCGCTTGACGTTGGTTGTTGGTCAGGGTCGGCAACGGGTCTAAGCCTATCTTTGACAGTAGCGGACAACCGTGTGTAAGTGTAGCTTATTAAGAACGTTCGGAAGTGGCAAGCAGCATGCCAGTTCGTTTGGGATGTACGACAATGCGTAATACCTTCATGGGCTGGTGGCAGGCTGTCAAACCCCAGGCCGGGCGGCCGAGCCTGCTGTAGTTGGCTTACAAGCTGATGCCATTTTCAGTACTGTTACAATGCTTGTCCTGTGGAGCAGGTGTGGTGCACCCGGCTCCCGCCTAATTGGTTACCACCACTTACCAGCAAGAAACCTGCGACCCCGCATCCTACCAACACTGAGGCTTTAGTGCTCCTAAGTACGGATGTTCAAGTTGCTGGCACAGGCTAGCATGAGTGTGTATGGCCGCGGGCGTTCAGCCTCGCAGAAGGCTAAGCCACCACGTTATATCCAGGTGGCAACAGCTAGGACAAAGGGTGCAGCCCTGTCTGCCAATCCAGGCGAAAACGCTCAAGACCATGCACAACGCATACCGTACTGTGGCACCGGACAGCAGCCATGCTGGTTGAACCTGCATCTTGCACATCTAGGATGATAGCTTCCTCCGAGCGCGCTTCACGCAAGCAAAGCCAAGGATGCTTCCGTAGCTCCTTTCTTACATGGCAGGGGGTGTGGGCAACGCGCGACTTGCTCTGGCTCACGGCCACTTGCTCCCTGCAACCCTCCTGTTCACCACTTGCAGAACGTCACCTGAGAGGACTATGCTATGCGTCAACGATGGATCCCCCAGCAAGTGCAACTTTCCCGATGCAGAGGAACGCGCCGGATGTGTCAGAGAAAACGCGGCCACTGAAACAATGGCACAGCACAATAACCACGCCCCCATAGCAGCACGATGGGCCGCGCTAGCTGGTCAAACTGTACGTGTACTACGTCCTCCCTACACGCCAATAAGCGCTCTGTCGAACATTTGCGCGCGTGGCCACACACCCCTCGCACCGTCGGCGTCAATCCCCAAACACGCCCATGCACCACGACATCCCACCAGTTCCAGTTCAGAGTCCCTTACCCCAGAGCCCCCGTATCAACTGACACATTCATGCTTGCCCACAACAACATCTACCCTACCGTTCCCATGCGGTGTAGCGCAGCTCCACATAGCGTGGCCATGACTGCGACGACACGGCTGTCAAAGTCAGCCAGTGGTTCCGGATACATACAGGCGGCTACGTGCAGGCGTGCCTGCGCCAGCCCACCCAGCCTTGGCCCTGCCTCAGGCCAGCCGCCTTCCCTGATAAGCTTTGCCCGCCCCGCAAAGACGGCGGGCCGGACTTGCGACCCCCACGCTCTGTGATGCCACCTCCACTCCAGCGGCGCCAGCGGCGGTGTCCGCCTCTCCACGTGCCGCTTAGAAGTCGAACCTGCACACACAATTGGCATGCCGAGTCAGTCCATATCTAACCGTGCTGTCCTTGACCAAGCCGCCGTGCACGCAACGACACAGTTGTCACAGCGTGCCACAGCAGCGCCCAGGTACATCACGTCAACTTCAACCGGAGCAAGACCCACAACGGGGATTGCCAACGACGTGTCGAAACTGGCCCCCCGCCCACCCCACCCCACCCCACCCGAGCCGCCTTGTGAACCACTCACCGCCCGCCGTAGTTGGGGTCCTGCGCCTCCTCCTGCTCGCCGCCCGCCGCGTCCGGCCGGGGCGCCACCTGCGGGCGCGGCACCGTGCCGCTCTGCTGGTGCTTCAGGATGGTCCAGTCGAACACGTAGTCCCACTGGTAGCCTGGATGGGTGGAGCAAACAGCAGGGCTTACCAGTGAGGGAATATTTGAGCGTAAAATCTGGTGGCCATAGCCGGTACAGAGGTACCCCACGATTAGGGCCCCTTCCAATGTGGCACGGCCCTCCCTGCGGCTTCCCTCTCCTGCACAACGGGGAGCAAAGTCCCGAAATGCCCAGGACCTACCCTCGCGCGCGAACAGGTCCCGGAACATCTTCCGCAGGTAGGAGTAGTCCGGCTTGTCGTCGAAGCGCAAAGAGCGGCAGTACTGGAAGTACGTCACAAACTCCATGGGGTAGCCCTTGCAGAGCACCTCGATGGGTGTGGACATCTTCTTTTCGCTGATCTTCTCGTACCTGCACAAGCAGTGCCACATTGCAACTGGTAACTGAATGCAGGTCGCTGAGGGAGAAGGCTGGGCCGCAGTACACCGGGGCTTGCAGGTCTCCCTTGCTACCCAGGGGTGTTGCACGGGGAAGGTAAGGCTCACTTTTGCCGCTTGGTCGTGGCTTTGAGCCCCTGCCACGGTAGGCTCCCGCGGAGGAAGTACATCATGACGTAGCCTAGCGACTCCATGTCGTCGCGCCGGCTTTGCTCAATGCCCAGGTGGGTGTTGATGCTGGCGTAGCGGGCAGTGCCCGTCAAGTTCTTGTTCTCCCGGTAGGGAATGTGGATGTGCGTCTTCGGGTCCCGGTACTTCTTGGCAAGGCCAAAGTCAATGATGTGCACCTGGTTGGCCTTCTTCCCCAGCCCCATGAGGAAGTTGTCGGGTTTGATGTCGCGGTGGATGAAGCTGCGACTGTGCACGAACTCCACTCGTGATAGCTGCAGGCACCACAGCAAGATGGTCAATGACTAACCCCAAAAGTATGCTGGGTTAGAGTTGTCGCCAACGGGCTCACCAGCTGGTCTGCGAGCATGAGGACCGTCTTCAGGCTAAACTTCCGGTTGCAAAAGTTGAAAAGGTCCTCCAGGCTCGGTCCCAGAAGGTCAATGACCATGACGTTGTAGTCCCCCTCCACGCCATACCACCTGACGTTCGGGATGCCGACTGCAGGCAGCGAGGAGTGGAAAAACCCGGGGTGACGCAATGCCCAGCGTTTCAAGCGCAGCGAAGCGTGACTGCTGCTCACCTCCACCCTGGAGGATTTTATAGAGCTTCGACTCGTACAGCAGCTGCGCGTGGCGGGTCTTGACGGATTCCTGCGCGTCAGAAGACAGGACCCAACATGTCCATGAGCTGGTTGCCCCCAGTCGGCGGCCCCCAGGCCACGAGGCTTTATCGCCAAACCTAGCCTCCTGCTCCACGTACCAGCTTAATGGCCACCTCCTCCCCGGTCTGGATATTGGTGCCCAGGTAAATGTCACCGAAGGACCCGCCTCCAATTTTGCGCCCCAAGCGATAGCGCCCTGGGGACGAACGACAGCATGGCCAAGATGTATGTAAGCATAGGAGGTCCATGCCATAGCGCAGTCCAACAAGTCACGCCCGGGGCCTCCAACGCGGGGAAACTGTTTGGACCGGAGTCAGAGTTATAGCGCTGCGCCAGCGCCCCGCAGGCTCCTCGATGAGGACAGCTACGTCTTCTAGCTGATTGGCCATACGCCTCGTCAGCAGTCCAGGCCACTCGGAGGGTCCAAGCTGACTGCCGCCCGAGGATCCCACAACCTGGCAGCTATCCAGCCCTCTTCTTCCTTTACAAGCGACCTACCAGCAATGCGAATGTCAAGAGACATCGTTGCTGGCTGGTGCGCAAGGCAGCTCCTTCAGCTGACGCACAGCGAGCTCGACGTCTTGAGGACTGGCCCTGAACGCGCACTGCGGCTGTGACCTGGCGCTTCTATCCTAACCTAAAAAGAGCTAGAAGTCCATGAAAACCAGTTCAGTTGTCTGCTCAAAGAGAAAAATAGCGCCTACGGCTCACTCCGCCCTTCAAGCGGAGGATGCGACTGCAGCGTTTGTATGAGGTACTAGCGGATTCTATCAGGCACTCAGAAACGTTCGAAGTTCCAGGCGCAACGGTGATTTGGTGAGGCCGGCAGTACGGCAGTACTCATACACATTTGCTCCTAGCCTCCGTAAGCTCGCCTGTGAGTTACAACTACAACATAGGCTTAGCGCGCTGGTCGTCCCGTTCTTCCCTCTATGGCTCCTTCTGTCCTGCGCCTGTGTCGCTGTCAACCTCTCCAAAGCAAGTGCACGACAGGGCACGACATTACTCAAATCACCAGTGGGCTTTCTTATATGACTTGGATGCGGAAACCCGCACAGGGGCCTCCCTGTTCGGACGGGCACACAATTGTGCAGACCCTGCCGAAACACGACCTGCGGCCAGACGCAAACGGGGGCTGTAGGTTTCGAATGTTGCTCGGCTACATACAGCAGTATCCTTGCAGCCGTTGTCTGATGCGAGCACCATATGCTGGTCAGCGTTATGTGCCAGGGGAGCCCTGTTACATGCTGTTGAGCGGAGAGCAGCAGAGAACCACTATGGCCCTGTGTGCCCCCTCGAACCAGCGAGCAACCGACGAAAGAGGGTACTGGTTGCAATCTCTTAAATCATCGTCTAGTTGCCTTCTTGTTGGAGCTGGCGGGGGTAAAGGCTTGCGTTTTATTTTGCGTGTACAGGGGCACGTGTGCGCCAGGTGTGCATGTCAGGGGCGCACGCATGTGCGTGGCAGGCTGGAGGAAGGCTCAACCGGCAAACCGTGCATGACTCCACCCAGAGGGTGACTGCCAGACAATGCTGGCATATCTCTCCCCGTCCATTCCTTTGCGCCTATGCACAGAAGACCGAATACAACCGGAAGTGCCTCGTACCCATTGCAGTAGTGCATCAGTGGGTACGTACGGGTGCACCATCACCCAGCGTGTGTGCACACGGGTGACCGGCATGACACGACCAAAACCCTTTAACATGCGAACGGTATTGGCTTGCGTCGACCTCACATACACCACACAGCTTCCTGTTTTAGCCTAACGAGTACACCAAGCCGTGTGTCCGGTAGCCCAATGTTTACGCGGGTTTTGGTTTAGGCCCCATTTTGTGACCATTGCCTAGGACACAAGGCACTACTGATTCGAAGCAGGACCTGAAAGTGATGGTGGCAAGGTTGTCTGATCTACTAAGCATCTTGGCGCTGAGATTAGGCAGTACACTCAGGTGCCCTTGATATGCCACCGTCGCACTCAGGTAGCACTGTGGAGCAGACAGGTGCTGGGTTTGGGCTTTTGGTGGTGCTGGTGCTTGCCTGTGCTGGTTAGGCTTTTGAACTGCCGCTGGCCTGTCCCCTCCCGTCTTCTTACCTGTAAACCAGGGGAGCGCTGTAAACCTTTCCACACAATCCACAGTAAGGATCGGGGCGCGAAAGTTGGTTCTTAGACCGACTTTCCCGGGATTTCCAACCCGGGTTCGAATCCTACCTCAGGCGAGATTCCAGTCCTCGTCTGCCTGTGTGGTCTGCCCGGACCCATGGG
>VFQN01002127.1_pt1 | contig 31482 bp, 54 predicted proteins | sample 3512371 | NCBI WGS metagenome assembly VFQN01 (sample SAMN10412370, study PRJNA504923) | tailings metagenome | isolation source: Replicate 2 from Balatoc abandoned mine | place: Philippines: Itogon, Benguet | collected 2017-08-28 | reverse complement strand
GGAGGTGGTAGCGGCGGAGGCGTTGCAGCCAGGCCATTTCCAGGTGGTGGGCGACTGTGAGGAAGGCGGGGGATGCAGGGGTGACGGGGATAAGCTGCAACGGGACGACGACCAGGCGAGAAAGGGGTTGTGCTGCCCAGATGATGCGGTGGAAAGCTGAGCTGGCCCTGCCGGTACGTTGCTCGGCGACGGTGGTCTGGATGTGGGTCTGCAAACGTGCGAGGGCGGAGTACTTGGTATGCCCCACGTACAAACGTGGCTGGCGGGAGCGGCCGTGAGTGGGGTTAGAGTAAGCCACGTAAATGACTCCACTGAAGGCGAAGGGCTTCCGCAGGAGTAACCGGTGCGTATCGGCTGGGATATACTGTTTACGAAGATGGAGGAGAGTACGCAGAAGGCGAGAGTGGTCCTGGCGGCGATGGAGGAGCTGGCAAAGGCGCTGCCGATAAACCTTCCAGTTAGCTGCACGGACGAAGCTACGAAGCTCTATATGTTTTCATTACACGCAGACGTGTTCCCTGTTCATTTTAGGCACCAAATAAAATTACCGTAATGGGTCTCCCAGAATCCCAGAATCCCAGAACGAGCCGAGACTGCTTAGGATGAACAGGAGGGCCCTAGTCCCCTAGAATGAAAAATCCTTTCCCCAAGTGATGAACCATGCCGTACCGTACGGTACATGAATTTGTTGGAAATGGCATGCAGGACAGCTGCATGTGCATCCTGCCTGCACGAACACTCCGCAAAAAAAGCACGCTAGTGTGAACAAGTCAGCAGCCCCAGCAGTTTGTTTATGGGGCATCCCAGACCTCATGGCCTTGAGGCAGGGAGCCGCCCTGCAGCACGCTGCTGGCTCGATGGCTGGGACACTGTCTGCGCTCCATCATCACATGCACATTGCTAGAGCACGGTGCTGGACTTATGGCGCCCAGTCTGGCAGGAGCTCCGGTTTCATGGGCAGCTGCTGGAATACGTCCACTCCCAGAACCTCGGACAGTGGCCGTGCCTCCGGCCACTGTGACAGCTCCACCTTGTAGTCAAACACCTTGGAGTACTCGTGCAGCAGCCGGTACCTGCGCGTACGGCATGCATGCGTGCAGCACGTGTTAGTGCGAAGTTGTATTGTGGTGCCACGAAGTGCAACAAACACGTGTGGCATGAACCCTTCAATTGCATGCAAGTTATATCAGTAGTCACGTCAGCACCATGTGGGCCGAACAAGGGTTTCGTTTTAGCAGGGCTCCAAGCAACCAGCCACGCCAGTGCAAGGAATGTTAGATAAGTGTATTCAACGGTACCCAAAAGCCCCTGTGCAACCAGCACGCAGCAGCAAAGCAAACAGCAACCCGCCCCCCAGCTCCTCCGCCACTCCGCGGTCACCCCACCCCCCAGGCTGCCACGTGCTCACCAGTAGCACGTGCGGGCCGTGCCCGTGAGGTACTTGGCTGCTAGCTCCTGGCCCCGCACTGCAATGCGCTGTGCTTCCTTGTCGTTGTCCTGCGCCCAGGCCAGCTCCTCCAGCACCTCCTCGGGACCATGCCCCGGCCGCCAAAACTGTGGGGCAGAGTGGATACAGGTGAAGGGCTGGACTTCAGGCTGGTGTGTAACAGGGCAGTGAGTTGCGAGGGCGGCGTCTGCACCAGGAACAAGCAAGCTCGCCATGAGGCAGGCATCCTCGTGCCTTAGGTAGGAGCCTAGCTCACGGCCCCAAACTGGGGGGATACCCGTGCATGAAACATGCTTTACACGTGCCCTACACGAGACTATGTGCGTGCTCTGGAGGCTCACCTCGATCATGTTGTGCCGGTGTTTGAGCAGGTGGTAGTAGTAAGCGTAGTAGCCTGCACGACAAGCAAGGATGGCATGTGAGTAACCGCGCACGGAAGGAGTTGATAGAGCAAGTAATAAAGGGAGGCAAGATGGCCTCCTGCATGCCGCATGGGGCAAATTGTGCTGGAATCGATGGGGCCAGGCCGGTAGGCAACATAAAGTTAACCTGGCCGTGGCGGAGGTTTCTCCTGCAAGATAACTGTGCGCAAGCAAGCGGGTGGAGCCACGCACCGACGGGAATGCATGCTATGCTTGGTGTTCAGTTACAGCTTCAGTGCACCCGCCACCCTGTGTGTGCATGCGTGCGTTTCCACTCGCATGCATACTCTGGTCAACGGCGATGTGCAGCAACGCACCCGAGTGCTCCTTGAATACCAGCGAGCCCAGCGGCAGCAGGGCCTCCATCCGCGTCGACAGTGCTTGGCCCTGCAAGCACAGCAGTAGGCATAAGCAGGTGGGCAGGCAGCCTGCCTGACTGTGTTGCCCACGTGCGTGTCTGCTAAAAGTATGATTGTCCATTTATTCATTACATACAAAATTATCTGTTGTAATTATTCATTTATCCAATGTCAACTTATTGCAGAGTATTGCACTCCCGCACGTCATGCCACCCTGCCAAAGCACAGCACACCGACCGTGCAACACAGCTCCCCACACCACTGGTCCTCCGGGACGTCTGTCTAGCCAGCTGAGAGCCGAAGCCGCGGCAGCAGGGATCAGGGCAAGGGACTACGCAGCTTGCACTCCTACATTCGCATACGGCACGCACAGCAGGTAGACAGGTGCACTGCACGTTTAGGGCCCAGTCACTCAGTCCCCCGGCGCGGCGCTTCTCGTGGCAGGCGCTCTGCCTGGTTGGCCTGGGGCCGGCCCCCAGGCCAACCAGGTGAGGAGGAGCTACAGAGTAAGCCCTCTCTTACAGCATTAAAACCACGGCACGTGGCGTCCCCAACTGCTCTCCGGACCCGCACACCCACCTCTAGATTGACCAGGTACTTGAACGTTGCGTGCAATAGCATGGGCCGCATGCCGCTGAACTGCACGTCCAGCAGGTCGCGGTGCTGCGCGGCGAAGTCCATGAACACGTGGCGCGTGGGGCAGGTCTTGCGCAGGGCGTCGCAGATGTTGGAGCCGTTGACGCCCACCTTGGAGATGAAGGGGTTGTGCACGCCGCCAGCGTGCAGCCTGTAGCGGCTGCAGAACACAAGCACCGGTACCGCAGGATGGCACGCAACGGGTGGGTCAGGTGGCCACGCCCAGTGCTTGCAGGGGCAGGGTCCGTGTGCCAACAGCAGGGCAGCGAGCGATATATATACCCGGTACCATGCATTCCGCGCGCGCGCGGATGCAGCCAGGGTATCTACTGCTACCGTTGCTCGCTATACAAGGGCACCGTCTGCATGCAGCAAGTGGCCAGTGCGCGGGCGATGCAGCAAGGCTGAGCGAGGCCATTCACGCACCATGGAACTCTGTGATCGTGCGTGTGCTAAATTTACTCCGTGGCCACAGCCTTGTGCGCAGCCTGCCCAACCAACACCTGTCCGCACCTGAAACGGCCATATAACTTAGGCTCCTTCTTCGACCACTCGCGCTCTTCTTGGAACTTTGGAATCATTTTGATCCAGTTTTTGTCGTACTTCTTGCTGTGGAAATGCATGGTGGGGACGAGGATGGTATCTGCAGGAGGGTGCATGGGGCCAGTTTACGGTGGGGCACGTGTATGCTCGTTTGTCGTACGGTACACAAACCGGTTTGCTGATGTCCCTGTAGTACATACATCTTGCTGTCGGTACCTGCTACTGCGCGCTGACTTGCTTGCTAAAATTGCCCCAGCCACAAGTTACACCCGTGCGAAGAACGTCTGCACACCATCCAGTTTACTCACCCGCATGGTAGTTGCTCTTGCAGAACCCGAATATGGGGTAGGGCCCGCGGTACTGCGACTTGCGCATGTCGCCTTGTTCCCGGGTGCGCTCGGCCGGCAGTGTGCGGATTGCCACGGGGTTCATCCACAGAGGCGTGGGGTCGTGCTGCACGTTGAAGAGCGGGGGGCGTTAACAATGAGACGTAATAATCGGACGTAAATGTTCTGTCTGGATTGGTTCAAACACCAGGGAGGGTGTCAGGGGAGAGTGAGGCAGCGCCAGTGTCAGGCAGGGGAGTGGGGGAAAGGGATGTCAGGGATTGCGGGCGGGTCAGGAGTCGTGGGGCCGTGCTGTGCATCGGAGGGAGGGCCAAGAGGGAAGAGCAGGGCAGCAACCGTGTCAGGCAGGCGAGCCAAGGGTGTGGCGGGTGTCAGGGGCCGTGGGCGTGTCTTGTATCAGGGGGCGTGGGGCAGTGCTGTGCGTGGGAGGCTGGGGCAGGGGTGACAGGCAGGAAGCGCTACGCGCGCAGCAAGCGCACCCAGGCGGCGGCAAGGAAAAGCCAGGGTCAGCCCATGGCCAGCACCGCGTGCAAGCCGCCTGGGGTGACTGCAGCAGAGTCAGCCCATTACGCTCGTACGACGATAAACCACTGTGCTAGCTTGCCCGCCCAGCCTACCCAGCCCGCTTACCGTACCTCAGGGCGTCCAATGGCGGCGTGGCGGTTGTGTAGGTCACGTACGGCAGGCCCCTCATTACACCTCCATGTGCTAGCCCACCCCTCCCCTCATCCGCCTTGACCTACGTTGCCCGCCCAGTCCGCCCAGCCCACTCACTCGTTCGAAGTCCGTGGAGGTGATACTGTCCATGCGCTAACCCACGCTCCTAACCCACACCTCTACGGTACCCAACACTCCTAGCCCACACTCCCAGCCCTCATGCTCACTCGTTAGAGGTCCGTGGAGATGATGTCGTAGGCCACGCCAGGGAGGTCCCTTACTCTCCGTGCGCTAACCCACGCTCCTAACCCACACTCCTCGCCCACGCTCCCAGCCCTCATGCTCACCCGTGGTGTATCCGAGGATGTGATGGTGTAGGCCACGTCAGGCAGGTCCCTGCCGAACTGCTCGGCCAGGTGCTGCAGCATGCGCGCCCAGCCGAGGAGCAGCCAGGCGTGGTGCGACAGGCCCTTCCAGTCGGTGGGCTGTAGCAGGTAGGGCGTGCCGTTGAACACGCCCAGCACCAGCGCGCGCAGGCGCACCTGTGCACGTGCACAAACGGCATGAAGGTAGCACATTTATCGGTAAGTGTGGGGGGTGGAGGGTGCCGTAGATACGGCGTGTCGCGGTGAACCTGTGTTGGGGTACCGGTATCGTACGGTACGGTATTGGTGGAGCTTTGTTTGGGTGTAGGGGCGAACGGGCGGCTTAGCCGAGGATGCTGCATCCACCAGACCATCAGCACTGCTGGCGAGGTCACAGCCACAACCACTGTCAAGGCGTCACGACATGCAAGGAGGTTGCCTTGTACATGCAAGGCAAGCGCACCGCAGTCAAGCATTGTGCTATGGGAGCTGCGGGGAGAGGCCCATGTTGCGACAGGGTTGCTTGCATGTAGTGGAGAGCCGAGGGGGGACCACCTACCGTCCCATAGTGCCCCGCCGTGTACTCCATGCGCTCTTGAGATACTGGATGTAATCGATGGATTTCCAGGTCTCGGTCGATTTGGCTGAAAGGCAAAAGTAGGGTGCGGCGATGCTCGGCACTGAAGAGGACTCGACATCCAAATGTTGCAAGGCGAACGGGAAGGGCCAGCGAATGAGAAGCCACCGCAGCACCTGTAGACCTTGGCGTAATCGTCGCATTTCAGCTCCTGATACTTGGCGGAGTTCCACGGCGAGGGTGCTGAGGTTTTGTCGGTTTGCGCGCCTGTTACAACAGCTGAAGCGAACGCGGCAAGCACGAGGACCGCTAACAACGACATGGTATTACGGTAATATGGAAATAAAACGTGATCGATGCGCCTAGTAGCCTTCAGAGCGAACGCCGTGACAAGACTCGTCGCGACCGTCGCGTCTCCAACCGTCAAACTGCTAGGAGTCGCACCACGAAACTGTGCAGTGTGCACTGCCACACCGAACGTGGTACATACTCTCTGAGCAAACACCTAACTAGCACACTCGTGATCTTGCTTCTCCCTTTGCGGGCCGCCCATGCACCCACCCTACAATGCCATACGGATGGAAACCCAAGTGTCCTTCGCACACGCACCGCTTAGCCGTGCAACGTCCACCGCCCCTTCACATAGCCATAGCCACACAGGCATCAACCACAGACACCCGCCGTACTCTGGCCCTACATCCAGTGGCCCCGTCCCGCTGTCCCTAGCCAGCTACCCAGTCTATGCCGTACTAGGGGCAACGGCGTGCCCACGCCCTCCTTCCTCCAGGCCGCAGCCACGCCCGCCACCTACACGCTAGCTTTAACATACATGCTCATCAGCGCTGATGCACTCACGTGCTGACCTACGTAGGCCAGCAGCAGCAGCACTAGCACCAGCGCGTCCACTTCCTCCATCCCACCAGACCGCTGCCATGCCTGCCCACCACATAACCAACTCGCGCACACTTGCACACTTTGACACTTGCAACAACGCACTGCTCATGTACACACCCGCCTTGAGCATCACGCCAGCAGCGGCAGCACCAGCGCGTCCACGTCCTCCTTGCCCGCCGCCTCCCCCGCCGCCGCCACCAGCTGCCCCCAGGCGCCTATGTCCTCGTCGCGGGACACGCTGGCGTCGCCGCCGCCGCCGCGGTCGCACTCCTCGATCTCAGCCTGGGGGGCGGTACGTAAGGGGGTTGGAGCAAGATATTGTGAGTACGGTAGTTCCCAAGGTTGATGACTAGCCATTCGTGCTCTGGCACCCGTACACAGGGCCAGGGGCAGGTAGGGGGTCCGGTGGGGTACGGGAGGATTAAACGTGAGCGTGATGACGACGTTGCAGATACGGTAATCCCGACACGTAACCCTGCGACGCAAAACAACAAACACGAAGGGGGGTGGGTAGGGGGACAGGGAGAGGGGCGGGGAGCACCAGGGCGTGGGCGCGTGGGCCAGGACAGTGCTGGGGAGGCGGCACGCACCGTGATGCAACACCGCAAGGGCTTGTGGCGCATGTCCCGGTGCAGTGCATACCGTTGCCTGGGCGTTCGGGTGATCCGCCCGGTCCTCTCGAATACCCACGACCTCAACACATGCGCCCCCCTGCCCCGCCCCCCTGCCCCGCCCCCCTGCCCCCTTGCCCCGCGGTCCCCTGCCCCGCCCACCTGCAGCTGCGCCAGGTAGTCCGCTGGCGCGGTGTCCGCCACGCGGCTGATGAGCGCCGTCAGCTGGTCGCCCGCGTACCTGCAGGGAGGGGGAGGGGGCACCAGCGTTGCGAACGTGATAAAAACCGTGGCAGGGGCAGCCTGGCACCCAACCTCGCCACGGCACCTGCAATGAGGGAGGGAAGGTGGCGCATGAGCAGTGCCAACGGCACGGCATATGCTCCAGTCAGTGTGACACTTTGCAACCAGTACGCCCCTGCGCAGGGGAGCCTCTGCGTAAGTTGGTGGCCGGGGCCAGGCGGGAGCGAAGGCTGAGGAGTAGGAAGGCCAACAACGCCAACGCCGGGGTTTGTGGGGAACGGGGCTCAGGCAGCCTCCTAGGCCTGTGCTTCATCAGCCCTTCCCGGATTCGCTGTTTCCTGTCTACACATTACCGGTACCTGTACTCCATATCCACATCCACATCCACAGTGCCTAACTACACAGTACCGCCCACCTGAAGTTGCGCACCGCCTTGTTGCGTGTGATGGCCTCCCGCAGCAGCGCGTCCGCGTGCCGCGGGTCCAACCGCAAGCCGGCCAGGTACCTGGGGCACGTGGCAGATAGTTACCGATAGACAATTGCCATGTGTTAACACACCACGGTACAGGTGCTACCCTGCTGCATCACACAGCGTTGTATACTGTGTTTGGGCTCCAGCGTCCACACCCACGTTTGTCGGGTACCCAGGCGGGGCAGGAGGGTGCAGGACTAATGGTAAGAACCGGTAACCCAGCGCGCCAGGTCAGCACACGTGCAGCCCTGACCCCCACACGTGGGACCCCCAACCGTCAACCGCCAAACCCACTACCCACCTGTACAGCCGCGCCTCCCGCGGCCCCGCCGCCGTGCCCACCGCCTCCAGCAGCCGCACCGCCGCATAGTACTGCGCGCAGAACGACAGCCGCGCCTTTCGCGACGCCTCGTCCATCACCGCCCGCTCGTCGTGCAGCAGCACCGCCATGGCACGGGAGAAGTGCGCCGCCGCGCCACGCCAGTCGCCCGCCTCCATCCTGGCTGCGCCGCCGCCGTACAACTGCGCGCTGCTCATGCCCGGTGGGAACTGCAGCGACTCCGTCGGCGTCAGGGTGCTGCCGCCGCCGCCTGGCGGCGGCGGCGGCACGCCAAGCCGGCTCGGCGGCGGGGCGCCTGGCGGCGCCAGCCGCACCGCCGCGTCCGATCCCGTCGGCCCGGCGGCGACGGGGTTGCCGCCCTTATCGCGGATCTGGATCTTGATCTTGCGGCCGGCACCGGCGCCGCTGGCGGCGCCAGCGCTGGTGATGGTGCCGGCAGCAGAGCCGGTGGCGGAGGAAGCGTCAGCGTCGTCGTCCTCGTCGGAGGAGAAGTCGATGAAGCCGCCGCCGCCGCCGGCGCCCATGGCGGACAGGAACTCGGCCCTGGCGGCGGCCTGGGCCGCGTCCGAGGAGGCGACGGAGGCGGTCTCGAGCATCTCGCGGTCGGCGGCGCCGCTGGGCCTGTGACGGGTTGTGGGCAGTTGGTGTGTTAGCAGCGGGGCTGAGGGGCGACGTGCGAGTTAGGCAGAGGGGGACGGGGCCGGCCAACAGGTGCGGCTTGGGGTCCCAGCGACAGGGGGCAAGCAGCCCCACAGCCCTCATCCGTCCCCTCTTCCTTGTGGCATAGCTACCTCCTCACGCGTCCCACCTTTTCCCACCTGCTCCAAAACGTGACGTATGCAAGCGTGCCTCCCAACCCAGTACCCGGGCCGCGCCCTGCCTCGTTCTAGCGGAACTGCACGAGCCACATCCCCTCCCCTTCCCCTTGCCCGCCCTGGGTGAGAACCCCACCTGCTGCTTCCATCGCCCGCCGCAGCGCCGCCGGCGGCGCCGCCGCCCGCCTTGCTGTCTGCTGTCCCCCGGGGCGTCCCCGCCGCCGCGGCTACGCTCGCCGCCGCCGTCGACGTCAGCCCGTAGTACGACACGCGGTTCGCCCGCTCGGGGGCGCCCACCGGCGGCACGGGCCCCAGCTCACCGTCGGCAACCGTGGTGGGCGGCAGCGGCCCCAGGACGCACACGGCGGCGGGCGAGGCAAGGGAGGTCCCCAGCTTCCAACCGTCCGCGCGCTCCGCCTGCTCTGGCGGCTGTGGCCCCGCGCGGCCACCTGCAGCAGGGCGTGGACGGGAGGAAGGGTGTGGAGGGGTGGAGAAGTGTGGAAAAGGGTTGGGGTTTCGGGGGAATGGAAGGGGAGCGGAAGGCAGTGCCCTGGGCGACGGGGATGTGTGGCTCTGCCACGTACATGCCCACGGTTGTGACGTGTGGCGGCGTGGAGTGAATGGCCGAGAAGATGGATGAAACAGGCACGCTGCGTGCGGTAGGGAACAGGCACGCCAGCAGCCCCTGGACAACTTGTACTCTTGGAAACGACCACCCGCCCTGAAGCCCTGAGCCGCTCTATGGCTCTTGTAGGCGGACTTGACAAGCACGACCAGGCCACGATGCACAGCACCGCCAAGCCGCCGGACCTGCGTCACTTAGCAGCCAGCATACGAGGGCTACGTAGGTGCCATGTGGTATTGCTGCACCCCACAACTGCAAAGTCAAGCTTCCGTTAGCCACGTTAGCAACGTGCAACTGCGGCCCTTGACCCCTTTCCCGCGCCCGCCGCACCTTCCCGCCGGGCCAGCACCAACGACAACGACGCGTCCTCCACGTGGCTCCCCACGCCGCCGTACAGGTTCCGGAGCGCCGCCGCCAGCTGCCCCGCCGCCGCCGCCTCAGCCGTCGGCGCGCTGGCGCCGCCGCCGCCACCGCCCATGCCGCCGGCGTAGGCGGCCTGGCCGCCGCCGCTGGGCAGGCCCAGCGCCGCCGCCGCCGTCTCTCCCACCTTTTGACTAATGCCGTACACGCCCTGAGCGTCGCCCTGGCACACCGCTAGCACCATGGCGGAGGGCCACTCGCCTGCGACCACGAGGCCAGCGGAGCATGTTCTTAAGCAGAAACGCCGAGGGGGCGAAGATAGCTATGGTAAACAGCAGTCCGTCCGGGCGGCCAACCCAACCTCCTCTGCAGCCGCCTCCCGTCGGCATCAACCGTACGGCCCTGTCATTTGCACGCGCTCCAGCTCAGTCCATGCTAGGCTCCATACCACCCCGCCCTTCAGATATTTCTTGGGGACCGCCCTGCGCCGCCGGTACCCCCCGAACCGCCCCAACACACCCGCCCTTGCACTCAACAAATGCACGATTAAGCACAAGCCACTGAACGCCACCCACCTGCCGCCAGGAGCAGCTCCTGCGCCACCGCCAGCTGCCCGTGCCCCAGCGCCCCCGCCGCCGCCGCCACCAGCTTCGCATGTAACGCCGACCCCCGCGGCGGCGCCGCCGGCGCGTGCAGCGCCCGCGACGCTTCCGCTGCCAGCGCCGCCGCCACCGCCTGCCACCGCCCCGCCGCCGCCGCCGCCGCCAGCTTCACGCCCCCGTCAAGCGGCGGCAGCGTCTCCGCCACCACCGCCGCAACATCCCATGCGCCGGCAGCGATCAACGACCATACCCCCTGCGGCGTAACGCCTGCCGCCGCGTCGTACGACTCCATCGCGTACCGCAACGCTGGACGCACGATGCCGGTACCGTACGATCCGTACGGTAGCAGCCCCGTGGCGGCGAGGCTCGACCAGCCGATCAGCAGCGGCTGCAGCAGCGACGCCGGCCGGAGGATCGCCTCCGCCAGGGCGGCGGTGGCGGCGGGCGACGCCGAGGCCACCGTCCCCGCCGCCGTCGGCAGCGCCGGCGCCAGCGGCGTGCGCAGCAGCACCAACGCGTCGGCGGTCACGCCCAGCAGTGACATGTGTCCCGTGGGCGACAGGGTGGCGACCGGCAGCAGCCTGCCCGTCCACGTCAGCTGCAGCACCTGCCCGGCGGCGGTCGAAAGCAGCAGCATGGGCCCCGCCCACACCAGCGACGTCACCCCGCACGGCTCGCTCGGCAGTGCCGTACACCCGTACGACGCCAGCCCCACCGCGCACACCACTCGGAGGCTTGACGTCAGCAGCAGCAGCCGCTGGTTGGTCAGTACGGCAGCGATGGCGTCATGGGGGCCGCCGGCGGCGCTGACGCCGGGGCCAGCGGCGGGCCGGCCGGAGGCCGGCGGCGCCCGCGGCGCCGCCGCCGCAGGCGGCGGCAGCAGCTGCAGCCGCTGCCACGCCACGTGCATGACGGTCTCTCCGGGCAGCAGCGGCAGGCAGGCCTGGCGCTGGGTGGGGCCGAAGTGGTGGCCCTTGGGCAGGGTGGTGTAGTAGACGCCGGCGGAGTCGGCGGTGGGGTCGTGGTCCTCGTCGGAGGAGTCGTTGGCGGCGCCGTCGGCGGGGGCCTTGGGCGCAGGGGGCTCCTGCACGGGAGGGCAGGACAGGGGGGCCAGGGGCCACAAAGTATTAGGGGTTGGGGAGAGAAGAACGTTGGGATCTCGCGCCGTCGTTGTAACAGGCAGTGCGCTTCATGGTGTGCAGCTGTTCAGTGCAGCCAGCAAGAGAGTGCGCAACCGGCAGACCCTGTGACCCAAGCGCGTCACACGAGCTCCACCAGTTGAATCTGCCGGGTGTTAGTCTAGTACGGTCGTGCACAGGCGGGCGGCAGGCCGCCTCGCGGCTGGGCAAGTGCCGTACTGACACATGCAATGCACCCACCAGCGGCACCCTGCTGAGCGCCGCCCAGCGTGCGTCAGGCTCAGGCTTAGCGATCTAGAGCCACCACTTCAACCTGCCGCCTGCCCTGCCTCGCCGTATTAACCTTACTTCCGCTTGTATCTTGCTTGCAAAGGCATGTTATGCCTGCATCCCGCACTTCATTCGCTGCACACACCAAGGTGCACCAGCAGGACACACCGCACCCACCAGCGGCACCCTGCTCAGCGCGGGCAGTGTGGCCATGCACAGGCAGCTGTCGGCGCTCTGCCACATGAGGCAGCCGGTGCCGCGGAAGCGCCGCACGTCGTGCGGGGGCGCCTCGGGGGGGGCCATCGCCTCCGGGACGGGGGCCTGCGGGCGAGGAGGAATACCACGACTGTCCCGGTATAGTGTAGTAAATCGGTAGCGTTATGATGATACAAGAGCTGCACGGCAAAACTGTCCCGCAGCCCGTTTCCCCTTGGCAGTTTGCCTACATTGGTTGGCAGAGGGGAGATCGGTGTATCCAGCCCCGGCAGCAGAGCCCCGCCCTCCAGCAGCAGGCTGAAGAGCGAGCCCCACTACTCACTCCCTTGTCCCTCCTCCTGTTCTTTCCGAAGCTTCCGCGCCCGCCACCCCCAACTCTGTGAAGTCACCCCCCTCCACCAACGAAAACGTCCCGCGCGCCGTGCCCCCGTTCCGCACCCACTTTTCCCTCGTGGAAGGTTACTTACGTTCGTTGTTGGCGGCCCAGGAAAGACCGGCGTGCCCAGACCGGGTAGCAGCGCACCGCCCTCCAGGACCACGCTGAACAGGGGACCCGCGGCTCCGGAGCCGCTGGTCTTGTCCGTGTCGTACACCTCGACCGCCCGGCCGTTGGGCGCCACGATGGCGAAGTGCGCGTCGTCGGGTCCAAGGAATGCGCCGTACTTGCCTGGCCAGGGTACGGGCGATGTACGGCATGGGTTACAGCTTGTACGGCAGAGCCAGCGGTGTGCGGTGTTCCATTTGGCATGGGACTCGATGTCGACGTGCATGGCCCGGCCCCCAACCTCCTATTCAGCCTCTATAGCTTCAAGGCATCAGCGGGGAGGCCTTCTCCTGCAGCTAAGGCCTCGTTGGACTACCTCGCGCCCAAAGTCCCAAGCCAACAATTCTCCACCCCGCCTGCAACTGCCGAGCCCAACCTGCCCTGAGCTCTCCGTCCCACTTTTCATGATGGCTGCGCCCCTCCCTAAACCCCCACTCCGCCCACCTGGCCGCACCCACGACACCATGCAGTTGACGCCCTCGTCCTCGAAGCACGTGCCGTTGAGCACGCTCCAGCTGTACTGCTCCGGGAAACCCCCCTGCTGCTGCTGCTGCTGCTGCTGCTGCTGCTGCCCAGCGCCGTTGGCCCCCGCAGCCCCCGGCGGCGCGCCCGTCTCGAAGAACACGATCCACGCGCCCCGCTTGGCGCTGTGCAGCAGCAGCCGCGCGTGGCGGCCGTAGCCGTCGGCGGTGTCCGTGGGCAGCTGGGCCAGGGGGGAGGACTGGCGCGTGACCAACGAGTGCTTCATCAGCCTGGGGCGTTGTGGGGGTGTGGGGATCGGGGGAGGGGTATGGTTGGGGCGGGGTAGCCGGCTAAGGCGGTGATGTGAGGGCTGCGCGCGGCAGGCACCTGCCGGAATACCGGCAGACCTTGGCCGGCCCGGGTGGTGACGCGGCCCGCAGTGTGTATCTTGCAGGTAGGCTAAACGGGTGCAGGAAACCGGTGGGTGGCCACCCTGTAACAGCCTGCACAGCTGTGGGGTGGGGGGGAAAGGCGTGGCGGCCACCGTCGCCAGCGGCGACGTAGCGCCCAGCGCGCTATTACTGCGCTGCTCTCCGCGCCCGTACCCCACTCACTTGCCGCCGGCCAAGTAGTACACGTGCGGGGGCAGCTTGAGCCCCGGGCCGTCATCCGCCTCCGCTACCGCCACCGCCTTGGCGCTGCCGCCGCCAGTGGACTTCCCCTCCGCCGCCGCTGGGTCCTCCGCCGCCTCCGCCTCGTCGTCGCTTGAGTCATCTGCCGCCGGACGGGCGTAGCCTCCCGCTGCCGCCGCTGCCGCCGCGGCGGCGGCTGCAGCCGCCGCTACAGCGCCGGCGGGTAGGGTGACGCCGGCAACGCCGCCGCCGCTGCCGCCAGCGGCGGCGGCGGTGGTCCGGCGGCTGGCGGCTCTGGACGGCGGCAGCGGCGGCGGCGGTGTCAGGCCCGGCGGCAGCCAAGCCGTCAGCCCGGTGTGCTGCGGGGCCGCGCGGGCGCCCCGCCACCCAGCCAGGTGCGCCTCGGGGTTGTGCAGCGTCAGCACCGCCACGCTGCTGGTGCGCCTGCACGGTAAAAACACAAAGCACGCCCAAATGCAAGTTGGCCGTTGGACGTGCGCTTCATTCGCAGCTGGTGCGCCTGCACGGTGAAGTACACAGCACACCCTGAGCAAGTTGGCAGTTGGGTGAGCACTTTACTCCCCGCTGGATCCTAGGACACATAGCGCACCTCCGCGTCCGCCTCCACGCCCCCACCTGCACAACGCCGCCGCCCCCATGCTGCACCCCACACACCCTCCCTTCATCCACGCTCCTGCTGCATGCGACGTTCATACCTGGCCCGCGCCCGCACACCAGCCCACCCACCTGCACTGCGCCCGTGCGCCGCCGCCTCCATGCTACGTCACACACCGTTGCTGCTGCTCCAGCTAAACCCTCATCTGCCCTAATTCTCGCCTATACGTCCGCCCGCCAGCGCAGACCCGCCTCCCCTATGCTGCAGCCAACACAGCACTACCCACGCCGCTGCCGCTGCACGCACATGGACCCTTAACCCACCTGCACAGCGCGGCCTCCTCCATGCTGCAGCCCGCCCGCGGGCCCATGAGCATCTCGGGGTGCACCTGCGCCGCCATGGGCAGGTCCACCCCCACGGCGCAGCAGCCCAGCCCCGGGTGCACAGCCACACGGGACACCAGCGGCGCAGTGTGCGGGTCTGGGGGAGCACAGGTATAAGGATATTAGGAGTTCAGGGTTGTCGGCGTATTGGTGCGTGCTGAGGAGCAGCAGCCCAGGGCGGGGCAGAGAGCAAAGCAGGACGCCGGGGGGGCCGTGTGCGGGTCTGGTGCGAAGGTATGGGAAGGAGTAATGTACAGCGGGAGGGCTACTTGCATGCAAACGCACCGAGAAGGAAGGTGCTAGACACGTCGTGCGTCCACGCGGGGGAGGGGCTCCACAGGCTGTGCCATGCGGGGGCGGCAGCGGCGGCGGCGGCGGCAGGGGGCGCGGCGGCGCCGCCACCCAGCGTCATGGCGCGCTGCAGCCCGGCGTTGGCGAAGGCGGACGCCGCGGCGGCGGCGGCGGAGGCGGAGGCGCCGACGGAGGCTCCGGCGGCCGCGGCGGAGGCGGCGGCGCCGGTGGTCATGCCCATGGCGAGGGCGGCCTTGGCGCGGCGGGTGGCGTCCAGCAGGCCGCTCACGTCCTGCATACGGGTGGGTTAGCAGACGACTGATGGTTGTTATAACACCGTAACAGAAACGGTGTCTTGGTGCAGCAGCATACGCGCACATGATGGGTGGGTTTCCGCTTACGTCCGGTTACGTCCTGCACACTGGTGCATCTGAGTATGTGGGTGCTGGTTGAAGTGATGCTCATGGTCGACCAGCAACCGCCCCAACGGCCCGACCCACCGGCGGCTCCACACGTGCCGGCCTCAGCGCCACGCCGCCCTGCCCCTGCTTGAACGCCAGCCGCCATCCGCTGCACCGCAGCTTGCCGTCCTTGGTCAGACCGAACGCCAGCACCGTGTTGGTGACCTGGGGGTGGAGCGGGCAAACATGGAGGGGAAACACAGCACTTGGTGACGCAAGGAAGTGGGGACGGGGGACGGGGGACGGGGGTTGGGATACGGTACCGTTACGGGAGCGATGTCGGCGTGGAGTAGCTGCACGAGAGACCGGGCCGCAAGGGGGGCGGCGACGGGCGTGTGCCGGGCCGCTGGTGGCGCAGCCTGGTTGGACGTGTCACCGCCTTGCAAGGCCTGCAGTCCGCCTTCGCGCCAGAACAATACTTGTCGTATATTCACGCACAAGAGCACGCACCTTACAAAGTCTCCCCACGCACACGCACCCTGTCAAGGCCGATCCCCACCGCCGCCCCCTCACCCGGGCACAAGCCCATATTGCAAACACTATGTGCGTGTAAGTCAGCACACGGGGCATGCGGGTTGCACACAGCACTACAACCCACTCAGCTCCAACACGCACGCACGCACCCTGTCCAGTCCGATGCCCACCGCCGCCGCCCAGCCCGGCACGCGGCCCTGCACCACGGGGCTGGGGGCGGAGCGGCCGGGCGCCTCCAGCACCACCGCATGGCCCGTGCGGGAGGCCTAGGGGGAGGGGAGGAGAGGTCGAGGGCAGGTGGTCAGACATGTAAGGCTGGCGGCTAAGGGGGAAAAGGAGCGCAGCAGGGAGGGGAGGCGCGGGGCACAGCGCGGTGAGTTGATGATGGAGCCGCTGCAGGCAGTGAGGTGAGCCGGTCCCAAAGTGCAAAAGCACAGGGAAGCGGGAGCACGTGGGCCCCTGCTGCACGCTGTCCACCACGTTCATGCGCAGGCGCCTTCAGGCACCGGCATTGGGCAGCGCGCCTAATGTCAGACCAGAACAGCCAAAGACCCCTGGGCAAGATATGTGCACATGTTGGCAGCTTAGCACGCAGCACGCGTGCCCCACCTGCAGTACCAGCGCGCTGCCCGCCACGCTGGGGTGCGGCACGCAGGTGAGCACCCCCGGCGCGGGAACCACCTTGTCGACCGCTGCCTGGATCTGCGGCACGGGTGGGCGGCAGCGGGCAGGCGGCGGCGGTGGAGCGGTGATTGGCGAGCAGGTTGGAGATGCCGCTGATGGCTTTCAGCACCTGGGACGGGGAGGCGTGGAAGTCAGGGGCGGTGCGGCACGCCCTGCCACGCGGCCTCCCCGCCCTGGACATACAACCCTGAGCTCCGGCCCCCCAACACGAGTCGGAGGGCACGCGCCTCGCATGCTACACATGCAGACCTCACAGCCACCGCCGCGGGCCGTTCAGGGCTTTGCGTTGTCGTGATTGGCGTGCAGTGACACAACCTCCGCTGAGCCCCGCTCTCCCCGCCGTCACCTGCACGGCGGCGTACATCGGGCTTTCACACATCCCCGCCTTTCCCCCGCGGCGGCATACCCCCTCAGCGCCCCATTCCCGGGGCAACGAGTACTCCTGCGCATCACCTGCCCGCGCCCCCCACACCCCGCCCCTCCCTCACCTGCACGGCGTACAGCGGGCTGAGCACGTCCCCGCCTCCCCCCGCGATGGCGTAGCCCCTCAGCGCCCCGTCCGCGCCCAGCACCAGCAGCTGCGCGTCGATGTGGTGCGCCGCCAGCCCCAGGATGGCCTTCTGCACGTCCAGCTTCACACGGCTGCCCCAGCCCTTGGAGCCGGACCCGGACCCGGAGCCGCCGCCCTCGGCTCCGGAACCGGCGGCGGCTGAGCGCGTGGGCAGAGTGGCCAGGCGCAGGGCGTCCTTGGCGTAGCGGCAAAAGTAGATGAAGGGGTTGGAGCCCTGGAGGGGTAGATCCAGAGTGGCAGTGCAGCAAGTGTTTTAGACCGGGGGAGCAGGTGCTGCGTCATCTGCGTACCGTAGCGGCAAATGCAGCTAAGGGTTGAAGCCCTGGAGCATGAGCGGGAGGTGAATATGCAAGGGAAGGGCCGGTCACCGGTGAGCAGTGGCATGCGGTCAGGGTGCAATGCGCCCATAGTTGCGCTGGACATGAGTGGCCTGGTTGATGGCCAGTGCTTGCTCATCCGCCCCACGACCGGCAGGCAGCCTTCCAGCGGCTTGCTGTCCCCCAAAGCGTTTACGCATGCGGGCGCACAGGCGGTGCATAGTGCCTTGACATTCAGGCCCCGAACGTCTCCCGTTTCCCCACCGGCGTCACGGCCAGCAGACTTTCCTCAGCGTCCTGCTCTCGGGAGTGACACTTGAAACATACATACAGACGTCTACACCTCCGGCAAGGCCAAGGTCCGTCGAACAACGGCACGGCTTTGTTTGAACTTGACCAGCGTACACACAGACGGCACACGAAGTCCCTTGGCACGCAGCCGCCCACAACCACAGTACCGGCGCCCGGACCAGGATGCAGCCAGCCAACTGCTTGCACCAAACCCTTTCGCCCATTGTAGGGGTGACGAACAGCCTGATTGGCAACCCGGCCTACGCCTCCTGTATCCCTACCGGCGCCACGGCCAGCAGGCAGAGCTCAAGAGGCTTGCTGTCCCCGCTGGCGACGATGCATACACACGACACACAATGTGCCTTAACACGCAGGCCCCCGATCGCCCATTGCCAGCAGAATCTACTGCTGCCCATTGCCGTCCTGTTGCGACTCCTCGGTTACCCACCGGCGCCACCGCCAGCAGGCAGCCCTCCAGCGGCTTGTCCATCTTGGGCCGCCGAGGCACCAGCAGCCGCGCCTTCCAGCTGGAGGTGCTCACGCTGAACAGCATCCAGTCCTGCGGGGTTGGCAAGGGGAACAAACACCCAGTAAAGTGAAGACCGAGGGGTGCGCAGGGCATGGTAGCATGCAATGGCTCCACCGCAGTGCCTTCCGCCACTGCCCCACCCGCTGCCCATTCGACAGCATGTCCATCAGCATCACACTCCGGGCCCACTGCATGCCGCCATGTCGGCACCACGCATAGCGGGGCCCCGAGCGCCCCTTGGCGCGATGCCAGCTTGCCTGCTTGCCCCCTCTGCCGCCGCCCAACCTCCCCTCCCCTGCCTGCACCTCCACCACCACCAACCGCATCCGCCGCTGCATCAATCAGCACCAGTGCCTACAACCTACGTCAACCTGTCCAGCTCCAATCCGCTAGCCGCTTTCCCATTGCCATCGCCCTCCTGCTTGCACCTCTTTCGTTGCCGCCCTTTACCCCCTGCTCTATTGCTCAAAGGAACGAGGCTTGTCCTGCAGCAGCCCACCCCACCTGCACCACCACCACCAGCACGCTGCCGTCCGGCGCGAAGGCCATCTCCACCGCCACGCTGCGTATGTCCACCCGCCCCACGCGTGCCCCGCTCTGCAGGTCGTACACCGCGACGTAGCCCGACACGCCCTGGAGCACGGGGAGGTAGGGGACACACTATTAGTCATGCGAAAAAGCAGTGTACGGCACGGTAGTGAGGGGAGGGAACCAAAGGTGGGGGCTGAGTGTCAGGAGGAGGCGTCGGGCTGCTGCCTGCAGGTCGTACACCGTAACCAGGCACGCCGTGAGGCACAGGAAGGGAGAGGGGAAGCGAGGCAGGGTGAGGGAGACGCTGAGTGCGGGGGAAGGAGGGGAGGGAGGAGGGAATCAAGGGTGGGATGACGCTGGACGTATGGGGAGGCGTCAGAAGGCGGTCTGCAGGGCGTGCACAGCCACAAGTCAGACACGCCCTCAGGCACGGACAGCATGCGGGAGGGAGGAGGAGGACGGCGGGGTAAAAGAGGAGGTGCCACTTTCGTGTTGGGGCATGGCAGAGAGTTTCGTGGGGAGGTGCCATGTCGCCTAGCGCGCCACCACGGGCATGGGTGGGTAAGGTGGTGGGTGCTGACAGGCAGAGTGCTTGGCACGGGCCGGAGGAGGCCCGCTCGGCGTGCTAACCCTTGCATGGCCGGAAGCCATTGCAACTGCTGTTGCTGTCCCTTGATCCAAGTGCTGCTGTGCAGCCTCCCCCCTGGCTTTGGCATGTGGCGAGCTGACGATGGGTAACACCTCCCCTGGTGCTGGTGCAGGTCACCCAGGGCAAGCCACGCGACTCACCACGGCGAGCAGGGGTTTTGTGGGGTGGAAGCAGAAGCATTTGGCATGGAGTCCACGGATAAGGGTGCTCGCGTCCGCCTGTACAGTGTCGGGGATGACCGATCCGCCTTTGCCTGGGTAACCATTCCGTGCTCCCCAAGGAAGGCAGTCACTCCTGATTTCGGTCATTCGCAAAAGGAGTGTACTGAGTTAGACTTACCGGAACAACACTAGACACGTCCAGCGACTGGCTCAGGGCCAGTCGGAGGAAGGATGGTGCAGGTGCGTCCTTTGACATCCTGATCGAGCGACTACCAGGTCATTACTTAATATGCAATATTTACAGTACGTTTAGTATGCTCTAAAGGTTACTGAGATACGATGTGTTGAAAGACCGTGTCAGTGCTTTACAGAGGCGAAGAGTCGCAGCACAGCAGCTACTGCATAAAGACTCGTGTGACTACGTACTTAAGGGCAAGTGCTGACGATGTTCTTCCAGGTACACGGCATCAGGGCTCAGCGCTCAGGCCTCAGCAAGCCCACTGGCGGTTGTGACGGTTGCTGCCTTTGCGCCAAACCGCTTGGCACGGACATGGCCGTGCTGAGGCGTGGCACAAGCTCAAGTGCATGTACCCAGTAACTGCAAAGTGCCGTTCCTGCGCTCTTTACAGCCGTTCTTTGCCTTCCACCTACAGTCCAACACAGATAACCAACGTCGAGGGACTTTACGGATTGTTAAAGCACAGCCTCGATACCAATGTGCCTCAGGACAAAGGCAATTAGGATGTATATTGTGTTATAGTGGTGCACACCTGCTTGCGGAGGCAGCGGGATGTTGCCGCTCTCTCGGCTCACTCCAGCCGTGGTTGTGTTGCCAGCGCTACCAAGCAATCCGGCTGCAACCTGGAAGCTGCTTGAAGGTGCAGCAGTTGGCGGCCTGGCGCGCGGGTATGCCTGGAAGCTTTCGCAACGCCCGTGTGACGACAGCAACCCGCAGGCTCCTCACGCTATCCCCTCCCAAGCCTCCCAACCAGTACCCCTCCAGCTAACACTACATCCTTCACGGCACGCACGTACGGCTTCCTTCCCATCAGCATCAGCTACTGACGCTGCCAGATACTTCGTCCGGCACACCGCAGCAGCACTCCACCCCAGCTGCACCCGGCCTTTCAGCACAGGGAGGAGCCCGGACGGCCACAGCCATTCCACAGGACCCTCACCTGCACCGCGGGACACACACACTTCAGGATCCGTGTCAACACACACCAGCGAGGGACCCATCACGGTCACCATCCTCAGCAGCTCGCCCTCAACCCCCACATCCTCACCCACCGGCACCGGCACCAGCTCCCATCCAACCAGCAGCAGCAGCACGAACAGCTTAGCCACCGCCTCCCAGGTTCTAGCTGCTCGCGTCGCACAGCTGAGCTCAAAGTTCAATGAGGTTACGGGGTACAACGTGATAGAGCAGCTGAAGCTAGAGGTGAGCAGATGGGGGCCGCGGGCCACGTGGGCAGGAGTTGCGCACGTGTGACCGGCCTGTGTGTGATGGCCAAAGCGTGGCAAGCGTCGACGTGCCGTTGCCATGCACGTGTTGACATGTACTGTGTGGCATGGGCGGGCGCACATGCAGCGGCTCCAGCGTGACACACATGATGCCATGCACACTTGGCGGCGTGTGGGTATGCAATGCCACATCCGTTCACCAAAGCACGCGTTGTTCGGCACTGGTCTCTCACCCCAGCACCTACTTACGCCACCGCCCCGCCCGACCGCACGTGCAGGTGGAGCGCGCAGACGACAACCTGGCCGCTGCGCGCGCCGCCCTGCGGAACGCCAAGCACACCTACGATGCCAAGCTGCAGGAGCACGGGTGGGTGGATGCTGGCTTGCTGGGTGGGTGGGCAGGCAGGATGACGTGTTGAGCACAGACAGCGCAACCCAGGTGCGTAGCACGCATATGATGCCAAGCTGCACGAGCACGGGTGGGTACCGGGTGGTTGGCTGGGCAGGAGGACGTGTGGGCGTTGCAAAGGTGGATGCCATCGGGAGGGATGGCTTTGCACGAGCACGGCTGGGTGCTGGGAGAGACATGTGGACCGGAAGGACACATGTGGTTACTGGTTACTGGTTACTGGTCACTGGTCACTGGTCACTGGTCACTGGTTACTGTTAAGGTAGCACGTTGATTGCACAAGGGGCTTTGGGGAGCATGGCATAACAAGAGTCGAGGATGTGTTGCTGTGCGGGCCGGCGAACCGGCGAAGCGCTTGGCTACGCAGTCCGAGGGCAGGGAGAGGGCCAGTCGAGCTGTATGTCTCTGGCCCATGGAAGCGCCACCAAAACGCCGCGCACGAAAGCTCCCCAGGCACACAGCTCGACAACCCGCAACCATCCCCTGATTCCGTCCAATAACGGCACGGCTTTCGCTCATACTGGCATATCCCCTCATGCGCACGGTGCTGTGCAGCCCACAGGGCAACCCGGTGTCCTTGGTACCGTGATCCACTGCATTGTCGTGTCTCCCTTGGCCTCCCCTGCCCCCAACCCAATTCCAGCGCCACCTGCACTGGAAGTTTACCTCCCCCTCCTCCGTGTTTTCCCCCTTCTCGCAACCCCTGCGCCTCCCTGCAGCAACCTGCAGCAGCCGCCGTTAACTCCCTGGTCCATTTGGCCCAAAGCCCCGGCCCCATTCCCATGTTCAGCATCAGCTGTACCCGCCACACTCCTCCAACCCGCCCCGCCCTCTGTGCTCCACCCGTGCCCCCTTGTAGCAACCTGCAGCAGCAGCAGATGTCGCTGCTGCAGCGCAAGGGGAGCTGGGGCTCGGCGGACGTGGAGCGCTTTGCTGCGCTGTGCAGGGAGGAGCATGAGGCGGGCGTGGCGGTGGCGCAGGCCAAGGTAGGGGTGGACCACAGCGCGGTAAAATGTATGCGCGACGTATACGCCTATGGAAGCCGTGCCGCGCCATTGTCTGATGTTCCAGGGGCGGGGTGGCGGTGGCGCAGGCCCAGGTACGGGGGCGGGGTTGGTTCAGGTGCTGACCGACGCTGTGCCGCCTCATGGAGCTCAGCAGCCTTGGCTTCGGCAACCGTCTTGCTCTGTTCGCCCTTTCTGGTTGCAGTCCGCCTTTGGCTCTGCGGCAGAGGCCCTGGAGTCCGCCCACTCGGAGGTGCTGGCCGCCATCCGGGAGCGCTACAGCGCAGAGACGCTGTGGAGCGACAAGATCCGCCGCGCCTCCACCTGGTGGACGGCGGGGCTCATGGGGCTGCACCTGGCGTCATTCCTGGTGGGTGCTTGCTAATCACATGCCGCTAACACACCCACCCTGTGTCGTCCCTCCCCAGACCATCTACTTGGCCATGGAGCCGCTCAAGGCCCGGCGGTCAGGTCCCAACCAGCACTGAGCAACCGCAAACACACACGCCGCTAACGCACCACCTCATGCATCCCTCGCCCCCGCAGACCATCTACCTGGTCATGGAGCCGCTCAAGGCCCGGCGGCTGCGCAACCAGGTGGTCGATGCGCTGCGTGGAGCGGTGGAGGGGCTGCGGTCCGAGGTGGGGGAGGTGGGGCAGGGCCTCAGAGACCTGCGGGGAGCGGTGCTGCTGGGCCCCGTACCGGCAGGAGCGCCAGGGGAGGTCCCCCCTGCGGCGGCAGGAGGAGCGGGGGCGGGAGCGGCGGGCGTGCATGGGGCAGGGGGCGGGGCGGAGGCAGGGGAACTGCGGGGCCAGCTGGCGCGGGTGGAGCAGCGGTTGGAGGCGGTTGCGGCGGGCGTGGCGGCCCAGGGGTCGGCGGTGCAGGCCCTGGCGACGCAGCTGCGGGAGCGGGGGCTGGCGGGGGCGCCTGGGACGGGGACGACCCATGGGTCGGTGGGCGTTGAGACCCATGGGTCAGTTGGAGAAGGCGCGCGGGGATCCGTTGGGAAGATGGCGGGCGGGGCGAGGGACGGTGCGGGGGCAGAGGCAGGGTTGGAGGTCGGCACAGGCGGGCTGGGAGGGGGGCTTGGGACGGGGACAAATGGGGAGGTGGTGGACGGGTTGGGGTGGCGGAGGGTGGTGCAGCGGCGGGCGGGGAGGTGGTGGCGGTGGGCGGAGGGGCGGCTGGCGGCGGCGGCGGAGAGTCCCGCGGTGGTGTCGGGCGTGTCGGCGTTTGCGGGTGTGGTGGTGGGCGGGTTGGTGCTTGTGGCGCTTGACCGCGGGAGGTGAAGGCGGGCGGGGGCGGAGGTGATAGAGCCGGTTCTTATTGGAAGTTGCCGGGGCAGCTGACGGCGGGTGTGTTGGAGCAGGTTCTCACTTGGGAATTTGCCCGGGTAGTTGACGGCATTCGGAGCTCGTCCCCCGTGCGGGCAGGCGGACCGTGGCGGACACGGGCCAGCGGCGACGGGCGGAGGGTAGCTTCATGGTGCGCCCTGGTCCACCAAAGGGAGCAATGCCACTGTAGTGTTAACGCGTGCATGCCGATGGCGCTGGCCCGCGGGAGGTGAAGGGGCACGGGGTCGGGTGTGTTGGCGCAGGGTTGGACGTCGAAGGCTGCTGCGCAGCTGACGGCGCGCGGGATGCATTTTGCGTGCGGAAGGGGCAGGGGCGGGAGGCGGCGAGGCCGGCGACGGATGGATGCAAGGAAGTTGCTCCGGTATGCATAGGACGTTAGGACCAGGGGGGGTCCCCTGGTGAGGACCGTGCGGCACCAGTGCGCATCTGCGCGAAGTCGAGAGGTGTAACCACTAACCAGACCTCCAGGCTCTCAAATTAGCCCGATTTGAGCCCACTTCTCTGGCGCAGAGGGGAGGTTTCGCCTGCCCGTCGGCGTCTCCACGGTTCGGTGGCATGGAGGCTCGCTCCAGCCCGCTCCGTCCGAAATCAACATGTGGCCATGACAGCCACGCGTAAATTCGTGGTAAGCGTAGCTGGAAGGCCCAAAACTGTGTGTGGATGCCAGTGTTACACGTTGGAGACCCATGGCACCCAGCGCGCATGCTCGCAGAAGGACAGAGCCGCAGGCACGCAGCAACATGCTACAACTTACGTCAAGTCTCCCTGGGTCTCCATACCGGCAACGGCTGCGCGCTTCGCCGCTTGCTCATTGCTACCTCCCCTTGTCCCCTGATGATCGCGGCATTGCGTACGGTAGCCACGACGTCGGACCCTCTACGCCTGCTGTCACCCGAGCCACAGCGCCCGCCAAGCCACTACTCCGGCTCCAACCAATTGATTTTGACGACCCCACCGTGGAAGAAGTGCTGCACCTGATCTGTCAACTGAATCACCTCCCCAGCGTGTACCGGTACGTCCTCGGTGCAACAGCTTTCAGGCTGGTGCTTGAGCCCCTGCAACATGTCAACCTGTTACAGCCGGGGGTCAGCACTACCGGTACTCGAGCACCAATCCTTGACCATTGCAATTTGCGAACCTCCGTGTTGCTGCAAGTTGCACGGGGAACCAGTTGCGCCCACACTCTGATGTACTGCCACTGCCTCTGCGGCGCCTCGCGTGCACGCCCCAACAGGGCCCAGAGGCCAGCCACCCTTTCCATGTTACACTCGGTCTCTGCTCGACGACCTGCACCCAAAACTCCTGGCCCGCCGAACCCAACCTTTTCCTCACGTTCCAGCACCACGACCGCTTCGACTCAGCATGGTAACATGACCCGAGAGCACCTTCCCCTGCAACCCTCCTCCGCCTTGAACACTTCACCACCCATCCCGAAGCCCTTAGCACACCAGCCCTTCTCACCCCCACCCCCCACCCCACCGCCGTCGCACCAGGCCCCGTACGGCCTCCCACTCCTCAGCCACTACCACCCCACCCCGGAAGCCGTCCACCCTGGCACCCCTTCATCCCCAGTAACCCCCAATCGACTTCCACATTTCCGCCCGTGCCCCAGCCGGCGTCCCTGCATCCCCCCTTCCCCCACACCTGGACCCCCACAACAGCCGACGCCCTACACGGCTACGACTCACGCCTTGAACGGCTTCCTCCCATTCTTTGAAAAAGCGCACCCCCACAACAGCCCCGCGCTCGCGCTCAGTCGAACATGTTCTCCGCCAGGTAGTTTGCCGCCATCTCCTCGTTCCGGTCGCAGGCCAGGTAGGCCTCCAGGCAGGCGTTGCGGTCGAAGCCCAGCGCCGCCAGCCGCCCGATGGCCGCGTCGTCCTCGGGGCTCAGCTCGATCACCATGCCGCCCTCGCCGCCCTCGCCGCCGACCAGGCCGGCCAGGCCCTGTGGGGAGGCAGGACAGCAGACACTTATTGCAACAAACCTCCAGCTGCCGTTGTTGTAAGGCCTCCTCATCGTCGTTGTCCCCCGTATTGACTCGGCATAACCCTTTCGCACACTCTGAAACCCATCGTGCACTCATGCACCCTCCATGTGCGCTTTACTACTTCTTTCTCCCCCACCCACCCACCTCCTCGTCGTCGTCGTCCCCCGGGTTGGCCAGCATGGCCAGGAACTCCTGCTGGTTCGCGTTGATCAGCTGCAGCATCTCCGGGTTGGAGCGGCCGAGTTGCTGCGCACAGGACAGAGCAGCAGCGGACACAGGCTCGGTAAGGAGCGAGCAGGAAGAGGGGGCCCTAGGTGATAGCCCAAGGCAAGGTACAGTCGGGTCGAAGATAGGGCGGTCCATTTGCTGCAAGGTGGCAATGACGGGACCGGGGCGGAACCGGGGCCACGCCCCACATTCCACAGCCCGCGAGTGCGTCCTTACACCCTGCGCACGTCTCGGAAGCAGAATACGGACCCCTGGGCGTGCCAGGTTGCAGTAGCAGCCTAAGGCAACAACTCACACATCCACGCGAGCGCACAGCCGCCAACACTACCAGCCCACACGCACCCTGCCAGAGCGCACACATGCACCTCGCCCCACAAGCAGCATGGCACCAGCACCACCGGGTCCTGCACTCCAGGGCAACTACCGCCACCAACCTCCGTTACGCACAAACCACAAAGCGCACACAGCCCTTCACATTTGAGCAGAAGACCGACGAGTCCAGGACACCATCGCGACCCGGAAGCCAACGCCAAGGCTTCCTGTTTAGCATGGACCCCATGTAAACCCCCGTAACACACAAGCACACCCAACACCCTGCCCCCACCTGTAGCATGGGCACCAGCGAGCGGGGGTCCTGCGCCACCGCCGCCCGCAGCATGCCGAACGCGGGGCTGTCACGCAGCGCAGCCAGCGCGCCTCCACCCTCGCCGCCGCCAGCGCCAGCGGCGGGGGCAGGCCCGCCTGCGGCCGTGGCGTAGCAAACATTTGGAGGTTTGTTAATGTGCTGGCATGGTCCCATAGATAGCAGCGATGATGCTCGTGCTGCTGCTCTGGGCCGTGGCGAAAGGTGCCGCACAACGTCAGGCGCCGGCAAGCCTGCCGCTCGAGCGTTGTTGCTGACCTCGCAGGCGCGGGGGCCCAGGGACGGCTCTGGAGCACATACTCCCCCTCTTCCCCCCGTGCCTCGGTGGCGAATGGTGGCACAGAGTACGTCCTTTGGCTTCGCTTCTCCCAGCCCACAAGCTCACTGCAATGTCGCGCGCACAACCCGTCTGGACCCTGTTTCCCACCGCACATGTTGAATGCGTGATTGGCAGGAAAGACCACCTCCATTCTCGCTAATCCCTCAACCCAATAACTAGCTTGCGCCAAACGCACAGACCACCGGAACCCCAGCACCCACCGAACATGTTGAAGGGCTGTGCGTTGGGGCCCTCAGCGGCAGCGGGCGCAGCGCCAGGGGCCTGGGCGGCAAGGCACAGGGGGGGAAAGAAGTTACTAAAGTAAATAGTACTGAAAAAGGGGGGGCGGGGGGGAAAGCAGCACATACGGTAACGGGGAGTACCGTGGAGAGCAGGCAGGGCAGGTTGCGTACGCGTGTCCGTCACAAAGCGCTACCGTTACGTCACGGCACACATGCCTCGCCCCCGGCGCAGGATTAATGACCCGAGGCCTCCCTAGAACGCGCGCGCAGCCTCGTCCCCCCGCTCTGCAGCTGTCCGCTCGTGCCCACCTGGGCAAAGCCTGCTCTGTGGGGTCAGCAGGACGCTGCCCTCGCTGCCTTAGCACCCACCTCCCCTCCCGGCTTCCCTCCACCAGCCCCGCACGTGCCCGCGCCGTGCTCCATCGGCAACCCGACGGCCATGCCCCATACTGCAATGCAATCCTGCCCCCTGCACGACATTCCTGCCGTACCCCGCAGTGCGCCTGCGCAACCGGCACCATCTGAGGTGCAGCGCCATCGCTTCAACACCCCATTCGCCCCCAGCACGGCAGTTCCGCCTCGCCCTTGTACCATACCTGCACCGCGGGCGCCCAACCTACTGTTACGCGCCCCCACTTGCACCCCTGCCGTTAACCTTGCTCTCCACAGGCCTACTAGTTCACGTTCCTGCTACGTTGCCCCTCAGCAGCCACGCCCGCCCTCCCGCACCGCACCTGCGCCACGGGCACCGCCTGAGGCGCGCCGCCACCTCCTCCCTGCGCGGGCACGGGTGCCGGCGCGTGCTGCGGCTGCGGCGGCCCCGCGTTGGCCGGGATGCCTGTCATGAGGTACTCCACGGCGCGGTCGGGGTTGTTGAAGGCGGCGCGCATCGCGCGGACCACCTGGGGCGGGGAGGTAAGGGGGGCAAGGTTGAGGTCAGCGGCGGAGGCTCGCCGCTCACAGGGGGCACATGCAGCGAAGCCGGAGGCACAGGCAGGTCAGGCAGGGCCAGGAGGGAGGTGTCCACAAGCTGGAGGAGCCTATTTATGCCTCCAAGGCCTTCCATTTGGTTATTCCCAGCCCCCGCTCCCGACCCAGAAAGCCCCTGCAACCCGTGCTGCACCGACGACGGGAGCAGGGGGGCCGCGCCCTCACCTCCTCCCGCGCAAAGCCCATCTCGCAGATGCTGGAGATGGCGCCCTCAAGCGCCCCGCCGGACAGCAGCCCCGAGGCAGCGGCGGTGTAGGCGTCGGCGGGGTTCACCTCGGCGGCGGGCGCAGCGGCGGCGGGGGCGGCGGCAGCATCGGCCGCTGCGGTACCGGTTCCGGGGCAGGGAGAGGCGGGGTGTTGGGTGTGGGTCGGAGTGCTCAGCGTGTGGCAGGTGTGTGGTATTGCTGGACGGGGAAGTGCGCAGAAGGAGAGGGCGTGCACGCTGTCAGCGCGGTTTTCATGGCGGTGCGGAGGCTGTGGCGATAAGGTGGCCATGGGGCTGTGGGGCTCACCGGGAGCAGCGGCAGGGGCGGCAGCAGGGGCGGCAGCGGGGGCGGCAGATGGGGCGGCCTCCGTAGCGGCCTTCGAAAAGCAGCACAGCAGGCAGGGAAAAGGGGCACAGTGAGGCAAGCCGATGAGTGATGTGAGCGGCAGCCGTATGAATACACCACGTTGCGTGCGTACTGCTTAGTCATAATCCTTCCCGGCCGGCATCCGGCTCACGGCTCCGCTTCAACACCCAGGAGGGTCAAGTGCGCACCCATGGACGTGTTCTGGCACGGCACGTGGACACAGACACACGGCGTTCCAGCATGTACCCGCCTACTGCAAGCCCCGAACGCAAGTCACGAAAGGGTTTGTCCAAAATAGAGCTGCCCAGGTACAGCGTTGGACTCAGGCACCCAGCAGTTCACGGCAGCGCCCCAGGCGTGACCCGACAGCTCCTCACCGGAGCGGGAGCAGCTGCTGGCTTCGGCGCCTCAGCCTTCTTGGGCTGGACAAAGACCACGATGAAACCCTGCTCCGTGATTTGGTTGTCCGCAACTGTGGTTGCGTCGTCAAGCACCTTTCCCTTATACACCAGCTTCATGGCTTCGCGGGTGCAGTCTGGCTGAGTCTCCTGGACCTTGTCCTTCAGCGCCGATATGGACAGGCTCTCCTCAGCTTCCACGCTGAAGCTTTTCCCCGCTATCGTGCGGAAAGTAAGCTTCATTGTTGTCGTCTGTGAAGGCAAAATGTGAGGGCACGCCGTCCAGACTTCAGCGTCAAGACCAAGGACCGCCGATCACTGCTATAAGCAAACTAGACACATTCGTGCACCTCGCTACGGATTCACCGCACCTGCGGCGTCAAGCAGAAGAGTTCAGTTCAAGATCGTTCCCTCCACTCAGCTGCTAACGGGACGCTTTCGCTTGTAGTTTAGTAAATGTTGGTGACTACGAGTATCACAGAAAGGTGTCTAGCGAGTGTCAGTTCCGGCGCGTCTGTAAAGTCCATTACATGAGGGACAGCGACAGCTTCCCGAACCTGGCGGAGGCAAGCTGTTGCAGTTCATGCGGCACAAACTTGTATGCCGAACGTGCATATTCGGTATCAGCTGGCTGGTGATGCCGTCTGCAGTAAGGACACCCCTGCGTCGGCACGCAACCAGGCACGCTGACACGCCTCAGGGCACGCTGCTGCCCAAAGTAGCTCGGCCACCCGTGTTCCGGACGCACGCTGCACTCACTGTCCTGGAAGAAATTGCTCCATTAGCAATCATCACTCATGCATCATGATAGAAGAGTAGCTGCACTCCTGGCGGCCCGTTCACAAGAGGTAGGTGTAGGCGCTGGACCAGCGTGCGCAGCCGTAGACCGTAGCCCTGACCGATACGGCTACAGCCCACAGGCATGCCTCTAACTGCCAAGCCGTGCAGCGGCCCTCATTGCGCAAGGAACGTGCGGATAAGTGGGCGATAAACTCCTCATCTGTGTCTATTTCTCACCCCGTACTCCGTACGTAGGTCCAGCCTGGGCCGATCAGCCGTCAGCATGCACCCCGATATGTATCCCGAGGTGACTCCTGTCTGGCAGCAGGCAGGCCAGGCGGGCCGTGGCAGGGCGGTGGACATTCACCTCTTACCTGCACCTCCCTTTGGCACCTACACACGAACATGTGGCTGTACCTGGCTGTACCCCTCGGCGCCACAGGTGAGACGCTCCGAGAGAGCATGCCCTACTCTGGTACACCTCTGCCAGGGTCGTGTGGCGAGCTGAGCTGGAGCTGAGGTAGGCAGAGGCGAGCTTAGATGAGTTTTAGGGTTACCCAAACCCCTTGTATAGGTCACCCCAAGATTGGCGCCCCTTGCACGTCCGCAGCGCAGCCCTGCCCCCTGCACACAGGGCTGGCATCTTCCGCGGTGCACTGCTGCACATCCACACCCATGGTACGGGCGCCCCATGGAACGCGTGACGCCATCGTCAGGCGTCCTACTCCCGATGGCAGGGTGAGCCAGTGTAGCCTGGCCTTGCCTTCAACCATCGCGGCATTGTGTCCGGCTGCCGGCACAATGATCGCCGAGTGAAGTCTCCCCTGACGGGCACGCGCCACGCACGGTTGCCACGTGGCCCTGCGGCTTGTGCCCCGCGGCAGGTTAATCCATCCTCTCCCCTCCTGCGGCGCTGGCACATCCTGACATGCTCCTTGCTGGCATGCTGCTTGTCCCTCGCCGCGGCATGGCGGCAGGGTTGCCCCCGGCTGTTTCGTTGCGACGTGGGTGCAATGTTGTGTGCATGCACATGCTGGCAACGGGAGCAGCGAAATCGCCATTTGCGCCCTCCCCCGGTTGCATGTTGACCGATTTGATTATGTGGAAGCAAGATTGCAATTCCGGCGTGAAGGTCTCGTATCAGCTCTTATTCCAGCCAGCGGGTCAATGTAGGCGCCATGCTGCCTGACGTACAGGCTCCGAAGGCAGCCGGGGCTTCCTGCGCTGCTGAGCAGGATGCTGTCAGTGGCTGGGAGTTCCGCTCTTGCTTGTTACCCGTGTGCATCAAGCGTGGCATCATCATGGCACACCGTACGACATCGTCAAGCATGGATTGCACCGGCGTGGACGTGTCCCATGGGCCATGCCAGGCAGGGCGCAATGGCGAACGGGGGCGCTCAAGCAAGCGGACGCGCGCGATCTTGGCCACGTGCTGCAAGGGTTCCGGTCGCGCGGTCAGTGGCCAGATACCGCTCGCCAATACTACCGGTACCATTCCCTATGGCACTCCGGGCTGGGGTTACCCCTGGGGCCAGCGGTTACCCTCCGTCG
>VFQN01002126.1_pt1 | contig 31492 bp, 13 predicted proteins | sample 3512371 | NCBI WGS metagenome assembly VFQN01 (sample SAMN10412370, study PRJNA504923) | tailings metagenome | isolation source: Replicate 2 from Balatoc abandoned mine | place: Philippines: Itogon, Benguet | collected 2017-08-28 | reverse complement strand
GTAATAACTGTAGCACCTCATAATGACATTTGTCCGTAAGGTAAAACATAACCCAGGAATCCTGTAACTATCATAACTATAAGTATGATTGTACCTATAACTCATGTTAATGTTCTTGGCGCTCTATAAGATGCGTAGTATATACCTCTTCCAATATGTAAGTACACTAAAAAAAAGAAAGCTGATGCTGTATTACTATGTAAGTAACGTACTAATCATCCGTTGTTTACATCACGCATAATATGTTCTACAGAGTTAAATGCTTCTAACACTGAAGGGTTATAATGCATAGCTAAAGTAACACCTGTTACAATTTGTATAACTAAACAAACTAATAATAAAGATCCAAAATTTCATAAGTAACTTATATTACTAGGTTGTGAAGCGTCTATTAAATAACCATTGGCTAATTTTAATAAAGGATGATTTTTTAATATTCTCATAGTATTTATTAATTATTTATATATTTTATATAAATATATTTATTCCCTTATAATAATATAAATTATAGATATTAAAAATAAATATATTTATTTATAATGCTTTAGCTTTATTACATATATATCAAACAGACAATCTTTAGCTTGCGTATTGATTCTGTAACTGCAAGATATGTGAATTTAGGCAATAACATCACATTATGCTAGCCTTAAACTGTATAATTTACAGGACTATTGTATATTATATTTAGAGTTTCCATAGATTTCTCTCATACTTAGAATCGAACTAAGACTTAAATATTCTCTAGCTCACTTGCTTTATGAAATAACAAGTAAAAGCTAAAGCGCTACCTTTAGCTAATGAGATTAGGGAGGATCAAATCTCCCCCCCTAAAAGGTCTACAAAGACCTAAACAGATCTGTATCTACTCCCTGTGCAACGTACGGTACACGGTACTGCATTAGTAGATAAAGTAAAATATATGTGCCACATTTCTTTCATTAGCCCCACCATGCATTCGGCTCATGAAATTAAGCAATGAATACCCTAATACTGCTCCTCGGTTACTCCAAGCAAGCTACCCATGCTAACTATTCGAAAGTGACATACTAGAAAATTTTCTAGTACTGTAATATTTACTTACCTCCATAAATCCTGTGTATGTTAGCTTGCTTTAGCTAAAACTAAAACAAAGCACAGGAAAATAGTATAAATATTAAAATATAAAATATTAAAATATAAAATATGTGAATGCATATATATTTCTTTTCTACATCTGCGCAAACTATATATTACTTCGTAATGCTATGCAATAAAGCCAGGAGTATTATGAAACAGTGCTTTAGTTTTATTATATAAATATCAAGCACAACTAGCATAAATTTATTATTTTTAAATTGTTGTTGACTTAACTTGCTTGTTTGTTATTTATATAAAATTTTTTCATGTCCTCTTAGTCTTATAATTAATATTATAATACATGATATTGTAATGGAATTTACAACATCAGAAACTACTGGTACAAAAGTAAACACTGACAAGTAAAAGCAAATACCTATTAAAATATAAAGAGCGTAATTAGTAACAACTCCGTTACTTAAATTAGAAATTATTTTACTAGACTTAGTTAAAATAACACCAAACCCGTAAGGACCTATTGACTCAATACTACCTTTATCTAAGACTTTAGTTGTTTGACCTCCTATTTCTAAAACTGAATTTACAATATACTTATTATAGAAAAATTCGACTAAGAAACGTTGATTGAAGAAACCATAAATATAATAACCTAAGTTAGATAATTTAAAGTTAGATATTATATTTGGCATAAACTCAGAATATACTATTGCTAATGCCGAGAAAGATACAGTAAGTATAAAAGGGATCAGTTTAAATATAGTAGGTACACCAAACTCTGTATCTATCATTATTTCATGAACAGGGTGAATAAATATACTATTATCCACAAAGAACCCTGAACCTAAACCTATAAATATATCTCTAGTAATATATCCAAAATAAATAGAAAATATAGCTAATACCACTAAAGGTAAACTGATGAATATATCACTTTCATGAGCATTTCTATAGTAATTCACAGGTCCATTAGGATTAGTTAAGAAAGTTAAATATATAACTTTCACTGAATATAATGTAGTAAATATAGCACCTATTACTGCTATAACATATACATCTATACTACTAAAATGATATTGACCATAAGCAGATTCTAATATAAAATCTTTACTATAAAACCCTGTCATAAAAGGGAAAGCTACTAAACTAAGGCTAGCTATTAATATTACAGAATAAGTTAAAGGTAGGAATGATATTAATCCACCATATTTTCTTAAATCTTGATTATCGACTACAGCATGTATAACTGCACCTGCACCTAAGAATAACAATCCTTTATAAAAAGCGTGGTTTATTAAATGAAATATTGCCACATTGTATGAAGATAAACCTATGGCTATAACCATCATACCTAATTGACTCATAGTAGAGTATGCTATAATTTTTTTTATATCTTGTTGGAATAAACCAATAAGAGAACTAAATACTGTTGTAACTGCACCTAGTCATAAACATATTAATAATACAGTTGAACTGTATTCAATTAAAGGAGATGAACGTATTAATAAATACACTCCGGCTGTAACCATTGTAGCCGCGTGTATTAAAGCAGATACTGGTGTAGGCAAAATGTTGATTTTCATTATGTACTTTTTGTACGTATACGATGAAAATACTCAATAACTTGCGTTATTGTTCGGACTATATCTTCAATTAATTAATAAGTTTAGATAGAAATTTTATAATAATTCTACCTTCAGGAGTTAGATGTTTTTTATTTTTAACTAAATCGTAAATTTTTAATCATCTTTTATATGATATAAATTTTTTAGTTTTTAATGGATAATTTTTTAAATATCGTAAAATTTTATTTAATTTACCAAAATTTACTACTGTATTGTACCCATTATAACTTTTAACGTGAGTAATATAACCATTGATCTTATCAGCTAAGTCTTTACTAAATTCTATATCGTCTTTCTGAGATATAACATATCTTACTGTTGTTATAACTTGACCAGTTGACTTACTTACTGATGTACAAGAAGTAAAACAACCTTCAGCATCAGTAAATCCTGATAATCAGGCATTATTTAGAGTTAACTCATATTTATCTTCTAGACAATGTATATTTGTTTTATATACTTTATTAAAAGCATTAACTCATAATTTAAATTGATTTAATTTATAATTAGTCACAATATTACCATTAAATATTTGAATTAATTTATGTATATTTTTTCTATCTCTAACTCTATAATGATGAGTTTTACTTATTTTATCTTGTATAGAAACGGATCCAAATCCTAATTCCTTCTTTATAAAAAATAGTATTTGAGCATCCTCACTAGATTGTGTAACTTTAAACTCTAAATACCCATTTTTATTTATAATAAAGGACCCGTCTCCTTCAGTAAAACCTATAAATCATCATTTAAACTTATTATCTATATTAATTGCTTCACATGTAGTCTCTGAGGAGCCTTCGTATTTTACGAAGTTTCCTGCGGATTGTCCCTCTTCTTGAATTTTGCCGAAGTCTAATAAATAAACAGAGGACCAAGAATTTAAAACGGGATGTTCCCGCATATAGTGAAGTTTAAAGAGAGCCCTGTTTAACAAACCCTCCATGGCCATAGGTAATCAAATATGAAGACCTACTTGAGAACTTTTCGCCATAGCACCTATCAATAGGCATATACCTATTATTGTAATAATATTTTCATTAATATAAGGAGCTAATGAAAACACTGTGCTATAATCTAAATTACCTAAAGATCATAGTATGATAAACATACCTATCATTAAGAAAGCATCCCCTACTCTATTAGTTAGAAAGGCTGAAAGAGAGCTTTGATTAGCAGCTATTCTAGTGAATCAGAAACTAACTAATAAATATGAACAAACTCCCACACCTTCTCATCCTACGAACATTAATAAATAATTATTACCTGTTACTAGTATTATCATCATAAAAGTGAATAAACTTAAATAACTAAAGAATCTTTGATTGTGTGGATCATGGCTCATATATCCTATTGAATAAAAATGAACTAAAGAACTAATTATTAATACAGGTATTAACATTGATACTGTTAAACTATCAAATTGGAAGTTTCATACCATATTAAATGATTCATTATCTAATCATTTAAATAAATTTATTGAAACAGGATTATTATTAAATCCTACTTCAAAGAAGCTAGTGATAGCCAATAGTGTAGTTGTCATTATACTTAAACAACCTAAAATACGGCTACCTGTTACACCAACTTTTCTACCAAAAAAACCGGATACTATTGAACTCAATAAAGGTAATATAATTATACTTAAATACATTATTTATATTCTATTGCAATACTTCCTCTTAGTCTATAAAAAGCTACTAAAATAGCTAAACCAATAGCAGATTCTGCTCCAGCAACTACTATAATGTATATAGCGTATGTTTGTCCTATAATATCATCGATATTAACAGAACTTACCAATATTAAGAATGTGATAGATAATAGCATTATTTCTATAGAAATAAGCATTAATATTATATTTTTTCTATTAAATACAAATCCTAAGATTCCTATTAAAAAAAGTACTAAAGTTAAATTCATATTTTATCTAAAACTACTAATTGTTCGGCAACCGTAAACATTATATATAATGTTTATGTATATAATTTAACAAATTATGTGTAGCTTGAGTTGCACATTATAGCCAACCGTTAATAAAACAAATTACCAGTAACTATACTAGAGATATTGTAGATTTGAACTACAATTGTGATGGCCGTAACATCAAGTTTTACCTTTAAACTAATATCCCTTTTATTAAAAATAAGACACTAAAACAATGTATAGCTTGCTTATGAAATAGCAAGCTAAGAATTTTTATATTATACTGCATACAGTCAATGAACAAATTTATCTATATTTACAGATTCTATCACTATAGGCATTGAACTATGTAGAATTCCACATATTTCTGAACATTGTCCATAGAATACTCCTTCTCTATTTATGAAAACTGAAACTTGGTTTAGTCTACCTGGATAAGCATCACATTTTATTCCTAAAGAAGGACAAGCAAAAGAATGAATAACATCACCAGATGTTATTACAAATCTTATATGTGTTAATTCAGGAACTATTACTCTATTATCAACTTCTAACATTCTTAATCCACCATCTTCTAAATCAGAATCTGGAACAATATAAGAATCAAATTCTATAAATTCATCATTTGAATCTATGAAATCTGGATACTGGTAACTTCAATATCATTGGTGACCTTCAGCTAAAATAGTCATAGAAGGATCGTTTACTTCATCCATTAAATATAATAATTTAAAAGAAGGAAATGCTATTAATATTAATATAACCGCAGGAGTTATAGTTCATATTAATTCAATTAAAGTACCGTGGTTTAGGTATTTATGTGATATTTGTGTTTTATTTGATGCAAAATTTTTTATTATAGAAAATAATATTCATCCTACACTAAATAAAATTAATACTAAATAGTACATAATATTATCATGAAGTTCCACTAATCCTTCCATTTGTGGAGTAGCACTATCTTGGAAATATATACCTCAAGGCATAGGTGCATCAAAATTAATAAATATATTAAATAAATTTTTCATAAAATATAAATGTTTAAAATAAAATTTCTAATTATCTAGGTATGGGTTATATCTTTATTATATAACAAGCCTGTATAATAGAATTGCCGCCAGTTAAATTTGTAGCTTTAGCTTTATTTCATAGCATCTGCGTAGCCAGACACACACCAGAAATTAAAAGATAACAATAGCTAAATTTATAGCTAATAAAGGATTTATATAAAAATAACCTTTTAATTGATTTACTAATTAAATTCTAGGAATACGCAAGCTACATTTTTGTCTATTAATAGCTTGCGCATATATTTAAGGAATCTGTATATAAACATTATGCCACATATAATAATAACAGTGCCATCATTAAGGCAAATAAAGCTGTAGCTTCAGAGAAAGCAAAACCTAATATAGCGTATGAGAATAATTGATTTTTTAATGAAGGATTTCTAGCTACTCCTACAATTAAACCTCCAAACACTATACCTATTCCTACTCCAGCTCCCGCTAGACCTATAGTCGCCAATCCTGCTCCGATTAATTTTGAAGATTCTAACATTTCCTAAATATATAAACGATTTATAAATTAACAAAGGATCATTTAGCAAAGGGTATTTATTGTTTTGGTACTGTACTGTGCTTGTCCTACATAGCTTTATTGCATAGCAGTAGTAAAATGACTACGGAGTAGTACTACGAAGTAGTACTACTACGAAGTAGTACAGGGTACAAGTATAAAAACTTGGTTAGAAATTAAAATTTCACAAAATAAACATTTATATGTTATAGCTTTATTTCATAGCAAGCTTATCCTACTTCTAGCTTTATTACATAACACTACGAAGTAGTGATAACTTGCTATTGCTACGAAGTACGAAGTACGAAGTATGTATGCTATTTCATAAAGCGCTATTTCATAAAGCTACACACAGTAAGTATGACTAATAAAATCAGCATACCTACACATACTTACTATTTATGTTCAATAAACATATTGATAAATTTTTTTGATTTATAAAAATAATTATTTGATTGTCTACTATCTATTTTCAATGCATTTTTTCCTAATTCAAATACAAATCCTGCCGTGATTATACCTATAAATATAAGCACCACTATTAATCCATAAATTCCATTTTCATATACGCTAATACCATATGGATATATCACTAATATTTCTAAATCTAATAATAAATAAACTAGTGCAAATATGAAGAATTTTACCCCAAATTGAGTTCTATTTTGACCCAGGAAACTATGAAAACCACACTCGAAAATACTATATTTTTCTTGGTACGGATTATGAGGAGCAAGTATGAAATTAAGAAGTAAAAAAACTATTGTTAAAATAGTTACAAAAACAAAAAGAAAAGTTACACTACTCATTTAATTGTTAAATAAAATTTGTACCAATATGGTACCCATGCTTAGTCATTCTTTGTTCATAAATAAAAATAATAAGATAACAAGTGTAATTACCGAAATTACAAGAGAAATAGGACTTGATATAGCTATATTTTTATAATTAAAGTTTAATTTTTTAATGATTTTTTTATTATTATCTAAAACATTTCCTTTCAATTCTAGATTTTCTAATAACGGATTTATTTTATATTCAGGTAAACTAAAGAACATTTCTTTTATTATACCTAAATAATATACTCCCCCTATAACACTGGTTAATATCGCAATTAAAGATAAGAAGATAAGACCTTTATCCAAGGCTGCACTTAACACCATCTGTTTTCCAAAGAATCCAATTAAAGGAGGAACCCCTACGAATGAAAAGATAGTAATAGCTAAACTTATAGCTAATAAAGGATTTATATAAAAATAACCTTTTAATTGAGTTACTAACTGAATAGGAGAATTATTTTTGTCCATTAATTCTTCATGTTCTTTGTTTTCACTTATATAACAATATAATGAAAATCCTATAGCTATTAATATAACAAATGCATTTAAATTACTTATTGAATATTGTGTTAGGTAGAATATAAACGCTTGAGTAGATTCAACACTAGATATACCCAATGCTAGAAGTATAAATCCAACGTGAGATATAGTACTGTAAGCAAATAATCTTTTAATTCTAAATTGAGTTAAACCTACTACAGTTCCTATTACTAATGAGAATAATGAACTTATTAATAAAATAAATGTTCAACTCATTTCTGAAAAACTGCTGTTAGTATAATACACTAATTGTAATAATAATATAAATATAGAAATTTTGGCAATTATAGCTACGAATGTAGTTACTATTGTAGGTATAGCGTCATATACGTCAGGAGATCAAAAATGAAATGGTGCTGCACTTACTTTAAATAAGAATCCTATTGTAAATATAACTAAAGAAAGATTAATATAATAAGGTGTATATCATAAATTTGTAGAAACATCACTTATACTAGTTATGATATATAAACCATCTAAATTAGTAGTACCTGAATTAGCATATAATAAACTAGTTCCTAATAGAATAAAACTTGAACTTAATCCTCCTAATAAAAAGTATATTAAACCACCTGTGGTAGATAACTCTGAATTTCTATATATAGTACTTAATATATAAAGCCCATAACTTTGTAATTCAATAGAAAGGAAAATAGATACTAAATCATTAGTAGACATTAACAATATAGCACCTGTAATCACAAATAATATAATTAAAGGATATTCAATAATTTTAAAATGTTCTCCCATTTTATTTATTATTTTTGTATTGTAATAAACAAATTTATATAACAATAAATCTTTTAAAGAAGAATATTCTGGTACTCATACCTTTCTAGGATAAAAACTAGTTAATTGTAATATTAATATGCTAACTAAGTAGATAAAAATATGAAATATTTGTGTTATATTTGTCATGACTAGTAAACCACCATGTAAACCTATACCTTTAGTTATAACAGTTAAGGTAGATAGATCATGTAAAATACAATAAATTAATATTAAAATCGCTATTCTATTAAATAGAATTGATAAATCTCGTCTTATATTGACGGCGTTTGATAGTAAAACTAGTATTATGGATAAAATAATCATATGAAATTTTTTAAAAGGTATATAAGCTCGAACATTTGTACGTACGGAACAATGTACGTTCGGCATTATAGGTCTTTATCCATCTAGCTATAGTACTATCAAATAAAACTATGAATTCTCTGCTATTTAATAAAGCTACCACAAACGATAACTTTATTACATAGCAGAAATTAGTATTTTGTGCTATGCAATAAAGCTACTCTAAAGTTTATTTTCTATCCATATTTAATATATAAAAACTATTTAAAGAAACAGCTTTATGAAGACGCCAGCTAGCTATTTCTTTAAAGGGTAAATACTAGGAATCGAACCTAGAGCCTATTAAACCACAATTAATCGTTCTACCATTGAACTACATCTACCTTATACTTTTTTATCCTGCGGTGATTCGAACACCGACTGTAAATACCAAAAATTTATGATCTACCCATTAATCAACAGGATATTAATGCTTACTATTTCATACAGCTAAAGCTATTAAATTTTATTATTCGTGCTTGCTATTTCATATTACATACAGTTGTATGAAATATGAAATAGCTATCTATTTTTTCATAAAGGACCTTCCTATTAAAATAAGGAGTGCTTGCTATTTCATAAAGCTAAAGCTACTCAAAATAATATATAGACTTCTATGAAATAAATCTAAAGCTCGCTATTTATTTTTCATATTTATTTATTATAAAAACCAATAATTGTTATAAATTAATATACAGGTAACACGACTTGAACGTGTATGATATTTCTATCCGCCGTACCTAAAACGACTTTGTCTGCCATTCCAACATACCTGTTTAATTAAATTATTTCATTTATACTTTGTATATACACTAAAGATAGAGTATGTTATAAAAAGCTGCAATTTAGGACTTGCAGGATTCGAACCTACATTTTAATGATTAAAAGTCATATGCATTCACCATTATACTAAAGTCCCTTCCATTAAATAAAGGCTATGCAATAAAGCTCCTTATTTAAGGATTATTTATATTTTTTTCATTTATAGTTTGCTGTAACTCCTATGAAATAACCGCAGGATATTAAATACCTCATAACTAATGTAAAGATAAGCTAAGAATTTTCATATACATATCTATATCCTACGGATCAGGATGCTGCTATTTCATAAAGCTAAAGCTATGGATCAGCTTCAAACTTTTAAAAGAGTACTATTTGCTATAGTCTCTGCTTGGGTTAAAATAATACAACCTTTTTTTTTATTTTATCTCTGATAGATATATTATGTTTTTCGGTTAGAGGCTGCTATGAAATAAAGCTAGCCTACTAAAATAGTATTTTTTATAGCGTTGCATACATGCATGCCAGCCAGACAGGAACAATATACGTTCGACTTTGTAGATTGTAAGCCTTAATTATGGCCTAGCCTTAGGAGAAAATCGAATTCTCATTACTAACGTATGAAATTAGTGTTTTAACCATTTAAACTACTGAGGCTTGCTTTTATAAATGTCTTAATTATTTAATACATGCTCGAGGTAAGATTCGAACTTACAACCAAAACAACTTCAACGTTCTGCTCTACCAATTGAGCTTCACGAGCTTATGTGGAGACACTCGGATTCGAACCGAGCCATCCAACATGCAACGTCGGCATTCTACCAAATAAATTATATCCCCTTACCTTAATTAAATTTAATTAAGTTAAGAAAACTTTACTCTTTAGTTTTCTCTATAAATATTGTTAACATTAACTTGTTTTTAACTAAAAACCCCTTGCGGCTATTATATGTGGCAGCCTACAACTTATAAATAAGATTCCCTAAACCCTGAAGCTACTAATTCTGACATTTCATTACCTTCAGGGTGTTCACTTCTTGCTATTATACAGTCAAATACTATTTCTCCTTCAGAATTAGGACGAGGCATAGCCATCACGATATCTATATCTTCCTCCCCAGAAATATCTTGACTTAGTACACTAGGTGAATTAGGTACATCCTTATCTATATCTTCAGAAATATCCTGATTAACTGTAGTAGGAGAATTAATTGCATCCTCTCCAGAAATATCTTGATTATCTGCAGCAGGAGAATTAACTACATCTTCTTCAGAAATATCTTGATTATCCGCAGCAGGAGAATTAACTACACCCCCTTCAGAAATATCTCGCCTAACTGAAGTAGGAGTATTATTAAAACGCTCTCTATACGCTGCTGCTATGACTTCATCTAAGTCCACTACAGCATCTGTCTCATTTTCAGCTTCATAGTTTGCGGACCCAACTCCTTCAGCCTCACGGCGTTGTTGTCTTACATTTTCATGATATTCATAACCATAAAAATCAACATCAACCCCACACGGATCAAAGTCTAAGAATGAATCAGGGTCTGGTTGCACATATTCCTCATCAATATGCAAATATAGTGCTTCGCTTTCTCCGCCATGCAAACTAGGATAGACGGATGAATTAACACTTATTCTTTGGTTTTCTTCTATAGCTGACGCAGAGTTTATATTATCCTCCCTTGAGTTCATATCTGCGCCACTTTCTTCCGGTAGATCTTCCGAAACAGGAAGATCTCCTTGGATAGTAGTCTGAGATTCAGTTTCTGTAATTTCTACAGTAGCTTGCTGATCCGCAGGATATGAACTGTTAGATTCCTCTATTTCTCTAACTTCAGGGATGGAATGTAATTCCTCTACTTCTGCTGTTTCTTGCGAAGCTACAGTTGTAGGAGTAGCTTGCACAACCCCTATTTCGGCGTCTACCGTAGTGTTAAATTCCACAGATTCCTCAGCTTTTACGTTCATGTTTGCTACTACAGGACTCTCGGCTTCTGAAGTATCGACAGCCGTATGAGAATCTGGTATCTCATTTCGGCCTTCTTCTTGCATCCTAGCAATTGCATCCTCAAGAGTTCGCCTCCAATCTAGACCTTCTCTATATCCAAAATTATCAAGCTCATGTGGATAACTATCGAAATCTCAGCTTGCAAGAGGGTACTCTGGTACATCATATGTTGGTATATCCTCCCATTCTGGAACCATGTCTTGATGGTTACTTGCTGTATTATCAATACTATTAGAATCTTCCATTACACAATCATCATTATCGGGTAAATCTAGATGAGCTCTATCCAAACTAACATCGTTCTCCTCTATAGGAGTACCCATATTATAAATACCAGCATTGTCTTCGGATATATCTGTATTATTACCTTCTAGATTTCTATGTGTATTTGTAATATTTAGATCTGTATCTTTTGGCGATACATCCCTATTATTACCAGTAGCTCTTCCTTCAGCTGCGCAAGCTAAAGCAGCCGAAGAAGTATTATATCCTGGATATTTATAACTATCATCATCTAAAATACCCTCACTAGAGCTATCATCCGAAGATATATGTATAACCATAGGTGAATCTTTAGATAAACCTGTATGGGTTGGACCTAAAGAACCTGTGTTAGTGGAAGTTTTATGTAGTGGATATTTCTGACTATCATCTTTAGAAATATCCTCACTAAAGCTATCGGGGGAATACCCTCCATTGTTCTCTCCCATAGGGAGATATTCATAACTATCATTAGAATTATCACGGGGTGAAATAAACCCTGTAGCTCTATATCCATCTTCATATCTATACTTTGAAGATATATATTCACTAGAAGGACCCCCATTTGTATAACTAGAAGGACCTCAATTTGTAGAACTAAACCCATCGTCCGGTGAAGCATGAAAATCCTCAGCGCTATACTCATATTCATTAGATTCTTTAGCTGGAATCAAAAACTTTTCTATCTCCGAATTAAAGGCTACTCCTTTACCTTTAGATACTTGTTTACCTTTAGTAACGAATCTAGAATCTTTTTTACCTTTAGATTTCGCTACTGTTTTATCTTTAGATACTTTTTTACCCTTAGCTACTTTTTTACCTTTAGGTTCGGCTACAGCTTTACCCTTAGATACTTGTTTACCCCCGGATTCGTTTACTGCATCATCCTCACTAAGGGCTCTTTCACCCCCTAAATATATATATTCTCTTGCATACATATTTTCATAATACATATCTAGGTATTGTCCTTTAGTTAGACCCTCTTTGGATCTCCAAGGTTTTCCTAATCCCCTGTTTTTGCGTATAGCTTTTCCCTTTTTTGAAGATTCCCCTTCTTGGATTTGACCTCTAGCCTCTCCCGTTTTTGAAGATTCCCCTTGTCCGGTTGGGTAACTAGACTCGGCCATAGGGGAATCTTGTACAATTATAGGTTCATTTCTTACTAATTCGTTAGATTCCGGCATAGAGGAATCTTCTGCAAGACCTACATTTCCTACTAATCCTCCAGATTCAGGGGGATATGGGGCTGGATGCGAATTAGCCCCCATATCCTGATATTGTCCTGTATACGGATTAGCTCCCGTATACGGATTAGCCCCCATATCCGGATATTGCCCTGTATATTGATTAGGGTACACATCCGGATATTGTCCTGTATACTGATTAGGTGCCATATTTAGGTATTGCTCTAAATTTTGATTAGGACCTATATGTGAATATTGCCCTAAATTTTGAATAGGTGTCATAAATCCGCCTACTTCTAAAGACTGATATTGCCCTGTAAATTGACTAGGCTCACCTTCTTCTAATGAGTGATATTGCCCTGCAAATTGACTAGACCCACCTAGCCCTAAAAATTCAGGTTGTCCTGCCTCTTGATTTTGTTCTATAGGCTCATCTTGCCCTATAGACTCATCTTGTTCTATAGATTCACCTTCTATAGATTTACCTTTACCCTTATCTATAACTTCCTTACCTTTTTCTAAATCTTCCTTATCTTTTCTAAGAAGTTCTCTGGCATTATCTATATCCTTACCATTTTTTTGAATATGAGCGACTCTATCTGCAGATCTTTCCTTATTTTTAATATTGGCTGCTGTAGCCTTAGCTTGTTTTTCGGGTCTTTCTAATGCCTCTAGAGTATAATTAATTCCCTTACGCTCTTTATTCTTATAATCTACTGCATCTTGACCAAAACCAACTTCTTTATTTACACTTTTGTTTTTGGATTTAATAGAACGAGCCCAGTTTATAGATTTTCTACCCGCCACATCTAAATTTTTTTCATCTGATTGATAGGTCAAAGACCCATCTCTATTCTCATGGATAAAATCCATAAATTTTCTAATGCTATATTCATCTTGATAGTTAAATAAATTATAATCATGTTTAGGTATAGTAAGATAATGATTCCCTGAATCTAAAACAACTCGGGATTTTGTATTATTATTTGAAAGGTCTATAATACTATAAACTTCACAATTAGGTATAATATCCTTTCCGTCATCCGTAAAGACCTCATCTAAGAATACTCCCCATATATCACTACTAGGTATAACTTCAAAAAATTCATATGTAAGTCTGTTAATAGAAACACCATAAAATTTTGGGATTGGCTCATACATAGGGTCACTGAATTTAGTAGACATACATTTTACTAACTCAGTTCTAGAATCTTTTAATGGTAATATAAAATTAGAACCTAAGTCACCTAATGTTTGATCCTTTTCTTTAAAACCTTCTAAAATTCCAGTTCTATATAAATTAAAATAAACTAGATATTTAGTTTTAATTGGAAATAATGTATGTCTCATAGAATAATCACGACGAGTTTGTAAGTAATAGTACTTGTGGTCAATGTATTGATTATTCGATTGAAATCTAGCAAATTCGCTTATTACATTATCTAAAAGATCGTTAAGATTAGTATATGGATTTCTGTATGATTCTTCTAATTTAGTAGCTTCTACATTATCTTTAGCTATTTTTAAAGCATCCTTATAATTATCTGGATAATCCTCATAGAACTCCTCAGACATAAGCTCATAGTGAGAAGAATTATCGCTACCTTTACTTATATAAAATTGCACCAGCTCTTTAAACTTTTTATCAGCTTTAAATTCACTACGAGCAATTCCTCTTGCACTTTCCTTTGTAAGCTCTGCACGGGGTTTAATAAACTTTGAATAATCCCTAGTATGCTCTAGAGCACTTATTTTTAGATACTTAACAGTATCTACACAAGTAGAAAAGTCTTTAGGTCTATTTATTTTCTCTTCATCAATTAGAAAATAATCTTTTACTGTTGTTATTTTTTTTGGTTCAGTAAAATTAATTGAAGGTCTTCATACTTTAAATAAACCCTGATCATTTATGGATTCAGCTTGAGTAAAAATTATTAAACCATTATGTCTATTAGGTTCTCTAGGTATAGCTATATTATACTTATATTCTAATAGATTAACAGTTTCTATTATTTTCATTCTACTATCCGGGCTTCCATCCGGTAAAAAGTATGTAGGTACAAATACACAACCCGAAGAGTCATGTCTAATTATAATAACAACTAAAAATCTTCCGAATTTTTTCTCTTTTATAACAAGAGAAACTGAACCGTAATATCTTTCATTACTAAATAAAGTTACCGGTCTTATTGATCATTTATTAGGTGAGTTTAAAGTAGCATCATTATTTTTAAGTCTATACGCCATATTAAGAATAGGAGATTTTTCCACTCTTGCTCTATATTCCTTAAGTAAATCTGCCCGATGTGGATTATCTACAAGTAAATTGTCAAGTTTTCTATTTTCTATAAAATTAATAGTTGATCCTCTCAACTGTATACCCGGTTTAGATCATAATATTTTGTTTCAACCGGTATACTTAGCAGTACCTGTATTAGTATAATATTCCATAAATCCTTTATTACATGCTTCCTGTAAAAGAGGACTTATTGAGATAAAAGATAAGACAGTAGACATTGCTACATCCAACCTAGATTCAAGGACTGCTTGGCATACCTTGTTGTTGCTAGGTTGACTGTTTAATTTGTAAATTATTAGTACGCAAGCTATTAGTATAGCAATAATAAGCACTGTGATTATAATTATACAATAAGTATAATAATAGTATCTAATCATATAATGTATTGAGGCTAAATATATTATTCTATATAAATTTACTCTTTCTATTACAAAATCATTATATAAATAATAATCTGACAAATTTATTTTCTCTTTCTTTATAAATTTTATAATAAAATTCAACAAATACAAAAATATTGGAAGAGGAAGGCTAACTATTAGTATAATTGATACAATATTAATATCCCCTTCATTTAATAACATAGCGGCTATAGAATACCTAAGAGTAATAATTATTACAATAGAAATCATCCATAACTTTAGTAGTAATTTTACAATTTTTTCAATATTACTTACTATATTTTTTATAACTTTCATATAATTAATATTTTTAGCCGAACCACCAAATAATTTAAAATGTTTTGTATAAAAATTCATGATAAAAGCTTTAACAAATATTACACTTAATAAACTAAGAATTATAAAAATATAGTTATCTATCATAAATAAAATAGGGATTAATATAAGTCCTATCACAAATATTAGTATTGATACTTTAAACCCTAATATAGATCTATAGCTAGATAATAATATATATACGCTACTACTGGTAAATTTATATTTAAACAATCCAATTTTTAATCCAACATTCACCAAAATGTCCATATAATACTCCTCTTCGAATTTAATTGGTACTACAATATAAATAAGTATAATACCTATAAACGGATATAATTTTAAATCCAAAATTGTAGCTTGCGCACTATTTAGGCCGTTCACTATTTGTAGCCTAGTAGTATACAATTTTATTATATCGTTTATTTTTGATAATATTAATACCATTAGTCTTAAAATTTTACCTATTATTTTAGGATTCGAATACCTAGATTAATTACTGCTATAAAATAATGCTAGTAATTAAACTAGTGCCATAAGGGTGTTATTGCTTCGTCAGCCTTCCACTGAACGTTTTCCCTTTAACGCAAGTAAGCATTTACACTAATATTTAATTAGATTTTATAACCAACCTTAAAATTGTCAATATTAATCCAGATTTTACAATATATATATATATTAGCTTACAGATCTATTTTATGTCTATTTATAATACTATTATTATATAATAATATTTATATTAAATAAAAGCTTACCCCCTTTATATTTAATATATAAAAGCTTACCCTTTTATTCACGATTTTTAACTAAATTTTCTAAAAATTAATTTATTGCATAACACTTATCTTTTTTATCTCTAGTGTATCTAATTTATTGCATAACACTTATCTTTTTATCTCTATCGTGTCTAACAATTAATTTAGAGCTTTAGCGCTACTTCTAGCAAGTCTAAAAATTAATTTAGCCCTCTCCATAGCTTTATTTCATAGCACTAAAAGATATATTTAGTAGTTTTATTGCATAGCACAAATTGCTGATAGCTTTAGCTTTATTGCATAGCTGTGTTATTTAATAAAGCTATCAAGCTACCTATAAAAGTACTAATTTGTAATAGGTAAAATATAGGTAATATAGATACAACTACAACTATATTATTATTTGTTAGTATGAAAGATGTAGTGAATAAGTTTTTCATTAGAATTCTAAGGGTTTGCACCTTAACTCTTGCTTACTACGCTTGCGTAGTATATATTTATACTACGAACTACATGCTGTTTAGCTAGATAGATACTAGCTAGGTATAAGCTAGCTAAATGACGTAGTTTTGCTGGTCTCCATTAGTTCTATTCTGAATTCTTTATAGTTTTATTTATAGTAAAAATTAAATAAGATAAGTTAAGTAAATATGCACTAAGCAAGCTACAGCTTTATGAAGTAACTTTATGACATAGCAGTAATGTTGTAAAATAAGCTACTATAAAGCTAAAAATAGCAGTTATCAATTATCCCTGCTTATGTAATACTGGCTGGCTCTAGCGTAGCATGGCTGTCAGTAATTAGTAGCTTTAGCTTGCTATTTCATAAACACGAAACGTAAATTAATTTATTAATCTTAGTAATAATTGTATATAAAACTAGTTGTTATATATGTAATAAACATTAAATAGTTTTATTCTTAGCTAGAAGATGAGCTTCATAGCCCTAGAAATTGATTATTATATACATGCATATAAATAAAGAAGCTATAAACTATTTATTTATGTATAAACACTATTAATAATTAGGGATAATATATCTATATAACTTTTTATAGCATAGCTTGCTATTTCATAGCAGCAATAAAGCTAGCGAAGCTACAACACAAACATTGTTTTATAATAATATTATCTTTAGTATTTTAAACTATAATGTAATGTTTACCTTTATATTTAATAAGGTAGAATTTACTATTAGAATTATTATGTTTAATGTTTGCTGCACTGTGCTATGCAATAAAGCTACTAAATATACGGTTAGTCAGACTTGAACTGACACAAATCGAGTGGAAATCGACAAGTCTACCATTAACCTATAACCGCTTTTAATATATCTGAGGAGTGATTTGAACACCCACGAGTATAACTCAGAAAAGCTTAAGTTTTCACTGTCTACCGATTCCAGCACTCAGATTTAGGGCTAAAGTGACTTGAACACTTATAATTACTGTTATGAGCAGTACACTTTACCTATTAAGTTATAACCCTACGCGGACAAAGGACTTGCACCTCTAACTTCTGGGCATGAGCCAAATGTGTTTCTATTACACCAATCCGCTTTAGACTAGATAGGATTCGAACCTACGATGGTAGCATTGAAAGAGCTATGTCTTACCACTTGACTACTAATCCTTAAAAAATAGTTAGCCCAATGCAAGTATCGCACTTACTTCTATTGATTACAAAACAATTGCATTACTTTTATGCTAATCAGGCGAATTAATTTGAGATATATGTATAAATAGTTATTTATAAAATTAGTACTTTATTCTTTAAAATCTCCGGATTCGTACGGATAAAGCCTATATTATTTTTTCGTAATAATATTTTACGTATATTTAAGAAATATCTTAAGATAAGCTTCGTGCCTATATGCTTTCAGCACTTATCCTTAACCAACTTAGCTTTCCTGCCGTGCCTATGCTATATATTTATCTTAGTGAAAGAAACATCCCTATGTATAAAAATACAGATATATATAATTCCCTCATCTTTTTAGTTTGTTGAAAATCATATATATTTAATATTTGGGCACATAGACAACAGGTAAACCATAGGTTAGTAACTATTATTTAACCCTTTTACAAATTAAATTCTTCTTGTTCCTTTCGTACAAAAGTTAGTTCTTATTATATTCTAATTCCCCCTAGAAGATAGAAACCATACTGTCTCACGACGTATTTAACCCAGCTCATGTAACTTTTTAATCGACGAACAGTCGCACCCTACATAGTTCCTGCATCCATGAGGATAAGTTAAGCCGACATCGAGGTGCCAAACCGCGCACTCATTTTGTACACTCTTGCGCAAATTAGCCTGTTCTATGTGTTATCATAAAAAACGCTCTAGACTGCATTGATCCTGTGCTTGCTATCACTACTGCTATTTCATAAAGCTATGTAACATACATGTTTCACTACTACTGCTATTTCATAAAGCTATCTATGTATTTACTATTGCTATTTCATAAAGCTATGTAGCATACACGCCAGCAAGGATGCATAGCGCTCATATTTCCATTTTTTTCAAAACGGTTCAGACTATGTCTTCATTATTATTATATATATATTTTAGTAGTCACTTTTCAATATTTATTTACCGCCTATTCAACCTTTTACTGCAAAGGCTCCAATACGACGTTTTGATTTAGCTATTGAATAAGTTACATTTGATTTAGAATTACCTCTAAATAAAACTGAACTTAAACCTCTAAAAGAAGAATCTATATTTTTTAATCCTCCTTTTCATTTTAATGAATAGATAGATCTATCCGCTCTATAACGTTTAGTTAATCTACCTTTAACTTCTAATCTTATACCTCCCATATTTTTATATCCAATAGACTTATAAATTATATCGTGAATAATAGCTTGCGTTCCGCCAGCTACAAAATTATCCGATTGACTAGCTTTGGGTGCTGGTGGCGCTGCTAATTTCATTAAAGCTAAGCTCGCATTATTTATTTTTATATTTGAAGGATATACACCATCTAACAATTTAGATAGATTATTATTCATATGTGCTTCGCTGCTTAGCTGGCTAAGCAATCTAAAGCTAGAGATTATTTTTAAATCTTTAAATTTACCCTGAAAATTATCCATTTTTTGATCACCTTTTATTTTAGATCTTTCTTTAATAGTATTAATATTAGGTAAATATGCTCTATTTAATATACTAAACATAGAGTTTATATAATTTATTCTTCTTTTCTTTAATTTTAATGCTAAAGCATTAGTAAAAAGATCTGTATGATATGCAACAGATTTTAAATTAATTATATTATATTCTAATTTTTTTCCTATAATTTTATTCAATATATTGCTTAATATAGGTAAAAATACCAATTTATTAAATTTATATTGATTAAGTGAATACAATAAATCATATTTTCTTAAGAATTTAAGATATTTTCTTGCATATTTATTAAGAATAATACCTCAAACTTTTTTTAAATAAAGATCTTTTAATTTTATAAATTTATTCAAATATTGTAATTTATATTTTATAAATTTTTTTTTTCTTATTATATCATTAATAAAAATATATTGATCTTTATATTTCCCTAAGATTTTATAAATTTTATGAATATTTTCTTTATACAATAAAAAATAACGTTTGGCTATTAATCCTTTACTTATTTTTTTATTTATTTTTAAATATTTTTTTTTTAATACATTTTTTTCTCTATTTATAGTATATAAAGTAATTATTGCTTTATTATTAGTATGTTTAATTTCTGCATTACTTATATGTATTCTTCTTAATAAATTACGTCTTCTTTTAAGTAATATAAATTTAGACCCTGTATATTTGTGATCTTTAAAATATAAATTAAAATAACCTTTTATTATTTTGTTTATATTTAAATCATTAACCGGTATATTCTTTAATGTATTCTTATTATAAGAATATATAGTATTATTTCATTCTTTAGAATATGATGGTAAATATTTTGTTATTCCTACATCATTTATTTTTTTCTTTAAAAGTATTGTTTTAGAACTTCGTTTTAAGTTATTATTATAAATTTTCATCTTCATGTTATATTCTTTCTTTAGCAAGCTATTATTGTTTTTTTTTATTTTTCTTAAATATATATATAATATAAATGTTGGGTGTAAAAAAAGGATTATTGTTTATTGCATATAACTCACCTTATAGTCGTTGAACGTCTTTATCTTATAATTTATGCTAAGATAAATTTCGCTTCAAATTTACTTATTAAGTAATTTTTGAAATTAACCCAATATATTATTAATTATCCTATGTAAAATAAAATATTAAAGGACAAACATCCCTAGCGTAGCTTTTCCAATAATCCAAGATCTTTCCTTGTTGCATCTTGTGATCCTATGCCCTGCTTACGCAACTGTAAGATTTGTAGATAATCAAACAGTAAGGCAAGATTTAGCCGTTGAGCTTTTTAGATAATTAAAACATAACTATTATTAATAATAGTTAAAAAACATTAGATTTATGTTCTTTAGCTTACTAATGAAATAACAAGCTAAAGAATTATTCTTAATATTTTTATTATCTCTAATTTCTATATAGTGAAAATCCTACCTTTTTTTAAATATATATACAACGAATGTACATATAAATAATTTTATATGATTAAAAATAGTTAAACTACCTTAAATCGCAAACAAAATAATTATAAATTATTAGACACTCCTGTTTACTCTTTACAGGGTCTGTGCCCCACATAAACTGTCCCCTAGCGATAGTTCCTTACCAAAGGGTACTTATCCATTTCACTAGTAAATTAGTGAAATAATAATAAGCTGAATTAGGTTGATTTACTAAAATGAGTTGTTAGTTTGCTATTTAAAGCAAACTAACAACTCATAATCCTAAACCAATTCATTCATATGAAAAAAAAATAAAGGATTCTCATTGTCATATTGTCAATTACCTTATAATCTGAAAATTGTTTATCATACTCTATAATTAGTGACAGTAAAGCTGCATAGGGTCTTCTCGTCTAACTAGAGGTAAACTGTATCTGCACAGCTATTCCAATTTCACTGAGTCAATCATAGAGACAGCTGTTGTATCGTTACATCATTCATGCAAGACCGCATTTAACGGCCAAGGCATTTCGCTACCTTAGGACCCTCACGTTAAGGCCGCCTTTAACCGGGGTTTCCGTCTACATCAAATATTAGTATATCTAATTATATCTGTTAACCAGCCGGCACCGGGCAGACATCACACTCTATACTTAGATTTTTAATCTTTCAGCAAAGTGCTGTGTTTTAATTAAACAGTCGTACAACACTATTTCATGCTTCTTCCTCTTTACTTGATATTAATCAAGAATAATGAGCTCTCCTTATCCCGAAGTTACGGTAGTCAATTTGCCGAGTTCCTTTATGATTGTTAGCTCATTTACGCCTTCGTATTCTCTACTAACTTACTTGTTTCAGTTTCTAGGTACGGTTACTTTTCATTTATTTCTTGCTTTATGAAATAGCAAGCTAAAGCGAGCTTGCTAATGAAATAGCAAGCTAGCGCTAAAAATAAATATATTACTATTTTTCCAGTACATTTTTCACTTTAAATGTCGTCCTTAGTAAAAAAGATTATCTCATCGTTTAAATCTTTAGATAATATAAACTTAGAGGCCGTTACTTAATTAGATCCATAAGCTTTAGGCGGAAAATTTTCTTTTAGTTACTCATGTCACCATTATCACTTGAGTTAAATTATTATAATTTCATTTAAAAAATAAAAATCATAATTTAACTCAACGTTCTGCTACCCCATTTAATTATAACTATTATTTTAATTATAAATATTATGGACAAGGTTTCGGTATATTGTTTAGATCCGATAAATTTTCGATGCTTTTAAAACTTAACAAGCGCTCTGTTACGAGGTCATAAAATTATGGCTGCTTCTAAGCCTATCTCCTTGTCGACTTTAATAAAAACCTTCTTAATTTCACTCAACTAATAATTTAGGAACCTTAACTCTTGTTCTGGGCTGTTTCCCTTTTGACATACAACCTTATCATTCTATGTCTGATGATTTAAGATATATCTTTGCCATTCCGAGTCTACATACTCACTGATAAAATCTTCATGATCCCCCAATTTGTACAAAATAAAACATTTTATATGTCTTGTCTGAGATTAAATTCTGTACCTGCTAAGATATTATACTTAAATTGCCTACTATTATAGGTTTCGCAGAAAACCAGCTATCCTGGTCAGTATTGTCTTTCACTACACCTACCATAATTCTTCGGATATTTATGCTACAATATTCCGTTCGGACTTTTATAATCCTGATTATAGTAAAATCACCAGGCTTCGGGTCTAACTTTAGACACTTTCCGTTATTTTAACGCTCGGTTTAACTACGTATAATCTCGCATCTAATGTTAACTTGGTGACCCATTATGCAAAAGGTACGTTCTAACTTTTTTATTTTTCCGAACTGCTTATAAAATTACTGTTTTTGTTTTAATTCCCTCACGGTACTTTTCACTATCGCTTATATATTATATTTAGCCTTTGAGGAAGGTTCCCCATTTAATTTAAACAGTTTATCTACCATTTTACTTTTTAGGCTAGTCTATTTTAGCTCACGCTAATCATAGAATCTCTTTTGATTTCTTTTCCTAAAGTTACTAAGATATTTCAATTCACTTCGTTTATTACTAGATTTCTCTTAGAGTTAATATAATTATAGGTATAGCTTTAGCTTTATTGCTTAGCTTGCAACCTATTTATATAAATAATTCTCTTTAATATATAGCTTAAATTCTACAATAATTTCTTTCCATACTTATATAATTTGTAAATTTAAATTTACAAATTACATTTATAATTTATATATCAAAATTTATACTTATTTTGTGCTTATGAAATAGCAAGCTAAAGCTATTAATTCGTGCTTTAGCTTTATTTCATAGCAGCAATAAAGTTATAAAAAAGCTATGCTTTATTGCATAGACTTAAATTTATATTTAGTAGCAGAGCTACTGCTTGCTTTAGTTTACTAAAGCAAGCTAAAGAATAGTTATTCTTTATATCTCTAGCGTATCTAATATTAATCGGATTATCATGATTCGAACATAACTAGTCTTCGTCCCAAACGAAGTGCCTACCCAAGCCGGCCCTAATCCGTAAAACAACAAGAGTACTTGGACTTGAACCAAGAATTTGAAGGTTGAAGCTTCCTATTTTGCCAATTAAACTACACTCTTCAGAGAATATCCGATTTGAACGGATGTGGCTAGATTATATAACCTAATAAGACTCAAGCTTACCGCCTTAAACCACTCGGCCAATTCTCTTTTATAGCATAATTAATTCCTCAGCGAATCGAACGCTGATATCATTCTTATCAAAAATGCACTCTACCGTTTAAGTTAAGGAATCTTGAAAAATGAAGGATTTGAACCTTCAACTTATTGTGTGTAAAACAATCGCTCTACCATTGAACTAATTTTTCTTATTCTTTACCTTTGATGGTAATTATAATAGCACCAACCATAGCTAATAGTAGTATAAAGCTAGCGATAAATATTCACATATTATGGCTAGTATATAAAATATTACCTATAGCAGATATATGTCCTGTTTCTGCCATATTATTATCTCAATTACTACTAGCCGCAAACATTACACTTGTGCTAGCAATATTTAGGGTTTTACTAATATAATTTATAATCTCACTGAATTTATTTCAGGGGAAATAATACAATACTGTGTTTAATTTACTACTATAACTATTAAGGATAGCCATATAATAGGGGAGTATTTGGAATATGGTGAAGTTGGATAAAATTGTTATAAATAGGCCTAAGGATACGCTATTTCTATTATTACTTTGTAATTCACTTGTTCTTATATTTATAAGCATTAATATAAATAAAAATAATATAGACACTGCTCCTATATATACAATTAAGTATGATAGACCTATAAATGTTAAACCTAACAATATTAGGTAGACAGAAATATTTGCAAATAATCCGATTAGAAATATTACTGATACGATTGGGTTCTTATTGATTATTATAAGTATACCACATAATAAAGCTGTTATACTTATAATATCTAAAGATCCTGTTAAATAGCCATTGGAAAAAATTTCCGGTATCGTTAGAAGTTGATAATACATTTTTTGGCCTTTTTGACCTATTATTTTAGGATTCGAATACCTAGATTAATTACTGCTATGAAATAATGCTAGTAATTAAACTAGTGCCATAAGGGTGTTATTGCCTCGTCAGCCTTCCACTGAACGTTTTCCCTTTAACGCAAGTAAGCATTTTCTTATATTAGTCGTATATACCTTTAGGGGGCTAAAGAAGTACTGCCTATATATATAGAGATAAGTGGGTTAAGAACCTCAATAATACATAGATACGTATAAGAAAAGTCATACTACGTCAACGAAATGTCAGTATAGTATTCCAGCTTCATAACCAAGATGATGATGATCTGTTAAATGGTATGAATATATTCTTCATAAGGCCACAGATAAGAATATTGTACCTATAATAACGTGTAACCCGTGGAAACCTGTACCGAAGAAGAAACATGTTCCAAACACACCGTCACTAATAGTAAATGAAGAAACGCTATACTCTACTCCTTGAAAAAAAGTAAAGATTAAAGCTAATAGAACTGTAAAGATAGAACCATATAAAGCTCCTTTTCTATCACCTTTTATTAAAGAATGGTGAGCATATGTAATTGTAGCTCCACTAGATAATAATATCACTGTGTTTAGTAACGGTAATTCAAATGGATTTACAGGTTCTATACCCATAGGTGGTCATTGAGCACCTAATTCTACAGTAGGTGTTAAAGCACTATGGAAGAATGCTCAGAAGATAGCTACAAAAAATAAACCTTCTGATACTATAAATAATATTACACCTAAATTTAATCCTTTTTGTACAGCCAGGGTGTGATTACCTAAATATGTCAAATGATAATCGACAAAAGCCCTATATGAGTTGGCGCCCATAAGAACTGGAACCAATCTAGAAAAAGTAATTAAGTATATAAAGGATAAGATTTATTATATTCATTTAATTTATTATAAGTTAAGTTATTTACTATAAATATTTAAATTGTTAAGATTAGCTTTATTTCATAGCACTGCTATGAAATAAAGCTAATCTCCTTCAATTAATCCTGCAAGATAATAACTAAGTTGATGGTTATTAGCCTTAGTATTAAAATTTCTAGTACTATTTAGCTTATTTAATTTGCTTATTCTATATAATCTGTTACTATATAAATATGAATATGACTTAACTCCTTTATAATTTAACTTTCAATAGCGGAGCTATTGCTATGAAATAAAGCTAAAGCTACTAATTTTTTCGCATGGTTACCTTAATATGTCGAAAATAATTAAATATATTTCTATATTTTTAGGACTATATCTTAATTAATAGGTTATTATAACCTATTAATTTTTAACGTTTAGCCTCTGAAGACCCTAAAAGATATTTAATGCATGCTATTTCATAAAGCAAGCTAGTCTTTTAGTTTCCTGCTGATTATCCTATTTTGCCCTGTGGTAGCTAAAGCTATAGGTTTTCCCAGCAATTTGTTAAATTTAAAGAGAGCACATTATACATTATATTATTATTATTAATTTTTATTAATTGTATTTCATGCTATGCAATAAAGCTACATTTTTATAACTTTATTGCTGCTATGAAATAAAGCTAAGCATTTCTTCTTTAGTAAGATGTTATTTAGGTAGAATCATATTATAGACTATTTCTCATTTTTTGTAGTTTGCTAATTCTGATCCTGATTCTCATTCGAATAATATGAATATGAATGTGAATATGGATAAGGATATGAAATAGCAAGCTATTCATTATCACCTATTAAAGGATATTTATTAAAATAGTCTATGCTATTACATAAAGCTAGAAAATTTACATTTTGTATCGATTGTACACCAATCGATAATACTTCAGAATTCTTGCTTTATGAAATAGCAGCATCCTGATCCTTATCCTGATCCGAAGGATATGCCAGCCTTAAACATTTTTTGCGCTAGCTATAACAGATCTTTTAGGAGTAGCTTTATTTCATAGCACAGATTTATCTTTTCTTTCTATATATTTAATACTAAAATGTCTGCTATGAAATAAAGCTATGCTTTATTTCATAGCATGTCTCAGTAATGCTATTTCATAAAGCTACTGTAAATCAGCTGTTATCTGTAAAACTAGAATTATCTAATAAACTTTTTGATATATTTAAGTCATATTTATTATTCATAAAATCGCTTAAATGTAGCTTTAAGAAATAGCACTAAAAGACCGGCTAAATAATAACCTAAGTTATTGTTATTTGTATAAACTGTAGTATTATTGTTATTCATATAAATTTGTAAAACTTTTTCAGGCTATGCAATAAAGCATTGCTTTATTGCATAGCCTTCATAAGAAGGAATTTTTTGTTAGCTTGCTTTATGAAATAGCAAGCTAAAGATATTTAAATAATAATATAATGTATTGTTTAATTTAAGTTTACCCTCTGATATTATATCTCTAAATCAGAAAGACATAGATGCTATTAATGTGATTAATGATAAATAAAATGTTATATAACTATTATTAAACAAGTGCATTGATAATGCTCCATTCACTGTTAGAGAGAATAAAGAAATACTTGTATATAATGGTCATGGAGAAGGTGATACTAAATGAAAGGGATGATCTTGAAAATTACTTCTTATTAAGTTTGTCATATATATATATATTATAAATTTTACAGTTTTGTATACAAATTAAAAGCCCCTAAGATGAATCGAACATCTATCATAATATTAACAGTATTATGCTCTACCGTTGAGCTATAGAAGCATTTAGGGTGCGGAAAAGAGGTGAATCGAACACCTAAATGTATAAAACATAATACTTAGCAAATATCTTACCCTACCAATGGAAACTTTTCCCTAGCTTTAGCTTGCTTAGCTTACTAAGCTAGAGCTAAAGCAGTAAGCTACACGAATTAGATCAGAATCGAACCGACATCTACTTCCGTGACAGGGAAGTCCTTTACCTATTTAAGTTACTAATTCTAGGAGACAAGAGATTCGAACTCTTAAAAGCAATAGCTATTGAGTTTACAGCTCAACCCTTCTTACCAATAAAGGAACCCTCCTTTATATAATATGTATATATTATATATTTTTATTGTTAATATTAATTAATCCCGTGCAACTTCCACTACACGAACCGTATTTCGACTTAACACTAATTAGAGCCACGCATACGAAGATTCCCAATAAAAGAATATATAAAACCTATTTGTTTTTTTTACTTGTTACTAAGAAAGCAAACTTATTGCGCATGCTCCTTTCAGCATGTGACGAGTGGTTAGTACCAATCCAAGGTCTATTCACCGTGACATGGTGATTCACGATTACTAGTAATTACTTATTCATATAGTCGAATTTCAGACTACAATCCTTAAAATTTATATCCTATTTTTTGAGATTAGCTTAAATTCACATTTTTGCATCTCTTTGTTTAGGAATATGTGGCACGTCTATAGCCCACAATATCAAGGCCATGATGACTTGTCTTTGTCCCCTTTATCTTTCCAAATTTCCAGGACAGAATGCTTTATCGTAGATAAAAAAAAATAAAGCCAGGGATTACGTTAATTTCATGGAAACCACAGTTTCACAACATTAACTGGAAACAGCCGTGCAACTCCTGTAATATAATTATTCAAATTGTGGTAAGGTTTTTCGTGGATCATCGAATTAAACAACATACTTCACTACTGGTGTCAGAAACGGTCTAGTGATTTCAGTTCCTGCGTTGCCACATTACTCTTGAGGTGGAATGCTTACACTTTCATTTATAGACCAAATAACGTTTAATGTCTAGTCCCTCATCTACATTAATCTGACCTATGGCATTCATCATTTACTGCAAAGACTACTTGGGTATCTAATCCTGTTTGTTCTCTGTGCCTTCGTCCTTCAACGTCAGTTTTTACATAGAGGGCTGCCTTCGCCTTTACAGAGTCCCTTTGGTATCACGGAATTTCATCTCTCCTCCTCAAGTACTGCCCTCTTACATAAAACTCTAGTCAAGTACTAACATTTTAGAAGCTATATTGACCGTCTGGGTACCCTTTAAACCTAATTAAGATGAATAACACTAGTCTCTTACGTATTACCGCGACTGCTGGCACGCAATTAGTCAAGACACGATATATATACTGTCATTATCAATATATAAACAAAGCTTCATTCAACCCTAATACAATCTTATAGAAATGGGGGTAGCACCAGCCCATCCTATGAGACTTGCCACTTCTCCAAGTTGCCAGTTCAGCCGTTAGGCCATTGACCAAGATTCCTCACTGCTGTACTAACTTGCATTGGGGTTTTTTCAGACCCAATGTGGTCGATCAACCTTTCAGATTCGACTACGAGAGTTTAAGGCTAGTTAAGTCATCACCTTAACTACTACCTATCTCGAAGATATTTATTATCCTCTTAAAGCAGAAACTATTCGTTTCCTTTATTTATTATGAAGGATTTACCTCCACTTTAAGGCCGGCGAAGAATATCATTATACTCACCTGTACACCACTTTTTAATTTATGCAAAGCACAATTAAAACGTACGATTAGCATGTGTCAAGCACTTGGACAGCATTCAATCAGAGCCATCACCAAACTCAACTTTTATCTTTTTTTTGATATAGAACTATTCTTATATCACTAATGGATCTAAATTGTTTAATCCAGGTGTGAACTAAGGAAATACTATAAGCTACTTATTGTTGAGATTACTAAAACAGATACTTTTCTATAAAATGCGCAGAGCTCGCGGTATTTTCACATAAATTATATAAATAATTTTGTATTATTTTCTTGATTTATATCATATAACTTTTATTAATTTCCTAATAAATAATAGGATTAATTGTTATTGTTTTTGTAACTTTCCTCAAATTCATCACTTAGTATTATTAATTTTTATTTGTTAACTAAAGCTATATAATTTATAGCTTTATATTGCATATCCTTACCCTTCGGATCAGGATCAGAAGGATAACAACATCATTTTTTTTTATTATTAGCTTATAAAAATCTTAATGTAAGTCTAATCCGTCTTTTATATAAGAACTAGATAACACTACAAAGACTTGAGCTTGAATATTTCACAATTAAAGAATGCTTTGTCTTATATTATATTTGAAATACCCGCCTACCACCCGTTCTATATATAATAGAACACTTCAAATATTAAAGGTTATTAATTATTATATCTATTCTTATTCATAGAATTTATACAATAATCCTATTTACTTATATTACCGGAAGATAAATTATCTAAACCTTTCCCTAAATTATTATACAATATTGTAACTGACATAGTGAAATTAATAAAATCTTTATGTTTTCCATTATTGATATTGTATTTAATAAAAAATGGTAGAATTATATCTTGCTGTAGCTCCTATGAAATAACCACAGGATATGTAATTTATTGAACATTATTAATATTATTTTTATTTTATTAATTTATATACTCTTACTCTTTTAAATTATTAGTGTAAGTCTAATCCGTCTTTTATATAAGAACTAGATAATACTACGAACACCTGCGCCTGAATGAAGGCTATAGCTAATTCAAGACCTGAGAATGCTATAATAAATAATAAAGGTATTAATCCTAAAATAAAGAAGATAAACCCTGAGTTCATAATATTATAAACAAATCCACTTAATATGCTTAATAGCATATGACCTGCTGTTATGTTTGCAGCTAATCTTAAACCTAAAGATACGTTTCTTGCAAGGTATGAGATAAACTCTATAGTAACTAATAAAGGTAAAAGAGCTAAAGGACAACCTGCAGGTACTAATAAAGAAAAGAATTTTAGACCATGTTTTTGGAATCCTAATATAGTTGCACCTAATACTATTGTGAAACTAAGAGCAAATGTTAATGCGAAATGACTTGTAGAAGCAAAGCTATAAGGAACCATTCCTATTAAATTATTTATTAAAATAAATATAAATAAAGTATATATAAACGGGAAATAAATTTGACCGTTTTTAGGGTTTATTTGATTTGTAACTATATTATGTATAGTTACATATAAAGATTCTTGAGCTATTGATCAGTTATTACTAACTAATTTATTATAGTTAGTTGAAATTATACTTAAAACTAATATAATTAAAGCTCCTATTGTTAAGTATAATCCTATGTTAGTTAAAGATAAATGTAAGTTACCACCTAAAACTTCTAAATTTAATATGTCTCTTATTTCAAATTGATCTAAAGGACTTCTTATTTCTGTGAATAAATTTTGTTTTTCTATAGAAAACATCTAGTAGTATTATTACTACTATAATATATAAATCTTTAAAAAGCTAAATATTTGCAAAATAAGATATATTACAAGCTAAGCAGCAAGGATATATTTATTTTACTAATCGATAGATTTATTTTTTTTTAGTATTTTTATAAAGATATAGATATGTAGCAGCTTGCTCTTGTAGGAAAGCTATAGCACATATTTTATTAATATATATTATATTTTATTAATAAACATACGTGATAAGAATAAACGTACTATTCTTGGTAATATGTATTTAGATAATACGTATAAAATAAACACTATTATTGCAAAAGCAAATACTATTTCATTCATATAATAAAAAGGTACTAATTGTGGCATATTTATTTTTGTCTTGGTTATTATAATACGTGCACACAGCGTCACTCGTAGGTAAGTAAAAAGTATATAAAC
>VFQN01002125.1_pt1 | contig 31503 bp, 51 predicted proteins | sample 3512371 | NCBI WGS metagenome assembly VFQN01 (sample SAMN10412370, study PRJNA504923) | tailings metagenome | isolation source: Replicate 2 from Balatoc abandoned mine | place: Philippines: Itogon, Benguet | collected 2017-08-28 | reverse complement strand
GCCTCCCACGAACACAGGCCCCACTTGTCCCATAGCCGCCCCCCGACACAAAAGCATCCCTCCAAACCAGGCAGGCAAACAAGGCAGGGTAGGCACAGTACGTGTACTAGTTCCTGGGCAGTGTCCGCCCTTGCATTAGTCAGTGTTTGGGGCCTCCGGCCAGGTGCAAAGAAGGCGGCCGTCCACCACCCGAAGCCAGGGGTGGGCAGTGTGGGGTGGCACACGACGCCGCGCTTTCCTTTGGCATGGGCCCTGGCTTACATTGGCTGCGACGTAACGTTAGGGCGCGTAGGTAGGAAGCCAGCAGGAGCGAGAGACCCTGGCACCAACCACGCACCATGCCGAGGTCCTGGCTTTATGCAGCGTGCGAGGTGAACAGTGGCTTAGGTCTGGTGCCTATCTATACTCGGCCCTGTCACCTTACCGTCTTAGCGATGTCGGTGCGCAGCGTGAGGAAGCCCGACCCGAAGGCGTCCGTGCGCAGGGAGGTGAGGGAGCTGGTGAGCGAGGTGAAGGCCTTGCGAAGGTTTGAGGCGGACAGGCCCAGCTTCTGAGGGGCCAGACAGGCGAGCGCATGGTTTGAGGGACGTGAAGACCGGCTGCGGGCAGCTGTTGCTTGGCACACGCGCAGGCGGAGCGAGTGCGAGGGCGACGAACGCCCTGCCCGGCTGTCGCGCCTCGCAACACCAGGCAGGTGCGTGCGTGCGGTGCCATAACAGGACATGACAACTGCACGTGCCACATGCGCAGCGGAAGTGGCGTACCTGGCAAATCTCTCGGGGCGCCAATATGCCTGCTGTACACGCCTGTCTGTGTTCACCCACCTGGAAGCTGCCCCTTGGCAGCTCCGCCGCCATGTCCTGCAGCACCTGGTAGTCCTCGTCCGGTGGCCCGAACGCCACCGTGCCCACGAACACGCGGTCGCGGCCCAGCAGGTCGCCCAGGCGCTTCACCTTGTTCACGCACGCCTTGTGCACCGCCCTGTGCAGCACCTGCCTGCGGGGATTTGGCGGTTTGAAGGGGTGGAGGCAGAAAGGTTGGAGAAGAGGGGTAAGGCGGTGGCCGAAGTTGGAGTGGACGGAGGATTCGGCTGGAAGTGCACAGCGTGCGCAATGAAAGCCCAGACGCCAACAAGGGGTGCTCTCTGCATTGCGGCCAACACGCATTCGCAACAAACACGGACGCACCCCTGCTCCCACCTGCAGTTGTTGTTGAAGAGGCACTTTCGCAAAGCGGGCTTGCCGCCGAATGTGCCTCCCTTGGGGTCCGGCTGCCACACCTGCACGCCGTGCGGGCAGGCCATCTCCGTGTGGTCACTCGGTGCGCCGTCCGACAGGAACACCAGGAACAGCTGGTTGCTGCGGCCCGCGTCCTCCTTCATCAGCTCCAGGGCAGCGTCTAGTGCGGGCAGGTAGTTGCCGTGGTAGCAGGCACGGGTGTACATGCGGGCCTTGAGGTAGGACAGGAGCGCCTGGTCGCTGGGCGCACGCTCGCGCACCACAGTAGCGTCGTCGCTCATCTCAATGATGGACACCTGCCGTGGGTTGTACGGCAAGCAAGCGGAACCACGTGCTTTTTGTAAAGTGAGTGCTGTGAGAGGGTGGTGGTTGCAGGCACCGGACGTTGGCTTGCGCCGTTGTCCTGTCACGTGGGTATGCCTCAGTGCCGGGCTTCAGTGCCTGTGCAGCGGTTGGCTATACGGGGATGCAGAATGGACGTGCGCAATCGCACTTACCTGCATACCCGCTCCTCCCCCGTTCTTGAGCTGCGGCTCCACCAGGTCCTTTGCAAGGCAGTCGTACACCGCTGCCGTACGGCTGTCGTACCCGGGCACGTCCCCCTTGCGCATGGATCCGCTGTGGTCCACGATCACCACCACGTGTGCGGCGGCCAGCCCCTGGCCCAGGGGTGCGGGCGGCGGGGCCTCCAGCGCATCGGCCATGCGCCAACTGGTGATCTCATGACGGCTCGTCTCATCAGTGATGTAAACGACACCCTGGGCACAAGGGCAGGGTGACATGACAGGAAGATACCGGTGGCGAAACTCCAAGTTACAATGCTGTGCAGCACTCTGGAACGATGCAGATGCCCTTGTGCTGCTTTGAAAATATGTGATGGGCCCTTCACTACTACAACCTCCCACATGAAAGCACCTGCCCAACGGCATAGTGCTCCAGGCGGTTGACCACATCGACTGTTTTACACGACGGCCAAGACCCGGGGGCAGACACGTGGAGGCGTTCACAGGCGCACAAGTTGTGTCCACTCGTGCACCACCGATACAGAATGCAACGCATACATGCAACGGGTGCTTACCTTGTGGATATATCGCCATCGTGGCTTCCCGTCTCGGCCCGGGTTAGCACGCTCCTTGCGCCCATGGCGGATGGCATCCAGCAACTCCCGGCGCTCTGGCACACTGGGCTCGTCGATGCGCAGCCGACCCAAGGCATGAGACGACAGCAGTAGGGGGCTTGCTGCTAGAACAATTTCCTTTCCCTTCGCAGAGCCCAGGGCTTTCGGCACACCCGGATGGCTCCCGTCCTGGTCCGCAAGCTTCAGCCCAAGGAAACCGCCAAGGAGGCTTTTCATCTTTGCAACCGAACCAAAGCAACCGCGGACAGGATCGAAAGCTCATATCTGCTCAAGGTTCACAATGTTGCGCCCTCGTCCAAGCTCCAACCCGTGATCGTCGGAGGTAGTTGGTCCCCGGTCAACCGCCTTTCAAGTGATGCGTCGCAAACGCAGTGCCGCAACCTGGGCCCCAGCATCACATCAACAGTTCTGCTAGTTACTATATAAGGTCAATGCATTGCAGTAGACTTCCAGGTCGTTGCACGTAGGTGTCACCTAAAAGCACTCCCAGGCGCAGCCCTGGCGCCACGCCTGGCGCAGGGGAGGCCCCGTGGGAAGGGGCAGCCCTGGTTGTCACCTGTAGTGCTGTACACCAGGCGCGGCGTGCATCCCAAGCCATGCATTCGTATCCTGATGGCAAGAGCTTGAGCTTCCTGTAGCTTTTAGCCGTAGCCAGCGACGCACAGGCCCTTCCGCACGCCTGCACAGGCCTCGGCTGGACCGGCTCCACGTGTGCGCTTGGCGCCGATGTGCCCTGGGCCTATCGAGACACGACTAAACAGCACGCCAATCGAATTCATACCTTGTAGTACGCGGAGCTTAGCACTTCCAGCTGGTAGGGGAACGTTGGCAATAAGACAGCGTTCATCCGGACCAACGTTGCTGGCTCTGGCTGGCCTGATGGCAAGAGCTTGAGCTTCCTGTAGCTTTTAGCCGTAGCCAGCGACGCACAGGCCCTTCCGCACGCCTGCACAGGCCTCGGCTGGACCGGCTCCACGTGTGCGCTTGGCGCCGATGTGCCCTGGGCCTATCGAGACACGACTAAACAGCACGCAAATCAAATTCATACTTTGTAGTACGCGTAGCTTAGCACTTCCAGCTGCTCGGAAAACATTTGCAATAAGACAGTTGCCGGACCAACGTTGCTGGCTCGTGGCCGACAAGCGTACAAAACTTCGCCAGCCTTCTTTCACCCAGCCAATCGTCTGAGTTCTTTTGGCGTGTGTCTTGAGGTGCATGTCGCATTTCGCGCGCATGGATTGACAAATCATTTCGTGCACCGCATGGGCGTACAGGCGGAAACCCTGCCTATATCGTTAGGCCTTCACACATTTTGTTCCATATTTGCATTACTATTTAAAGATATCTTTCATGTGGTGAATGCTCAAAATTCAACGAACAATTCAAGTCGGCCTCCCGCCTAACTAGATGTTCTGCCCACCGTAAGCTGCCACGATGAATTACCTTCAGGATGCAGCCATCCGTGCCGAGCCTGATTACTGGTCCCTAAGGAAGTCTTATGAGCGCCAAGGCTTCTCCAAAAAGAGGGCGAAGCAGACCACGGAAGATGTTATCAGGCGGAGAGCAGCGCAACGAGCAGCAGGACATGCTCCAGCTGTTGGAAACGGAGTCTCGGCTGGGCCTGTGAACGCAGCGTTGAACGCGGCGTCCGCGCTCGGGCTGGGCGGGCCCGCGGGGTATCTGGACTTGGAGCAGCGCAGGCAACAACTGCAGCAGCAACAACAGCAGGCCCAGCAGCAGGCCCAAACCCAAGCCCATGCCCAGCTCCGTGCACAGGTCATGCATGCGCAGATGCAGCAAGCCGAAGCGGAATTGCACAACGAAGTGGGGGAGGAGGTGGAGGTGAGTGCTCCCCAGAGACGCGTGCCTGGGTGTGGCCGTTGCGCCTCGGTCAGACCCAGACAGGCTGGTTCTGCACCTACAACAGTCGAATCGCGCCATATGTCAGTTTCCTGCTAAATAGCAACAGCGCTCGCCCAACAAAGGGATGCTCGCCCGTGGGTCACTCGGCAACACGACGCGACTCTGCCAGCCACAGAACAGAGAGTCGCAGAGCGGCCATTTGGATTTGCGATTCGTGCATAGCGACTGGACAGCAGGATGCAAAAAGGGAAGCTGAGGCCCTAGTTTGGGCACGGTGCCCTGTGCGAGTCTGGCCTGTTACATGTGTCCCTGGTGTCCCTTGCAACTCACAGGAGGACAACCCGGAGATCTACGAGCAATACAAGTGGGTAACTCTTCAGAATGTGCGCTTTCGCCATCTGGGTCATACAGTTACACAAGCCTTCGTACAACCCCTGACCGTTCTACCAGCTCGCTTGGGGAAGAGGAGCTGGTAGCAGCATGTTCGTCACTGCCAAAAAGCCACATGCCCACGCCTCAGGGCCTCTTCATCACGCATCCGTGCCGTAAGGCCTGCCGGCATACTGTATTTGCAGCGTCCCAGCTTCAACCTTCGCATCCTGGATGCCGTATACAGTACCACGTACGATCGCCTGTCCCCGCCTTCTCCCCTGTAGGCCTGCCAAGGTGACGGAGGGCCTGCCGCACCCTGACCCAATTGTGGAGACCGCCTCCCTGGCCTCCGTGCAGCCGCCCAACATCACCTACAAGCACCACCTGCAGGTGGGGAGGGCATGGGGGGAGGGCGGAGGGGGCTGTGTGGGGATGCGGAACACACGCGAAGACCATCTGGGTCACAGTATCTTCGTTGCCAGAACATGCCAACGTGCTGGTACGATGCAACAACGTGTTGTTCCACTGCTCGCTTAACGTTAACCGTGCTGCCCATTGCAGACTGCACTTTGACAGCAACTCCCCAGGTGTTATATGCTCCTCCCCCAACGCCATACCGGCAGGATAATGTTAAGGCTTGCGAGCTGAGCAAGTGCGCCTCACTTTACGTGAAGTGTGCTGCCCATAGCACGTCATACTCTCACTGCAGCCCCACAACCATGCATCACCCGCAGGATAACGTGGGGGCTGGCGGGCTGAGCAACGCCCATGTGTTGCCCATAGCACATCGTACTCACTGCATTCCCACAACCATGCATCACCCGCAGGATAACATGGGGGCGGGCGAGCTGAGCAACGCCCAGCTGGAGACGGTGCTCTACGCCTTCCAGCGCTTCAACATGCGGCTGCCTGACGGTAAAGGGGGGGATGCCACAGGGGAGGCGGGGAGGAAGAAACGGGGTTTGCGTGTAGGGATATCCGTCCAGGGATGGAGGCGCAGGCAGGAGGGGGCCCAGGGCGTTGCCCTATGGATAGCAGGAGCACCGCTGTGTTATACGAGGCCTAGAGTATGGGCAATACGTGACCGGGGCCGTAGTAAACGGTACTTACACGGCACAAGTGGCGAGGCTGGCCCAACGATGTGGGTCACGACGCAAGTTGCTCTTGGCCGTATGGCAATAATGAAGGGGCGTACTGGCACTCACCTGTTCCCATCGCAGGTGCCCGCGCGGGCTTCTTCCTGGGCGACGGCGCGGGCGTGGGCAAGGGGCGGCAGATCGCGGCCGTGATCCGGGAGTTCTGGAAGAGCGGAGGGCGGCGCGTGCTGTGGGTGTCCACCTCCAACGACCTGCGCTACGACGCGCGGAGGGACCTGGGGGACCTGCGGGCGAACGACATCCCCGTGTTCCCGCCGGTGGGTGCGGCCGCAGTGGAAGGGGTGGGATGAATGCAGCATTAGGAGGCGGCTTGGACGGTTAACAATTGGATTCAATGCCCAGCTGTAAGCCAGGGAGCGTCCACGTGTGCTAGTGCAGGTCAGATTGACTGTCCTGGCTGTCCGAGCAATGCTCGGACAGCAGGTCGAACCTCCTGGGACCTAGCCTTTAAAGGGTTAGCTGCAACGTCACCCATGGCGGCATGCTATCAGCACTGTGCAAGCCTGAGCTGAGCACTGAGTACAGCCCACTGGTTCCCCTTTGCCGCACGTCAGCAGCGTCCCTTACCTGCAGCCCCTTTGCGTCCCTTGTTTCCTTTCCACCCCCCTGCAGAAGAAAGACTCGGTGCCCTCCGGCCCTCTGGACAAGTACATGAAGTCGGGGGGCGTGCTGTTCATCACCTACTCGCTGCTGGTGTCCAAGGGGAGCTACAAGCCGCCGGCGGGGGCGGGCAGGGGAGGGCGCGGCGGGCGGGGCGGCCGCGGGGGCAGGGGCCGCGGCGCGCGCGGCGCGGCCGCACTACTAGCCCAGGCCATGGGCGAGGAGGCGGACGCGGCGGCTGAGAGTGAGTGCAGCATTGTACTAGACGGGAAGCCGTGGCGTTGTTGTGTGGTTCTCGATGGGGCTCGTGTTTGTGGGTGCAGCTGTACGGCAATCAAGTGGTGAGGGGCTTGGGATGAACGGCGTGCGTGATGGTTGCCCTGGAGAGGGTGCGGTACCTTGGTACATACGGTACGCGCAAACTGACTGGACTGCAACAAGGCCAGATTGTGAGGGGAAGGTCAGGGGGGCAGGTCAGGTTCAGTTGCACATGACATTGGGCGTCGTATTTACAGTACCGTTGCGTTTGTGCGTGCAGGCGCGCTTCAGGCCAAGCGCGCGGACGTGCGGCGGCTGTTCGGCGCCGGCAGCCGGCTGCACCAGATCGTGACGTGGCTGAGCGGCGGCGAGGGCGCGGACCGCGGGCGCGCGCTCATCGTGCTGGACGAGTGCCACAAGGCCAAGAACCTGCTGGACGCGGCCGGAAGTGAGCCGGGGCCTTTCGTCGTGCCTGTTGGGCAGGCCCGCAACTCCTGTAGTGCGCCGCTCACCGTGGCAGACACTTGGTGTGGTGTGGTGCTTTTCTGCTTCGCCCCGCCTGACCGCCGTCGCGTCATGACTGACACGCACTGCACGGTGCACTGCCTTCGTTTGCTTCCTTCCTTGCGCCCAGACTCCTCCCAGACGGGCCTGGCCGTGGAGTCGCTGCAGGACCAGCTGCCGGACGCCTGCGTGCTGTACAGCAGCGCCACCGGCGCCTCGGAGCCTGACAACCTGCGCTACATGGTGCGGCTGGGCAGCTTCGGCTACCCGCACATCGGCGACATGATCAACGTGCTCAAGAGGTGGGTGAAGATGATGATGATGATCGCACCGCGCCCGCGTGCAGGAGGCCACAAAGTGCACCCATCCGGGGCTGACTGTACAGTACCTACAAATCACCGCTGCGTTGTTGAGGTACCTGTCGTTAATTTCATGGTCGCCCGAGCCCGAGCAGTCTTGCGGTTAACGCACCAGCTCATCCGCTTCCGCTCTGCCCCCTGCCCTGCTCTCCTCATTAGGTCCGGCCTGGGCGCGCTGGAGATGTTCTGCATGGGGCTCAAGGCCACCGGCACCTACGTCAGCCGCACGTTGAGCTACAAGGGCGCGGAGTTCCGCCTGGACCAGCTGGACATCGACCCCGTGTTCAAGTGGGTGGGGGGCCTGGGCTGCACTCCATCTACGGAAAATGTCCAGCGGGCAGGGGGGCGCGGGTGGAAGCTGTGTACACCGAGTGGCGTCAAGTGCTTATGGTGCGCATGCGTTTTGAAACTGCAGTTGCTGTGAGGGTCTCGCCGTTAGACACCCTCTCACTACTGCTCACGCGTTATTTGCGCCTTGCACTCGTGGACCTCCTCTGTACGACACGCGTGCGTGAGTCCCTGCACGGAGTAGTGTCAATAGTGGCACTGTGTCTGCTTCCAACTGCCTTGATGTGTCTTTCGTTCCCCTCCCCCCTCCCTCGCCAGGGTGATGTACGACCGGTCCGCCATCATGTGGAGCCTCATCTACAACGTCATGCGCGCGCTGCCCAAGTCGCAGAGCAAGCGGGACGTCAAGGTGGGGCTGTTCTGGTCGGCCCACCAGCGCTTCTACCGCCAGATGCTCATGGCGGCAAAGGTGAGGAGGGGCTGGGGTCGGATGGGTTGGGTTTGGTAAGGACTGGTTGGGACACTCGGTAGCGCTGACAACTCTTGTCTGTCTTTTGAGACAGAGGAGGTGGGCGCATTAAGACCGCGTGGGCCCTCGGATTTGGAGTTGGCTCAGAATTGATTCCACAGGTGGTTGGAGAGTGGTGGGATACGCGGTAGGGCTGGGGATGCCTTGTCGTGAGATCACGGGGATGATAAGTTTGCGTGGGACCTTATAAATTCGAGTGTACTACTCCAGTGCTACGCCGTAAAAGCTACGTGCATCAGGGCCATGTCGTTTGGCGCCTATCTGGGTCCAAGAAATGCGGCGAGCGGGGAACCTCAACAGCAACCCAAGCACACAAGTTACTGCTCGACGCATGAAGCAATCCACTTCAATCCGTTCATCTTTTCTTGTTGTGCAGGTCAAGCGCTGCGCGGAGCTGGCTGCCGCCGCGCTGGACGCCGGGCACTGCGTGGTGGTTGGGCTGCAGAGCACCGGCGAGGCCAACCTGGCCTCCGCGCGCGAGTCGCAGGCGGACCCGGACTCGGCCATGGACGACTTTGTGTCCGCCCCCAAGATGATCCTGCAGGTGAACAGTACGGGGAGGCCGGGGTGAGGGAGGGCGGGGTGGGCGCCAGTGCCGCCTTCGCAGGGATCGGGGATTAGGTGAAGCCTTGCTGACACCGGTTTTAGCAATTGATGACTGTAAGAAGAGCAGCCGCAGTCAAGGATCAATGTCTCCAGCGGAAGTTCGTCCCAGATCTGTGCAGGCAGGGGGTCTGCATGCCTGCCTTAACAAATGTCCTTTGCTTCTGGTCGCGCTCGTGCAGAACTTCATCTCGCAGTGGCTGTTCCACTTCGCGGAGCCGGTGTCCGCCCTCATGACCAAGGACAAGATGGTCAAGCTGCAGGCGCAGGTGCGCTAGGACAAACCCGACAAGCATGGTAGCTACATAGCTAGCACCAGCAAGGCGTGCGCGGCGTGTTTGGAACTAGAGTGGGCTGCCATCCCGCACCGTATCCAGGTCAGTGCTCTTGTCCTTGGTAGGCAAACGGGAAGGCCCATGGCCACATCCACGTGCCTGAGCTCCTCATGGCGCTCTTCTCATTTCTTCCACCACTTACAGATCTACAAGACGTGCAAGACGTGGCAGACGCTGCCCTCCGCCGCCGAGGCCGCCGACCAGCAAATCCGGGAAGCCAAGCGCGCGGCGGCCGCCGAGGCGCGCGCCGCCGCCCGCGCCGCCGCCGCCGCTGCCGCCGAGGCCGCCGGCGCCGGCGCGTCCGGCGCTGGCCCCTCCGCCGCTGCCGGGCCCTCCCGGGCCGCCGCTGCGGCGGCGGTGCCGTCGCCGTCCGCCTACGCTACGGGCATGGTCCGCGGCGCTGCGCCAAAGTACAACGAGCTGGACGATGACAGCGACGTGGAGATGGTGGACGCGGAGGAGGTCAGGGCGGCGGCGGCGAGGGGAGCAGCGAACGGCAGCGGCGGCAGGGGCCTGGCGGCCAGGTTCGGCGCTGCGGCGGCGGCGGCGGCCAACGGCAGCCCTGCGGCCGCCGCTGCGCCGGCGCCCCCGGCCGGCCAGGCGAAGGCGAAGGTGGAGGTGGCGGATGACGATGATGACGATGATGTGGTGGTGGCGGGGGAGCGGAGCATCGACGAGGTGCTTGAGGTGAGCCGAGCTCAATGCCGATACACGTTGCAGGGCGGCAGCTAGGACGCCCTTATCTCACGGCGGCTGTGTGTGCACTGCAGCCATGTGTGCGCTCCTTGCTGCCTCCTGCGCAGGCTATGCCGAGGCCAGTGCTCTGCCTCCGTACCTTTTTGCCGGAACCCCAGCACCCTGTGCCCCTGCCACTTATCCTGCCCCGCAGGAGAAGCGGCAGCGCGCGGTGCTGACGGGCGATCTCATTGACCTGGCGGACGGCGGGGAGGACGAGGAGGTGGGTGCGGGCGCTTTGTGGGCTGAGGTGATTGCCTGGGGCTGCGGATCTTCATGGTCCTGCTGGAATGATAGCATAGCGGTCAAGCATGGTTGTTGCCAGTGCTCCCGTATGTCATCGAGGGACAGGGCTGCCATTCGACTGCTGACAACCGTCGCAGGTAGGAAGCGTATGCTCATTGCTCAGTACTTGCTGCCCCTTAGCACCTGATCCGTGTTTCGATTACACACAGGAGAAGGCGGCGATTGCTGAGATGGAGGCTGACGAGCGGAAGGCGGCGGAGGCGGCTGACAAGCAGCGGAGGGAGGAGCGGCAGCAGCGGCTGCAGCAAACGCTGGTGCGTTGCATGCGCCTTAGGCACTGTCGGGTTGAGGAATTCCAACCTTTGTTACCCTACGTCCATGCATCACTGCTTCCGCCTGTCCATTGATCGCGACACGCAGTATGCCTGCAACGTCCGCACTCTGCAATTGACCTCATGCCACCTGTTCCAGCCCAGTCGCTCGCACTTTCTGCACCGGCTCGAAATGATAATAATAATCTATTGCGTCTTCGTTTGCAGGCGGAGGCGCAGGCGGCTGCCGACGGCGCCCGGCAGGAGGTGGCTGCGCTGGAGCATCTGATGCGGGCCGCGGGCGTCGACCCGAACGCACCCGCGGCGGGCGGCGGAGGCGCCTACGGCTCGGCACCCGCCAGCCGGGCGACGTCCCGCGGGCGGAGCGTGAGCGGCGGGGGCAGCGCACGGCAGCAGCAGCAGGAGGAGGGTGGGGTGGCGGATGAGCTGGAGGATGATGTGGACGGCAACAAGGAGAACGCAGGTGCGCGGTTGGTTCAGGGTCGGGGTTGTGGAGTTGGTGGTGGTGCTTGTGTGTTGTTGTGGCTGTCAGCCATCTGTGGCCTTGCCTACGAGCTCCAGTAGTGAAGCCATTGCTGCTACGGTACCAAAGTTGATGCAAGGAGCGTCCGAGCGCTGACCGCCTGCCCGCCACCCCTTGTGCCCATACCTCGCTCTCGCCATTCCCCACATCCGCGTCGCCCCTGCCTACAACGGCTACACCCAGGGATCCCTGCAGCCCGCGCTGCCGCCGCCGGCAAGCCAGGAAGGTGAGGGCCCTTGCGCACCGTCATACACCTCACCATGCAGTACCGACACGGCACGTGAAACCGTTTTCCGTCGCTGCGCATCTTGCAATGGCCCTTGACCGAGAAACTCATCATTAGTGAGGTTCTACCTCGACCCCCATGCACGCACCGGCACAGGACTCAGCCTGTTCGTGTCTGATGTGCACCTTCACCGCAGGCGGCGAGGTGCGGCTGTGCTCAGCGACAGCGACGACGACCACGTGGGGGCTGGGCGCCGGCCCGGCAGCAGCAGGCAGACGGGGTCGGGGCAGCAGGGCTCCCGTGGGCGGCCGGCCGGGTCGGCGCAGGCTGCGCCCTCGGCGGGCGGCAGCAGGGGGCGAGCCGGCAGCCGCGGCACGGCGGCGCCGTCGGCCTCCAAGGGTACGTGCTTGTGCAATGCGCAAGGTGTTACTCTCTCATACGGACGCCAGCGTGCCATTACAACGCGCTCCGCGGCCCTCCAAAGCTGCAGTGGACTGTTGACTGTCATGTACCGTGAACTGCCCGACACGTGCACTGAACGGTGTGCTTGCGCGAATGCTACTGCAGGTGGCGCCGCCGCCCGCAGCGGCAGCACGCGTGGCGGCTCCGCGGCGCGTGCCGCTGCCGACGACGACGGCGAGGTGGCGTCACCGCTGCGGCCCACGCGCCGGGCGGCGGTGCGGGCCAACGAGCGCCTCCTCCCCACGGCAGGGGCAGGCGCGGGGCGGCCGCCGCCAGGGCCCTCCGCACCGCTGAACGCCAGGTGGGCTGGATGCACCACAACAGGCCATAACTGCTGCATGATTCACCTCTGTGTATGGCATACTAGTTGTCTCTGAGTGGAATTTGTCGGACACGCTTTTTTTACTGACGGCACTCAATGTCATGCCTGCCGCAGGTCCAACCGCGGCGTTGCCGTCAAGCCCGAGCCCGCTGCCCCCAAGGCCCCCGCCGTCGCCGATGATGACGTCATCGTCATCTCCGATAGCGACGACGACCCGCCCGCCGCCGCGCCCGCCCCCGCTCCTGCCCCCGCTCCTGCCGCCGCCGCGACCGTGGGCGACAAGCGCAAGCGCTGCGTGGCATCCGACGACAGCATCGGCAGCGTGTTGGAGGATGTGGAGGAGGAGCAGGAGGAGCGGGGCCTGGTAAAGACGTGCACGGCCGCCAAGCGGGCTCGCACCGGGGCGGACACGGATGTGGCCAAGGCCGGGTCTGCAGCGGCGGCGGCGGCGGCGGGCGGGAAGGGCAAGGGGCAAGGGGCAGGGAAGGGGCGGAAGGGCGGCAAGGTGCTGAAGAAGGTGCTGGACTCGGATGACGAGGACGACGATGAGGTGGTGGTGGAGTCGTCTTCGGAGGAGGACGAGGATATCACGGAGGAGCCGGAGGAGAGCGATGTGACGGAGGAGCCGGAGGAGGAGGAGGAGGAGGAGCTGGAGGACTCGGATGATGACGACTTCGGTGAGTCCCGGGCTTGCGTTTAGATGGACGAGTGGGTTGGGGGCTAGGCGGTTGGCAGGCAGACGTAATCTGTGGGTCGGGCGAGTGGGAATTCTTGTGGGCCCATTGCGGCTATGGTTGTGGGCGTACAGGCTGTTGGCCGTGATGCAAATCACGGCATCCGGGCTAGGCTGAGCAAGGCGCGGTATGCGTACACGGGTTGCTGTTGCAGTTGTGCAGATGGCAGTGAGCGCTTCCATTCAGCCCGCCTGCGCTACAGCGAACCCTTGTCAACGCGTGATGTCCCTACGTACCATCCTGTTGTCATACCCAATCCGCAGCACCATCCAAGCGCGGGAGACGGCTGCAGCGCGGGGCGTCGGCACCGGCCCCTGCGGCAGCAGCTGGGCGCGCGCGGCGGTCGGCGGCGGCCCGCTTTGCTGATGAGCCGGAGGACGAGGAGGAAGAGGACGATTTCGTGCAAGCGGCAGATGCGGTGGCGGGGTCAGGGCAGCTGCCCGCCAACCTCAGAGCGGTGCGTGGGGTAGGAGGGGGGCCAGTGGGTTGTCTGGCTCGTACTCGTGTGGTGCGTTTAAGCCTGACGTGCGAAAGCCTGATGTGATGTGATGTGATGTGATGTGCGAAAGCCTGATGTGACGACTGGCCCAGCTTCACATCACCTTCCGGTGCTGTGTTGTTAGTCCTCCGACTACCGTGTGTCCATGCTTTCGCGCCGGACAGGCTCCTGATGGACTCTTCTGTTGCTCCTGCCCCTCCCCGTGCCCTTGCAGCTCAAGATGAAGCTGTCCGCCGCCCGGCTGCGCAGCGACAGCGCCCAGGCCTCCCTGCGAGCTGCCCAGCGCGACCTGGAGGTTTTTAACCGCCAGGGCAAGCGCGGCAGCAACGGGGGCAACGGCAACGGCAGCAGCAACAGCAGCGACAGCGAGGAGGGCGGCAGCGGGAGCGCCGGGGGGCGGCTGACGCGGGCGCAGCGGGCTGCCAACCCCGCGCTGTACCGGCACAGCATCAAGACCAACCCCCTGGGGGACAAGCTGCCCAAGAAGTGGAAGGCAGGCAGGGGCGCGGGGGGCAGCGACGACGACGGCGCGGGGAGCAGGTACGGTGGCGGGGTACGCTCATGTGCGCCGCTATACTGGGGGGCTGTAATGGGGGAGGGGCGTTTGCGTTTGAGCAGCGTCCGCTTGGTCGGCTGGCATTTGGTGCAGCCGCTGGCGGGCTGGGCCAAGACTTTGTTCCCGCTTCCCATGTGCCAAAATGCTGTTGGCGCATACCGTAGTGGATCCTTGTCGCTTCTGTTGGGTGCGATGCTGCTGAAGTATGTGACCCGCTGCTGATCATTTACGCTCATGCTTTTGTTGGTGTGCCGCTGTGCAGCGACGACGACGGCAGCTCCGCCGCCGCGTCCTCTGACGACGACGTGCTGGTGGACGACGAGGACGAGGAGGAGGACGAGGCAGAGGTGTGTCTTACGGCTCCATGCACACCTGCCCACTAGCGTTGCCTACGCTGCATGCCCCAGGAGTCCTTCACCACAATGCCGCATACGTGCTGCACGCGCTGCATGCCCGCTGTAGTACGGCAACCCGTATTCCCCTCCCTCTCGTCCCTTGCAGGAGGCGCTGGACGACCTCCTGGCGGACGAGGCCCCCGCGGCGGGCGGGCGGGGACGCGGCCGTAGCAGCGGCGGGCCCTCCGCGGCCTCGGCGCCGCTGCCGGCGGAGCTCAAGCGCTGCCGCGCCATGCTGCTGCGGTTGCTGGACGCGCAGGAGGTGGGTCAGCAGGGGAGGGTGGTACATGGCGGCATAGCGGGCGTAGGGACACGCCTGTGAGAAAGGTACGCCCTGGAAGGTGTGCTTACTGTGACGCTGTGATGTGAGTTTGCTCACTGGTGTGCATTCCCGTCCGGGTCATGATGTAGATAAGCATATCCGCTACATACCCACCCGCGACCTGGCCCCTCCCGTCGGTGCCCCCAGCTGCCGCCCAACCCGCTGGACCAGTTGACGGAGCTGCTGGGCGGCGAGGAGCGCGTGGCGGAGATGACGGGGCGCAAGATGCAGCTGGTGCGCAACGACGAGGGCAAGATCGTGTGCAAGGTGCGTGGGCGGTTGGTGACATGGCGGCAAGCGCAAGCAATGGCGGCGAGGTGGGGGGCGGTCGGTCAGGTGGATGCCGGACGTCAAGGGTGGCAGCGTGGGGCCAAAGGGCACAACATGGGGTTGGGACTTGTTTGCTTTGCTGCTTCCTGACACTTGGTGCTGGAGTCCTGAGCTGTGGGCCTGAAGGGAGGTGTAGGGTAGTATACTGACGCCTTCTGCATGCTTATTTCCTGTCCTCCGTTCCTCCGTGCAGCAACGGCGCGACGACGAGGCCATGAAGATGGTCAACATTGTGGAGAAGAACGACTTCATGGCGGGCCGCAAGCTGGTGGCCATCATCTCGGACGCGGCCTCCACAGGCATCTCCCTGCAGGCGGACAAGAGGTGCGTGCTGCTGCTGTCTGGTCATGAGCAAAGAGAACCAGGAGGCACAAGTCAGTCGTCACATAACACACGTACTGCAGCGTACGCAGAACTGGCAGGGCGACTACCGTAGCGTGTGAGCTATAGCGTGTGGCTGACGGATGGCCTCCACGTTGCTTCAAACTGCAATCGTTCATGTACCTGCCGACCGCCTGCGGAACACAGGCCAAGCTGACTCATGAGTGACGGCCCTGTGCGCCCCGCGCCTGCTTTCCTCCCCGCCTTCAGGGCTGAGAACCAGCTGCGGCGCTACCACATCACGCTGGAGCTGCCGTGGTCCGCCGACAAGGCCATCCAGCAGTTCGGCCGCAGCCACCGCTCCAACCAGGTGGGGGGTGGGCGTGTGCGGGCATAACGGACTTCGCGCGCAGTGCGTTGCGTTGGCATGTGGGTTGCCAGTTGCTTTACGTTTGTTACCCTCTCTGCTCCGAATGCATGTCAACTGATAAGCCGCCGTCCTTCCCGCCCTTTCGCTCCCACACCAGGCCTCGGCGCCCATCTACCACCTGGTCGTCACCAAGTGCGGCGGGGAGTACAGGTGCGGGCACCATGGCTGCACCGCGGTACAATTCTTACCGTCTTGCCCCCCGTTGAGTTGCCGAAGACGTTCCGCAGCTTTCCCCTTCCCTCACACCTTGCACGCCCGGCTAACCTAGTACTCGGGCGACACCCGACCACGCACCATTCAATCCCGTCGTGGTACGCGAGCCCTTGGCCCCGTACCCTTCCATACGGACTGGCCCCAACCGTTGTGTCTGTGCCATGGCGCCCCAGGTTCGCGGGCGCTGTGGCCAAGCGGCTGACCAGCCTGGGCGCGCTGCTGCGAGGCGACCGCCGTGCACTGGGCGCCTCGGCCGACCTCAAGGCGTACGACGTGGACAACAAGTGGGTACCCTCTTCACAGGCGTAGCCTAGTGCAGGTGTATTGCGCATGTTACACCCAGTGCAGTCATTGCTCCGATAGAGCCCCCGGCCCCATGCATCACCATAGTCCTACCAGGATCCAATGCATTCGGCGCGGAGACCAGGCCGAACTCTGTTTTCAAGACGCATAGTCATGCCCGAATCCCACCCCAGCACCCCGTGTCCAAACCCACACAACACCACGCCACACGCCTGCCGTACCTTGCCGCCCCAGGTACGGCGACCAGGCGGTGCTGCGCGTGCTGGAGTGCGTGGCCCAGGGCACCAACACGGTGGCTGGCATGCGGATGCCGGAGCTGCCCACAGACATGCTGGACGCGGCGGCGGCGGCGACGCCGGAGGGCAGCTACCTGCGGCAGGCGGCCTTCATGCGCCACATGCAGGGCTGCCTCAAGGCCATGGGACTGCTGCAGGACATGGGGTGAGCGGGGGGCGGGGTGGGCTGGGGCAAGGTGGGTTGCCTGGTACTTCGCAGGGTGGGCTGCCTGGCAGTTTCAGGGGTACGTAAGGTTGTGGACGGGAAGGAACAACGGACCGGTGGGTAGAAGGTCATGGGGCTGCTGCAGATAGGACACGGGGTGATCAGTGTGGGGGCAAGTATTGAAGGATAGGACGTGGTTGGACTCGAGCACACTGCAGGTGGAAGGTCACGGGGCTGCTGCTCGGTGTGGCGCGGGTGTCTTCGGACCCTGTCGACATGTTGCTACCTGGGAGCCAAGGCCTCGACCCGTGGCCTCGACCCCTGCCTGTGCCCTTGCGCTACCTCACGCGCTGTGTGTGCCGTGCTGTTACCCTCCACCCACAGCGGCTACTTCCAGATCGAGAAGCGCGACACCAACACCAGCGTGCCCAAGTTCCTCAACCGCCTGCTGGGGCTGCCGCTGCGCGACCAGGACATGCTGTTCACCTACTTCTTCTCCGTCATGGACTCCCTCATCAAGCAGGTGTGCGCACAACATGCGTTCCGCCGCCCACGTCACATTGCCCACATTAACACCACCTTGCTGCATGGACTCCCTCATCAAGCAGGTGCGCATACACAGTCCCACCACGCGTCACGGTATGAGCCTTAACCCACACTCACAGTCACGCTACCCGCATCAACACCACCTTGCTGCATGGACTCCCTCACCAAGCAGGTGCGCACATAGAGCGTTTCGCAGTAGGTCCTGGCGTTCGTGCGTGACCAGCAGATCCTTCCTGATTGCGCCAAGTCGCTCACCCTCCAGGAGGAGCCATCCGCCTACCACTTTGTGGCCCCAGGACCCCGTCCTCTTTACACCCCGTCCTCTTCCGGCGCTGCGTTTCCCTTCCCCATCCCTTCCCTTTGATCCCCACCACCCAGGCCTGTTCTGCTAGCAGGTTGAGTACCGGTATGGCCTGCAGCAGCAGACATCCAGTCTAATTGTCCTTAACCAAACCCACCTCCCTTGACCCATACCCCGCCTTTACCCCCGGCCCCCTTGACCCACACCCAGGCCCGCTCCGCCGGCACGCTGGACGAGGCCAGTTCTTTTAGCAACAGGCCCTGCCTCCAGTCTCTGACCCTTAACCCACACCCCTGTTCCCCTTGACCCACACCCAGGCCCGCTCCGCCGGCACGCTGGACGAGGCCATCCTGCAGCTGGCGCAGGGGCGCGTCAAGGTGGCGCAGGAGCGGGTCATCCACACCGACCACGACACACGTGAGCAGCGGTTTGTGGGGGTACACCGTGCCGTCATGTTGTGGCATGGCCCACGGGTCTGCCTGCAGGAGGACTGGCGCAGGCAACATTGGATGTGGGGTTGCAGCTACTACGAGTGCCACGTGCGTGCTCGGCAGGTGCGTTCCGCAGGGCTTGCAACGCGCCCTGGACCATGGCCGTCAACCAAACCTCTCCGTCCCCCTGTTCCACTACCGCGGCATTGCTTCAAAGTAGTGAAGTAACACTCTATGTCCTTCCCTTTCCCCTTCAGGCGCCCCCACGCACTACATGGAGCTGGAGGTGGACGACGGTCTGTCGTGGGAGGAGGCGCAGGGGGCGCTAGAGGGGGCCCTGGCGGACATGAGGGCGGAGCAGGCGCCGCCGGAGGCCATGGCCAAGGTACGTGGGTGACAGGGAGGGACAGGGGGCGGCACATGGCAGGGGGAGCCCACACTGGGCAGGGGGAGCCGCACTGCGTACCGGCAGGGCAAAGTCCAGGTGGCCGCGGGCTGTAAGCTGAAGGTGGTAGGCGCTGCCACCGCAAGCCATTGGCAAGGTGGGCTGGACGCGTGGGACAGGGGGGGCAGGGGCGGCAGGGGATGGCAGGGGGGCACACAGCCTGCTGTGGCAGGGGAGCATGATAGATCCGAAGCGCACACTCGGAAAATCCTCTTGCGGAGGAGTTCGGGCCTTTGAATGTGGCCAAGAGTAAGCTTGAATGTGGCCAAGAGTAAGCTGCGCTCTTGGTCCATGCGCTCATGCCTTCCCCGGCTTCATTGCCATGCTGGTGTTCCCCTGTTCCCGCTGCAGGTCGGCTTCTACGTGGGCCGCCGCTCCCAGAACGCGGTGGGCACGGGCCACCCCATGATCGTGCTGGCCACGGCCATGCGCAAGACGGTGCTCACGGGCGGCCGCACGCTGCAGTTCCGCATCCAGCGGCCCAACCAGGTAGGGGCGGGAACGCAGCATAGGGCCGGGATGGGATAGGGGCAGGGCTGATGTTGGGGCCAACGGGGCACATGAAAAGGGAGTGCTGCTCGGACCCTGGTTGCCAGGCTGGCTTTGCGCCGCTGTCGTCCTTTTGCACATGGCGGCACGCAAGCAATACGGCCCGCAGCACTCTTTGACATGTCCACTGACGTACTGTGTCCTGTAAACACGGTACACTACCTTCGCGCCCTCAGGCCAAGGGCTACGCGTTCACGGAGTTCGAGCTCAACGAGAAGTACAAAAAGGTGGAGCCCAAGGTGAGAATCTGCATCAACTCTGGAGCGTGCTGTTAGCCTGTTACTGCAACAGTGTCTTGCTCGTGTGGTGGCTCATGGCGGCGGTGCACGGCCACGCCGACCACAGTTTCCGGGGTGAGGTTCGGTATGCGTCACTCCTGCGATCCTGCAACCTCAAATGTACTTTTCCGGCTCACACGATGTGCTGCTCAGGCACCGCACGTGGACACAAGCCGCTCTTCGCTACTCGCGCCGCACCTTACCTTGCCTGCCTTTCCTTGTTCCCTTCCATAAAACCACCCCCAGGACGCGGAGAAGCACTGGCGCTTCTGGCACACGTTCCTGGCCAAGGGCTGCATGCACGGCAAGGACTGCGCCCGGAGGCGCCAGACGGGCAGCTGCGACTTCGGCAGCAGGTTCTACCACCTGCATGTCATCAGCGGTGAGCGGGGATCATGTGGGAGGAGGCCGGCCGGTTTCAGCTGAGGGCCCAGCTGAGAAGCCGTTTGCGGATTGGGTGTTCATGTTCTGCAGGCCACGTCCAGCATCCGGGCGACCCGCACCGCACTCCATACATCCCCACACCTGTGGCTCCTTCACCCGCAAACACCGCACGCCAGCTTACTGGTTTGCTGGCTCCCAGTCATGTGCATCTGCCAGGAGCACCAACGCTCCACCACCAATCCTCTACACCCCGTCCCCCAGTGCGTGCCGCATTACCCTGTAGACTGGTGATTCGTTTCGTCCCAGGGCAGGGGTAGGCTGTGTTTCAATCCTACCAGATCCGGTCCTACCACGTCCTTCTTACGTGCTGTCCTCTCCCCAAACCCCCCTCCCCGCAGGCGCGGTGCTGCCGCTGCTGCGCAAGCTGTTCGACACGGTGCTGTCCCGTGCGGCGGCGAGCGGGAGGTCGGGCAAGGGCATGCCGCGCGTGGTGCGCAGCGTGCTGCCGGACGGCCGCGTCGCGGTGGGGCTCAGCCTGCAGCCGCGAGACGCGGAGAACTTCCTCATGGCCGTGGAGCACTAAATGCCACGTGCCACGTGTTGTTGTGGCACGTGTCGCGGGTGGCGCGGGTGGCGTCTCCTATGGCCGTCAAGCACTGACAGCAGCAGTGGCAGCAGTTGGCACTTGGCCGTGTCGCGCCCGGAGCGCGTGTGTGAGGTGCTGGTGGGGCGGTCGCTGTTAAGCAGGGAGGACGAGGTCGCCTCGTGGGGGTGGCGGTGGTACGTGGAGCACTGACATTGGCACGTGTCCGTGTCGCACGTGGGGCGCGTGTCGTGGTGGTGTTGGGCGGTCGCCCCTGCGGGCCGAGGAAGGAAGGCCTCCTTCTGGTCCTGGATTGTGTTGACTGTGCTGGAGCGTGGTGCAGGACCACGTGTGGTAAGAAGGCGGCCGGTCCTCTGTGTGGGCCCTTCCTTGCGTGAAGCGGGTGGTGGACTACGAAGCTGTGTTGGTTCTAGGATATGGGCGAGGTCTGGCCACAAGTGGGACTGGAATAAAGCGAGCTTGGCAGGGAGGCAGCAAGTAGGAAGCGGTGTGCGTGCGGCGTGGCTGTGGGCTAGCGCACTGCTGGTGTGCCATTTAGTAGAATTGGGGGTTATGGGGTGCGTGGGTGGGTGAGTGAAGGTCTTCCTTCGTTAGAGCGCGTTCTGCGTTTGCTGCGCACGATTCGAGGTGCGAGGTGCAGCACATTTATCCTTGCTGCTATGCTAGTTATCCGGGATCCAATGCTTGTGTTTCTGCCAAATGCTAAACTTGGCGCCTGTACTGGAGGTAGGTTTTGCGCCATAGCGCAGGGTAGGGCAGGATGAGGATGTGTGTGTATAGCTGGCTTGTCTGTCTTGGCTTGCCTCTTGGTTTGCTCGCAGTTCGTAGCAGGCAGGTGGTAGGAAAGCCCACATTCGCAAGCTGCGTGTGGCTGCTTGCGGGGAGCTTGGTATGTAACATTCATGACGGTCGTAGCCACCAACTGTGTTACTGGCCAGACTACCGGTATGGGTGAAGCGCCATCGCACGGCAGGCTGCTGTGCCTTGCAGGACGCCTGCGAATGACATGGCCCTTACAAAGCCCTTGGAAGACCAGGTGCTCACGGCCTCCTCTTCCCGTTATGGAGCGCTTGTGCGGCTGCACACAGGCGGCAAGGTGAACGGCACCCACGGTCCCTTCCCGCCTCCTCACCTGTAAACCTTTCCACAGAAAAAAAGACCAGAAGTGTGAGTGATTTCACATTGCAAGGAGGGCACGCAGCCCACATAACACACACGACACCAACTACCGTACTAGGCCCGTATTGGCTAAGATACCGGTACGTGCAATGAGGCACATTGCACATCCCTCGCAGAGGAGGCATCAGTCCATCCCATGAAAGACCGGTACGTAAGCAGCTTAGTGTTACGACACGTGTGATAAGCAGGTGACGGTTGCAGCGGCTGTAACACCGGAAAACGCTGATGCTGGAGGGGGAGTAGGAATTCCCGCGCAGCCCCGCGTTACAGCGACAACCTCCAATACCCCCCACGAATACCCCCTGAGGTGCAACCTTGGGTTTGTGCTGTACCGTCAGTGGCAGAGCTGAAAGCATGCCAAAAACACCACTGACTTTGACTCATGAATTTGCGGTTGGGGTTCACTGGGTTTGGGTCTTCGGTGGTGCTGGTGCTTGCCTGTGCCGGTTGGGCTTTGGACTCCCGCTGGCCTGTCCCTTCCCGTCTCCTTGTACGTGTAAGGGGGGGGAGGAGTCAGAGGGGCGGCCCTGGAGGCCCAATGGATTGGGCCTTGTGTGCTTTGGTGGCTATGCTAGGTGTGCCTTGTGGGCGTTGAGTGATGGATGATGCTAATGGTAATTTTGGGCCATGTAGGACACGGCCGTGACTGCGATTTGGTGGCACTGTTTCCTTTGGCGGCTGTGCAGGGTGGAAGGTGGTGTAAATGCGACGCGATTGGCATGCAGAAGCCCTGAACCTGTAAACCTCTGGACTCTTGAGCTCCTGACTCTTGAGCTCCTGACCAGGGGATTCTTGCTGTGTCGCTGTGCGACTTGTCATCAATTCCTCACACCGCCGCACTGGCTCATCTGGTCTCATGCAGCGTTACAGCAGGGGAGCCCTCCATCTAAAGCAGAACACCTTCCGCCCTTGCAGGAAGACACCGAGTCCGGGAGCTCACGTGAGCGAGCAGCAGCTCACCCCAAACCACGCCAACCATGAATATTACCGGTAGGAGAGCTCGCCCTGCCATCGACGCCGAAGGCCTTACATCGTGCATGAAAGCCCCACCAGCGACCCCACTGGGTGTCACGTGGGCCCGCCCACTGTCCACACATATCCACCTTCGTTGCTTTGCAACCCCGTCGCAACCAGACTTGGACTTCAGCACCCAGACGCCAAGGCTGCCCGTAGCTACTGCATGCTCAGCCCACCGGCCCGAAACTCCTTTGGCACACCGCCAATAAGCGATGCCGTGGGCTTTCACCACTGCGACGCTCAACTGCATGTCCCTTACCAAAGCCACGTCCCAAAAGAACAAAGCAAACTGTCCCAACCAAACCTGTACAAAGAACCAGCGGCAGCAGGACGCCGGTCGAATTCCTCGGCATATACCCCTGAGCTTGGTCCAACCATACCGCAACAAACCTTAACACCCCCAATGCGTTCCCTTACCGTACGGCGTTGCGTTCATTTGGGCGGGCGCGCCTTCCTTATTCATGCCGACCAGCCCGAACACAAAAATAACCCTGGGCTCACGGTCCTCACCAAACACACCACCACCTGAGATACCAACTTGGCAGCCGTCACCTGGTCACCCGCACTTCCCCAGCATTACAAGCTGCTCGCCGCCCCTTACTCGCCCCCATGTGGCCCCTCACCCGATCGGTTGTACCCCGCCCCGTGGGACCCCATGCCCCCGTGCTGGCCCCTGTTCCCGTACCCGCCACCCCCGCCCCGCCCGTAGCCCTGCCTCTCCCCGTGGTGCACGTACGACGGGCCCTGCGGCGACGGCATCCCGCCGGACACCTGACCCATGGGCCGCGCGCCGTACGGCACCTCCTGCCCACCGTACGGCACTGGGTACGGCACCTGCCCGGGCTGCGCGCCCGGAGGGAAGAAGTACGACCCCGGGACCTGCGACCCTGGGCCGGCAGACACCGGCTGGTACACCATCTGCCCCTGCTGCCCCTGCGCGGGGTACGCTGCTGCGTAGAAGGGCATCTGCCCCGCGCCTACGGCGCCGGGCTGCCCCGGCTGCTGCTGCGCGGCGCCCGCCGGCCCGGGGAAGTAGTACACCACCTGGGCTCCCGGGGGGTAGGAGGGGCCGGGGACATGCGCGGGCGGAGGAGGAGCGGTCGCCTGGTCCACACGACCCAGGCCCGGCGTGCCGGAGCCGGGGCCGCCGGGCCCGCGGGAGAGCTGCGGCTGCAGCTGCTGCTGCTGCATGCTCCCCTGGTACTGCTGCGACTGCTGCTGGTAGGACTGCCCCCGCGGCCGGACGCTGCTCTGCACCGCGTGCAGGGCCCCCGGGGTGCCGTGCGTGTCCCGGTGCGGCCGGTCGTAGCTGCGGGGGTAGGAGGATGCAGCAGGCCCGGCACCGGCCGAGCCGCCGCCTGGGCCGCTGGGGTACCTGCCACTGCCGCCACCGCCACCGCCGCCGATCCCCCGGGAGGGCATGGAGGCGCCCTGCGCATGGCCCGGCGCCGTGTCGGCCGAGGTAACCCCGGACCCACTGCGCGACGCAGCGGTGCCGTGGCCCTGGCCGTGACCCTGATGTCCCTGGCCGGGGGCGGACAGCTGCATGCGCTGCAGCTGCTCGGCAGCTCCGTCCGATGCCTCGCCTGACCCCATGGCCCCAGAGGGCTGCCTCTGCACCTGCTGCTGCCCCTGTTGCTGCTGCTGCTGTCCCTGCCCCTGTTGCGCCCCCGGTCCGGAGCCGTGCCCGGCCGCGGCTTGTGCGGCCGGCCTGGTGTAGGTCTGGCCGGATCCCGAGGCCTGGGGCCCGAGGCTGCCCTGGCGTTGGTAGGAGTAGGGTGACTGCTGCTGCTGCTGCGGTGCCTGGGAGTGCGACTGTGACAGGGACTGCGGGGGCAGCTGGCCGCTGGCGGTCCGCTGGGGTGCGGGGCTGGACAGGGCGGAGCCTGGTGTCTGGGAGGTGTTGCCCTCGGAGGGAAGGCGGCCCCACTCGGGCGCCTGCGTTATGGAGGTTTGGGGCATGGGGGGAGCGGAACTGTAAGCAGAGGCATGGGGCAAAAAATGGCAACAATGCGGCTGTTGCGTGTGAGTGCACTCGCGGTCTAAGGGCACAGTCCCTTATTGTTGCCATTCCCTTCTATGTGCTCCAAAGGATTGCTCTCCCTTGCCCTACCGGAACACAGCAAGCGTGCGTATTTCTGCCGTTCCGATTCACCTTGACGGCGGGCGCCACCCTCAACGGACGGCTGCCGTACGACATGCCGGGCAGCACGTGGCCGTCCAGCTGCCGTATGGCGGCCTGCGCGAAGTACGCGTGCGTGTACGTCACGAAGCCGTAGCCGCGGGACACGCCGGTCTTGCGGTCGCGGAGCACCTGCGGCGGAACGAGGGCGTTGAGAGCAGGGCATCGGTGTTGAGTTTGATCGGGCTGTAACTTGAACCCCAATCCTGGTCGTGTTCTTGGCTGCACCGGCACGGTGCCTGGCTCCCGCCTTTAGTAGAGACTGCACTAGGGCTGCATGCCCGTAGGAGAAGTCGTAGTCAAAATAGAGGCAAGTGCACCTGGAGAGAAGGATACGAGACCTGGCAGACGCACGCAGATGCCAAAACCCTGCAGCCGAAATTTGTTGCACCGCGCCGTTCACACTCCTCCCCCAAGGCATGCAGACCGAGCAAGATGCCTCGCCCCGACCATCCGCGGCCCTCTTCGGACGCACCTGTATGTTGGCCACATAGCCAACCCTGGAGAAGGCCTGGTACAGCGCCGGCTCATCCGCGTTGATGGGCAGGTTGCCCACGTACACCGTACACGCGTCCTCCATGATGCCGGCGTACAGCGCACCGCTGCCGTACGACGACTGCTGGCCGCTGCTGCTGCCTCGCCGGGGAATCTCCGAAGTGGGTTGGGAGCCGCTTGCCGAGGCAGGGGACGTGCGGTCGTTCTTGTCCGGCGTCACGTGCGCCGCTGACGCGCCTGTACCGGCAGAGACCGCATCCGCTGTCGTCCGGCTGAACGGCGAGGTGGGGTTGTCCCCGCGCCGGCGCTGCTGGGAAGCGCTCTGCTGCTGCTGCTGCTGTGGCGGCGGCGGCGGTGCCGGCGAGGCGGCAGCGGCAGCCGGCGGCGCAGCGGCGGCCGGGGCCGGTGCAGCGTCCACTGAGGACGAGGCTGCGACAACTGGCCCTGCTGGTGCCGCCGCTGGGCGCTGCTGCTGCTGCTGCTCGCTCTTGTCCTGCGGCGGAGGCGCCTGCTGCTCCTTACGGGCCCCGTCAGCATCGCAGGCATTGGACCCAGACACGGGCGACGAGGGCCGCTGCGGAGGAGGGCGGAACGGGTCGGCGTTTGAGCGGCCGAAGGACTTCTGGGGCGAGCCCATTCCGGCGGTCGCACGGTGCTGCTGGCTCTGCTGCTGGTGCGGCTGCTCCCCGCTTGCCGGCGCAGACGGCGCCGCAGATACAGCAGGGGGCTCGGCCGCTGAGGCACCAGTGGGGCCGCCGCAAGCAGGCCCCTCCGCCGCTGCCGCCGCCGCTGCTGCTGCCGCCGCCGCCGCGGACGCCATGTGCTGCATTACCGGCTGCTGCTGCTGCTGCCCCGCCCTTGGAGACCCGGGCGTCTTGTGCGGGGACTTGAGCGTGTCGGTGCGTGCCCTGTCCCTCTCCTGTGCACCAGCACCGCCCGTGTACGGCTGCGTGTGCGCGTGCGCAAGGCCGTTGTTGCCCTGCCGCCTGGCGCCCTCTGGCACCCCGCCCTGGCCGCCACTGCCCGGCGCAGCAGGCCCCCGGGGCGAGACGGAGACCGCGTGCTGCGACGACAGGCCGCCGCCGCCTCTGCCTACGTTAGCGGGGAGGCGGGTGTCGAGAGCGCCCTCGTTGCCTGAGGGACGGGGAGTACAAGGGGTGGTTTCGGCTGGAGTTGGTAGCACCTCCTTCCTCCTGGCTGCAAGCTGTGTCCTTAGTGGCCAGGGAGCCTGGCACGGCCGCTGACACATAGCACGGGCACGAAGCAGCTCAGGCAGATGACAGGGCTGCTGCGTTTAAGTTGCCTCAGCAGACCTACGACATCTGGTTTCCCGCCACCTGCCTGATTGTGTATCAATATCTACTTTCAGGGCACGACACAGCTTACCTGTGTAAGGCACCATTCCCGAGTAGGGGTAGAAGCCGTAGCTCGTAGGCATGTACTGCATGTACTGCATCCCGGGCTGGAAGACGTAGTACGGCATGGTGCCGTACACCGCGCCAGGGTAGCCCGCCGGCTGCTGCGAGCCGTCTGCGCGCAAACACACACACACACCCGGCACGGTAACGAGCGCGTTAGCGGTCTGGCGCAGCGTCACATCGTCATTTACCTAGCCACAACTGCGGACAAGCTGATGCATCTCAAGCCACAGCAGTACGGTCAACTGGTTACAGTGCTTACCAGGTGCAGGCATGGGCTGCCCCACCACCATCATGTATTGGGAGCCCGGTGCGCCACCGGCCACGGGCGTGGCAGCCTGCGGCCCTGTGGCAGCGCCTGGCGCGTAGGGAATGGCGCCCGCGGGAGCCGCACCGCCTCCACTGGGCGTGGACCAGATGGGCATGGCCCCCCATGCCCATGTCTGCGAAGCATTGAAGAAACCACCGTGAGGAGACTCACATGCGTGCCAGCCCGTTCGGATGCACTTGTCTGTGTTGCACAGGCGCATGTTGTATCCGCACTTGGAATACACAACAGCCGGTCCGTGGTGCAGCCTTAACGCACGCGTAGCATTACACCCGCCGTACGCCCTGCCGCACCGTGCAGCTGCACAGTGTACTACACCCACCTGTCCGTACGGCATCTGCATGGCGCCCTCCGGGCCCCCGGCCACCGGCACCAGCTGCTGCGCACCCGCCGCCCCTCCACCCGACGGCCCCGGCACCATGACGTTGCCACCCATGGGCGAGTAGAAGCCGCCACCAGCACCGCCACCACCGCCCCCTGGGCCGCCGCCCTGGGGCCTGCCTCCCTCGCCCGCACGTGCCGAGCCGCCCTGCTGGTGTGCCTGGGAACCGCCTCGGCGGGCACGCTGCTGCAGGCCCCCCACCCCGTTGCTGCTGCCCCTGGGACTGTCGGTCTCGGAGTTGCTAGCGTTTGCATGCTGCTCAGGCCCCATCCAGCCTCCAGCCCCCCGGCCGCCAGTGGCGGAGGGCCCTCCCGCGCGGCCTGTAGCAGGCGGCGGGGGCGGCGGGGGCACGGTCGTGCCGTCTATGCTCATCCGCCCGACCACGCCCCCGCCGCCGCCGCCTGCCTCTCCAGCAGCAACAGGGCCTGGAGCTAATGCATCGCCAGAGGAGCGAGCCCGGCCAGGCAGCATGGACCCTGCCTGCCCGCCGGGCCCACTCCCAGGCGCCATCCAGAAGCCCCCGCCCTCCCCACTGCCGTACGGATCGTTGCCGTACGAACCGCGCCCCATGCCCCGCCCGCGTCCACGCCCACCATAGCCTCCCATGCCTCCTGAGCCGTAGGTCCCCTGGAACCCTTGGCCCTGAGGGCCCTGCCCAGGACCGTCTCGCGGCCACCGCTGGTACGCTCCACCTGCCCCGCCCCGCTGCACACCACCAAGGGGCGCAGTAGCAGAGGCAGTGGAGGTGATAGCTGGTATGGCGGCAGCGGCTGCCGCCGCCGCGGCCGCAGCAGCGGCAACAGCGGCGGCCCGATCTTCCTCACTCGTGATGAAGCTGCCAGCGCCGATGGCAGCGGGGGGCATGGAGTGCCCTTGCGAGTGGGTGGAGGAAAACGAGCTCTGGTCACGGCCTGCCATGGCAGGTGGCGCCCAGTTGCCCCCGCCTCGCCCGCCGGACTGGTAGCCGCCGGGTCCGCCTCCCGGCTGCCCACGGCGCCCCCGGCCCCCCTGCTGCTGGTACTGCTGGTGCTGCCCGTAGTGCTGCAGCCGGCCTGTGCCGCTAGCGGCCGCCCCCGCAGCGTCATCCTGTGGGGCAGCATGGCGTACCACAAGGGTCACAAGAGTCACAGTAAATATGAATCTGACCAGAGGCACGTTGAGCCCGGAATGCAGAGTGAGAAGCGGGGCAAAGGGCCTAGCGACCAGCGCAGCCTGTGCCTAACTACACAGCTCAAGACCTGTTGTTAAATATCCGCTGTACAGGACCGCCTTACCTCTTGCGCGGCCTCGGCAACATCGTCCGCATTGACGGCGGGCAGCTCCCGGCGGGGCCCCGAGGAGCGTCCCCCATGGCCCGCGGCCCCAGGCGCTGACGCGTACGGTTGCATGCCGTGGTGGTGCTGGCCGTGGTGGTGCGTCGAGGGCGGCACGTGCGGCGGCAGGGCGTGGCCGCTGCCGGACCGCCGGTCTGGCTGCCGTAGCACCTGCAGCAACGCAATGTCCCCTGCAGCGCAGCGGCAAGAAAGGGTGTTCCCCAGTTACACGATCAGCCGTCTCATGGATCACCTTGGCCATTAAAGATCACCCGGCATGGGAGCAGTGCTATGATCACGGCATGCGCTGTGCCTCACCCGAGTGTGACGAGGCGTACACGAGCTGCTGCGAGCTGCCCACGTTCCACCCCACCAGGGCGGCCTCGGCGCTCCCGTGCGCTTCCGCCGCCCCGCCCGCGCCCGCGCTGGCCCCTGCGGCAGGCGCCCCGTCTGCAGCGCCTTCCTCCGCCCCGCTAAAGTTCGGGGTGAGGGGCGGGCGCGGCGGCGGCGCGGTGCTGCGGCAAGCGCTGAACAGCACGCCGGTGACCACCCCGCCAGGTGCGCGGAGGACCGCTGTGTCGAACAGGTGCAACACGCCGTCCTCGGCTCCCGCGGCCTGCAGTAACCACCAGACACACGAACGTAACAGCACGCTCCGTGGACAAGCCTTTACGTAGACACAGTAGTAACTAGGGCACGAACTTGTTGTGATCTCCAAGCGGCTGTTGTGATTGTGTCTTACCAGAAGGGCTGTGTTGGGCTGGAAGCGCACCCACGCGAGGCGGGGCATGCTGCCGTCCGCGTTGGGGCTGGGCCGGAGCTCGCAGGGCGCGGGGGCGCCGTGCTGCGGGCCGTCAAGGGTGGTGTCCCTGCAGACAGCGGCAACACCTCACGTGTCTAGTCGCACCATGGTGCTGTGCCGGCGTCGAAGCAAGCTGCTGCCAGGTCACGAGCAAACTGCTTGTTTGCGGCCGGAGCGCACGTGTCGTCCCGGCTTACCACACAAGGCCAACGCCGCCAACGGCTGCCGCGAGGAGTTTGCCATCGGACTCCCAGCTGAGGCTAGACACCTGCAGGACACAGACGACGCACAGTTGAGTACCATGCATTAAATCAGCAGCCCCTGAAGCTTTCCCCAAACCCGTACAGCGCCCGCTTATGAAAACCCCTTATTGCATGTGAGCGCGACCCACCTCCGCTTCAAGCCCTTCCACCAGCACCCGGTCAGGCGTGTGGGACTTGTCGCTGCAGCCGCCGTGCACTCCGTTGGCGCCGTTGGACGACGGCCGCGGCTTCAGGTTCCACAACACGATCTGCATCAGGGAGAAGGTTAACAGCCGGGACGTTACAGGAGCCCTGTCACTGCCCTTTTGAAAGTGGGCGCCAGCGTCGAGCCCTAGGCGTATCTGGACCTCTTTACGACTTCAACCCGCCAGTGCTGCCAAGAGCCTACCGTCCGGTTATCGCAGGCGGCCGCAATGCGCGAGCCGTCCGGCGAGGCTGCAACCACCGCCACATCCACAGCGCTGGTTGGCGCGTACGTGTCCGCAGCGAGGCAGTTGCCCTGGACCACCTGATGACGCAAAAGGGGGAGAGGAGCAATGCACAGCACGCCGTTGACGGATGATCGCTTGACGTAGTCCTCGCTCTGTGAAGTAGACGCAGGCCTACGCATGCCAAATAGCTAGTAACACATGCATGCACGGACAGGATGTACCAGTAAGCTAGCTCTAGATACGTGTCGTGCTTTCGGTTGTCTTGTGCCCCGGTTGCTTCCCCACCTGCCAGGTGTGGAGCAGCGGACCCGCTGAGGCAGCCAGGAGGTCAGGCGCCACCCACGAGAGGGACAGAATGGGCTCCTCCGACCCCGGGATTGTGCTCAGGTGTTCACCTCCAGGTCCAAAGATGCAGATGGACCTGCATGACAAGCCGTGCCACCACACGGCAAGGGTCACGCAGGACGGGGGGAGTAAGGAAGCGGCCTGGTAGCGGGACAGCGGCATACCTAACTGTCGCTGCAGTGCTAGTACGTACGAAGGCCTAACGATCAGTATACGTGCATGTCGCAAAGACAAACCCTTCAGCAGAGACATGCAGTGCTTGCGTAAAGATGACAAGCCAGGGCGCGCTTTTCCGATGGGCAGTACATACCTGCCGCTGGCGGCCGCGACCAGGTTGCTTCCCTTAACAGAAGCAAGGGCCGTGATCGCAAGGGAGACGCTGCCATTGCTGATGGAGTCCGAACGGCTCCGGTGTGCCACCTGGAATTGCGTAGAGCACGTCTCCTCGCCCGACACTACGTGCCACCATTTCAGGAAGCCGTCTGATCCGCCTGCGATGACCTCTGACCCTTTTCCAGACAGTGCCACCGCGGTTATTTGCGGCTGCCCTTGTATCCGGTGCCGCACACGGAAGTCATCACTCCGGGTCTCGAGAACTAGCAGCGTGCTCTGTCCACTGAGCACCACCACGCCCAGCGGTGAGACTAGAACTTCTCTTACTGTAGCAGGCCCACTGTGCTGAGCAAGTGTTCTCAGCTCAAGACCCATAATTTCTCAAGCCCGGAAGATGTTGACGACCTCCTCGCGAACTAATAGTTGGCCCGCCAGGCAAAACGAGCCAGAGAGCCAGGATATGGATACTGCCTTTGATCTTGCTGCTGAAGGGGCCTTGGAGGCTTGAAGGGTGGCGCCAACAGGCCTGAGGGGCTTTTGGTCCTTGACCTGAAGGAGTACACCAACCCGTGCGGGACCTTCAGGCTGTTGTTACGCTCGTGCTTGGGGGCATTGTGGGCCTCCAAGACCGTGCCAGGCGCACACGACGTGAACGCACATGGCCCACTGCAAACCTAAGCTGACCTACAAACCTAAGTTGTTATGTACCTATAGTTGATCAGTACTTTCCGATAAGCCCCCTTGTGCACGGCCAAGTGCTCAATGGGGGGGGGGGGGGGGGGGGGGCCCCCCAAAAAAAGACGCCCCTTGGGGGAACAAAAAAATTTTTTTTAACATACACCA